>Ga0307510_10000061_pt1 | contig 82810 bp, 71 predicted proteins | sample 12_EM_MG_FD_207224 | JGI IMG/M metagenome (GOLD analysis project Ga0307510, IMG submission 207224) | Populus trichocarpa ectomycorrhiza microbial communities from riparian zone in the Pacific Northwest, United States - 12_EM | ecosystem: Host-associated > Plants > Roots > Unclassified | place... | reverse complement strand
TCGTGACCGACGATTCCGGACACGGCCGGAAATCGGTCACCTTCACGCGGAATGAGTGGTCACATTCGACCGGAATCGTCGGTCACGTTCGTCCGGAATCAGTGGTCACGCGCGCGCGGAATACGCAGTATGTGCAGCGCGGTGAAGTGCTACCTCTGGAAAGGGTGCACAGCCTGCGCCAAGATGAGGCGAAGCCCGTACTCGAGAAGTTTAAAACATGGGTCGATGATCTGCTACCCGGCACACCGCCCAACAGCGCACTCGGAAAAGCGCTCGGCTACACGCATCGCCAGTGGAAACAGTTAGCCCGATACGTTGACCACCCGGATGTGCCGTGCCACAACAACAGCGTGGAACAAATAATCAAACATTACGCGACAGGACGAAAGTGTTGGTTCTTCTGCTATGACCAGGTCGGCGCCCAAGCCAGTGCCAACCTGTTCTCACTGGCCATGACCTGCCGCGCGAACGACGTCGACCGCTTCGAGTACTTCAGCTACCTCTTCGAGCATCCGCCCATGGCGACGACCCTGGAGGCCCTCGAACCCCTGCTGCCCTGGAACGCGAAACCCATCCTGGAGGAGCGTAGAAAGCGAAGGGAAGCGGCACTGCGCGCCGCTGCTGCCAACTGACCCGCCTGCGTCCGCGAAAGCAGCCGGCGAACCACAGAAACCGGGTCAGTTAGAGCCGATCACCCGGCGTAACTTTTGTCCCCGAGGTGACAATACAGGCGCTCGCCTCGAATGACGGGGTTATCGGAATGCTCACACTTGGGATTCTCATAAGCGAAGTCAAATCATTCGGCCGGCGGCGCCTCGGCTCCTTCGGCCCCAATTTGCGCACAGCTACCTCGGAATGAACAAGAACCAATTCAACCTCCTGGTGAGGCCGAGTCTCACGGTTTTCCGCTTCGGAAGGCGAGCGGTTGCCTTCGACCGACTTGAATTGGACGCGTGGGCGGAGGAATATCGCCGATGCAACGGCCGCTCCGCCCTCAAATTGGAGGAAGAGCGATGTCAAAGCGAGTACCGGGTCTCATCAGGAGACCCAAAGCCGGTGGCGGCTTCGAGTGGCACATTGATAAACGGATCAAAAATCATGGACGACTTTGTGAAGGCACTGGCACGGACGACGAGGAAGAAGCCTCCGAATACCTAGCCAAGCGACTCGATGAGATCCGCAAGGCAAAGGTGTTTGGTGTGAGGCCACGGAGGATATTCAGAGAGGCGGCAACGAAATACCTGCAGGACTTCTCGCACAAACCCGGAATCAGCCGGGCGGCGACGGCCCTGAAGGATATGGATAAGTTCATCGGCGACAAATGCATCGCTCAAATCCACAACGAGACTTTCAAACCCTACATCGAGGCTCGGAGGCGAGCTGGCGCCGTTGTGGGTGGGAAGAAGAATCGAAAACCCTTGGCAGTTGGAACGATCAATCGCAACTTGGGAGTAGCGAGGCGAATTTTACGCCTCTGCGAACGACTGTGGAGAGACGAGACCACGGGCATCAGTTGGTTAGCCCATGCGCCTCTGATTCAACTTCTCGACGACTCCGAAGCGCGTACGGCGTATCCCATCAACTGGGCCGAGCAGGACTTGTTCTTCGGGAAGCTCGCCGAGCACCTGCGGGATATGGCCGAGTTCGATGTCAACACGGGATTGCGCGATCAGGAGCTGTGCGGATTGAAGTGGGCGTGGGAGCACCGGGTGCCGGAGCTCGATTCGCCCGGGATTCAGCGCTCGGTATTTGTTCTGCCGGCGGTGAAGAACAAAAACCGCCAAGCGCGTGTGGTGGTCTTGAACGATGCGGCTCAGGCGATCGTAGAACGCAAGCGAGGTCAACATCCGATCTATGTCTTCACCTGGCTCAACGACCATGGCGAACGACACCGCACCGGGCGAATGCGAAACACGGGCTGGGTGAACGCTCGGACTCGAGCTGCGGACGAGTACCCTGCGGTCTTCGGCAGGGAGGCGCCGTTCGGGTTTCGGGACCTGCGGGCCCACGACCTGCGCCATACGTTTGGCCGTCGATTACGATCGGCAGGTGTCAGCAAGGAGGATCGCAAGGACCTGTTGGGTCACAAGTCCCGGGATGTCACGACCGACTACAGCGCCGCGGAACTCATGAGTTTGGTCAAAGCCGCCAATCTCATCATTCGATCCAAGGACAGCTCGACCCTGACCGTGTTGCGGGTGGCTGCGTGAGGCGCGCGGGAGAAAAGTCCCGCGAAACTCCCGCATACACTCAACGTGCCTTTTGCGGGAGGGCGATTTTTGAAGCTAAGTGATTGTTTTGATTTGGTGCGCGCTGACGGGATCGAACCGCCGACATTCGCCGTGTAAGGGCGACGCTCTACCAGCTGAGCTAAGCGCGCAACGCGGGACAGGAAGAAAGCGAAGGGTACGCGAACCGTACCCTTCGCTCAACTAGCAGGCTCAGTGTGCCGGAACCGGCTGCTTCACCGACCGGCGACCATTGCGTCCCTTAGGGCGCTTGTCGTCAGCGGCAGCGGCGGCCGGTGCAGGCGGCACGACCGCCTCGATTCCCGGCTGGGCGGTCAGGGCCACCGTCAACACTTCATCAATCCACTTGACCGGCTTGATCTCGAGATTGCCCTTGATGTTGTCGGGAATCTCCACGAGATCCTTCTGGTTCTCATCCGGAATCAGTACCGTCTTGATCCCACCCCGGTGAGCGGCCAGCAGCTTCTCTTTCAAGCCGCCGATGGGAAGAACCTCACCGCGCAGGGTGATTTCGCCCGTCATCGCAACATCCGAACGCACTGGAATCTTGGTCAATGCCGAGACCAGCGCGGTGCACATTCCGATACCGGCGCTCGGGCCGTCCTTCGGCGTGGCGCCTTCAGGGATGTGCAGGTGGACGTCGAGCTTCTGATAGAACTCCTGTTCGAGACCCAGGATGGAAGCACGGCTGCGTACAACCGTCATGGCTGCCTGGATGGACTCCTGCATCACCTCGCCCAACTGGCCGGTGTGTTGCAACTTGCCCTTGCCGGGAACAACAGCCGCTTCAATGGTCAGCAGCTCACCGCCCACTTCCGTCCAGGCGAGTCCGGTTACCTGACCGACGCGGTCCAGGTCCTCAGCCTTGCCGTAACGGAAGCGCTTTACGCCCAGGAACTTGTCGAGATTCTTCGGCGTGACCGCCACGGACTTCTGGTCCTTCTTGTGAAGGAGCATCTGTTTGACCGCCTTGCGGCAAATCTTCGCGACCTCGCGCTCGAGGTTACGTACACCGGCCTCGCGCGTGTAGTAACGCACGATATCCAACAGCCCCGCGTCAGAAACCTTCAGCTCGTCTTCCTTCACGCCGTTGTTCTTCATCTGCTTCGGCACGAGGTAGCGGCGCGCGATGTTCATCTTCTCGTCTTCCGTGTAACCGGGCAGACGGATGACTTCCATACGATCGAGCAACGGAGCCGGAATGTTCAGGCTGTTGGCCGTGCAGACAAACATCACTTCCGACAGGTCGAGATCGACCTCCAGGTAGTGATCGTTGAATGCCGAGTTCTGCTCGGGATCCAGTACCTCCAACAGCGCCGAGGACGGATCGCCACGGAAGTCCATGGACATCTTGTCGATTTCGTCGAGCAGGAACAGCGGATTGTGTACGCCGGCCTTCGACATGTTCTGCACGATCTTGCCGGGCATGGAGCCGATGTACGTACGACGGTGACCGCGAATCTCGGCCTCGTCGCGCACTCCGCCCAACGACATGCGCACAAACTTGCGATTCGTCGAGCGCGCAATGCTCTGGCCCAATGAAGTCTTGCCGACGCCCGGCGGTCCAACCAGGCACAGAATGGGGCCACGCAACTTGTCGACCCGCTGTTGTACAGCGAGATACTCGATGATGCGTTCCTTGACCTTATCCAGGCCAAAGTGGTCTTCGTCCAGCACCTTCTCGGCGCGGGCGATGTCCTTGATGATCTTGGTCCGCTTCTTCCACGGCACCTTGACCAGCCAGTCGATGTAATTTCGGACAACAGTCGCTTCGGCGGACATCGGAGACATCATCTTGAGCTTGTTCAGCTCGCCCGTGGCTTTCTCGCGGGCCTCCTTCGGCATGCCGGCCTTGGCGATCTTCTGCTCGAGCTCGGTGATCTCGTTGCCGCCCTCGTCCATCTCGCCGAGCTCTTTCTGAATGGCCTTCATCTGCTCATTCAGGTAGTACTCGCGCTGGGACTTCTCCATCTGCGCCTTGACGCGGCCGCGGATGCGCTTCTCGATCTGCAGCACGTCCATCTCGCCTTCGATGGCGACGAGGATGTGCTCGAGGCGCTTCCTGACATCCAGGATCTCGAGCACCTTCTGCTTCTCAGCAAGCTTGAGCGACATGTGCGCGGCAACGGTGTCGGCCAGCCGCCCCGCGTGCTCGATTCCCGCCAGCGCCGTCAGTACTTCAGGCGGCACCTTCTTGTTGAGCTTTACGTACTGCTCGAACTGCGAGATGACAGAGCGCGCGAGCACATCCATCTCACGTTCGTCATACGCTTCCTGGTCCGGCAGAAGTGTCACATCCGACGAGTAGTGCTCGCCGGCGTGGAGCTTTTCGATGCGCGCGCGATCAACACCCTCGACGAGAACCTTGACGGTGCCGTCGGGCAGCTTGAGGAGCTGCAGAATGGTCGCAACGGTACCGATTCGGTACAGATCGTCCGCTTTTGGGTCATCAACGTCAGCCTGCTTCTGCGCGACCAGCATGATTCGCTTATCGGTGCGCATGGCAACGTCCAACGCCTGTATCGACTTCTCGCGGCCGACAAAGAGCGGGATCACCATGTGGGGATAAACGACGACATCCCGGAGCGGCAGCACCGGCACGTTTTCGATGCCGGTCGAGGTTGGATTCACAGTGGGTACTTCAGACACGCTCGAGCCCTCGATGAAGATGGGACACGGCCCCCGGTGCGAGCGGGTACCGGCGTAAGATCAGTGTAATAGGAAATGGGGCGAAAGAGCATGCGGCGCTGTTCCGAAACAGCGCCGCAGCACTCCATGGACGGAGGGAACGGTCAGTGATGGTTGGTTCCGGACGCCCGGCGCGGCTCGTCGACGCTGGCAAGCCTGCCGTCGTCTGTGCCGTACACCACGTAGGGTTTGGTCTGGCCCTCAATGACTGTCTCGTCAATCACTACCTTCGACACATTACGCATGGAAGGCAGCTCATACATTGTGTCGAGCAGCACGGTTTCGAGAATTGTGCGCAAACCACGTGCACCGGTCTTGCGTTGCATCGCCCGATTGGCCACTGCTTTCAACGCCTCATCCCTGAACTCGAGCTCGGCACCTTCCATCTCAAACAACCGCCGATACTGCTTGGTCAGCGCGTTCTTCGGCTCGGTCAGGATGGAAATCAAGGCTGCTTCGTCCAGCTCATCCAGGGTGGCAACGACCGGCAAGCGGCCGACGAACTCGGGAATGAGGCCGTACTTGATCAGGTCCTCGGGCTCCGCATCATGGAACAGGTCGCTGCCATGCGGGCGCGTGCTCATGTCACGCACCTCGGAGGTGAACCCGATACCGCCCTTCTGGGTACGGTTGAGAATGATCTTCTCGAGACCGGCGAACGCACCGCCGCAGATGAACAGGATGTTGGAAGTATCGACCTGCAGGAATTCCTGCTGCGGATGCTTCCGGCCGCCCTGCGGGGGCACCGAAGCGATAGTGCCTTCGATCAGCTTCAACAGCGCCTGCTGCACGCCTTCACCGGAAACGTCGCGGGTGATGGACGGGTTGTCCGACTTGCGCGAGATCTTGTCGATCTCGTCGATGTAGACGATACCGGTCTGCGCCTTCTCGACGTCGTAGTCGCACTTCTGCAGCAGCTTCTGAATGATGTTCTCGACGTCCTCGCCAACATAACCCGCTTCGGTGAGCGTGGTCGCATCGGCAATCGTGAACGGGACGTTGAGGAGGCGAGCGAGTGTCTCCGCCAGCAGCGTCTTGCCGCAGCCCGTCGGGCCGATCAGCAGGATGTTGCTCTTGGCAATCTCGACATCGTCCTTGGAGCGCGCGCCGCCCGTACGGGTCTGCAGGCGCTTGTAATGGTTGTAGACGGCAACGGACAGCACCTTCTTGGCGCGTTCCTGGCCAATGACGTACTCGTCGAGAACTTTCTTGATCTCGTGGGGCTTCGGGAGCTTGTCGCGGGCGCGCTCGGCGCGGTCCTCGAGCTCCTCACGGATGATGTCGTTGCACAGCTCGACACATTCGTCGCAGACGAACACTGATGGGCCGGCAATCAACTTCCGAACTTCGTGCTGACTTTTCCCGCAGAAGGAGCAGTACAGAAGTTTTCCGTCGTCGTGGCGGCCGCGGGAATCTTCACTCATCGAAAGTCCTCATGAGCGCGCAGCTCGATCTCGTTATAGCACGGCCGGAAGCCGCGAGGCAAAGCGCTGGCGCGCCGCTAAGCCCTTGTATGGAGGGGGATTGTATGACCGGATTCACTGTCGTGGGTGCAACCTTTACATTTTCTTGAATCTGGTGCGTGGTGGCGCGAGTTCCCATATTCCAGATGGGTGGGTATACCCCCACCCATCCGGTCACAATTTACTTGGCCGCTGGCCCCGGGACCTCGCCCCGCTTCTCCAGCACGCGGTCAACCAGACCGTACTTCACTGACTCCTGCCAATCCATGAACCGGTCGCGATCTGTGTCCTGTTTAATGCGATCGACGCTCTGACCTGTGTGCTTGGCCAGTATTTTGTTGAGTCGATCACGCGTTTCGAGCATTTCCTTGGCGTGGATTTCCATGTCCGCGGCCTGGCCCTGGAAGCCGCCCAGGGGCTGGTGAATCATCACCCGCGCATGCGGCAGGCAATAACGCTTGCCTGCTGCACCTGCAGCAAGGAGCACCGCACCCATGCTGGCCGCCTGGCCGACGCAAATCGTGCTGACGTCCGGCTTGATGAACTGCATGGTGTCGTAAATGGCCAAGCCCGCGGTCACGACTCCACCCGGGGAGTTGATGTACAGCGAGATGTCCTTGTCCGGATTCTCGGACTCCAGGAACAGGAGCTGTGCAACCACAATATTGGCCATGTAGTCGTCGATGGGACCGACTACGAAAATCAGGCGCTCCTTGAGGAGGCGCGAGTAGATGTCATACGCACGTTCGCCGCGGGCCGTCTGCTCGACGACCATGGGAACGAGATTCAGCGCACGCTCATTCATTGCTGTGTCTCACTATTTGTATCCGGTGCAGAGTTCTGACCGAAGCCGGTCAGTTCCTTGAAGGTCATAGGTTTGTCCGTTACCTGCGCGTGGTCCACGATCCAGTCCACGACTTGATCCTCGAGGACAGAAGATTCCACCTGCCGCATGGCATCGGCGTTCTGGACATACGCACGGCGAGCCTCGTCCGGATTCGGGTACTGGGCAACCAGGTCATTCAGGCGGGTCTGAGTCTTCTCGCGATCTACCTTGATGCCTTGCGCCTGCACAATCTGGCCCATTAACAAACCCAGCGCGGCGCGACGTCGCGCCTGATCCTCGAAAACCTCACGCGGGGGCACCTGGCTCGCATCCTTCGCGCCAATGCGGCGCGCGGCGTCTACCTGCAGTCGCTGCACCTGCTCATCAATCATGGAGCGAGGCACGTCGAATGTGTTCTCCCGATAGAGGGCGTCCATCACCTGTGCACGGACGCGATTGCGGATGACCTCTCCCAGCTCGCGTTCCATGCTCTTTCGAACCTCGTCACGCAACGCTGGAATTCCACCTTCTTCCACACCGTACGCGCGGCAGAACTCGTCGTCCACTTCCGGAAGACTCTGCTGTTCTACCTGCTTTATGGTGACTTCGAGTTGGGCGGTCTTGCCCGCAATTTCCTTGTTGGGGCTATCCGCCGGGAAAGAAAGGGTCACCGTCCGCTTTTCACCAACAGTGGCACCTTTCAGTCCCTCTTCCAGCTCTGGGAGTGACTGACGCGAGCCAATGAGGACGGGCACATCGCGCCCCTCGCCACCCTGAAAGGGCTGTCCATCGATCTTGCCGTCGAAGTCGATCGTGACACGATCAGTGTCCTGTGCAGGACGCTCAACCGCAGCGAACACGGGACGCTGACGCCGCATGCTCTCAATCATCCCGTCGATATCCTCCTCGGTTACCGAGGCGGTCGGACGCTCGACGGGAATAGATTCAAACGGCTTGACCTGGAATTCCGGCAGCACTTCGAAAATCGCTGCGTACTTCAGGCCATCGCCCTGACCCAGGGAAATGGGCTCAATCCGGGGTCCGCCGGCGGGTGTCAGTTTCTCCTGGGTCAGCGCCTGAGCGAACGAGCTGCGCATCAGGTCCTGTACGACTTCGGCATGGACCTGGTCGCCGAACTGCTTACGCACCACAGTAATGGGTGCCTTGCCGGGACGAAAACCCTTCAGACGAGCCGTGCGTGAGATGGTCTTCAGTCGCTGCTCGATTTCGCCGGTGACCTCAGTCTCAGGCACGGCCACTTCGAGGCGCCGTTCGAGGCCGCTCGTGGCGGTCAGTGATACTTGCATGACGAGATCCTCAAAACCTTTCTGTCAAAAATGGTTGAAAAAACATGCGAAAGGAGGGACTCGAACCCTCACGGGTTACCCCGCTGGAACCTAAATCCAGTGCGTCTACCAGTTCCGCCACTTTCGCCCGAGCAGCACGCAACGAACGCGCGCAGGCAGACCCGCCATTATAGCTGATGCCAAACGGACGGTAATTGAGGACGGGCATAAACCCCTTTGGGTATGCTCGTGATAACAGGGATGAAAACCTACCTAAGCGCATTTTTAGTCCTGCTTTTGACCGTTCTGTCTGGAGTGATGGACGCGCGCGGCTTTGTGTACGCCGGACGCGCGTGGCCGGACGGACAGATCGACTGGACGGCAGTCGGCCAGTCGCTGCTGGCGTTCTTTGCCGGCATTTCCCTCTATATAGGTGCGGTTCGTTTCATGCAGGCGATGGGATTGCATGCAGTTGCGCTGCAAAGCGGCATTTGGTTCGTTGCCACCGCCATCGGAATCGCCGCCCTGGATGGGTCCGTGACCCAATGGAGCCGACTCCAGCAGACGGTCGCCCTGGTGGTCATGCTGGGGCTCACCTGGTTGATTGCCACTGCGCACGAAGCACATTAGTACGATTACCGTACTAACGTGAATGAATTTGGTGAAGCTGCGCAGCGGCGCTAGATTTGTACGCGGGGGCTGCGCGACCAAAAGGGACACATCGATGACCGATCGGCGCGAGAGGCAAGTAACGGGCGGGTTCGCCTTGCGCCTGCGCCAGGTTATCGATGCTTACGGCAGCGCGAACTCCATTGCAAAAGCGATTGAGCGGTCGGAAGGTGCGGTCCGTAAGTGGCTGCGGGGCGAGTCGGAGCCCAACGTCACGGATTTACGCACCCTGTGTGAGCAGACCCAGACAAACATCGAATGGCTCGTGACGGGCCGCGGCCGCCGCGAGGTGCTCCACACTCCGCCCGTGGCACTCGCCTCTGTTCCGCTCAGCGTTCCGCTGTTGGAATCCATCATCGACGCCGTCGAAACCGAAACGCACAAAGACGATCTGAACCTGTCGTCGGCCAAACGCTCCATGTTGATCGCAACTCTCTACGGGCTGTTCCAGGAGAACCAGAAAGTCGACGGTGAGGCCGTGTCGCGCCTGGTCAGATTGGCTAGATGATAGCCGTACCGCCGATCACCAACACTACGACGACCGCAACACCCAGGATGCTGAAGGCCATCTGCACGGGCGTTCGACCCCTGGCCCAGAGGATGATCCCGCTGATCCCCAGCAGGACCATCGCCACCGCGAAGCTGTCAGTCAGCAGAATCCAGGCAGCGCCTCCTCCCACGCCCTTGTGAAGGCGTTCCAGGACCGCGAGGGGACTGTTCTGCGACTTTTTGACAGTGAGGGTTGAGGCACCCTCGACGTATTCAACTTGCGTGATCAGGCGTGCGTTACCGCCGTTGAACATCCAGCGCTTGCTGCCACCACCGCCCGGACCACCAGGCCCGCCGGGTCCTTTGCCGCCCTCGCGCCCGCGCTGCATCTCCATTTCGAGATGTTGTGTGTCGCGCAGCCATGCGAGCATCGACTCACGAGACTGGCGAGCCGACTCGGGTACCTCCAGCTCTACGCTGGAGACCTCCGTGGTATCCCCCTGAGGCAACTTCATGATACCGCGGTGATTCTGCATGAACCCGCTGATCCCGAATAAAATCGCGGCAATGGCACCCCAGGCGCCGATCCACAGATGCAATTGACGCACGACCCGATGAGTCCGCAAGTTCACAGCTCAGCCCATTTTCTCAACAAGTTGTGATAGACCCCAACCAACTCCACCGCCGCCGCATGGCCGGGGTGATCCTGGTTGAGCTTTTGAATCGCCAGATCCAGATTGAACAACAAGGTGCGCTCACCCTCATCACGCACCATGCTCTGTATCCAGAAGAAGCAGGCCTGCCGTTCGCCTCGCGTAATCGCTTCCACCTTGTGGATGGTGGTCGAGGGATATAACACCATGTCTCCGGCGGGTAACTTGACGCTATGTGTACCCGATGCCGCGCCGATCACCAGCTCACCGCCGTCATATTCCTCCGGCCCGGACAGAAACAATGTCGCCGACAGATCTGTGCGTACCGGCTGACCGGTCTGCTCGTAGCGAACGGCATTGTCTACGTGATCGCCGAAGCCATTCCCCTCTTTATAGAGGTTGAACAGCGGAGTGAATACCCTGCGCGGCAGCGCCGCTGCGAAGAACAGCGGGCTGCGATCCAACGCTGCCCGCACAGCCGCACTCAACTCGCGCGCGACTGGATCGCTCTCAGGTAACTGCAGGTTGTTCTTCGCGCGCGCGGACTGATATCCCGCGGTGATGCGACCATCCGTCCAACCGGCCACGGCCAGTCGCTTCCGGAAGTCTGCCACCTGAGTGGCATCCAACACCTTGGGAACGTGCAGCATCATATGTTCAGAACGTCACGTTGGCAGCCAACGTTGCCGTACGTCCCGCTCCGGGATTGACCCAGCCGCTGGTCGTCGACACGGTACGCAACTGTGTAAAGTATTCCTTATCGAACAAATTGCTTACATTCAGTTGCAAGTTGAAGTGCTCGTTCAAACTGTAGGAAGCCATCAGATTGTGCACGACGAACCCGGGTATCGTCACGCGATTATAGATGGCTGTCGGCGTTGCATCGTTCGCCGTCGCCCACACCCAGGAGGTGTAGTTCAACCCATACCCCACCAGGAACCCATGGTGGAGGTTGTTGGTCGTCCACAGATTGGCCGAGTCCTGCGGTGTGTTCGCCAACGGATTGCCGGCCTGAGCATCGATGCCGGTGGTTGCGATCGTAAAATCGGAAACACTTTGTAAAACCTTGCTGCGCAGATGGGCGTAGTTCGTAAAGACTGCCCAGTCGTGCGTGATATTCCCTGCGAGCCCGATCTGCACGCCGTCAACACGCGCTTTGCCATCGAGCTGCTGAGTGGGCACGGTGGGGTCGCCCGATGCCACCAGGTAGTTTTTGCGATCCGTGCGGAACACTGCCCCGGTAAACGCAGCGGCGCCTCGGAACAGATCCCACTTCAGACCCAACTCGTAAGACACCGCGGTCTGCGGATCCACGTTGCAATTCGTCGTACAGCTTCCGTTGACTGTCGATGCGGAAGGCAGCTTCGAATTGCCGTATGCAAAGTAGATGCTGCCGGGCTCGACCGGCTTGTACAGGACAGCGCCTCGATATGAAACGAGATGGTCGTCGTTCACCAGGGGGTTGGTCGCCGCGGGCACCAGCGGTCCAATCGGCACGGTCAGCGAGGCAGCCGGCGTGGCGGTCCAGCTCTCATAACTCGCCTTGTTGTGCTCATAGCGAACGCCCGCACCTACGCTCCACTGCTCGTTGAATTTCAACGTGTCAAATGCATACACCGCCTGGTTCTGCACCACCGAATTGGCGTGACCGTTGATTTTCAGGTTGATCGGCTGGGTGAATGTATGCTGTGGATCGTACAGGCTCTCCGGATTCAGCAGGTACGTGGTACCGTCGGCATTGATGAACTCTCTGGCGGTGTTCTGCGAATAAGCTTCGCGCGACAACGCCAGGCCGACCACGGCTGCGTGAGATACCAGTCCGGTGTTGAATCGAAGCGTCAGGTCGGTCTGGTTAGCAATGATCCGGTTGTTGGTATCCCGCAGGTTACCGATGGGCCCACCCGGAGTATAGGTGACGCCGCCGATACCTTCGAGCGGACTGGCACCCGCGGCCCCACAGCGCAGCGTAGTTAACGGCGCCTGCAGATTCGTACCCAGGGGAAACTGTCCGGGCGCGAGGCAGATCCGCCCCTCGGGCGCATCCGTGATGCTGTAGCGATCGTAGTCTTCCCAGCGCGTCAGATTCCGCAGGACGGCGGTCGCGCCGAAGTCGTGACTGACGATAGCGGTGACCGCATCACTGTCGATCCGCTCGACATCCACGTTGCTGAAACCGTAGTAGTTGCTGCGATTGACACCCGGTACCGGTGCAAAATTGCGCAGCGGAATTCCGTATTCCGGCAGGTTGCGATCGTGCTCATGAATGTAGGCGAGCGTCAGGCGCGTTGGAGTGTTCAGGCCCCAGGTGAATGAAGGTGCAACACCCCACCGGTCATAGCTGGTGACATCGCGATCGGCCACCATATTCCTGTGGCCCACGACATTCAGCCGGGCCGCCATGCCCTGATCCGGGTCGCCGAACATGCGATTGACATCGGCAGTCCCTCGCATGTAGTCGGCCGTGCCGCCGCCGACACTGAGGGCTGTGAAATCGGCAGGCGTGGGCAGCTTGGATACCAGGTTGATCGTGCCACCCAGCGCGCCCGCGCCCGAGTAGACAGAGCTCGTACCCTGTACCACCTCGATTGCCTGAGTGTTGAATGGATCGGTATGCGTGGTATTCGCACTCTGGCGCACGCCGTCCACCTGGATATCATTGGTGGCCGCGAAGCCGCGGATGTTGATGCTGTCGCCGTAACTGCCGCCCTCGCCGGCACCAAAGGTGATGCCCGGAACGTTCTGGCGCAGCACATCGCGCAATAACAGCCCCCCTTGCTGTTGAATGAGATCCGAGGGAATCACGGTAATCGTCTGCGCCGTATCGCGCAGCAGCTCCGTGTACTTCGGTGACGAGGGAACATCGGCCTTGTAGGCGCCGGCGTCCGCATCGACTGAGATTTTTCCCAGCTCCGTAACCTTCTCGTCCTCTGCTGCCACAGCGGTCGCACTGAGAGCGACGTTCACTGCAAGCGCCAAAACGGTGCGCGACTGATTGTCCATTGAGACTGCCCGAGACCTCGTGTTGTTTTCTCCCCAACGCCCCTAAGCTAATACGAATCATTCTCATTTGCAATCACATTATAAGGAATGTTAGAGTCCCGCCCATGAATGGCAGAGCTGATGTTGCAAAACGCAGTACGGTGGGCGCCGGCATCGTGCTCGCGCACCTGGGATTTGTCGCAGTACTGATCAGCTCGGGCGTCATCAAGACACCGAACGTCGTCCCGGCGGTGTCCGTGACTTTCCTCCAACAGGAGGACGAGCAGGCCGAACGTCCGCGGCTCGACCAACCGAATCTGACACCCATCCACCAGGTGTTGGTGCCGCCGCCGGAAGTGGAAGTCGCCATCGAGCCGAACACCGCGGCGATCTCGGCAACCGCAATGGAAATGCCGCCGCCCGCACCGGCTCCCTCGGCGCCGTCCAACTCGGGGACCGCAGTCATCCCGGAAATGTCCCAGGTCGCCTACCTGGTGCAACCCGCCCCGCACTACCCCCCGGAATCGCGACGCGTTCGCGAGCAGGGGCTGGTGATGCTCCGTGTCCTTATCGATGAGAGCGGACACGCGAAGACCGTCGAGATCTACAAATCCAGCGGGCATCCGCGGCTCGACGAGGCCGCCCGGGCTGCAGTGTCGCGCGCGGTTTTTAAGCCCTATATGGACGGCGGGACTGCACGGGCGGCTGCGGCAATTGTGCCGGTGGAGTTCACATTGCGGGCGTCTTCATAAATCTGACATATAGTCACTGTGGACTAGGGCTTCCCCCATGAGGAGCTGCGCAGTGACTGATTCCACCCCACCCCTCGATCACGAAGAACTGATGCGGCGGCTGAGCCGCGACCTCATTGACGGCTACGATGAGGAGCTCGAGCTCGAAATCGAGGACCGGGACGGTCCTGCCTCGATCCGCACGGACGCCGAGCGCGCCGCCCGCCATTCTTATTTCCAGGAGCTGTTCCGGCTGCAAAGCGAGCTGGTCAAGCTCCAGGATTGGATAGTCGCCTCACGCCAGAAGGTCGTCATTCTCTTCGAAGGCCGGGATGCGGCCGGCAAGGGTGGCGCCATCAAGCGCATTACCCAGCGCCTCAATCCTCGCGTCTGCCGCGTCGTCGCCCTCCCCGCCCCCAACGATCGCGAGCGAACGCAATGGTACTTCCAGCGCTACGTCACCCACCTCCCGGCGGCAGGCGAGATCGTCCTGTTCGACAGGAGCTGGTACAACCGCGCCGGCGTTGAGAAGGTGATGGGCTTCACCACGGAAGACGAAGTTGAAGAATTCTTCCGCTCCGTGCCGGAATTCGAGCGCATGCTGGGCCGCTCCGGGATCAAGCTCCTCAAGTACTGGTTCTCGATCACGGATGAAGAACAACACGTCCGCTTCCTCGGCCGCATCAACGATCCACTCAAACAATGGAAGTTGAGTCCAATGGACCTGGAATCGCGCCGCCGCTGGGAAGACTACACGCGCGCCAAGGAAATCATGTTGGAGCGGACCCATATTCCCGAGGCCCGCTGGTGGGTGGTGCACGCGGTCGACAAGAAGCGCGCGCGGCTCAACATGATCTATCACCTGTTGCAGCAGTTCGATTATACCGACACCAAGAAGCCGCCGATCGTGTTGCCGGAACGCGAACGGCACGAGCATTACTCGCGCCAGGCCGTGCCTGAGGAAATGGTGGTGCCGGAAGTCTTCTGACGCACCGCACCAACGCAAACGCTCTGACACAGCAGTTGCCGGCCTTTTTCCAACCATTGTCACTTTTGTGCAGTGCGTAATCCTTTAGATTCAAAGGGTTACGCGTTGCGCAGACTCCGGTAGATTCGCTCGATCCGAAAGCGTACGTTCGTGCGTCCGCTGCAGGGAGGCGCGTCTCATGGACTGGATGACGTTGCGGGCTGGAGTGTTGTGTTTGGGGCTGATGGGGTCAGCTCCGGGATGGGCTCTCAGTTTTGGCACCGACAACGCGGTGCGCTCGGCCACATTCGAATTCTATGCGCCGGGCTCGGTGAACGGAGCGAAGGGGCTCGTGGGCACCGCGTTCGCGATCGGGCCCAACAGGTTTGTCACCACCGCGCACTTGCTCGATACCGCCGTGGGCAGCCGGTTCGGGCATCCGGTGCTGGTGGACTCGCACCGGGTCGAGTACCCGATAGCCGACGTGTTGCAATATTCGGAAGCCCGTGACTATGTGATCTTCTCCCTGAAGCATCCACCGCGGGTCACGCCGTTGCAGGTTGAGAGCGGCGGATCCGCTTCCGGTCAGCTCTACTTCAGCGGCTGGCGTTTAAACGGAGCAGTCACTACTGAGCGCGGGGCCTATTCCGCGCTGACGCCCGAGTGGTTGCGCTTTTCGGGTCCGGTGTGGGGCGCCGCCGGAGGCGGCCCGGTCGTCAATGAGTCAGGCCATGTCATCGGCATCGTCCAGGGCGTGTCATTGAATGGCGAACCCAACTACGCGGTGCCGATTGAGGTCCTGTCCAGTGAGCCGGCCAACACGGCACAACTGCACGGCATGGAGTTGTTGCGCCATCTGATGCCGACGGTGTCATCCGTCGAACCGCTGCAGGCTGCGATCCCCCTGCCGCTGGCGTGGGACGAGTTCTCGGCTCAGGTGCAACAGCTGCGTCGCGCCTACTATGACCGGATGGTGGGGCCGCTCCTGAAAGCAACTCAACGGCGCTTTGTTTTGACGGGCGACACAGCCGCCGATACCTGCAGCTTCCTCAACGGCGGAAACTGCCAATGCAAAGCGCGCAGCGATGCAACCGGCGAGTTGGTCATGAGCGAGCCTCCTCGGGCAGGCGACTCCCAAATGATCGCCGGAGTGGGAGTAGTCAACACCCGCGAGCAATTGACCAACGCCGCACAGCATCTGCAGATTGCCCTGCGCGCACCCTCCCGTCTGGACCAGGCGACCGGGAATTCGCCCGCGATCGTGCACCAGGCGGATGGCGAGTACACTGACTATCACGGCCGCCACTGGCAAACGCGCAAGTGGATGCTGTTGAACCGGGACCTGGAGGTCCTCTCCATGGAGCGGGAGCTGGACGACCGCCACATCGTGACCACCCGAATCGTCCCGACCGCGCTCGACTACGCGGCGCAGCTGCAACTCGAATTTCTGGCGAACCTGATCTATTACCAGTGCGAGGAGGCTGCCGGCGAGGGAGTCGCCCGCCTGGCGCTCAATTGATGCTCTTGGGCAGCCCCGGTCGCGCCAGCACGAAGTACACCTCGCGCAGCGAGGTCGTGCGGGTGAGCTGCAGCAGGCGCCGCTTGAGCTCGGGCGGGAAGCTCTGTGGAGAAATGGCATCCAACATGGTGGTTCCGTCGATGGGCACGAGATGAGCAAACATGATCTCGCCGTCACACAGCGACGTGGAGGCCAGATCCTCGCTGACCTCACACTCCTGCCCGGTTACGACATCCCGGGCGCGGAAACCCACATACGGCTTGCAGTTGAATACTTCGTAGAAGCCCGGGGAAGTTGCCAGGCACGTTTCCAGATAACGGCGCAACAGCGGATTCAGCCGGGTGGCGCTGCGGTTGAGATAAGCCCGCGTGGGTGGCACGCCGTACAGCGAGCTGTCATCCACAGTGTTGCCTTTTTCACGGCTGGGTGACCACTTGTGGAACAACCAGGAGAAAAACAACTCGGTATGGGGATCGTCGCCGTTGAACACCTTGCCGGCACCAACGGTAAACTCCACCCATGCCTGTTGAACCGTCTCCGCACTGTATGATTCGCCTATCAGCCGCACGATACCGATGGCATAACCATCGACAGCGCCGCGGAGCCGGTGCCAGATCTTGTTGCTGCGCTTCATGATGACCATTTTCGCATCGAACTACGACGGCAGGGTTACAGATACACCAACACAGAGGTTTGGCTTTGAGATTGCTGTTGATTTTTGCTGTCCAACTTTTGGGCCCCTGCCCCTCCTTGAGGTGGCAAGGATCATAACAGTCAGGACAAACTCCCATAGTGGGTGCGCCCGGGACGAGCGCACGAAGCAGCGGGTTATGGAGGACGTCAATGAATACAACAATGCTTTGCGATCATGTCAGTATTTCTCCGGGCAAGCAGTCGCGCCGGCCGCACGCGGAGGCCGGCATCGTGTTCGGCTCCGCGGCCGCCGCGCCGACCAAGAAGCCTGACAGTGTCAGGGCGACGTGCGAGGCCATCGGACTGGCGCGCTCGACCTACTACTATCAGTCGCACCGCTCGGCGGCGGCGATTGAGCTCGAGCAGAAAATTGTGTTGCGATTGCATGAGTTACGCGAGCTGTATCCGAATGACGGGTACCGGCGCATGACCGTGCACCTGCAGGCGGACGGATTTCATGTCAACCGTAAACGGATCGCGCGGCTGATGCACCTGCATGCCCTCGCCAAGCGACCGTCCAGACCCGAGCCTCTCGGGGTCAGAAGCTTCCAACCGCGCGCGCCGATCGCAAATTTACGCGACAACGCGCGGCTCACCGGGCCCCATCAGGTCTGGGTGACCGACTTGGCTTATGCGCGTATCCAGTCCAGTCTGGTCTATACCTCCGCGGTCATCGATGCCTGGTCACGGGAAGTGGTGGGGTACGCAGCCTCGCTGCAGATCACCAATCGGCTGACGCGGATTGCATTGCATTCCGCCGTTCGGTCACATCGACCCGCTCCGGGGTGCATTCATCACTCGACCTGCGGCACTCAGTACCTGACACATAGTTACTTCGAGCTGCTCAGGCAGTATGGGTTGATACCGTCCGTGGGAGAGCCGGCCGGGCGCGCCACTACTTCCTCGCAAGGCCCGCGACAGATTGTTGAGGTAGCGCAGTACCAAAGCTGGAAGGATGTGCTGAATCAGCCCAGGGACTTTATTCACGCTCTTTATTCACCAGAGCGCGTCGATTATCTCCTCGGACGGCGACCCGTCGTTGAACCGTCAGCCCTCGCCGTCGTCAACTAAGCGACGCGGATTTCACGCCGGGTGTCCGTACCCGATTGCACGTTGGCCAGCAATCGGCTCAGCGGCTCCCGGCTGGTCCAGAAACGCACGTTCTCGCGGTGGCCTCGGCCCGTATGGCGCTTGATTTGCCGCTCCGGAACTTCGCTGACGCAATTGGCACCCAGAAAATCGATGAACGACCGGACCGCGGGGAGCATTCCCCGGCGTGACGGAAAGACGACTTGCACTTCCTGGAGGGGCGCGAGGTGGTCGGGCAAAACAACCTCCAGAAGACCTCGGCGAATCTCATTGACACACACCGATAAGGGTAGTTGCGCGATCCCAAGGCCCCCTTCCGCGGCCTGGCGCACCAGGATCATGTCATCGGCTATCAGCGTCGGCTCGTGACGTATCTGCACTTCATTTTCTTCCGGGTCCACGAGCCTCCAGACATGGGGCCCCTGTGCCGAACCGTAGCTCAGAGTTGCAACACCAGACACGTCCGCCGGGGAGGCGGGACGTCCATTGCGATCGAGGAAGGCCCGGCTCGCAACCAGTACCTGCTGAATGATGCCGAGTGATCTCATGATCAATCCGGAATCTTCGCTCGGTACCTGGCGGACGCGGATGCAAAGATCGAAGTTCTTTTCGATGTCGACCTCACGGTCCGTCGCTTCCAGCGCAATTCGAACTTGAGGATGGTCCTTCACGAACTGGGGGATCAGCGGGCCTACGACCAATTGCCCGATCATCGGCGGACAGCTGATTCGGATCAACCCGGAAGGTGCCCCCCGTGCACACGCAACTCGCTCGTAGGCTGCGTTGGCTTCCGAGACCATTCTCACGCAGTAGCCGTGGAATTCCATACCGAGCTCAGTGACCGCAAAATGCCGCGTTGTACGTTGCACCAAGCGGACGCCCAGGCGTTCCTCGAGGGCACTCACTCGCCGGCATATACTCGACCGCGCCACGCCTAAGGCTTTAGCGGCTCCCGTGAACCCATTGTGTTCGACCACCTTGGAAAATACGTAGAGATCGTTCAGGTCTTGCATGTCCGGACTCGGGCGCGTAAGCGTCTGTTGCGGCAGGTGTCGCCACTAGTGTTAAACGTCCGAGTCCGGGTTTTCCGTTACAAAATATGACCACAGCCCCTGCGCGCCCTTCGATACTCCCCTTCGCCCTCATCGTCGCCCTCTTCTTCCTCTGGGGCATGGCGAACAACCTGAACGACATCCTGATCGCGCAGTTCAAGAAGGCCTTCACCCTCTCCGACTTCCGCGCCGGCCTCGTACAAAGCGCCTTCTACCTCGGCTACTTCCTCCTCGCCATCCCCGCCGGCATATTCACCCGACGCTTTGGATTCAAGGCCGCAGTGATCCTGGGCTTATTGCTGTACGCCTGCGGCGCATTCCTGTTCTGGCCGGCCGCCGAGCTGCGGACCTACAGCCTGTTTCTGCTCGCTTTGTTTGTGCTCGCCAGTGGGCTCGCGTTCCTGGAAACCTCCGCGAATCCCTTCGCCACGGTTTTGGGCCCGCCTGAAACGGCCGCCCAGCGATTAAACCTGGCGCAAGCATTCAACCCCCTCGGATCGATCACAGGCGTCTTCATAGGCCAGCAATTCATCTTTTCGGGCATAGAACACACACCCGCGCAGATCGCGGCCATGGACACCGCGCAACGGTCCGCCTACTTCGCGGCGGAATCCTCATCGGTTCAGTTGCCTTACCTCATTATTGGCCTCGTAGTGCTCGTCTGGGCGACTCTGATCCTGATCACGCGCTTTCCCAAAGCGAGCGCCGCAGGCCCTGCCACTGACTTTCAACCTCGATCCCTGTGGCAAAACCGACGTTTCGTGCTCGCCGTAGTTGCTCAGTTCTTCTACGTCGGTGCGCAAGTGGGGGTCTGGAGCTTCCTGATCCGCTACGTCCAGGCAACTCAACCCGGCACCTCGCAGAAACTCGCGGCGAACTACCTCACAGCCTGCCTCGTCGCCTTCATGGTAGGCCGCTTCGCCGGGACGGCGCTCATGCGGCGTATCTCTCCAACACGCCTACTGGCGTCGTTCGCCGCGATCAACGTGCTCCTGTGCGCCGCTGCCGTGGCAAACCTGGCTCACGTGGGTACGTACATGCTGATCGTCACCAGCTTCTTCATGTCCATCATGTTTCCAACTATCTTTGCGGTCGGCGTCGACGGCCTGGGGGATGCGGAGCGCAAGCTCGGCTCCGCGTTGATTGTCATGTCCATCATCGGCGGCGCCGTTTTGACTGCGGCCATGGGCGCGGTTTCAGATGCCGGCGGCATTCAACTGGCGATGGGCGTTCCGATGGTCTGTTTCGCGGTCGTGTTTATTTTTGCCAGGCAGTCCCGCCGGGGAACAAGTGGTCCTCTATCGACTGGCGGTGCATCTGTGCACTGAAGCCCGGCACAGCGGGAGCTTCGTAGCGGCCGGCGCGGATGCGCACTGGATCCAGGAAGTGCTCATGCAAGTGGTCGACGAACTCAATCGCACGATCTTCCATTGAGCCGCTGATGGCCACGTAGTCGGCCATCGCCAGGTGTTGGACGAGCTCGCACAAACCAACGCCGCCCGCATGCGGGTAGACGCGGACGCCGAATTTTTCTGCCATCAGGAGAATGGCCAGATTTTCGTTGACGCCCCCGACGCGGGCCGCATCTATCTGGATGATGTCGACCGCGCCAGCCTGGAAGAGTTGTTTGAACATCACCCTGTTGTGAGTATGTTCGCCGGTAGAGACCGGCATTGGCGCAACTCCTCTGCGGATCGCGGCGTGTCCCAGAACGTCATCGGGGCTCGTGGGCTCTTCGATCCACGCGATGTTGAATTCAGTGAGCTCGCGCAGCCATGGGATGGCCGTACCGACATCCCATCGCTGGTTGGCATCGATTGCCAGTGCCACGGAATCGCCGATCGCACCGCGCGCAATTCGGCAACGACGGACATCGTCATCGACATTGGCACCCACTTTGATCTTGATCGTGCGAAAGCCCTCCTCGACAGCTTCGACAGCCAGGCGGGCGAGCTTCTCATCCGAATAACCCAGCCATCCCGGTGAGGTTGTATAGGCCGGATAGCCGGTCTCGAGCAGAGTGGCAGTCCGTTCTGCTCTTCCGCCCTGCGCTGCGCGCAGAATGGACAACGCTTCATCGGGTGTCAGCGCGTCGGTGATGTATCGAAAATCGATCAGACTGACAATCTGCTCAGGTGTCATCTCTGCAATCAGGCGCCACACGGGCTTCCCGGCGCGGCGTGCCGCCATATCCCAGGCAGCGTTGATCACGGCACCGATAGCCATGTGCATGACGCCCTTCTCCGGGCCGAGCCAGCGTAGCTGCGAGTCGTGAGTCAAACTTCGCGCAAAGCCACCCAGATCATGGATTACCTCATCAACTCGCCGTCCAACGACAAACGGTCGCAACGCCGCCAACGCGGCGGTCTGCACGTCGTTGCCGCGACCGATAGTGAACACAAACCCATGTCCACTCAGCCCGTCAGGATCGTCGGTACGGAGGACAACATACGCTGCGGAATAGTCGGGGTCCGGGTTCATTGCGTCGGACCCGTCGAGCTGGCGTGAAGTCGGGAAGCGGATGTCGTGCGTTTCCAGATCTATAATCAAAGACATATGAGCACCCGTAGCCTGATACATCGATCGTCACACGCGGCCGGGAACCCGTCAACGGATGGCCGAATTGGTCGGATGCGCGGCCTTTCGCTCCTGTAGCCTTCGCTTTAGCCTAGCGACACTGGGGAACATGATGACCAAGCGTACGAGGCGCGTCGGAGTGCTCGGATTCAACGGAGTGAATGCGGTGGACGTCGTCGGGCCGACGGAAGTTTTTGCCACTGCGGGGCGCGACGACTTCACTCGTGGGGAGTCCAAAGGACTTTATCAGACTCACCTGATCGGGCTCACTGAGGAACCCTTCACCGCAGAGTCGGGCGTGCGTTTCCTGCCCGATTGCCGTTTAGCCGATGCACCGGCCTTGGATACGCTCATCGTCCCTGGCGGATGGGGATTGCGCGTGGCATCAACCAATACGGCCATATCGGCGTGGCTGCGCAGCCGTGCCCGCAAGATCCGGCGCGTGGCCTGTGTTTGTACCGGCGTGTATGGACTTGCACCCACGGGGTTGCTCGATGGCCGCCGGGTGACGACGCATTGGAGGTTTGCGGAGGATTTGTGCAAACAGTTTCCGCAACTGACCGTGGATGCGAAGGCGCTGTTCATCAAGGACGGCCGGTTCTATACGTCAGGCGGCGTTACGGCCGGCATCGACCTGGCGCTCGCGCTCGTGGAGGAGGATCTGGGGCCGCGGGTGGCGCTGGAGGTTGCGCGGGAGTTGGTTGTGTTTCTGAAGCGGCCGGGCGGGCAGGAGCAGTTCTCGGAGCCGTTGCGTTTTCAGGTCCATTCGGCCGACCGGTTCGCAGATCTCATTGCGTGGATTGCGGCGCATCTCGAGCGCGACCTGTCGGTCCCGCAGCTCGCCGAGCGGGCGCGACTCTCCCCCCGTCATTTCAGCCGCCGTTTTCATGAAACGTTTGGTTGTACGCCTGCGCAGTTCGTTGACAACGTGCGCCTCACGGAAGCCCGGGAGCGATTGACCGCTCCGGGGCGGACGGTCGACAGTGTTGCCGCCTCAGTTGGTTTCACCAGCGCCGACGTATTCCGCCGGCGCTTCCGCAAGCGCTTCGGCGTTGCGCCGAAGAATTATCGCGAGCGCTTTCTGACCGCGAGCTCGCCAGGAGTCTGACGCATGAACTATCGCCTCGTTGCCACCACGGTGCTTCTATTGACCGCAACCGCTGCTGCCGTTGCGGATGATGGCAAGCTGGAGTTTCCCGCCAACTACCGGGAGTGGATCTTCCTGTCATCGAGTCTGGACATGAGCTACAGCAAGGTGCAGGCGATGATGGGGCACTCGATGTTTGACAACATCTTCGTGGATCCGGTGTCCTACCGGGAGTTCCTGAAGTCGGGCACGTGGCCCGAGAAGACGCAACTCGTCATGGAAATGCGCGGTGCCACCGGCAAAGGCTCAATCAATCAACAGGGCAAATTCCAGTCGGGCGAACCCATGGGCGTCGAAGTCCATGTCAAGGATTCGGCGCGTTTCCCGGGCGGCTGGGCATTCTTTGCGTTCGGCGGCACCGAACCCGCGCAGCAGCTGCCGCCGACAGCGGAGTGCTACTCCTGCCATCAGCAGCATGGCGCGGTAAATACGACGTTCGTGCAGTTTTACCCGACGTTGTTGAAGGTCGCGACCGAGAAAGGAACCCTCAGTCCCAACTACCATCCGTAGTGGTCAGAAAACGTACGCCACGCCGGCAGTGGCTGCGTCGACATTGAAGGCGCCATCCAGCGCCTTGTCTTTGATATGTTGAATACGAAGGTAGTCGAGGCGCAGCACGATATGAGTTGTGACCGTAAAGGCGGTTCCGATACTTGCCATCACAACGGTTGAATTGTCCGAAAAGTCCCCGCTGTGACTGCCGTCACCCACGAGAGTTGAGAAATTCGACTTCGTTTTGGCCTGCATGGCCCCTACGCGCGCTTCGAGGTCCCAGAAATTCGTCATCGGCAGCACGCCGACCGCGGCCAGCGCCGGGCCATGCGACCTGACATCCAGGTCCAGATGCACCTCAGAGGAGCTGCCATCCGCGGCGGAGGTAGTGGTACCGAATCCCGAATAGCGAAACGGCCCGAGGTCGAGGAAAGAGAGCTCGACACCGAAATTGCGGGTCAGCATGTAGCCGAAGCTCACCTGCCACGAGTAGTGGGCTCGCTCCACAGACGAAGGACCCATCGTAAAGCTGCTGTCTTCTTCGCTCAGAGCGGAGCTGAATGCACCGTCGATATCGGCGCGCCGATAGGTGCTCAGCGGGCTGAGCGCATTGGCGCCGACGTAGAATCCTGTCTCATCCGCCATGGCGGGACCGGCCAGGATGCCAAGAGACATAATCGCAAGCGCCGTCCGTTTCGTCATCACGTCCGAAGATCTCGAGTAGAAGCTGACCGCCTACGGTGGCAGGCTTCTGTTACAGACATTCGCTGCGCACGCCGTGCAACGAAATTGTCACTTGCGCGGTTCATGCTTGCCGACTCTCAATCGAACGGCAATAGGGTATGCAAACGGTCAGGACGTGGGCGGCAGCTGTGATCTGTGCGCTGACATCAATTACTGTGGTCTCATGCGCAAGCGAGCGCACCACCTACCTGGCCAACGGCGCCCGGGGCTATTCCGTCTCCTGCCGGGGGTACCTGAACTCCTGGGACTCCTGCCTGGTGAAGGCCGGCCGCATCTGCGGGACGCGCGGCTACGAAGTCATCAACGAGGATCAGTACGACCGGACGCTCATGTTCGGCTGCAAGTCCGCCGCCGCCACTGCCGGCAAGTAGACGGGGCTCAATGCCCGTTTGAGTTGTTGATAACCGACTTTTTCAGACTGTCGCGCACGTTGTCGTTATTCGCTTCGGCCCGGTGTGAAATCGACTCCTCCGTGCCGCACACCTTGTGCTCATGCAGGCGTGAGCCCAGCGTGTCCTCACTGCGGCAAAAGAGCTTTTCGCCATTGCGGACCTCGAGTCGGTAACCCTGCCGCAGGAGATTCTTTTCCCCTGGCGTGAGAGTTGATTTGTCAGGCTTCTTGTCCGTTGCCGCGGGAGCCGGGGATTGCGGCTCCGCCGCCTGTGCCGTTACGCCCGCGGCGAGCAAAATCACCGCGACGATTCCTAGGACTGATCTCATGTGCCCCCGTGCAAATAGATGACCGTGATCCTATCCCGAAGAGTACCACGGTGAGAAATGAGAAGGCCTGCACGGAATCCCATTCCGTGCAGGCCTTACCTCTCATCAGATGCTCAGTTGAGCTGCCGCGTCCGAGCCGCCGGCATCGTCAGCGTCGCCGGGCCCACGCCCACGCTGGTGGTTTGTTTCATCTTCTGGAGCGCATTCCCCTCGCGCTCGGCGGTTACGAACACGATACTGGTGCCGTTCCTGTTATCCGCACAGCTCGTCTGTAACCGAGTCGTGACATCCAACTTCGGCTTCTGAGCCATTGAATGTTTTGCTGTATGGCGCAGCCGCATTGAACTGCCTGGGCCGTGGATGATGCGCACAGCCGATCAACGCCGCTGCTGCGGCTGCCGCGGCAATTGCTGTGCGAGTCCTCGATGCAACGTGGCTGTCCATGACAATGACCTCCGCTTTGAAGTTGTTGATGGTTCCACGCCGCTATGGGTCCGCCCTACTAACTTCTACCTGACTTCTGAAAAAGCCCGGCTCGACTGTCGGACCGCACTCGTACGATGTACTACTCAGTCGGCCTCCGCCTCTTCGGGCGGTAACTCCTCGAGCAGTTCGTTCACCAAGGCCCCTGCTTTGATCCACTGCACGCCGACTCCTTGCAGCGTCTTGTCCACGAGATTCCAACCTTCAGGTTGCCCCAGCGAAATCATTTCGCAACTCCTGAAGCGAGAGGAGTCCAGGGGTGGAGAATAGAACACATACGCCGTCCTGCTTTGGATCTGGCGCGAGTGCCACGAAATTCCGGCTGCGCGTGGCGCTGTTGCTACCAACTCGCGAGCCGCCGAGTGAGTCTGTCCATAAGACGCCTCAGCAACCACGCACAGTTGTTGCCACTCGGTATGGCGAGCCCCATCTGAGCTCAAGTGCCGAAGATGGGGAGCGCGCAAATCCAGGATGGCCGTTTCCTGGGCGAGCTCCAGTCGAACGATGGAACGCCCCGCAAGCTGAGCCTCATCTACATATTGCGGCTGCCCCTCCGCAATAACGAGGTTGCGAAGCACCGTCTCCCACAAGGCGCATTCGAAAGTGTCACCTGCGTAGTACATACCCCGACGAGGTGGAGGCGGAAGCGCAAACCGATTCAGCGACCGGGCGTTGAACGAACAGGACTCATATTTTGAAGGATAGACGTGCCAGAGCTCTGTGCCTGCCGGCAGGAGCGTGTAGTGTTCCCGCAGATCAACACCGAACGTCCCTACCACCGCTCATCGCTTATTTCGAAATCACTGCGAGCGGCATCGATGACGGATTGCGGATTGCTTCGAAAGACGTCGGCCGGTCGCGACCCGTCGAGCTGACCGTGCGGCTGGAAAAGCCAGAAAATCGGCCTCCATCCACTGCGGTCTTCCGGCAACAGGCCCAGGAGTATCTTCATCTGCGGCATCAGCATGCCCGTGTCCGGGTGAAATTGAAACGTCGGATGCAGATACTCCCGCCCGTTCCAGGCTCCCAACAATTCGCCGGCACGGCGCAGTCGACTCGCGGTGTTGTTGATTCCCTGCGAGTCGGCTCGGCCTCCCTGTTGCAAATGCACGGCGGGCGCATCGATCCAGGACTCCCGAGCCAGAAGCTGGTTACGCCGCTCGCGCGCAAGTTGAAGATCCGGGTCAGACTTGCCTTCCTCCGGCGGATTTCGCGCGGCTGGCGACGGAGGCGCGAGCAATGACACAAAAGCGATCGTCGAATCGAGCTCACCCTCGAGCTCCTGCTTCTGTGAAACCGACCAGCGATCGGGGGGCGTGCGACAGTAGAACGCAATGTCCGGAACCTTCCTGGCTGCGACCTCGGCCTCGAGCATTTCCCGCACCTTCAAATCAAAATGCACCTTGTCTACTAAAACGGTCATTCTCAGCAAATGCGACTGCTTTTCGGTTCTTCGAATGAAGGCCTGCAAATTCCGCAGCGCACTCAAAATTGCCCATGTCTTGCCGGCGCCATAGCCGCCGGTCACCAGTAGCCCCGGCCACTTTGTGCGCAGCCATGGAACATCCTGCGGCTCACAGATCGGCCGTAAATGGGGCGACTTACTGATCTCGAGAACGATCCCACGAACCGCTGCTGCATTCATATCGGTGATAATGATGTTATCGGTGCTATCGGCATTCTACGGACTGGAGTCGGCATAACTATGGGACTAAGGTCTCATTTGGTCTACAGTGTTCTAGTAAATACGAACGTCGTTCCATGACACCGCATGAGCTTTCCAAAATATTGTTGCGCTTCAGGCTGGCACAGGCTGATTTGGCGCGATTGATTGAGGTGACAGCCCGGGGAGTGGCCCTGTGGCTCAAGGGCGACCGCCCCGTCCCAGGCCCTGTCGCCGCCTACCTGAGACTCTTTCAATTACTGCCGGACTACCTGCGGCGCGTCGAGCTCGCGCGACTCCTCGAGCGAGAGGCCGCAGTCCATAACGGCATGTATGAGATCAGCTTTATCGGGTCCGGCCCCGCCCAGACCGGAACGCTGATTTTCGAGTCCGGCAAACTTTTCGGTGGTGGCCCACGCGGTACTCTCTACGATGGCAGTTATGTCCTCGATGCGGAGGCAGGCGAGCTGGATGTGAGCCTGAAGATAACGCTCCCACCCCACGTCGAGTCGATTTTCGGCATCCAACATCCTCACGAATGGTCGATCGACGCGCGCATGCGCTTCGATCCGAAATTCGGTTACCGCCGTATCGAGATAACTACTTTGCTCAACACATCCGTGGCGGCGGAGATCAGATTCCTGCGTGCCGTGCCGCAATCCAGGTGAAGTACGGGTGGCCTCCGGAACATCTTTGGCGTATTGCACGTTCCAGCGCCGCGGAGATTCGCTTCCGACGCCCGGCTGCTTCAGCTCGACGAAGACCGAGTATCGGTCGCCTTGATGTGTCACATGCGATACGTGAGCGGTCCACCGATGGCGGAGTTGGCCCACGAGCCCAGGCCTTCTCAACTGGGTCCCGCACCGTTGGTCACGCGTTAACAGTGACGCTACTCCCAGGGCGCACATCAATATCCTTGGAGGAATCGCTTGAGTCAGTTGATCCACAAGTAAGCGGCGCAGCGCCGGCTTGTAGCATGATGGATGGTGACGTGTCGCCACCGTCTGGCGACTGCTGTTCACGGTTCTTCGGACCACCCTTACCACGGCGGATCTGCCGGAAGCGCTCGATCAACGCAGTGAACAGTCGTCGCCCAAGCGGCCAGCTAACGTGAACGCCTGGCCGTTTTTCGCACCGAGGGGCGCTCGGTGGCGTCTTCCACCGCGGTCACCTCCCCGTCATCAGGCAACTGCACGGCCTCCAGCAGCTCGGCTAATCGATGGTTCAGCTCCTCGATGCGCTGAATGCTGAACCGGGACTCGATTTCCTTGTAGACCGGGTTGAACGCCGGGGCTACCTGTTCCAACAGGTGCCGCCCCTTGGCGGTGAGGGAATGCAGGAAGCGTCGCGCATCGGTATTGGACACGCGCCGTACAATCAGTCCCCGCGAGGCCAGGTCCTTGAGAATGCGCGACAGGCTCTCGCGCATGAGATAGGACTTGCGGGCCAGGGTATTGACGTCAATACCCTCAAACTGACTCAGAATACGCAGCACCCGCCATTGCGGGTCCGTCAGGTCATGCTGGATGAATACCTTGCGGAAATGCACCGCAAGCGCCTCGCGCGCCCGGTGTAACAGCACCGGCAACTGGCGACTGGCCGCGGCCGGCTCCGTGCCCTCCTGCTCGTCGCCTGGGATCCGCGGCGTGCCGCTCTTCCCGCCCGATCTTCCCATCTGCGCCCCCTTGCTCGGCCTCAGGCGCAATTCTAACAAAAGCTCGCTCGGGGGCTTGCAGGATAATTAGGTAACACGTTACTCTATTTTTGCACTGGCACTGCGCGCGCCCTGGAGGCACGCAACAAGATGCCGGGCACACACTACAAATGCGCGGGGGGCGCAGGGGGTCTATTTCGCCATGAATTCCCTTAATACCAGGTCAGCCGCATTCCTGACTCATGTGGTAGCCGCCAGTCTCGTCGGGGCGGCTTTGGATGCTCAGGCGCAGACAGGCAGCGCCAGCACGGCCGGCGACGATGCCGTTCTGCAGGAAATCGTTGTCACTGCCTTCAAGCAAGGTGCGCAAAACATCCAGGACGTGCCGGCCAGCCTGGAGGTGCTGGGCTCGGATCGCCTCGAGGCCATGGGCGTATCCAACTTCGCCGACTTTTCGCGTTCGGTGCCGGGCTTGAATTTTGTCGACAGCGGTCCCGGTGACAAGCGCTACATCATTCGCGGTATCAACTCCGCCGGTGAAGCGCAAACGGCGCTATACATAGACAATGTACCCCTAACAGGTCTCGGTGGCGCGGCAACCGATTTCGGCGGCAGCCAGGCCGATCTCGATCTCTACGACACGCATCAGATCGAAGTGCTGCGCGGTCCGCAGGGCACGCTCTATGGTGCCAACTCGCAGGCGGGCGTCATCCGCTTCGTCACGAATCAGGCTGACACGAAAAAGTTCGAAGCCTCGGCATTGGCGGACATGTCTGACACCCAGGACGGTGGCTTTAACTACCAGGCCAAGGGCATGGTGAACCTGCCACTCATCGACGGTACCCTCGCCGTCCGCTTGGTGGGATATGACGACTACCTGTCGGGCTTCATCGACAATCCACTTCGAAATCGGACGAACTACAACAACGCGCGTCAGGATGGCGGCCGCATCAGCGCAAAGTGGCAAATCGATGCAGACACCGAGCTCGTGGCTCAAGCTTTCTATCAACATCTGTATTCCGGCGGACAGGCCATCGAGCGGCCGTTTGGATTTACGATCGGCGACAACTTTTTCCCCGCGGATGGGGAACGGAATTACGCCCAGTTCTCGGCAACACCTCGTCACGATGACGTCAGAATTTACGCCCTGACCGGCACTCATGATTTTCACTGGTCGGAGCTGACGGTCGCCGCTTCCTACTTCGGTCGCAACGTTCAGGCGTACCAGGACGACACCGTCTCATTCCGCTTTTTCGAATACCTGCAGGGCCTCGGCGCATTCCCGGAGTTTCCGGTTCCCGCCGGCGGCGTGTCGGTCTCGCCGGAGAGTAGCCGCCTCGGCAGCCTGGAAGCACGGATGAACACCAAGTTCGACTTCCCGGTCAACGGTGTGTTCGGTGTCTATTTTGACAACCGCCGCAACCTATTCTCCACCAACGTGCTTTCCACAAACCCGGCGACGGGTTACCCGGATGCCTCCACCCAGATCAATGCACGCAACTTCAAGGACACCACGAAGAACGCCGCGGTGTTCGGAGAGGCAACCTGGAAAGTGACCTCGCAATTGTCACTGCTGGCGGGCCTGCGTTACTTCAACGACGTTCGTGATCTTGCCTCTGAAACGGTGATCCCGTTCTTCGGGCTGGGGGCGCCCGGAATCGATCCGCCGGAGCATGCGCACAACACTGGCACCATCAAGAAGTTCAACATCTCGTATAAGCTGACCGATTCTCTTCTGGGCTACGCGCAGTACTCGGAAGGATTCCGCGCTGGCGGCACCAACGCAGCAACTGTCTCGCTGGTGCCGGCTCAGTACAATCCAGACAGGACCCGGAACTACGAGATCGGCGCCAAGACGGGCTGGTTCGGCAACAAGCTGACCGCCAACGTAGCCGCCTACGTGATCGACATTTATGACCTGCAGGTAGCTGAGCTGTTCGGAGCCGGTGGTGCATTCAGTGGCGTGGGCAACGCCTCGGGCAAAGATGCACGCTCCAAAGGCATCGAGCTGGATGTTTCCGCCCACCCGCTCGATGGATGGTCAATTGAAGTTGGCGGCAACTACACCAACGCCAAGCTGACCAAGGATCTCTCGGGCGGTACCGATCCGTCCATCCAGGTCGGTGGACTGGCCGTGAATGGCGCACCGTTGCTCAATGTCCCGCAGTGGAACGCTAGCTTGTCATCAGATTACGGGTTTAATGTGGCCTATGATTACCGGGTTTCATTGGGTGGCGACATCGACTATGTCGGATCCGTCCAGCAGACCTCTTACGATCTGGAGCCGTACGCGAACTTCAACGTGAGATTGCCGGCCTATACGCTGGTGAATCTGCGTACGAGTGTCACGTGGAAGAACTATCAGCTCCAGGTGTACGCGAACAATGTCTTCGACAAGAACGCACAGCTCAATGTACTGAATGACGTTGACGATCCGTACAACATTCTAACCAACCGCCCCCGAACCGTGGGCCTTCGCATATCGGCGCATTTCTGACGTGACTTCTGGCAATGCTTACGGCCGGCCTGAGCCGACCTTTCGTGGGGAGCTGACGCAGGTCGGCCGCGGTAGCCCGATGGGCGAGTTGTTGCGACGGTACTGGCATCCGATCGGAGTGAGCGCGGATGCGGGCGATATGCCGAAAAAGGTCCGGGTGCTCGCAGAGGATCTGGTCCTCTTCCGCGACCGCAGCGGACGGCCCGGCCTGGTCTATCCGCGTTGCGTTCATCGAGGCGCCTCGCTGTTCTACGGGCGTACCGAAGAGCGAGGTATTCGTTGTTGTTATCACGGCTGGCTATTTGATGTGAACGGGCAATGTCTGGAGCAGCCCGGCAGGCCCGACACGGGAAAACCCGTGCCGGGCAACGTTCGTCAGCCAAACTATCCGGTGCAGGAGCGCTATGGCCTGATCTTCGCGTACCTGGGGCCGCCGGATCGTCAACCGCTGCTGCCCCGCTATGACATTCTCGAAAACCCGGGCCCCGGCGAGCATGTCGAGGCGGATGATTCGAGCATCGGCAGCGGTGGCCCTCAGATTGTTCCGTGCAACTGGCTGCAACACTTCGAGAACGTGATGGATCCGTTTCATGTGCCGATTCTGCACGGCTCCTTCAGTGGCACGCAGTTCAACGAGAATATGAACCTGATGCCGGATGTGCGCTTTGAGTCGCACGCGGAGCGGGTCAGCAGCCGGCAGTTGCGCCAGCTTGCTTCGGGACGGGTGCATCAGCGAATCACAGAAGCGGTTCTACCCGCAGTCCGGGTGGTCGCCAATCCGCGAGCTCAGCAGGACGGACCTTGCTCACTGGTCGGCTGGGTCCTACCCATCGATGACACTCATTTCAGAATCTATTCCGCCGGACGGGTCAAAGTGGCCGGTGAGCTGCAATCGATCCGCTCGCGCTTCAACGGGCGGCTCTGGGCGGAGCTGAGCGAAGCGGAACACCAGCGCTTTCCTGGCGACTATGAGGCGCAGGTGAGTCAGGGGCCGATCACGTTTCACTCCGAGGAGCACCTGGTGAAGACGGATCGTGGAGTCGTCCTGCTGCGTACGCTGCTGAAGAAGCAGGTCGACGCGGTGGTACGCGGCGAGAATCCGGCTGGTGTAGCGTTCGAGTCCGGAGCGGAGCTCGTGAAGCTGGCCGCTGGGACTTCAACCTTGAATGAGATGCCGCCCCATGTCGAAGACTGACGCATCGGCTGCCGATGGCGTGAACCCTGAGCGCCTCGCGCTCGAACGGGTCATCGCGATTCCACCGTACCCACCGGGACGTCCGATCTCCGCTGTTGCCCGGGAGTTTGGCCTCGATCCTGCCAGCATCATCAAGTTGGCTTCCAATGAAAACCCGTTGGGAGCTTCTGCGGCCGCGGTGCGAGCCATCGCCGCTGCAGCCACTTCGGTCGGCCTGTACCCGGACTTCGACACGTTTGCACTGCGGGAGCGGCTTTCCCGGCAGCTCGGGATGGGCCCGGAATGCATTCTCCCGGGCGCCGGCTCGAGTGATCACATCATCCTGGCGGCCCGAGCCTTTCTCGAGCCGGGCCGCACGGCCCTGCTGTCTCAATACTCGTTCGCGGCCTACCAGGGGGCTATTGCCTCGGTGGGCGCCAAGAGCGTCGTCGTCCCGGCAGAGGCCTATGGTGTCGACATCGAGCGGATGCTCGGCGCGGTTGATCCAAGCGTCGCGCTCGTGTATGTCGCGACAATCAACAATCCAACCGGCACGCGGCTCACCAACGCGGAGCTGCATTCTCTGGTGGACCGCATACCGGAGCAGGTGGTGTTGGTCGTCGACGACGCCTATCGTGACTTCCTGGAACCGGTCGACCGACCGGACACGGATCGGCTGTTCGAGACACACCCTAACGTGATCGTGCTACGGACGTTTTCGAAAATACACGGTCTCGCCGGGCTCCGAGTCGGGTATGCGCTGGGTGACCCGCGGATGATGGCCATCCTGCGTCGCCTGCAGATGCCCTTCAGTGTCAGTGCAGTGGCAGAAGCCGCGGCCGTGGCAGCACTCGGTGACGAAGCATTCCCGAACGAGTCCCGCGCATTGAACACCGCCGAACGCGCGCGCGCGGAGAAGGCACTCACGGCCGCAAACATCCAGTACGTCCCCTCCTCCGGCAATTTCATTCTGTTGCGCGTCGGGACCGGTCGCGCCGTGTTTCAAGAACTGATGCGACGAGGAATCATTGTGAGGCCCGTGGACAACTACCAGCTGCCGGAATGGATCCGGGTGTCCATTGGATTGCCTCGTGAAAATGACTCCTTCCTCGAACATCTGTTGGACATCTTACGCCGATGAAACTAACCGGAGGACAAGCGCTCGTCGCTCAGATGCAACGCGAAGGCGTCAAGCACGTCTTTGGCATTCCAGGCGTCCAGCTGGATTGGGCAGTAGAAGCGCTGCGTGAGGCTCGCGGGCAGGTTGATTTTGTCGTGCCACGGCACGAGCAGACAGCGTCCTACATGGCGGATGGTTACGCCCGCACGACTGGCGCAGAAGGCGTGTCGATGGTTGTCCCAGGGCCCGGTGCGTTGAACGCGCTATCCGGACTTGCAACAGCCTACGCCACCAGCTCGCGCGTGTTGTTTATTGCCGGCCAGATCCCCTCGCCGACGCTCGGCCGTGGTCACGGCATGTTGCATGAAATTCCGGACCAATCCGGCATTTTGAAGTCGTTGACAAAATGGCACGCCATCGCACGCGAACCCGCTGAAGTCAGCTCGCTGGTGCACGAGGCATTCACCCAACTCCGATCGGGGCATCCACGACCTGTAGCGCTGGAGATTCCGCCTGATGTATTGCAGGAGACAACAGATGCGCCTCTATTGGATCGAGCCGTCGGTTCACTTGTTAAACCGCAAGCAGACACGATAGGCGCCGTCGCGGACCGGTTGCGCAAAGCGCGTTTCCCGGTCATTCAGGCTGGCGGCGGCGCTGCAGCGGCGGATGCGGGAAGTGCCCTATTGGAGCTTGCAGAGCGTCTGCAGGCGCCGGTTGTGCTGACAGAAGGAGCACGAGGGATGCTGCCTTCCAGTCATCCCCTGGTGCTGACGGGTCTCGGCGGCCGGGCCGTGTTTCCCCATGCAGATCTCATTCTCGCGGTCGGCACTCGCTTTCTCGATGCGGTTGCCAATCCGCAATACACCGACGCACGCTGTCAGTTTGTTTACATCAATCTGGTTGCCTCGCACACAGGCACTCCGCGGCAGCCGGGTATTTCGGTGGTTGCCGATGCGCGTGCCAGCGTTGAGGCTTTGGCAGCAGTTATGAGAACCGATGCGGACCGTTCGCCACGAACGAACGAGATGCTGCGAGTCAAAGAGTGGTGTGACGTTCAGCAGCGCCGCATACAACCGCAGTCTGATTTTGTCGACCATCTGCGCCGGGCTGTCCCGGAGGATACCATCTTCGTGAGTGAGCTGACCCAGGTTGGTTTCTTCGCCAACGTGGCAATGCCAGTCGAGCGACCCCGGAGCTTCATTACACCGGGATACCAGGGAACACTCGGGTACGGATTTCCAACAGCCCTCGGAGCGGCCGTGGGTAATCCGCACAGACGTGTGGTCTCCCTCAATGGGGATGGCGGGTTCGGGTGGGCCATGCAGGAGCTCTCGACTGCAGCGCGCTATCGACTGAACGTGGCGGTCGTTGTATTTGCTGATGGCCGCTTCGGCAACGTACAACGCATCCAGCGCCGGACGTTCGGCCACGAGTTTGCAGCGGAAGTCATCAATCCGGACTTCCAGGCTTTGGGTGCTGCGTTCGGTGTCCCGTTTCAACGAGTTTCAGGGCCTGAGGAGCTGGGTCACGCGTTGACTGGAACGAGCCGGTCCGGACCTTGGCTCATTGAAGTTCAGACCGGCGAAATGGCGAGCCCCTGGCCGATCATTCATGCATTCGTGCCCTCGCCCCTCGCACCGCCGCCGCATCCGCTCGGGCCGGAGAGATCAGGTTGAGCGCACCCGGACTGCGCTATGCCTGGTATGCCACCGCGGTCTTGATGATCGCTTACACTTTTTCCTTCCTCGATCGCCAGATCCTGAATCTGATGGTGGGTCCCATCGAACATGATCTGGCCATCACGGACTCCCAGTTCGCGCTGTTGACCGGCGGAGCGTTCGGGATTTTCTACACGGTGATGGGTCTGCCGCTCGGTTGGCTGGCGGACCGCCTGAGCCGCAAATGGATCATTTCAGCTGGCATCGCGTGCTGGAGCCTGATGACTGCCGCCTGCGGTGTTGCGAATACGTTTCCCCGGCTCATGTTGACTCGCATAGGGGTGGGTGTTGGCGAAGCAACGCTGTCGCCGTCCGCCTACTCGATGTTGGCGGACTACTTCGACAAGACTCGCCTGCCGCGCGCCATGAGCGTCTATACCTGCGGCATATTCATCGGGGCCGGCACCTCCATGATCCTGGGTGGGGCGGTCGTAGGGGCGGTTCAAAGGAGTGGCGTCAATCTTGCGGCCATCGGCATCGCCCATCCGTGGCAGTTGGTGTTCGTGCTCGTCGGGCTCCCCGGGCTTGCGTTGGCGGGCTGGCTGGCAACATTGCGGGAACCAGTGCGGCGCGACCACGGTGCGGGCTCAGCGCCGGCTGCCCGCGCTTCCGGTGGGCTGAAGCAAAGCCTGCGTGAGTTGGGTACCTTCCTCGCGAGCTATCCGCGCATGTCCGTAGCACTGTTCCTGGGCTCTGCACTGTTCTCAATCCTGGGCTACACGGACGCCTGGTATCCGGAATTATTTATCCGCACCTGGGGTTGGACCGCCCAGGAGTCCGGGATGGTCAACGGCGCCTCATCCTTGATCGCCGGCCCGCTGGGACTGTTATTCGCGGGCTGGTATTCGAGCCGGTTGCTGTCACGGGGAAGGGTCGACGCCTGTCTTCGACTCACAGCGCTCGGTGCAGTAGGGATCACGGTACCTGCCGTATTGATGCCGCTCGCTCCAAACGCGACGGTGATGGCGTTGTGCCTGCTGCCGCTCAAGTTTTTTGTCGGCTTTCCTCCCGTGCTGATTCCCTCTGCGATCCAGATGGTGGCGCCCAACCGGCTGCGCGGGCAACTCGGAGCCGTATTTCTATTCACGGTTGGCATCATCGGGGTGTCCTGCGGTCCACTGCTGCCGGCTCTTTTCAACGATTACGTGTTCGCAGATCACGAGTCCCTGCGCTTTTCCATTGCCTGGTCGACTGGCCTGGTGGGACCTGTCGCCTTCATTGCACTGTGGCAAGGACTGGCACAGTACCGATCCCGCTTTCGTGAAATGGCGTCCACCGACTCAACTTGAGTGAGAGTATCCATGGCATTCGACAAGCTCCTGTTCACCGCCGCCGCCTGTATTTTCGCGGCGTCGAACCTGGCGGTTGCCGCCGATCCTGTCCCCGCCGAAGACGCAGAGGCTCGCGCACCGGTCACCGAGATTGCTCGCAACTCCGATCACGTGCTCAAGCTCGCAGGCAAATCCATTTCCTACAGAGCGACTGCGGGGACATTGACCCTCCGGAACGACGACGGCTCGCCTGCCGCGAGCATGTTTTATGTGGCGTACACGGTGGAGCAGGCCAAAGGGGCGCCGCAACGACCGGTCACGTTCTTCTTCAACGGCGGTCCAGGCTCTGCCAGTCTGTGGCTGAACATCGGTGGATTCGGCCCAATGCGTGCGCCAACCGCGACCCCGCACGCCACTCCTCCGGCGCCGTACGTGTTTGAACCGAATGAAGGCACGCTTCTCGACAAATCCGACCTCGTGTTCCTCGACGCCGTCGGTACGGGTTATTCGCGGGTCCTGGGCAAAGCACAATACTCGCAATTCTGGAGCGTCGACGGCGATGTCGACTCGTTCAGCCGCGCGATCATCCGCTACCTGGAAATCAACCAACGGTGGAACTCGCCGAAGTTTCTCTTTGGCGAATCCTATGGCACTACACGGGCTGCCGCGGTTGCCTACAAGTTGCATACGCAGGATGTCGATTTCAACGGGATCATCCTGCAATCCTGCCTTTTGAATTTTGGGCGTCTGGACCCGGGCACGGATGAGATTTTCATCGACTCGCTGCCCACGTATGCGGCGGCGGCTTTTGCGCATGGACGGGCCGCGGGTACTCCTTCGGACCTGGATGCGTTTCTCAAGGAAGTGCGTGTGTTTGCCCGAGGACCGTATGCAGCCGCGCTCGCGCAGGGTGACCTGGTGTCACCGGAAGAGGAAGAGACGGTAGCGCAGCAGACGAGTCGATATATTGGTGTGTCGGCGGAGTATCTGAAACGCTCGCATCTGCGGGTGGAGATGGAGAGCTTTCGCAAGGAGCTGTTGCACGACAAAGGTGCGATTATTGGGCGCTTCGATGCGCGATTCAGCGGTCCCGATCCCGGCAGCAACGGACAGTATGACCCGGCCACCAACGATCCCGCGACGGGAGGTGTGAATGGCGCCTACCTGGCTGCCTTCCGTCACCAGCTGTCGGCGGACCTGGGTTTCTCCACGTCACTGAGCTATCGCCCGCTCTATAACGCCGTCATTGAGCCGCAATGGGACATGCATCACAAGGCGCCGGGCGTCGATGAGCCACAGACGACCCCTGACACGGCGTTGGATCTTGCGGCGGTGATGGGAGCTAACCCGAGTTTGTTGGTGTTGTCGTTGAATGGGCTATTCGATCTGTCGACTCCGTTCTTTGGAACGGAGTACGACCTGTCGCATATGCTGTTGCCTGCGGAGGCTCGCAGGAATATCTCTATCAAGTACTACCGGTCGGGGCATCAGACGTATGCCGACCGCGAGGCGTTGGGGGTGATGAAGAAGGATCTCGACCAGTTTTATGAGGCGGCGGTGCGCAGACGGTGACCGGAAGAAGCTGGCGCGTTGTGGGCAGTCGCATTGGTGGAGGAAACACTCGAATTGCAACCGGCCTTGCGGGCGCCGCCGCCGGTGGCTACGCGGGTCACGTCACTTCGCTCGTTTTTTTCCGGCGCTGCCCACGCGGGTGGCCTGCTTCCCCTGCCGGCGAGGGCGTTTGGTGGGCGTTGACTCGGCGGGTTTGGCAAGCGACTCTGCGAATTGACCGACGGAGGCGTTCAGTGCCGTTACCAGCGCGGCCTCCCCGCTGACCAAGTCTGACCAGAGTAATTCGAAGCCATTACGCCGGCCTTTCAGAGTCAGCTTGAGTCCGTCCGGTGATATCGCAAGAACGTAGGGGCGCCCATTGATTGTGAGAGCGCGCTTGAGCGTCTTTTCCAGGGGAGTAGTCATGTTCTGTCCAGCATGGCGCTTGCGTGAATGCCGTAAGTATAGGGGAACGCCAACCATCCCCGCGAAAGCGCGTGCCAGGCCGAAGCGGCACTCGGTTGAGTTTGCTTTTTATCCCTCAGGGCGTAACATCATGTCGGTAAGGTGCGACACATAGATCAGAACAACGTGACAACGGCTGTCATAAGGCGAACGAGCCTCCGCCTGGCGCAATCCTGGAGCTTTGCGCTCTGTGTGCGTCAAATATGGCGGCGCAGGAAGCATGGCCTGGTGCGTCGCGTTGTCGCCCGTATCGCAGTCGCCGCCCATTCTTTCGTCGGCAATTCAATCATCTGCAATACCAGTGGCAGAACCATGACTTCCGGCGGCGCGCAAACATCCTCGCTGCTCAATCCAACCTAGCCTCCCATCCCCAACAGCTCGGGGCCGGTGCGATCGTTTCGATCCACTGACGCGATTCGTTTTTGAATAAAGAATCAGTGCGATGACTGCCTGAGGAGTGGGTATGGCTGTCGTCAGGAAGAGTTTCGCGACATCAGTGCGTCGATGTTGGCGGCTTCATTTGATTCGCGCAGTGCGTCGACTGCGGGATCATCGGGAGGAACTGTTGTGGTAGGTCGGCTCACGAGGCCTTCCGGTAGATGGCGGGCGCTACCATCTCCACCGACTCACTCACCCCGACCATGCTGTCAGAATGCCCGACCAACAAGTAGCCCTTCGGCTTCAGCACGCCCAGCAGGCGTGACACGACCTCGCGCTTGGTCTGCGCATTGAAGTAGATGAGCACGTTGCGCAGAAAAATCACATCGAACACGCCGATCTGCGGCAACGCGGCGTTGAGGTTGATCTGTCGAAAGCACGTTCTGCGGCGCAGTTGCTGCTCGACCAGCAACGTGCCGTTATGTTCATCCACACCGCGAAGGCAGAAGCGCTGCAGATACGCGGGTGGAATTTGCGAGATGCGGTCGGTCGAATAGTGTCCGGCGCGCGCGCGCTTCAGGACCCGGCTGCTGATGTCGGACCCCATGACCTCCCACTGACCGGGGATACAATCCTCCAACACCATCGCAATGCTGTAGGCTTCCTCGCCGGTCGAGCCGGCCGCGCTCCACACGCGGAACTGCGCACCCCCGCTGCTTCTGCCGGCGATCCGTCCTCGCAGAAATTCGAAATGCTTGGGCTCACGAAAGAAGTAGGTCTCGTTCGTCGTGAGCAGATCCACGGCGATCTGCAGCTCCGCCGGGGACTCACCGGCGGTCAACAGCCGCAGGTACTGCGAATAGCTGGACAGTTGATGAGCCGCCAGCCGCTTCGCCAACCGCCCACTCACCAGCGCTTTTTTACTGTCCGACAGCGAGATCCCTGCCCGCCCGTAAATGAAGCGCTGGAATTGGGCGAATTCGCGGTCCGTGATATTCGGCATCGTCACCACTACACGGTGGTGCTCTCAGGCGAATCCGACAGAGCAACGAGCTCATCGGCCGCCAGCATCCGATTGACATCGAGCAGGATCACAAACCGCCCGCCGACCTTGCCCATTCCCTGCACCAATTCGGCGCGAATGTTCATCCCGAAGCTCGGCGGCGGTTCGATGTCCGTCGCGGGGATATCGAGCACCGCGTTGACTGTATCGACGATCACACCGATGACGTGTCGCTCAGCTCCCGCCTCAACTTCGACGATCACAACACACGTACGCTTGGTCACCGGGCTCGCCTGCTTGCCGAAGCGAATCGACAGGTCGAGAACCGGGACCACCGCGCCGCGCAGATTGATCACCCCACGCACGTATTCCGGGCTCTTCGGTACAACGGTGGGATGGGTGTACTCGATGATTTCCTTGATCGCCAGAATTCCGATGGCGAATACCTCGCCACTCAACACGAACGTGAGATATTGCTGTACCTGCCCGGGATCGGAGGGCTCAATGTTTGGCTGGCTCATCTGGAATCTCCTGTTCGAGCTCTCAGCCAAACTTGACGAACTTTCCCTCGTCCAACACGGCGTCGGCCTCTTCGTCCGTCAAGGGCTTGGCACTCGGCTGCGCCTTGTGCGAAATACTCGCACGGACCGCAGACTTCCTGCGTACCGGCTGACGATTGCCGTTCCCAACTTTGAAGAACGACATGGTCGACTGCAGCTGCTCCGCCTGCCCGCTCATCTCTTCAGCTGTTGCGGCCAGCTCTTCCGATGCCGAGGCGTTCTGTTGAGTAGTCTGGCTCAGCTGCGTGACCGCGGAGTTGATCTGTGAAACGCCCGAAGATTGCTCCTGCGATGCCGCGGATATCTCCTGCACGAGGTCGGATGTCTTTTTGATGCTCGGAACCATTTCGGCAAGCAGTGAGCCGGCCTTCTCGGCGAGCTCAACGCTTCCCGATGCCACCGTGCCGATTTCCTGGGCCGCCACCTGACTGCGCTCGGCAAGCTTACGCACTTCGGCCGCAACGACAGCAAACCCTTTACCGTGCTCGCCGGCGCGCGCGGCTTCAATCGCCGCGTTCAACGCAAGAAGGTTTGTCTGATAAGCGATGTCGTCGATGATGCTGATCTTCTGCGCGATCTGCTTCATCGCCGATACGGTCGCCTTGACGGCCTCACCGCCCTCGGCCGCCTCGCCGGCCGCCTTGGTGGCCATGCCGTCCGTCACTTTCGAGTTCTCAGTGTTCTGCGCGATCGACGCGGTCATCTGTTCTATCGAGGCGCTGGTCTCCTCCACCCCGGCTGCCTGCTCACTCGCGGCCTGCGACAGTGACTGCGAGGTGCTGCTGACTTCTTCCGCAGCACCCGCCAGAGCGTCCGAAGCCGAATTCACGTCGGTAATGATGGAAGAGAGTTTCGCGACCATATTACGCACGGCTGCCAGCATGCTGGTCTCATCGCCCTTCTTGACCTCGACGGAAACCGACAGGTCGCCCGCCGCAACGGCCTGAAGTACCGAGGCCGCATACCCAGGCTCGCCGCCCAGCTGCCGCAGAATGCTGCGAGTCACGAGAACACCTGATCCAATGGCCAGAATGACGGCCAGCACTCCGAGGCTGAGCATCAGCGTACGCGCGCTTGCATGAGTCTCGCGCGCCTTGACGACCTCCTGATCATTGAGCTTTTCCTCGAAGTCCGCGAGTGAAGCCAGGGTGTCCTGCAGCGCGATATTCCGTTGCGACACACCGGAGGACAAGTACTTGAGCGCTTCCTCGTTCTTGTTAGCCAATCCCAGCGTCGCGATCTTGTCGAAATCCGGCTGCAGTTCCTGCCATTGCTTCTTCACCGATGCCATCAGATCCTTTTCCGTCTGAGTCGTGCCGGCGATATCGAAAAACATCTTCTGGAGGGCATCGGCCTCGCTCCCGAAGCTCTCGCTCGCTTTGCGCAGCTCTTCGTTTTCGTGCTTCATCTGCGCATCGTCGGTGTACAAAATCAGATTGCGCAGTTTCACGGAGACCTGGAAAGCCTCGGCACGCATCGCCAGCGCGTGCTTCATTTCAAGATTGTTCTCTTCGGTGATCGTGCGCAGGCCCTCGTTCAACTGCGCCAGCCGTGACATGCCGACCCCGATGACGCTTATCAGCAGTATCAGGACGACGCCAAAAGCCAGCGCCAGGCGCGTGCTCACTCTCATATCGGAAAACATGATCTACTCCTTGACTGAATTCATTGCTGTATCGGGCGCGTCGATGAGCGTTGTAAGCTGCAGCAGTTCCATGACGCCGCGCACGGTGGGACTGGGTGAGACAATCCGCAACTCGCGACCGAGCGCCGCCACGTGCCGGCGCGCAACCAGCAGAATCTGCACGCCCGCAGTGTCCATCTCGGAGACTTTTGACAGGTCGAGCACTTCGGTTGCAGCGCGGCGGGCGAGTGAGGCCAAGACCTGCTCAGTCACAGCCGCGGCGGTGTACACGGTCATGTCACCCTCAATCCTCATGCGCTTTCCGCGGCAATGCACCTGGCGTTTCACGGCTGTTTACAACTCGAGAAGGATCGGGGGTGGGTCTGTTGGTGCGCTGCGGAAGGACGAGTTCAGGCCCGTCAATTTACTCTCTCGGCGCTGTTCGCAGTGTGATGCGCAACCAACTCTACTTCCGGCGCCGGGGATCAACTTCACATCCGCTGCTCCTGCTCAATCAACATCTGCAGAAGCGTTCGATCGCGCCGGTCACATCTCGAGTAACCTGTAGCCATGCTGCATTGCGACAGGCTGAGTCGTGTTCCTATACGGCGGTGTTGGTTCAGACGCGGAGTCTTCCCAACACCGCCAGCATCGCCACCGGCAACGACGCACCGAGCCGACTCGCCCGCTCGGGCGTCCAGCCCCGTTGCGGATCTTCCCACCAGGACGTGTCCTTGAAAGGTTGCTCGAGCAGCACTGACAGACATTGGAATCGCTCGCCAACCCAATTCCAGGCCATGCGCAGGTCCGCCACGGCAGGCGCGCCGCCTGGATAGGGATGACCGAGCTCATAATCAGGTGAGGCTGCGGCCCAGGCGTGCTCGAAGGCTCGAAACAAAGCGGTCAGCTGCGCCGACCGGGATGGAATCTCCAGCGGTCCGCCTAAAAAGACGCAGCGGAGCTCCTCGTCACCATGGGCATCCAGGAAAAAATCGACACCCGTGCGCTCCATGTAATTCCTGACGTAATAAACCTCGGGACTGCGGTCGAGCGCAGGATTCAACCACTCCCGATTGAGATTGACTCCAGCAGCATTCGCACGCGTCGCACCGATGCGCGCACCGTCCGGGTTCATATTTGGAACCACATAGAGCACGACCTGGCGCAGGATCTGCCGGGCGACCGGATCGCTTTCATCTATCATTCGTTCGAGAAGCCCCTCGATGAAATAGCCCCCCATCGTTTCCGACGGGTGTTGCCGAGCGATGACCCAACAGGACTTCTTGCCGGGACCGGGCTCACCCACCGTCATGAGATCGAGATCCGCGCCATTCACGGTCTTGCCGAGCGTAGCAAGCCGCACGCGAGCTGATTTTTGACAGGCCGCGATAAAGTCCAACTCCCGATCGGTTGAGTAGGGAGCCCACCTGGCGTAATAACAGGTGTCGTGTGTCGGAAGGTGATCGAATACGTATTCCACGCCGTCCATCCTTCCCGGGATACGAAACCAATACTTTCTGTCGTAGGACACGTGCGGGCCTGTATTGGTCCAGGCATCTTCAAAACCTTCGCGCCCTTCGAGTCGCGCGGCGGCCTCTGTTCCCACATTGACGAGGCGGAACGTGCAGGCACGGCCTCGAACACCGCTCGCCCGGAAATAAAAATAGCCGATCGACAGCCGGTCTGGACCCGGATCCGCGCGCAGACGCAGGCGCAGCGCCGAGGCATCAGAAACGTCTATCACATCAATACTGCCCCCGGGAATGGCAGCGGTTATGGAGATCGGCGTCGGCGAGTCCAGCGGCTGCATGGTCGTTCACCGGTTCAAGTTGTATTTCATGATGCGGCCGTGCCGGCCGTCACGATCGCGCTCCAAGTCGTAGACTTCTCCGTGCGGTCCCGCACGCCACTGTGTCACTTGCCGGATGCTCCTGTAGTCATGGTCATCCAGTTGCAACGAACCGACCAACCTGTTGCGTTGCAGATGCGAGGTATTGGTCGCGCCCACAATCACGGCAGACACACCCGGCTGGTCCAGAATCGCTCGCGAGGCGACGGTGGCAATGTCACAGCCGTGTCGATCCGCAACGGCACGCAGGGCAGCCAGCAATTCCTGGAACAGTTCCCAGCCGCCGAACTCATCGATAATCAGCTTGTACTTGGTGAGCGAGCGGTTGGACGGCAGTTCCATCGGCTCAGACTGACCGAGCCATCGATCGGAGAGGAAGCCTCCAGCTACAGTGCCATAACACAGCAGGCCGATATGGTGTTCGCGGCAGAACTCGACCATGCCATTTTCCGGCCTGGTGTCCAACAACGAATATTGCAGTTGGTGGGAGACTACTGGAACTCCTGCATCCAGAATCTGCGCCAACCGCGTCCTATCGAAGTTGGTCACGCCGATATGCGCGATCTTGCCCGCGCGTTGCAGGTGTTCCAGTTCCTGGGCGGCGGCGGCAAAGCCCGGTTGCTTATAGTCCCACCAGTGCAGTTGCACCAGGTCCAACCGATCCATTCCGAGGCGTCGCAGCGAGCGGTTGATGGTTCGGGCCACGTAGCGGCCGTCCACTTTGTCGAGCGACTGTAGATCGGGGACAAACTTGGTGTGTATCTGTACGCGCTTGGCGAGCCCGGGGTACAGGGACCGGAAGCGGCCGATGGTCTCTTCCACGCCTGTGTAAATGTCGGCGCAGTCAAATGTTGTGACGCCCGCCTCCACAAATGCAGCCATGTCATGGGGCGCTTCATCCGCGTTCACCGGTCCATGATCACCCGCCAATTGCCAGCCTCCCTTGATCAGGCGAGAGATGTCGTATCCCGGGGCAAGCTCAGTGCGTGGCATCCATCCCGCCCGCGCCGCGCTTTCGCCGGACGTTCCGGTTGCGCCCCTGCGCAACTCGCGGGTAGCAGCCTCATCGAGCCGGCCATCCACGATTGCGACCTTATAGGTATTTCGCGCCGCCTCGATCGACACGTAACCCTCCAGGACATCTTCCAACACCCGCTCGGGCTCACGCTCGTAAGGGGGTCCGAAGCCCCCGCCCCCGGCGGTGAAGCAGATCGCCCGATCGCCTGCCGCCACCCTCGCCCGATGTGTGCCAACACGCCGTTCGGCTGCTGTGCCGGGAAACAGCAGCATGGATATCGGCTCCGGTTCGTAGCCGCCTGCCAGTGCCCACGGCGCCGTCTTCGTTTTCTTTGTAACCGTGAGAAATTCGCCATCGGACTGGAACCGGATGCTACGGCGCTCTCCCAAGCCACCACGGCGACGGCCGGCACCCCCACTGTCAGGAATCAACTCCAATCCCTCCATGAACATGCCCGTGCGCATTTCCATCACCTCGATGGGCGTGTTGCGAACGAGGCTGCCTGATATGTGGTTGGTAGCATTCACGCCGTCGTGCTGGGCCGTTGCACCCCAACCGACAGCGTCATTGTTGCTGACCGCGTACAGATGACCGGATGCGTCCTTTCCAACCATCATGAATCCGGGGACGTCGCCTCCCGAAGAGGCGGCCAACCGCTCGCCCATGCCTCGGCTGAGTGCCTTGTAGACGAGCTCAATGGCAAGATGAGCAGTCCACAACGTGTAAGTGGCCGCGGGATGCACGGCGTGAAACAGGGTGCCCGGCTCGGCGCTCACGGTCAGAGGCCGGAAATGGCCTGCATTGCTCGGTTCGTCGGGCGTGGTGAGTGATTTCAGAACCAGCTTGCAGACCGTCTCTGTCAGACCGAACGGCATGTTGATCGGCCCTCGAACGGCCGGTGAGGATCCCGCGAAATCGCAATGCAGACCGGAGTCACTCAAAGTCACGGTCACCTGGATCGGCACGGCATCGCTGCTCACACCGTCGTCATCGACCAGATCCTGAGCCGTCCACGTCCCATGTGGAAGCCGTGCGAGCCCCTGTCTGGCCAACGCCTCGCCATGTCTCAGCATCTGTTGAATGGCCAGCCCGAGGCGTTCGGCACCGAATTTCGCGTGAATCTCCTGCAGTCGCCGTTCACCGGTACGGGTGGCGGCCACCTGCGCCTCGAGGTCCCCGATGATCAGATCCGGCATGCGCGAGTTGAATCGCAGCAGCTCGAATATCTCACGGTCCGGCTGGCCTCGTTTGTAGACCTTCAGTCCAGGCAGTATCAGACCTTCCTGTTGGATGTCGGTCGAGTCGAGCACATAGCCTGGATCCTTGGCGCCGAGGTCCATCCAATGTGCCCGGATGCAGGTGAACGCGAAGGGCTCTGCCGCACCCGGTGCGAAAACAGGCGCAAACAAGGTGACGTCCATCGCATGCGCCGAATTCCAATACGGATAGTTCATCAACACGATGTCGCCCGGGTGCAGATTTTGCCGACCGACGTACTCGACTCCTTTGCGAATCGCGTAGTCGTTGGCACCGAGGAACAATGCCAGGCCGGGCGCATCGGCGATCAGGTCGAGATTAGCGTCATAGAGTGAAATCCCAAAGTCCAGCACCTCATAAATCACCGGATTGAATGCTGTGCGCACCAGGGTCCGCCGCATCTCCTCCGCCGCCGACAACAAATAGCTGCGAATGACCTGCGTCAGCGCGGCATCGAGTGTTGTCATCACCCGGCCCTCGCACAAATCAGCAGGTTCCCATACTGATCGACACTCAGCTGTTGGTCAGAATGCAGCAGCGTGGTCGAAGTCCCTTCGTCAATGATCGCGGGACCTGCGATCTGATGGCCGGATTCGAGTGCTGAGCGTTTGTATACGTGGAACGTCGTGAATGACCGCCGGGCGAAACAGTAAGCCTTGCGCGAATTAATCGGCGCCGCCGGCGCCGCAGCAGGCTTCACGCGGCGGAGCACCGGCTTAGGCAGCCGCCCCGTCGCTCTGACGCGAAGCGTGGAGACCTGCACCGTGGATTTCATGGCGTGTCCATAACGCGCTGCGTGAAGTTCATTGAAGGCCTGAACCACCGACTCGGCGGTCATTTCCGGTGTCAGTCGAACCGCAATGGCGTGTTCCTGTCCCACATATCGGCACTCCACGAGGCGATCTATCATCCGGTCGGCCTCGGCAACACCCTGTTCGGCGAGCAACGCCCGGGCCTGGCTTTCGAGTGTCGCCAGATTCGCTTCGATCCTGGGCCAGTCCTGCTGACTCGAGGTCAGGACATCCGTCTGTGCAACTTCCAACACCAGATCCGACATCAACATCCCCCAAGCCGAGAAGGCGGCGGGTACGTTGGGGACGATCACCTCAACCGCACCCACCTCGCGCGCTATCATCGGCGCAATCATCGGTCCAGCGCCTCCGAAGGCGAGCAGCGAGAACTCGCGCGGATCCTTGCCGCGCTCCACCGTGATCGCACGGATGGCGCCCACGGTCTTAGCTATCAACACATCGAAGATACCGGCGGCGACCGTCTGCAGGTCTGAATTCAGAGGCTCCACCAGGCGAGATATCATTCCCTGCCGACTGGCTGCAATGTTCAGCGGCATGGCTCCTTCGAGGAACTGGTCCGGATCGATGTAGCCGAGAACCAGAGCGGCGTCCGTGGTGGTAGGCTCGGTTCCGCCCCGATCGTATGCAAGAGGGCCGGGCACCGCGCCCGCGCTGCGAGGTCCTACTTGCAACAGGCCTTCCTGAGCCCAGGCGATCGAGCCACCCCCGGTGCCGATACAACGGATGTCAAACACCGGCATCATCACGCGAAACTGCTCGAGAGTCGCTTCGTACATGACCAGCGGCTCGCCGTCTTCAATGACTGCGGCGTCGAGGCTAGTCCCGCCGTAGTCGAGTGTCAGCAACCGATTGCGATCCAGACTGGTAGCCAAGTGCGCGGCGCCCACTATTCCACCGGCGGGCCCGGACATGACTGTGTAAATGGGGGCGCGCGCAGCGACGTCAGCCAACATGGCGCCGCCGCCGGAGCGCATCACGAGGAAACGCCCGGAGAAGCCCTGCTGTGCGAGCGCCGTCTTCAACTCCTCCAGGTAGGCGCCGAAGATCGGCCGTATGCTCGCATCCAACACCGCCGTCGATGTACGCTCCACTTCGCGAGCCTCTCGCGTGATCGAAGTGGACGTGGACACCGCTATCGTGGGAAAAGCCTCGCGAACGATCTCGGCGGCGCGCTCTTCGTGTGCAGGGTTGCGATAGGAGTTCAGGAACGCGATTGCTATCGCCTGCACGCCGTCGTCCACTAGTCGCGCAGCAGCCTCCCGCACGGCCATCTCGTCCAAGGGTTCCACCACGCGCCCCTGGGCATCAATGCGGCCCCGCACGCCGAGGCGGTGTCGCCGGGTGACCAGCGGTTTCGGCCGCTGGTACCTGAAGTTATACATCTGGTCCCGCGGCACATCGCCGCGGCCGATTTCGAACAGATCCCGGAATCCGTCATTGGTCAGAATGCCGGTCGTTGCGCCTTTGCGCTCGAGAATGGCGTTCAGGCCGAGTGTCGTGCCATGGATGAGCACGTCAATAGACTCGAAGGGCGTGCCCAGCCGGGTGAGGGCCTGGATGACACCCTCAGCGGGTCGCGCGGCGGTTGTCGACGCCTTGGCAATTCGCACCGACCCGGTTTCCCGGTCGAACTCGATCGCATCTACAAACGTGCCGCCGATATCGACGGCCACCCGGTAACGCCTGCCCTCGCCCACACGTTGCTCCCTTGCCGCGCCGTTCGAACCGCAATTTGATACATCGCGATTCGATTCTTTGGCAACGCCCCGGGGGTTTCAATAACATCGGCGCCGTAGTTGATTGCGCCGCCCGCAACGGCGGATCTACAGTTGCCGGCTGTTGTCGGATACGAGGATCGGGCGTGATTTCGGCATGTTGGGTCGCTGGGCGTACCGACTCAGGTAGCCCGCCAACTCCTCCATCAGGCTGAGCGGCGCGGGAGCCAACCTGCGGCCGAGGCGGCTGATCAGATGTACGGATGTAACAGGTAGGGCCGCCTCATTCAGGGGGATAGCGACCAGCTCGCCCCTTTCGACCTCTTCGGTAACGGCCAGCAACGGCAACAGTGTGCACATTTCCCCGCAGAGCAACAGGCTCTTCAGCAATGCAATGGAGTTCGAATTCACACTCGGCTGCAAAGCGACCTGCTCCGCGAGCTCAATCTCTTTCAGGATCTGCCGCGTGCGAAATGAGCTCTCCGGCAGGCACATTGGATGGCGGACGAGGTCGCCCAGGCTCAGCGTGGCCCTCCCGGCCAGTGCGTGAGTTGGAACCATGACCGCGCACAGTGGCTGGCTCATGGATCTGACTACCCGGATGCGCGGATCATCACCCGTGTGAAATGCCAGGCCGAGGTGAGCTTCGTCCTCGATAACCAGGCGTGCAACCTCGCTCGAGGAGGCGAGTATGCGTACGTCAACCTGCAGGCCCGAATGCCTGCGGACGAAGCGGTTCATCAACGCGCACAAAGGCTCCCCGACAAACCCTTCTCCGATGGCGAGGCTGACGCGGCCGGTGCGCAGGCCCTTCAGATCCGACAGACGCTCTTCGAAGATCTCCCAGCGGGCGAGTTGCGACTCGTGGTACTCGATCAGCAGCCGCCCGGCTTCCGTGAGCTTGATCCGCCGTGATCCGTGCTCGATCAGGGCGGTGCCGAATTCGGCCTCCAGCTGTGCTATCTGCCGGCTGATGGAGGACGCCGCCACGGTGAGCAGGTCCGCGGCCGCACGCATCGAACCGAGCCGGGCGGCTTCGTACAAATATTGCAGGTTCAGGTCTTGCAACGGCACACCTCCGCGGAAATCCCAGAAACGCGGCGCGTAATCGATTACATCCTACCACTAAATGCGCTGTGTGCAAGAGGCCCGGCGGCGTTGACAGCGAATACAAACACCCTGATCCTGTGCCATCAAACCAACAACACAGAAGATCTGACACATGGACCGCAGACATTTCCTCGAGGCCGCCGGATTGTTGCTCGCCACGGCGCGCGCCGCAGCCGCCAGGTCCGTTCCGCTGGGGCTGCAGCTATATACGGTGATGCCGCTGCTCGAAGCGGATTTCGATGCGACGCTCGGCCTGGTCGCCGCCATCGGTTATCGTGAAGTCGAGACCATTGGTAGTTTCGGGCGCGACCCGGCGCAGGTCCGCGCTCTGTTCGACAAACACGGGCTGCGCTCGCCGTCGCAACATATGGTGCCCGGGAACCTCTACGACGTGTTCAACCGGCTGACCCGCAAGGAGCTGACCTTTGATGAGGCGAGCCGGCTGTGGCAGCAGGAAATGTCCTTTGAGCGGGTCGAGCCGATCATGGCCGAGTCGATCGAGCGCGCCCGCATCCTCGGACAGAAGTACATTGTGTGGCAGATTCTATGGCCGCAGCAGATGCAGACCCGGGCCGGGCTGGAGAAATTCTGCCAGGCGCTGAACCAGGCCGGACAAATGTGCACACGCGCAGGTCACGTGTTGAACTATCACAATCATGCTGCGGAATTCGCCACCCATGATGGCGTAGTTCCCTACGACTTCATTCTCGCCAACACCGATCCGCGTTGGGTGAAGCTCGAAATCGACCTTTACTGGACGGTTAAAGCGGGCGCCGACCCCATACAGTATTTCCGCAGACATCCGGGTCGCTATCGGCAGTGCCATCTCAAGGACGGCACCGCCGGCGGCGAGATTACTGTGGTGGGCGAAGGCATCATGCAGTTCCGTCCGCTGATCGAAGCCGCCCGCGCCGCCGGAGTCGAGCATTACTACGTGGAGCAGGACGGAGCTGCCGATCCCTTGAAGGCCAGCACGCAGGCCTACCAGTATTTACGCAAAATGCTCTGAACACCCGCTAGAAGTGCACAGTCACCTGCATCCCGTAAGTACGCGGCTCCGCAAACTGATAGTTGTAAGCGGACCAGAGCCCATTCTCCTGAGCGTTGATGATTACAGCCTTGTTCTCGAGATTCCGGCCGTATGCCTCAACACTCCATTTGTCGTCTGCCGATGCATACGTGAGCATGGCATCCGAACGGGTGTAACCACCCTGACGGTCATCCGGATAGTTGTTGACTGTCAGATACGAAGCGGTCTCGAGATGCGTTTGAACTCTGCCTGTCAAACCAGCCCCGTTTGGTAGCGGGAATCGATGCTGGTAGCCGGCATTGAGCGACAGACGGGGTGATTGTGGCGGGCGGTTGCCAGCCAGCTGCACGTTCGAATTGCCGGTAGCCAGCAGAAAATCAGTGAACTTCGCATGCAGGTAACCGATGTAGCCGTCCACCCGGTCGTCCTTGGTCAACAGCGCCGAGCCCTCCAGCTCCAGGCCGTAGATCTGCGACGCGCCGGCGTTGCGGATGTACGTCTGCCCATTTATGAACTGACTGATCTGCTGGTTGGTGTAATCGTAATAGAACCCGGAAACGTTCAGCTGCACGGTGTTACCGAAGAGCCGGTTCTTGGATCCCACTTCATACGCCTTGATCGACTCGGGGGCGTAGGGCGCGGCATCCGTGAACCCACCCGCCTTGTAGCCCGTATCCCACTTCGCGTAGAGCAGGCTCCCGGGCGTTGCCTGCCAATCGAGGCCCGCGTGGTAAGTCGTCTTCGAGGAATCAGCTGATGCGTCCTGGAGCAGGACGCCGGAACCATAGTCCAGGCTGCCGCTGCGACGCTTGTAGTCACGTGTATAGCGCACGCCCGCTTCAAACTTGAGGTCGTCTGTCAGACCGAAGGCTGCCTGGCCGAACCCTGCCTTGGATGTTGCATTGATGTTTGGATACGTGAACGTATACAGATTGGCAGGAGGAGTACCTCCCTGGTAATCCTGGAAGTAGGTCAGCAGATTGTTCGTTTCCTGGAAGTAGAACGTGCCGACCTGCCAGGTGAATCGCTGATCCTGCTTGGAGGCCAGGCGCACCTCATGATTCCAGGTCCGCGGTGCTTCGTTGGCCTGAAAGTAGAAAGCCTCGGTCGACATACCATCCAGGTCGATGAGGTTGTGGTAGTCGAGGCGACGGAAGCCGCCCAGGTAAGTGACATCCCCGAAGCCCAGATCGTAATCGAGTTTCCACCGGAAAGCCTTGATGGTCGCGTCCATGAAGCCCGACGGCACACCCAAGGGCCAACTCTGAGCGCCGATCGGCAGCGGCTGGCGAGTGTGGACCACATCGCCTGCGGCGTCGAAAACCAACGGCGTGCCATAGACAGCGGGGCCGACCCCACCGAGTTTAGTGAGCTCCGCCGTCAACAGGACGTTGAATTGGTCCGTCGGCTCGATCATCAAATGAAACCGCGCAGCCTTTGCATCTTCATCGTCACCATCTCGCGCCGGACCGTTGTCGCGATAGCCGTCATGGGATCTTGTGAAGAACGCGACGCGCATTTGCACGCGATCAGACAGGGGGAGATTCAACGCGCCCTCGCTGGTCAGGGTGTTGAAGTTGCCAAAACCGGCTGTGGCATTTGCCTCAAACTCCTTGCCGGGCTTGGCGGTCACGAGATTGATGGCGCCGCCGGTTGCATTGCGGCCGTACAGAGTACCCTGTGGTCCGCGCAGAACCTCGACCCGCTGCAGGTCGAACAGCGAGTCGCCGAAACCGATTGCGCGCTGGAAGTAGAAGCCGTCAATGTTAACCGATACGGCGGGATCGCCGGTCTCGGTTGTATCGCGACTGGACACACCGCGGATGGTAATGACAGTCGAGGTGTTGGCACGACTGAAGCTCACACTGGGTGCGATTGCGGCCAGATCCTGGAGATTGCCCACTGCGTTTTGCTGCAGTGCCTCAGTTGACAACACCGTCATCGAAATCGGAGTTTTCTCCTCCGAGGACGTGCGCTTTTCGGCGGTGACTACCACCTCCGAAAGGACGGCCGAGTCAGCAGCCTCGGTGGCCTCCCCCGGCTGCGCCACTGCGCGACCCAGGCCGAGACAGGTCAGAGCAAGAGCGAAGCCCCCGGGGTGGGTGTCGCGAAAGCGTTGGCGATTTGAGCGCATGCAGGTACTCCCCATGATTGTTAGAATCGAGCGTACGGTGATTCTTGATACAACACCGCACCGTGCGCAATAACTTTGCCGCCGGAGTTCTTTGCGCTGTGCGCAACTCTCTTCGCAGCCGCGCGACGGTCGAGCAACTCCTCAACGCTCCGGCAGCGGCGTCTGACGCGCCGCAGTTCGTGCAGATAACATCAAAACCAGACTCTGCGTCGCGGCTGCGCCCAGCAGCGCGTCGAGAGTCGGAATCCCGGTCAGTTGCAGGATACCCAGACCCTGCGATGCCCGCGGCAGAGTGAGCGCACCCAGCGCGACACCACAGGCCCACGCCAGACACGACTCCCAGCGAACCGCGGCCTGCGCGACGTGCTGTTCCAGGTATCCAGCACGGTTACGATGGAAGTCGACCAGATACACTCCCGCGATCGGCGCAATGGTGACTCCCATGAAAAGCAACACCTGAATGAAATGCTCGAAAATACCAGCCGCTGCCAACGCAGTACCGATGGCGCCCGCGACCGCCGTCAAGCACCAACGCTCATAGTTCGGAAACAGGACGGACAGCGATAGCGCGGCTTCATACAGACTCTTGTCGTTGCACGTCCAGGTGGCCAGAATGATCACCAACAAAGCGGGCACTCCCGCACCTGCGGCTACGAGCACGGCAATCAGGCTGGCGTTGCCGTAGACCACGGCCAACAGCGCCGACAGAAGTAGCAACACCGGCAGTGTGAATCCGAGGCTCACCCCCATGCCGATGACAGCGTCGCGGGGCGAGCGCAGAAAGCGTGTCAGATCGGGAGCAACCGTCACGGCAACCATGTGTCCACCACTGATGATGGATACGATGAGGCCGAAGGAGTACGGAGTCTGTGCTGCCGGCGCGAACAGCAACGGGCGCACCGCATGCGTCGTGAGCGCGATCCAGGTCGGCACGGAGATTACGGCCAGCAACAACGGCACGGCGACATAGGCAATCTTGCCCAATGCCCGGAATCCGATCACCGCGGTGGAAGTCATCAAGGCGCCGCATATCACGGTCACCGGAAGTCTCGAAACGGTGAGTCCGAGATTCGACAGCAGAAGCGTCCGAACACTGTCCACCAGCATCTCGGTCTGCACACCGAACCAACCGAACAGAGTCAGTATGAGAACCGCGCTCACCACTTTGCCGCCGGTCACACCAAATGCCCGGCGCATCAACATCGCCGTGGGTACCCGGGCCCGCAAGCCGACGACGCCGGTCAGGGTTGCAAACAAAGCCGCCAACAATGCCCCGACAATGACGGCAGGAATCAGGTCCAGGTAGCGAGCGTGCATGCCGAGCTGTCCGCCCAGGGCGAACAACGGCAGGCAGATGGAAATCCCGATCTGTATGGCTGCCAGAAAGAACCAACTGCGCTGGTCGTCCCGTGTCACGCGGCGCGCGGGACTGCGCTCGACGAGTCGAGTGAACAGCCGGCCAACAGTATGCAACAGGGGTGTCATCTGCAGTATCAATAACACCCTTCGACGATGCCCTGAGAGCGTATTTTGTTGCGCTGAGCGCAACACCTGCGGATACGGAATTCCCTGCGCATCTGACTCCAGTCATGGCGCCGCCGTGCGGGAAAACGACAGTTGGCAGGACCCGTTGGTTCGAATCCTGCGGCACGCGGCCTGGTAATCGCTCAGGTCCTCCGGAAAGACGCGAGCGCAAACGCTGGCAGAGATCCAACCCATGGGCATCAGAAGGCGTGCACCGTCGCCGTAGAAAAAACCCAGATCGATGATGTCGGCGGCGGGCATGCCCTTCCACCGCCCTCGAGGTATGGCAACCAGCGCCAGGTCACCTGCCGCGGGAAAGCTCGTGGCGTTCTCCAGCGGAAGTCCGGCTACGTCGATCGACGTGCTGCGGGTACTGAGATCAATGGGACAAGAAATCTCCGGTCCGGTCCACATTGCGTGGATGGCCTCGTAACTGGAACCTGGCTGGCTGAGCGTCCAAAGTGCCTGCGCATTTGCGGGTGCAAGCTCGTCCAAGAGCGCGAAACGCACACACAGGTCAGACTTTGCCTCTCGAACCTCAATCGATCTAGCCATCGAGTGGGTCACCCCGACGTGGATTTATCATCTGATCAGATTATTAATTCGGATCGGTGAAGAAAGCAAGCCAGGCGCTCTTCAGTCGAAAAATGGGATACCATCTGATCAGATTATGGATATACCCGTTGCCCGCGCTGGCAAGCGCGTTACCCTCCAGGATTCGGTGTACAACCAGTTGCGCTCGCTACTGATGCGGGGCCGGTTCGACCCTGGGCAGCACCTCGTGGTGCAGTCGCTTGCGACCACTTTGCAGACCAGCACGATGCCCGTCCGGGGCGCCCTGCTTCAGCTTGCTTCCGAAGGCGCGTTGGAAGTTCTGCCGTCAGGAACCACGCGCGTTCCGGGAGTCTCAACGGAGAAACTCGAGGACTTGTGCCGGGCCCGTGTTGCCATTGAAGGACTGGCGGCCGAGCTCGCCTGCAGTCGCATCTCACCGCCCCTGATCAAACAATTGCGCCATCTGATTGTGGACCACGAGTTATCGAGCGAAGTGGATGGCGGGTATCCGAGCCTGGAGAAAAACCAGGAGTTCCACTTCCTGATCTATCGGGCCTCCGGATCCACGGTGCTGCCGCAATTGATTGAAAACCTATGGTTGCAGTACGGCCCGTACCTGCGGCTGGCTTGCAAAAACATGAATGCGCCCGCAATGGCGCCACTGCGCGTGCAGGGTACCGACCTTCATTACGACATCGTTGCCGCGCTGGAAAAAGGCGATCCGCAGGGTACCCGAGAGGCGATTGGAAAAGACATCAGCCGCACGGTGGGCCTGCTCCGCGAGCTGATCGCCGACACTCAATGACCACTCCGTGCAACAGGCAGGATGGCAAAGAACCGACTCAAGCGATCCATTGCTGCCTCGATGCGCTCATGAGGTTGTGAGCCGAAGCACAGGCGCAGATGGCCTTCACCGCCGCTTCCGTAGAAGCTGCCTGCTTCAACTGCAACACGGGCGGACTCGAGAATCATCTCAGCCAGTGCCTGAGAAGAATATCCAGTGCGGCTGATGTCGGGAAATGCGTAGATGGACCCCTGCGGCACCGCGCAGGTGATGTTGGCCATGGAGCTCAGCCGTTGCACCATCAGATCCCGGTTGCGCCGGTCAGCATCGATCATCTCCTGGATCGGTTCGTACGGACCGGTGACCGCAGCCAGCGCGCCCTGCTGGATGAAGGTGTTCACGTGAGTGACCTCCGATGTAAAAATCTTGGCCATGCCGTGCATGATCGCCCTCGAGGTGACTGCATAACCCAGCCGCCATCCGTCCATTGCGTAAGCTTTGGTGAAGGCAAACATCGAAATGGTTCGCTCTGCCATGTGCGGTAGGGAAGCAATGCTGATGTGTTGCGCTCCGTCATAGGTGATGCACTCATACACCTCATCTGCGATAACGACCAGGTTGTGCCGGATCGCGATGTCAGCTACGCCCGCCAGCTCTTCTTCCGTGTAAACACGCCCTGTTGGATTTCCCGGGTTGACGAGAACGAGCGCGCGTGTGCGCGACGTGATCCTCGCTTCGATCCAGTCGGGCCGAATGCCGAAGCCGTTTGCAGGATCCAGTGGAACCGGCACTGCGCGTCCGCCCGCCATTTCAATCTTGCCGATGTGCTGCGGGTAGTAGGGATCGAGCACGATGACCTCATCGCCCGCATCCACCACCGCCATGAAGGCCATGAATGAGGCCTGAGTCAGCCCGTTGGTGATGATGATCTGCTCAGGGTCAACCGCTATGGCATTGCGGGAGGCGAGCTTCTGCGCGAGCGCCTGGCGCAGAGCGGCGTTTCCCTGCATATCGCTGTAATGAACCTCTCCCGCCTGCAATGCCCGGATGGTCGCATCCTTGATGTGCTGCGGAGTGTCGTAGTACGGCCGGCCCAACTCGAGATGAATGAGATCGTCCTGGGGGCTGAATGCAGCGGCCTTCTCGCACATTCCATAGCTCTTCTCGGGGGTATCGGTGATGCGGCGGGACAGGCGGATCATGTTGTTTTGCTCACTGTGGTTCAAAGGATCAGCGCGACCAACGCCGCGCGATCATCGCGGCCTTCATGAACAGTTGCGGCACGTAGCGCACCACTGCGAAGCCTCGAACCGGGCGCGGAGGTTCGAGCGCGACAGCCGGAATGTATGATTGCGGCGCCAGCAGCCAGCGCGCGACCTCGCGCCCGAGGATCGTATTCTGGGCAATCCCACGACCGTTGCAGGCTTGAATCGCCGTGAGACCGTCGGACACGCGAACCAGGCGCGGCAACAGGCTTTGGTTGATCCAGGCAACGCCGTGCCAGATGAACTCGAGGCGCCGGGCCTCGTATCCGGGCAACAAAGCACGCAAACGACGATTGACTGCTGCTTCGATCGAAGCAGGGGCTGCTCCTGAGGCTGCCGGCTGCGCGGTGATCAGGCGGTGGCCCTCGGCCCACCGGAGCGAAAAGACATCCGACTCAACATCGGTCAGCACGTGTTTGTCCGGGAGTATCCTCGCAACCGCGTTCGCGCCTTGTGACTCGGTAGCAACCTCGTACACGGGCATGGGCATGATTGTGTGCGTGAGTGCGGGATGTAGGAAGGCATTCCCGCCGTTCGCACAGAGTACGACCTGCGTGGCCGTAATTTCGCCCTGACTCGTGCGTATGCGCCAGCCGTTCGAAGCCTGAGTTAGATCGACTACCCGGCTTTGCTCGTAAAGCAACGCTCCGGCGGCCTTGGCGGCTCTGGCAAGCTCGCGAGCATAAGCCAGTGGGTTCAATCCGCCGCCACTTCGATCCAACAGGCCACCTGCATAGCCATGACAACCGGAGAGCTGTTGCACTGCCTGTGCATCAAGAGATAACAGATCGGCGCGAAAGGGCTGCCATTGCCGGATGATTTCCGACAAGCGTTTGGCGCCCGCGACACTGCGTGCTGGAGCCATAAACCCGAGCTGGGACGCCGAGCACTCCAGTGAATGACGGCGTATCAGGTCGAAAGTGTATTGGCCCGCCTCGGCAATCAGTTGCAACAGTCGGACACCGCGTTCACTGCCGAGACGTTCCTGGACGAGTCGCGGCGTCGTGCGCACGAGCTGAGGTGCGACGATCCCGGCGCTGGCGCCTAATGCACCTGAGCCAAACCTGTCTGCTTCGAGCAGAAGAGGTGTCTTGCCCGCTGCGGCCAGGTGCAACGCAAGCGATAGACCGGCGACGCCGCCACCGACGATCGCAATCTCGACATCGGCCCGTCCGGCAAATGACTGGGTTGTCGGAGCTGTCTGAGTCAGATGTTGCCAAAGGGAGGGTCCATCAGGAACGAGCATGCAAAGCGAATCCTTTTGTTTGTATAATCTGATCAGATTCATCTCCATGTGTCCAGCGTCAAATCGCGAATCGCACCCTTTACCATTGAGAGCTGAGATTGCTGGAATCCTTTTGAGTCAACCACTTATGATATTTTAGCTGCATTGCTCGCCGAGCGAGAGCGCCACGCTCCGCGCCTCCGCAACTTTGCAATCCCGGCAACTTGGCTTAGTATCTGATCAGATGATGCTAAAAACAGAACGCTATCCACCGCTTTCGTACGCCTGGTACGTCGTGAGCGTTCTCGTGATGGTGACCCTGCTCTCGTACACCGATCGGCAGATTCTCAGCCTGCTGGTCGATCCGATCCGGCACGACCTGGACATTTCGGACACGCAGGTCGGGCTTTTGATGGGCACTGCCTTTGCTTTTGTCTACGGAGTGGCGGGTCTGCCGTTGGGATGGCTGGCTGACCGGCTTTGTCGCCGCAACCTGATTGTTGCCGGCATTGCAGTGTGGAGTGTCGGGACGGTCTGTTGCGGCTGGTCGCACAACTTTACGCAGTTCTTCGCAGCCCGCCTGTTGGTGGGAATGGGTGAGGCGGTGTTGACTCCTGCCTCGATATCCATGATCAGCGACTCGTTTGCACCCCGCCGCCGGGGCGTAGCCACCAGCGTTTTCCTGATGGGTGTTGCGATGGGCGCCGGCGGTGCAATTTTATTCGGAGGTCTCATTCTCCGTTTCGTTGATTCCGGCTGGCTGGACAGTACTTTTCTCGACGGCGAATCGCCTTGGCGGGTAGTGCTCCTGGTTCTGGGGATGCTCGGCCTAGTTCCGGCAGTGTTAGTTGCCTCGCTCAGGGAACCGGAACGCCAGCACGCCGATGCACCGGACACCGCCGTGCCGCAGCAGTTGACAAACGCCTCATCCGTGCCGGGTGCCGACAACTGGCTGCGGTTATCTCCCCTCTTGCTGGCTATGGGGCTGACCTCTCTCGTTGACAATGCCGTGCTCGCTTGGACGCCATCGCTGCTTACGCGTGGTTTTGACATGGCGGCGAGTCAGGTCGGGCCGCTGTTGGGCACGTTACTGATGATTGCAGGGGGCGCCGGGATGTTGGCCGGCGGCTTTTTGAGCGATGGCGCGCGTCGGAAAGGCTTTCGTGGGGGGCGTGTCTGGGTCGCGGTCTGCTCGGCCGCGCTGACCGTACCGACTACCACCATCATCATGGCAGGCGGCCTCAACCTGGTGCTCGCCGGAATTACCCTGTACGTCTTCCTGTCCTGCATCGGCGCGGCAGTCGGAATGCTGACTCTCCTGGAGTCAGTGCCCAACCGGCGGCACGGCCTGGTTGTGGCAGTCGCCTTCTTCCTGAATGTGGCGCTGGGCGCAGGCGTGGGTCCGGTCGCCGTCGGGTTTGCAGCGGACCATCTCGCCCTGGTGGGCAGCGGCATCGGGCGTGCTATTTTTCTGATTGCCTGCCCGGGATTCCTATTGGTCACCGGGCTTTTCTCCATCGTCCTGCGAAACGCCAGCCGATGCGAACGGAGTCATTCGATTGCGCCCACCAGTGCCTGAGGCCCAAGATCGCGTCCTGAGCGTCGTGGACTCGCACACCTGCGGACAACCGACGCGGGTGATTGTCAGTGGCGCGGGGATAGCCGCCGGCACTGAGCCACTAACAGCGCAACAGGAACTGCGTGATCGACACGACTGGGTCCGGCGAATGGCGGTGCTGGAGCCGCGCGGACACCGCTCGATGTTCGCTGCCGCACTGATCGCGCCAGTCAGTGCCGACGGTGAATTCGGTGTCGTCTACATGGATGCCTACGGATATCCCAACCTGTGCGGACATGCCACTATCGGTGTGGCGACCACACTGTTTGAGCGAGGCTCCATACAAATCCCGACGCCGCGCTTTTGCGGGCCTGTCGAGCTCGGACTTCTAACACCCGCCGGTCGTATTGCGCTTCGTGCACGACTGGACCATGGCCGGGTTGAATCGGTTGCTTTTCGACCGCCCATCGCGTTTTACCTGGGATCCATGCAAGTGCAGATAGGGAGCACCGCGAAAGTCGCCGACCTCGCCTACTGCGGTCAGTGGTACGCATTCATCGATCTTGCTGATACCCCCCTCCGTGTTGAACCGAATGAAATCGACGAGCTCGTTACATTGGGCACGGCAGCGCGTATTGAGATCGAGCGCACTATCCGGATGAACGATCCCATCACAGGCAAGCCACCGAATCCGATCAATGTTGTCTGGGTCGACACGCCGAAGCATCCGGACGCTCAGGCACGCAACGTCCCGATCTCCCCTGTCGGGTCATTTGACCGGTCGCCGTGCGGTACCGCCACGTGCGCTCGCATGGCTGCTCTGGTCGCGCAGAACAAGATGGCGATAGGCGACGAGTTTACGAACGAGGGGCTGTTGGGAACGCTGTATCGAGGCACCGCCGTTGCCACGGTAACTCGCTCTGGAGTTACCGGCATCGTTCCGGAACTCGAGGGCAGTGCTTGGATCGTGGGCCGTGCAGAGCTCAGCGTGGACCCTCGGGATCCATTGGCCGATGGCTATCTGGTCGGTGGCGGCCCCGCCATAGTGCCGCCTCGATGAGATCAGACGGCTGTCAGTCGTCCATCCGCCGCGCGGCGAGGGCCAGCTGTCCCGACTCGCTCGGCAGCTGTTTGAATGCCTCGATATTCCTGACTACGTAGTCAGACTGCGGAGCCAGAGAATGCGCCTCGGCTAGATCCTCCGCAGAGCCGACGACCTCCTTGGAAAGAGCGTGCACGATGGCTCGGTTGGAAAGCGCAGTCGCGACAGCGGAGTCTTCCTGAACACGGCTCCTGGATACAACACCCGTGGCATGTGACCGATCCGCGGTTGCCGCGGTGACTGCCCTACCGCAGGCAGTGCGGGCCTCAGGTAGCCTTCGCAGCATGACATAGGCCACACAGGCATTTGTCTCTCTGACCACCTCCGAGTCGGCAGTAGCGCCCTTCGGGCCGCGGATCGTAACGAGGGCGGCGGAGTAATGACCAGTCAGCAACTGGTCGGCGCCGGCAGCATCGGCGTAGGCGGTAAGGACATAACCTTTCCCTGGTTCGGCCTGCGTCGCAGCGCAAGCACCGATTGCAGTTACAAAAAAACAGGTGATTTGCTTCACCAATGCGCGGTGCGGGAGCGTGTATTCCATGACTATCAGCCTCGTGAGGGGGCGATCTCCGGTTCACTCATTGGCGATGAGTTGCCTGCAGGTTAGATCCCCGGGCACCCGGCCCGCAAACGAGCAGATTTCACCTGATGCATGAGCGCCGGCGCCACGCGCTTTTACGCGCGAGCTTCCACGCTGGGTCGCAGCGCAAGAACCAGCGGCACAATAACGGCCGCTGTCAGCGCCGCAGCGACGATACCGATGGTGCGGTTGGAATGATCGGCGATCGCCCCGTAAGCAATCGGAGCGAGGCCACCGGCACCAATCACACCCGTGTAGAACAGCGCAAATCCACGGCCGATATCGCCCCGTGGAGCAAGATCCGGGACAGTGCCGTACAAAACGGAAGAAGTACCGTTCAGAACGATGCCGAGCACTGGAAGGACCGCGAGCATCGGCAGGAGCGGCAGAAACAACGTCGCCGTAATCAGGCAGGCGGTAGCGATTTCGGTGGCAATCACACTCCAGACAACACCCAGATGCTGACCGAGCCAGCCGCAGACCGCTTTGCCGAGCGCTCCGCCGATGAAAAGCAGCGCCAGGCCGAGACCCACTATCGCCGCCGTTCCGCCGCGGGAATGCAGCAGAAACGGCAGGAACAACAGATACCCCATCCGGGTTGCCGTATCGAGCGCGCCGATCGTGAGCAGCAGACCAAAACCTCTGCCGGCTCGTCCCACCACTGCGTGTTTGTCGTCAGCGGATGGGACAAATGAGTGGCGAGGCAGGACGAACAACAGGGCAACCGCCACCGCCAAACCAACAACGGCTACGACTCCAACGGCGGACCGCCAGGCAACGACCGGCAACAGTAGCGCAATCACCGCCGGGAAGATCGCCTTCCCAAGATCGCCCGAGAAGTTATAAATGCCCAGCGGGCCGCGTGAATTCTCCCCATAGGTATTGGTTACGAGTAGCGACGCGCGCGGATGCTGCACACTGGACCCAACGCCGGCGAGGACGAGGCCGAGACAGAGGCCAGTGAATCCGGTGGGAAGCGCTATCAGCAAGAATCCGGCTGCCGCGATGAAGGTCGCCAGCGCCAGTGCCGCGCGGTCACTGACTCTGCTGATCAGCCGGTTGCCTGGAACCTGCAGGCCGCCCATCGTGGCGTAGTAAAGCGCTCTGATGACGGCGAGGCCCGCGTAGGACAGCCCAAACTCGGCCTGCCAGGTCGGCAGCAAAGCGTAAAGCTGATCTGTGTAGCCGTCGTGCAGCGTATGCGCGAGGCAAGCCCCGATGAGATTACGCCGCTGCGGCGCAGGTGCCGCTATCGGCAAGCTCGGGACTGAATTGGATGCGTCGGAACTGAGCATCCAAAGACTCTATACGTGTGAGTTTTCGACGACTAGTCTCGTATTATCACGTGATCTGTCCTGCAATGACGCTTCACGACGAGTTTTATTGAATGGCTGATAGCCGAGGGCCGGGATCTGCAGCACGAGTCCTGCGCATGATCACCTTATCGAGGTTGTGGAGCATGGTGTCGTAGCGCGACAGCAGGATGTGGGATTCGTAAGCGGTAAGCTCGAAGTTTGCGACCACGCTTTCGTGCGCATTGGGTAGCGCGAGGCCTGTATCCACCAACTCTATCAGGCGGTCCAGCGCGGCATTAACGTATTGGTCTCGCATGATGTTCCTCACAGAGCTGCAATGACTCGATGCCGTAAGGTCTCATAAAGAAGGTCGACACGACAGGCTTCTCAGGTCTCGAAGCGGTCTGCGGGCCGGGCGATCAGCCCGTGTTTGGAACCGGAATGTCACTGCCAGCCAGTTCCCCCGTGGCCGAACATGCTCGCCTATCCAACGCTCGAAAGTGATAGCGATGCGTCACTGAATGACAGATTCGGCCTTTCATAACCGTTTCGTCACCAGGCGCCGACGAGTGGTATGCTGGAGGCAGCTGCGCGGGCAAGGATTGACTCGGGGGGGGACTCGCAGTGAGCGCGCCAAACATTATCATTGCTGAAGATCACCCTATGTTCAGGGGGGCTTTGGCACTCATGCTCCAGCGTCTGATACCGGACGCCCACCTGATCGAAGTGGCGAGCCACGACGAGCTGCAGAAGGCGCTGAGCACTCACAGCGCCGTGAGGTTGGTGGTGCTCGATCTGCGCATGCCCGGTGCGAACGGGTTGTCTTCACTGGTGTTCCTGCGAGGGCAATATCCCGAGGTGCCGGTCGCGATCATCTCCGGCGGAGCGTATGCCGAAACCATCGATCGGGCCCGGCAGCTCGGTGCCGCGGCCTTCATCCCTAAATCCGCGCCGGTTGAGACCATCGCTCAGGCCATCTCATGCGTCATTCGGGGCGAGGCGTGGTTCGATCTTCAGAACGGCGCATTGGAGAAGGCGGGATCACGGCTCAACGATCAGCTCACAACCCTGACACCCCAGCAGTTCCGCGTGCTCGGGTATCTCGCCGACGGGCTCCTCAACAAGCAGATTGCCGACAAGTTGGTTGTTTCCGAAGGGACGGTCAGGGCGCACGTCACCGCGATCCTGCGAAAATTAGGGGTTAGCACACGCACTCAAGCAGCGCTTCTGGTAACCGAGCTGGCCATGGAGACCGACGCCGCGGACATTTACTGACTCGTCAATCAGGTGTCGACTGCAGCAGGGATGAGCATAGCCAACATGCCGGCACGCAATTCCTCCGGGCGAATCGGCTTCGCGAGCACTGGCCAGGGTGACTCGCGGAGCGCCTTGCGTAATAGCGCGGTACGCTCTCCGGAGACTATGACGACGGGGACCGAGCGCCCCCAAATGGATTCCAACTCAGGCAGCAGCTCCGGGCCTACACGGTTGCCGAGTCTGTAGTCCAGAATCAACAAGTCGGGCATCTCTGTTCCGCGGGCGGTGCGCAGGCAATCATCACCATCGACGCAGAGTGTCACCTCGCATCCCCATCGCTCGAGCAACGTTCGCGTTGCCTCCCGAACCTCGCCATCATCGTCGATGCACCAGACCCTCCGTCCGCGCAATGTCTGCTCGTCAGTTGGGACGGTGTCGATCACCTCCTGAAGACGAGAAGCGTCGCCTCGCGGGACTTCTATCGAGAACACACTGCCGCGACCCACCCAGGAGCGAACCGTCACTGGGTAGCCCAGTAGTCCGGCGATGGTTCTGACGATCGCAAGTCCGAGACCAGCGCCACGTTCGACACCCGCCTGGGGCGAGTCGAGGCGTCTGAATTCCTCGAAAATCTCTTCGGTTTTGTTGATGGGGATACCACATCCCGTATCCCAGACCTCGATTCTCAGCCCCGCGGGAGCGCGCCGCACGCCGAGCAAAATTCGGCCGGAGGGCGTATAGCGAACCGCGTTGGACAGGAAATTCTGCAACACTCTGCGCAGCAGGGCGATGTCAGTACGCACGATTCCACGAGTCAGCACGCAATCCAACTCGAGGCCGCGGGACTGCGCCAGCATCCTGAACTCGTGCGCCAGTGACTCGAGCACCAACGCCAGGCGTACATCCTCGATCTTGAGTTTGAGCCGGCCGGATTCCAGCCGCGAAATATCCATCAGACTGCCGAGTAAAGCCTCGACGGAGGCGAGTGAGCGCTCAGCGTGACCGGCGAGATTCATTGCTGTCGGTTGGTTGCGCAAATCCTCCTTCAGAGCCGATACGTAGAGTCGCGCGGCGTTGATCGGTTGCGACAGGTCATGTACGGCCGCCGCCAGGAATTTGCTCTTGGAGCGATTGGCGCGGGCTGCTTTCGCCATTGCCCGTTGCAGATCGTCGGTTCGCTGCGCGACCCGCTGCTCGAGGGATTCCGCGAGGGCGCGCAATTGCGCCTCAACGCGCTTGTATGCACTCACATCGGTATAGGAGGTTGCATAACCGACTCCCGGAACGGGATTGCCACGGATCTCGAGTACCACACGGTTTGGCAACTCGCGCTCGTGCGCGTGGCGTGCTCCTATCCGGATGTATTCGGCGCGGCGGCGGATATTGGCTTCCAGGTCACCCTGCCCCAATAAGCCGCGCTCGGCGTTGAAGCGCATCAACGTCTCCACGGATTGTCCTACGTGGACCAGCTCGGGAGGGTAATCGAAGATTTCCGTGTAACGTTGATTCCAGGCGATCAGCCGCAGTTGTGCGTCCACGACGCTGACCCCCTGCGGCAGGTGCTCCAGAGTGGCTCGCAACAGGCCGCGGTTGAGCTCGATCTGGAGAATGAGTGCAGCGAGGGCCTCGACAGTTGTGTTGATGTCGCGCTTCAGGTCGGCGAAGGTACCCACGTAACCGCCCTGCATCTGCGCGGTGAGATCTCCCTTGGCTACCGCGGCGAGTACCGTCGCAACTTCCACCAGGCCGCGATCCGCGGTATCCATCAGGTCGTTGAGATTACGCATCATGTCGCGGAACGCATTCTGAAACGAGCTTTCGTCGCCGCGTTCGGAAAAGTCGCCTCGCGCCGCCGCCGCAACGATGTGCCGTTCGGCAGCGACAAACCGTTGCAGGGTGGCTCGCACGCCATTCATGGCGCGAACCAGGTCGCCGATCTGGTCCCGGCGCGTGGTCGATATGGAGAAATCGAGATTGCCCTGACTGATCTGATCCGCCACCGCCGTCACCCGCTCGATGGGCTTCGCAAAGCCGCGCGCCACTGTCAGGGATACCACGGTAACCAGGGCCGCGGTGATGACGAGAAGCAATCCGGCACCGCGATTGGCCTGGTTGACCCCGGCAAGGCTTTCCCGGGTATCCTGTTGCGCAACCGCAATCCAACCCAGGCGGGTACGCCGGATCATCGCCGTACGCTCGATGCCATCGACGACATAGTGTTGGATCGCCTCATTCCCGCGCTTCGCCGCGGTAAATGCAGGATGAGCGCTGTAGTCTTTGAGGTAGTCAGTGGCCAACTCGTGGGCACTGGCGATGAGGCGTCCCTCGGGCGTCATCAGGAAGCCGAAGCCGGTCCGGCCGAGATTGGCGGAGGTGACCGCCTTGCTCACCGCATCCAGAGTCGCCGCCTCGATCAGCACACCGCGCAACTGTCCTGCCGGGTCATGTATAGGCACCGCCATGTGGAAGGCGGGTTGCCGTGAGGTGAGTCCGATCTGGATCTCCGCAGAATATTCGGCGCCTCGCAGGACATCCGCGTAATACCGTCGGAACCCATAGGAGGCCAGGGGCCGGCTGTCGCTACGAGCAACGTTCATTCCCCCGAGATCCGCTGTGTGCACCAGGTATGCCCAGGGCAACTGCCGCGCCACCGAGTCGACGAGCCGCTTATGCGCCTCGGGACTCATGGAGGCCGCCTCGGGCAGGCTCGCCGCGAGCTTCAACACGGAAAGGTTCTGTTGGGTCCAGTCGTCGACCTGTTGCACGACGCGATCTGAGAACAGTTTCAGACGCTCGTGCGCGTCCTCGCGTCCATCCTGGGTGATGCGTGTGCGCTCCAATTGCCAGAAAGTGGTCAGCGGCAACAGGGCCACGAGCAGAAAGGCCAGCAGGAGCTGTACGAAGATACCGATACGGCGTGGGCGCCATGCAATGGTCGTCACTGTCATCACTTCCGACTAAGCGAATGTGCAATTCCCGGGGTGCCCGGAGGTGGCCATAATCCGCTCAACACCGCAGTTGGCGCAACCATCCCCTGCGGCGACAGGACCGCGCGGGAGCGCCAATCCCGCGCGGAATTTTGGCTGTCAAAGACTGAGGTCGTAGTCATCCGAACGAGCACTTCACGCTTTTACCTGTTGGTCCTGTGCGGCGCCGTCGGCGGCGCGGTGCTCGGCTACATCTGGCCTGCAGTTGGCGTTTCCCTGCGGCCGCTCGGTGATGGGTTCATCGCGCTCATCAAGATGCTGATCGCGCCGGTGATTTTTCTGACCGTGGTATTGGGGATTGCGGGCGGCCAGCATGCCAGACAGGTTGGACGCGTAGCCTTGAAGGCTGTCGTCTATTTCGAGGTTGTCTCCACGCTCTCGCTCATCATCGGATTGTTGGTTGTCAATGCGGTGCGGCCCGGTAGCGGCTTCAATGTAAATCCCGCGACGCTCGACGCTGCCGCGGTGGCCGGATATGCACGGCAGGCCCGGGAACAGTCGGTCGCCGACTTCCTGCTGCACCTCATTCCCAAGAGCTTCGCAGACGCGTTCACGGGGAACGGCGACCTTCTACAGGTGCTGCTGGTGGCCGTGTTGATGGGGCTTGCCCTGCTGGCAATGGACCAGGCGGCCGCGCCGGTGTTGCGCGTGTTCGAGGCGCTGTCGCGGGCTTTCTTCAAGATGATCGGGATGGTCATGAAGCTGGCGCCCCTTGGAGCCGGGGGGGCCATGGCCTTTACGGTGGGCCGCTATGGCGCGCGGAGCCTCGCACCGCTGTTGAAGCTCATGGGTACCTTCTACCTGACTTGCCTGATGTTCGTGCTGATCGTACTGGGGATTGTGGCCCGGATGGCGGGATTCAGCATCCTGCGTTTTCTGGGCTACGTGCGCGACGAGCTGGTGATCGTGCTCGGCACCTCATCCTCGGAGGCCGCCCTCCCCGCACTCATGCAGAAACTGGAGCGCCTCGGATGTTCCCGGCAGGTGGTCGGCCTGGTCGTACCCATCGGTTATTCCTTCAATCTGGATGGCACCAATATCTATCTGACCCTGGCCGCCCTGTTCGTGGCGCAGGCACTCAACATCGATCTGACTCTATCGCAGCAGCTCACTATTCTGTTGGTCGCGATGCTGACTTCGAAGGGTGCTTCCGGTGTTACCGGCGCGGGTTTCATTACGCTGGCAGCCACACTCATGGTCGTGCCATCGATACCCGTGGCCGGGCTTGCGTTGATTCTCGGTGTTGACCGGTTCATGAGCGAGGCGCGTGCCCTGACAAACATTATCGGTAACGGCGTCGCAACGATTGTGATCGCGCGGTGGGAGGGGGCGCTCGACAGGACCCGCCTGGCGACTGAGCTGACCGTGGGGGCGCGCGTTGATTACAAATCGATAACCAACTGATCTTGCGAAACGGAGGGGGGCTTCATGAGCAGACAGACGGACAGGCAGATTCTGTGCCGTATCCAATTGCCTCGATTGCTGGGTGCCGGCATTTTCGGAATCAGCGTTCTCGCGGCACCGCCGGCTAGTGCAACGGCGCCGAGCGTTGCCGATGCGCCGGCGCCGGCCGCTTCTGACAATCCCAACTATGCCGAGCTGCAGGAAGTGACGGTGGTGGGAACCCGGATTGCCGGATCCAAGGCCGCGGAGGCGCTGCCGGTCACCGTACTGTCCTCGGAGCAGATCGAGGCGACGGGTGCGGTCAGTGGCGACGATCTCCTACGCAGCATCCCGGCCATGGGCAATGTCACCTTCAATCCCACCAACGGACAGCAGACCAACAACTCCGCGCGCGGTGACATCAGCTCCATCGACCTGAGGGGCGCGGGGCTCGGCGATACGCTCGTGCTGCTCAATGGCCGCCGCATGGTTGAATATCCCACGAGCCAATCGAAAGGCGGCGTGCCGCTCATCGCATTCAATGCGCAGTCGCTGCCCGTGGCGAGTCTCCAGCGCATGGAAGTCCTTCGTGACGGCGCGGGCGCCATCTACGGCTCGGACGCCGTAGCGGGTGTCGTGAACGCAGTAACCCAATCGGATTTCAACGGCCTGAAAATCGAAAATGAATACGGTGGTGCAGAGGGCACTCATCTGCGCCAGAACACGACCAACCTGTTCGCCGGCCACGATTTCGCCGACGGTGCAGGCAACGTCTCGCTGTCACTCGACCTGACCCAGCGATCCGCAGAATTATCGGGCGATGAGGCCTACACGGCGACGCAGGACCTGCGTCCCTTGTTCGCGGCCGACCCTGACTATAACACCAGCTCGGCACCGGACGGCCGCGGCAACCAGGGATCCTGGCCGGCACTGATAGCCCTCGGCACCAAAAGCCCCATCAAGCAGGGCACTACGTCGATCACAACGGCCGCCGGCTCGTTTCACATCCAGCCGAGTACGCTCACGGGTTGCCTCACGCAAATTGGCAACGGTCTGTGTATCGGGTCCGGCTCCGTTCCGTATTCGGGCGCAGCCAACTCGTTGCGATATGATGCGGCAGCCAACAATTATCTGACCGATTCTCCGGCGATACACCGCCAGATCGGTCAGCTCAATGCTCACTATCAGGTCAATTCCTCACTGACGGTCTACGCTGAGGGCGACTACTATCACGCGAGCTCGCATGGCCTGACGACCCAAGGCACGAGCCTCGTACCCATCGGTGTGCCGGCGTCCAACTACTACAACCCGCTGGGCCCCGTCACGTTTGCTGACGGCACGGCCAATCCCAATCGTCTGCCCAACCTGACCAACGTCCCAGCCGCGGGACTGCCACTCACTTTCGCAACTTACCGTTTCAACGACCTGGGGCCCGACTCGGTCAACGTCGATAGCCACCAGTCGCGGTTCGTAGTGGGAGCACGGGGCACACTGGGCAGCTTCAATTGGGACTCGGCGCTGCTGTATGGGGAGGCGCAGACGACGGACGTCTCCGGATCGATCGACAGCAATGCGCTTGCCCAGTCACTCGCCCTCTCGACACCAGATGCTTACAACCCTTTTAACGGAAGCTGTCTCAACGGCGCCGGTGGGGGCGATTGCAACCCGAGCTCCGCGGCAGCGCTGAAGGCCATTGCAATGAGCCTCAAACGCGTGTCCAAGTCGACTTTGGCGAATGCGGACTTCAAGCTCACGCGGCCGGACCTCCTCAATTTGCCCGCGGGTGGCTTAGGTATGGCCACCGGCGTCGAGGCGCGCCGGGAAACACACGACGACATCCGAGCTCCGGCAGTCAACGGCACTGACCCCTTTACCGATCCCGTGACCGGACTCGTCTCGGCCAGCAGTGCCACAGGCGTCAATGTCACACCCAGCACCAGCGGTTCCCGGAATGTTTACTCCGCCTACATTGAGCTCGCAGTACCGGTGGTGTCCCCTGACATGGGCATTCCATTGTTGCGGCAGATCAATTTCCAGGTGGCCGGACGCTATGAGAACTACAGCGACTTCGGCTCCGTCGCGAAACCCAAAGTCGCCCTCGCCTGGGATGTGTTCGGTGGCGTGCGGCTGAGGGGCTCCTACCAACAGGGTTTCAAGGCGCCCAACCTCGAAACGACCGCGCCGTTTACCTACGCACGTGCGCAAGCCGTGGTGGACTACTATCGCTGTCAGGCTGACCTGCTGAACCACAAGATCGCAACATTCAGCGCGTGCACTGACAGCTCCACCGTCGCGTACAACGAGAGTGGCAATCCGGGCCTGAAGGCCGAAACCAGCAGCAGCTATTCCTTCGGCATCGTGTTCACGCCCAGGTTCCTCAGCGATGGATTCGGCGATTTGACCGTAAGCGTGGATCGCTGGCAGCTCAAACAGCTCGCCATGATCGGTGTGGTGGGCGTACAGAATCTGTCTGTCGAAGACTACCTGAGCCGCGTCCAGGGTGGATCGGGGTCCGCGAGTGTCGTACGGTCAGCACCCACTGCTGATGACATCGCGCAGTTTGCCGGCTCCGGGCTCGCGCCGGTCGGGACCATCACTCAGGTCAATGATCAGTTCCAGAATCTACAGCCCGAGACGATTTCCGGCATCGACTACAGCATCGCCTGGCGCAAGCGTACGGCGCATCTGGGCGCCTTCTCGATCAACCTCGATGCAACGACGCTCGACAAGTTCTACCAGCCGCCGTCACTGGTCGTGCAGTCGTTGTTCGCAGCGCGCGGCGTCGGCCTCATCAATGCGGCGACGCCGTTGGCCAATCCTGGCGATCAGCTGGAGGCCCTGGGGAACCCGCGAATCAAGGGAATGCTCGGACTCGACTGGCTGCTGGGTCCCGTCGAGTTGGGTTCTTCAGTGGTCTATACCGGCAAAACAAAGGATATCAACTTCCTGTCGCCCACCGGTGTGCCATGGCCGGTGAGCTCCATGACGGTCGTGAATCTGTATACACAATATACGTTCGCTGAAGCTTTTCACGCGAAGGATGTCCATCTGCGCCTGGGCGCGCGCAATCTGCTCAATCGCAATCCGCCCCTGGAGTCCGATGGGTACAATGGTTCACTCTATGTGCCTTACGGACGTTATCTGTATGCCACGATCGGGGTCTTGCTCTGAGATGCGATCGTGGTTGGTCACTCTGGCCATTGCGCTGCTGAGCCTGGCGGGCGAGCCGGTGAGAGGCCAGGAAGCGCGTGCCTGCCCTGACGGCCTGTCAACTCCGGGCACATGCTACACAGGCCAGGACTCGCGCGGTGCTTACTACTGGATCGTCATTCCACAACGTTGGAATCACGTTCTGGTCGTGCACAGCCACGGCGGGCCCAGCCTCAAGGCGCCGCGCCTGGAAGATCCAACATCGGATCTGAAGCGCTTCGCAGTGACCTTGTCAGAGGGTTTCGCGTGGGCGGGATCATCTTATCGTCATGCGGGTTATGGCGTACGGGACGCCGCTCAGGATACCGACACACTGCGCCAGATCTTCTGGTTGAAGTTCGGTCGACCGAAGCACACCCTGCTCCACGGCCAGTCGTGGGGCGCGAATGTGGCCGCCAAAGCTGCCGAACTGTACGGCAGGGATGGCTCCAACAAACCCATCTATGATGGAGTCATATTGACCAGTGGAGTGCTCGGCGGCGGTACCCGATCCTATGATTTCCGCGCTGACCTGCGCGTGGTGTATCAATACTTCTGTAGCAATCACCCGGCGCTGGACGAGCCTCGCTATCCGCTCTGGCAGGGACTTCCAGCAGAGTCGAAGCTCGACACACGGGCACTGAACGCACGTATCGATGCCTGTACCGGGGTCGATCAGCCTGAGAGCAGCCGGACTGCGGCGCAAAAACGAGCTCTGACCAACATACTGAACGTCATCCACATACCCGAGCGCAGCCTCGAGAGCCACATGGTGTGGGCCACTTTCACCTTCAGGGACCTCGTCCAGCGTCAGTTGCGGGGGAACAATCCGTTCAGCAACGCAGGTGTGCGGTATGCGGGATCGGACGATGACATGGCTCTGAATGCGGCAGTGGAGCGCTTTCGCGCAAATCCACAGGGCGTGCGCGATTTGGCGTATGACAGCGATCTAACCGGGGCATTGACGGTTCCTACACTCACGATGCATGCGGAAGACGACCCAACGGCGTTCGTTGAGTTGGAGTCAGTGTTTCGTGACACTGTAGTCGAGGCGAGGCGTGAACGGCTCCTGGTGCAAAGCTTCACGGCAGAGCATGAGCACAGTCAATTGGCTACGCCTGAGTATGCGGCGTTGTTTCGCAGCATGCTGCGCTGGATCGAGGGCGGCTCGAAGCCCACGGTCACCGCCCTGGCTGCTGAGTGTGGCAAAGCGCAAAAGACGTATGGGGACGCGTGTCACTTCGATCCGGATTTTCGCCCTCGGGCGTTGGAGACTCGCGTTTATTCACGTCTCGAGCCGTAGTTTGCCGGGCAATCCTATAGCCTGCGGCTACGGATCAACACGCTCCTCGAAGGCCTTTTGCAGCTGAGCCACCTCTCCTGTGTGACTCCATCTGTCCCGCACAGGTCCCACGAACGAGCCTTCGGGCACGATCAGCACATCGCGCTCGATCTCGTGCAAAACCTGATTCGCTATGCTCGCCGACAGCGCGCGCCGCAGCCGCCCCATTCCTCGTGTACCCATCACCAACAGGTCAGGCCGATAATCCTCGACCGTGCGCAAGATAGCGCCCGCAGGCTCTCCGTGTTCCACGCGAATCTCGAAGCGGCTGAAATAGCTCCGCTCGCGCTCGAGAAGCCTTTGAATGGATCGCACCGAATCGCGCTCCAGATTCGCGAGATTCTCCTCAGGAATTCCTGCGTAGGGAAGATCGTACACGTGCACAACCTGCGCGGCCGTGTCCCGGCTCAGCACCAGGGTCGCCGCCGCACTGACGGCAGTAGCCGAAGACGCTGTCGTATCAAGTGCGAGCAACACCTTTCTATACAGCCCCCGAGGATTATTGTGAACCACCAGAACCGGGCACTTGCGTGATTCGAGAGCCTTTTCCACCACAGTGGCTTCCAAAAGGTCGCGCATCGGCCGCCGCCGATGTGGGCCTATTACCAACAACCTCGCCTTCGATTCCTCCACCGCATCGAGGATCATCCGGGTAGGATTTCCAGGAAGGATTCCCAGACGCGGTGCACTGTGTGCTGTCCACGAAGGCGCTCTCGTGCGGGCCGTGATCTGCGTGAGTCCGTTCTGAAGGCGCTCCTCGAGTGTCCCCTGCGCACCATCGGGCGAGACGATGTGCAACATCATCAAATCCGCTCCCAGATGATCCGCCAACACCCCGGCGCGCTCGATCGCCGCATCGCTCTTGGGCAAAAGATCAGTCGCGCACAGAATTCTCATAACATCGCTCCTTTCACAGGTGAGTAGATAATCCAATCGGTTCAGATCCGTGCCGGCAACGCCTGTTCCACGGGCTGACGAACCCATTCGATATCGAGCCGTTTCAACCCGCCGGGCATCTCCCACTCAACTGCATCCCCCTGCCGATAGCCCAGCAACGCCGTGCCCAGGGGCGCTAACACCGAAATCCGTAGATTTCCGACATCCGCACGTTCGGGCAAAACGACAGTCATCTCGCGGCGCTCCCCGCTAGCCACATCACGCACACCAACTCGCGCACCGAGAGTGATGACGTCGGCCGGCATCTGACTGCTTTCCAATACCACGGCACGCTCGAGCTCCGCCCGCAACTCCCGCAGATGTTGGCGATCACGTCCGTAACTGGTGTCCGCAGGTAGTAGTCCTCTGAGTCGGGCAATCTGCGACTCACTGATGACGATGGGAACATTCCGCATGGCTGGTCTCCTTTGGGGGTGGGGGCAACTCAGGTGCCGACTCGAGTCAAATCCTGGGCGGTTTAGTTTGTTAGATCAATTCGAAATCTCCGCTGTGAAACTTAGAGCAGACCGAACTGTCCAATCTAAGGTAGTCACCTTGACCGGAGCAGATCCATGCCCTCCCTACGACGACTCAACTATCAACACCTGCTGTATTTCTGGTCGATCGCCCGTACGGGCAGCCTCACGCGCGCTTGCGAGGAGTTAGCGCTATCTCCACCCACTGTCAGCGCTCAGTTGCGGTCCCTGGAAGCGCGGTTGGGTGAGAAATTGCTGGCGAAGTCCGGCCGAACCCTCGTAATGACCGAGGTTGGCCGTGTGGTGTTCAGCTATGCTGAGCAGATCTTCGGGCTGGGCCGCGATCTGCTGGAAACGCTCGAACAGGGCCCTGCCGAGCGTCCCTTGCGCGTGGTCGTCGGAATCGATGATGTACTACCCAAGGAGATCGCTCATCGCATCCTCAGATCCACATTCAAGCTGCCGCGGCCAGTCCGACTGGTCTGTCGCGAGGGGACGCTCGAGGAGTTGGTCGCCGACCTGGCCGTACACAAGGTCGACATCGTGCTGTCGGATGCTCCGGCCACTCCCAGCCTGAATATCCGCGCCTACAGTCACAGCCTGGGAACGTGCGAGACTATCTGGATGGCGACACCCGCTTTGGCTCAAACATTGACCGCCGACTTTCCCAAATCACTCGATGGCGTCCCGGTTCTGCTGCCCACCGATGACACCGCCATCCGTCGCTCCCTGGATCTATGGCTCGAGCGGCACAACGTGCGCCCCGCGATGGTGGGAGAGTTCGAAGATTACGCAATGCTTCGTGAGTTTGCCCGCGCCGGCCATGGCTTCGCACCGGTGCTGTCGGTCCTCGAGAAGCAGTTCCAACGCGAGCACGGGCTCGTACGTGTTGGAATAGCGGCGGGCGTGGAAGCGGAATTCTACGCAATCTCAGTCGAGCGCAGAATCAAGAACCCTGCCATTGCGGTGATGACAGATAACGCAGCCGCGGCGTTCCTCGTCGCCTGAGACCAGCGCCCAGGACCTCCACTTCGAGTCGGTCTGCGGCACTCACATCGGACCGAGCGGGCTTACCGATGCCGCTCGGGTCCTTTTCGACCGCCACGAGTTAACGGATGAGGGTAGATCCTCGCAATATTGGGCTGTATTGTCCCGCTCTCAAAACCTACAGATGTATGTATCCGCAATGCAGAGCCTCGACAAGAACCAGCTCGACGCCTATATGGCGCGGATCGGCGTTGCCGACCATCCCGCACTGAGTCCTGAAGGACTCGCTGCCGTCCAGGACGCGCATCGGCGTGCCATTCCCTTCGAAAATCTGGATGTCCGGCTCGGCAAGGGCGTCTCCCTCGAACCCGAGGCGATCTTCGAGAAGTTGGTTGCGGGCCGTCGCGGCGGCTATTGCTTCGAGCACAACGGTCTTCACCTCCGCGTCCTCGCCGCGTGGGGATTCCGAGCCCGGCCGCTGCTGGCAAGAGTGTGGCTGCGCGCGGAGGGTGTGCCGCCTCGTACACATCAATTGAGTCTCGTGAACGTCGCAGACGGGGACTGGATTGCAGATGTTGGATTTGGCGCGGGCCACGCACCGCCCATGAAGCTCGAGCCCGGCCAGATCACATCAGCCGACGGAGCTCGCCACACATTGGCCCGGGACTCGGAACATGGATGGATGCTGCTGCGCGATGCTGTGCCCCAATACAGCTTTACCGAAAATCAGGTATGGCATTCCGACCTCATACAGTCGAACTATTGGTGCATGAGCGCACCCACCAGCCGTTTCGTGAGATCCGTGGTCGTCTCGCGTCTCGTTGAAGATGAGTTGGTTTCGTTGCTGGATACGCGCCTGACGCAAGGCGGTAACGCGGTGGATCTGACCGATGCCGGTCGATATCGCGAGGTGCTCGCGGACATATTCGGGATAACACTGAGCCGGGAGAACATCGCCGCGTTGCGCCTTTTCCCGACGTAGATGCACGGATGTAGATGTCGGAGCGAAGTCCTTTGCGCAGCGACGACAATCGAAAGGCATACATCTCAGCTCTCGTCGCGGCCGACAATCGAAACCTAGGCCCGTTACTGAAATTTGCCCGCTCCAAATAATCAGATAGTTAGGTAATATCGGGGCCAGCGACATTGCAAGAGCAAAGCAACGGCATCACTGCCGGCAGCTATGACGCTGATGTAGTCGCCTACGTTGTAATCGCGGCGTCGGCGCAGATGTCGCAAGAATTTTGACGATTGACGAGATGATTTCAATTCCGGAGCGGTATTACTCGGGACTCGCTGAACATTGGTGTCGCAGTTAAAACTTTGCTGTCCAACCGCGCCCGTTTTATGGTGGCTCAATGCGCGTGATCCTGAGCCTCAATCCCAGTGAGATATCGGAAACGCCACTCCGGCTCTTTCATCAGGAAAGGCGGCAGATTGTGCACAAAGTGCGCGTAGCCGAACAAAGGATTGGTCCATTCACGGGGCACCCAGTTGTCGTCGACGTAGTCGGCGTCGGCCCCAAACTCCGCCTCACCCCCGGCGGGACAGTTGAAGTAGTAAAACAGCGCCGAATCCACCCGGTGTCGACCCAGCCCCTGCTCTGAGGGTGCCCAACCCTTGCGGATCATGTTGTTGACCGAAATCATGATCTCGTCGAGGTCCTCCAATGCGAAGTTCGCGTGGTGAAAGCGCAGTTTGCCGTCGGCACCCGGCAAGGGCGCATTCGCGTTGAGGAGCAGGATGTTGTGGTGATTGTTGGACCCATCGGCGCGCAGGTAGTTGCCAAACCCAAGCTGCTTATCCGTTAGGCGGAAGCCCAGGGCGTCAATCATGAACTGATACACGCTGTCGTAGTCGGGCACGGCGAAGACAACATGCGCGATGAGACGCGGCGTTGCTCTCAGCCGCCACCTGCGCGGCCTGTTCAACCGCTCGACCCGATTCGGCGCATTGGCGGGATCCGGCGCGCAGACAACCGGCTTGGGTGTCCACACCCGTAGCCCCATCGGCACGCCGAAAGGAGCTACAAACCTGAGAACTTCGCCATCCCAGGCGACGTCGACAACGTGCTTCAGTCGCGTACGCAGCTCCTCGAGCGACGATGGGCTATCAACGCCCCAGACGACTTCCTGAACACCCTGCCCGATGATCCGGTTGTCTCGCGGTAATCCCGGATGGCCCAAAGGAAGTATCACTACACGGGCGCCATTGACCAACCCAAGCTCAACCCCGCCAGTGCCTTCGGTCAACTCGATTAGACCGAAGTCACGAAAGAAGCGGGTGCACTCTTGGACATCACTCACCCCGTATACCAGACGCTCGATTCCAACTATCGCCATACCCACTCCCGATACCCGGTTACCAATTACGCCGACAGCACGTCGCCAGGTCCGCCATAGGCCAGCCAACCGCCATCCACAGGCAGGTTCACGCCAGTGACATACACGCTCAGGTCCGACAAAAGATAGGCGGCAGCGTGCGCCACGTCCTCCACGGTGCCGATCCGGCCCATGGGCGTGCGCCGTTCGAGGCGGCTGATATCAATCTTGCCCTCTCGCGAGAGGCGCTCGACCATCGGCGTGTTGATGTAGGTCGGTGCGATCGCGTTGACCCGAACGTTCTTGCTCGCCCACTCGCAGGTCAGTGTGCGAGCGAGCTGCGCGATCGCGGCCTTCGCCGGGCCATACGCGTGGCGGCGTGGGATACCGTTGACCCCGTTGACCGAGGACACGAGCACGATCGAACCGGAACCTTGCTCCACCATCATGCGCCCGGCTGCCCGCGCAACGCAGAAGCTGCCACGCAGATGCACGTCGACCGTACGCTGCCAAGCCTCGATGTCGACCTCGAGTGCGCGCCGGACCGGATCAGAAACGCCGGCACTGTTGAAGACGCCATCGATCCCGCCAAGTACATCCACCGTCTGACCAACACACGCATTGCACTGGGCCTCATCGATCACGTCGAGCGCCGCTTGGCGGTCCGCAGGGAGCCCTGGCCAGGCGGCCGCCAAGGCGGACCGATCCAGATCGGACACCAGAACCTCCGCGCCGAACAGCTCGAATGCCTGCGCGGCTCCCCGGCCGATGCCGCTCGCCGCGCCGGTCACGAGGATGCGCTTGCCCGCCAGAAGGGGAAGCGTTCCCATCTCGCCACTCACCAGTGCACCATGGGAAGGCCGGCAATCGGACTAACGAAGGACGGAATGTTCGTACTGCGCAGCCCTCCCAAATAGACCGTCCTGAGATCCGGCCCCCCGAAGGTCACACTGGCCAGCCATGGGCAGATCGTCCCGCCGGAGCGCATGAGCACGTCGAACGGCACGGGATTCCCGGTCGCGAAGGCGCGCTCGACGGCATCAGTCCCGGCAGGGTCGCCGTCACTGAGCAACTCGAGCAGTTCGCCATCCGGGGTGATCGCCACCAAGCGGTCGGCGAAGATCATCGTGGCCCACAAGTTGCCGTAGGAGTCGAAGCAGATGCCATCGATCAGCCCCTTGCCCAGCGTGGATGGCCCAAACACCTCGCGGTCAGTCAGAGAGCCATCCGACAGAATGCGGAGCCGGGTCACGCGTTTGGCAGTCGTCTCTGCGACGTATATCCATTGCTCGCCGGCATCGAGGCGGATTTCATTCGTGAAATGGAAGCCATCAGCCACCACTCGTGCCCCGTCCTCGTCGATGAGAATCAGCGAGCCGTCGGACAGGTCTGCGCGGATGGCATCGCTCCAGGGGTTGATCATCGTGGAGACCGTGACCCAGATCCGATCCTTACTGTCGCGGAGTACGAAGTTGACCTTTCCGAGCGGCGCGCCGCCAAGGCTGTCGAGTAGCACGTTCGTTTCGCCGGTGCGGGTCATGCGCTCCAGCCTGTCGGTGCCGAAGTTTGAGATCAGGATGTCGCCGCTGGATGCGAAGGCAAGGCCGTTCGGCAGCGTCCCCGTCAGTAGGCTGTCGGCGGCGGACAACGATAGGTCGAAATGCGGATCGGGAGTCTGCGCAATCAGTGTTTGTGTGCCGTCCGGACCAATTCGCATGACACCGCCCCGCGCGTCGGCACTCCAGAGCGTCCCATCCCGCTCTGCGAGGATGCATTCCGGCCGCTGCAGATCGGATCCAATAGTGCGGATGGCGGCCGGCTCCACCTTGAAACCCTTCAGCGGATTCGGGCCGCGTCCTGAGCGGATCAGCGTCATGAGCGCGCCATCCGTTCGAATCGCTGCGCCAGCCAGTCGCCAATGAAGCTCTGAACCGGCTCCATGTTGTCGGCACCGCAGTGCTCGATGCTGCCTTCCCGCTCGGTGAAGATCTTGAGCTCCCGATCGGGACTGTTGACCGCCTGCTCGTAACTCTGCACGGCGTATTTGATCGGAATCTGACGGTCGTTGCCGCCGTGGGTGACGAGAAACGGTACGCGAATGTTGTCGAGGTGGCCGTTGAGGTTGACCTTCTCCATCAGCGCCATGAAGTGTTTGAGATCGGGCTGTCCCCAGACCCACATGACATGGTCCCAGTAATGGGGAACCGGCATGTCGCCCTCGCGCTCGAGGCGCGCTCTCTGGTGTCCGCCCCAGTCGTGATTGCCGCCCCAGACCGCACCGAGCGCGAAACGGGGCTCGTAGGCCAACGCTCGCGGCGCGTAGTAGCCGCCCATGGACCAGCCCATCATGCCAATCCGCCTGGAATCAACATCCGTGCGGGTCTGAAGATAGTCAACCGCCGCACTCGCCCAGCGCTCCGTGTCGTAAATCGCCGTAAGTTCGTGCAGGCGCAGTGCCTCGCCCACACCGGGCTGATCTATCACCAGGGTTGCGATACCCCGCTTGGCGAACCGGTCGCGCAGTGCCAACGTCACCATCTCCTTGGTGCTGTCGAGGCCGTTGCAGAAGATCATGCACGGTTGCGGGCCCGCGCCCCAGCCTGGAATGAAGACAGCGGACAAGGTGGTCCCCGCGTAGGGAAACTCAACTCTGGCCGCACCCAACTCACTGTTGGTGTAAAACCGCCCCATAGTGTCGAGCATCGTCGCGTACATGACTTTACGCGGTCCAAAATCGCGGCTCTGCATGCGCTCCGCGGTAATGTAGTAAGCCGCTGCGCGCGCGTATTTCTCGGCCGCGCTATAGTGGTGACCGGCCGCGTCGTCCTGCGCCGCAAGTCCTCGGACGCGATCGGCGAGCTCACCCCAGGCTGAAAAGAACACCTCGGTACCCTCGTTCGCATTGCTGTTCGCAATCTCGCGAACCTGTGCGTTCGCCGGGTCAATCTCACCCATGACGCCGCCCATGTTCAGGCAGAGGTTGACCGACAGGTTCCAGACGTAATTTCCGGGAAATGGCTCGTACATTGACTCAGATCTCGACCCGGTCGGCACCCTTCAAACCCAACACCGCACGGGCCTCCGCGGGGCTCGCCGGCTCGTGGCCCATCTCCTTCAGAATGCGCACGATCTTGTGCACCTGCTGAGCATTCGAGGCTGCAAGCACACCCCGCTCAATGAAAAGGCTGTCCTCCAGGCCCACGCGTACATGACCGCCCAGCAGCGCTGCCTGTGTCAGGAACGGCATCTGGTGACGCCCGGCCGCCAGCACGGACCACTGGTAGCTACCGCGCCCGAACAGCCGGTCGGCTGTTTCCTTCATGATGAACAGGTTCTCGAGGTCGGCGCCAATGCCACCCAGGATTCCAAAGATCATCTGTACGAAGAAAGGCGCCCGCACCAGACCCCGATCGACGAAGTGAGCGAGATTGTAAAGGTGTCCGACGTCGTAGCATTCGTGCTCAAACTTGGTGCCCGCTTCGCTCAGGGTGGCGAGGATCTTCTCGATATCGCGAAAAGTATTACGAAAGATGTAGTCGTCAGAATTGACAACGTAGTCCTTCTCCCAGCTGTTCTTCCATGTGGAAATCCGCTTAGCCGCGGGAAAAAAGGCGAAGTTGATGGAGCCCATGTTGAGTGAGCACAGTTCCGGCCTGAAACGCACCGCCGCGGCAAGGCGCTCCTCGACCGGCATCGTCGCAGCGCCGCCAGTGGTGATATTGATTACCGCGTCGGTGCTTCGGCGGATGACTGGCAGAAAACGTGCATAGACGTCGGGGTTACCCGTCGGCCTCCCATCCTCCGGCACGCGCGCATGCAGATGTAGTACCGCCGCGCCGGCCAACGCTGCCTCGATCGACTGTGCGGCGATCTGCTCTGGAGTGATGGGAAGCGCCTCTGACATGGTGGGTGTGTGTGCAGAGCCAGTCACAGCGCAAGTGATTATGACCTTGCCCATATCAGTTTCCCTTTTCGATGCGCGGTAGGATCTCAGCAAGTACCTGCTGGCATAGCGCGGCGGCCGGCAGCTGAACACTTACGTCGTGTCCGAGGCTCAGCGCTGCCTTCAGATCCTTATAGAAGATCGGTGTGGCTCGTGGATGTAGGTCCAACTCGGACCACATGTCGCCGGCCTTACTCTGTGCAAATCCAGCATGAAAGGCCTGAAGCAACACCTCGCGCGCAACGCCGGCCGCAGCGCCCAACCTGAGTCCCTCAGACACAGCCATCATGTTGACGCAGCAAACGAGTTGATGCGCTATCTTTGCGACGGTCGCGGTGCCCACGCCACCGGTGATGGTGACGCTGTTGCCTGACACCCGGAATACCGGGAGACAGGCCTCGAGAGCCTCGGGCGAGCCACCCACCATGTAGGACATCGTCTTCTCAACCGCGCCCTTTGCGCTGCCGCTGACCGGGGCATCGACTAGCTCGATGCCGCGTGCTGAAGCGAGTCTCGCGGCCCTGAGCATCGTTTCGGGAAGGATCGTGCTGTGAACGGCAATAATCATCCCCGGCGCGGCCCGGGTGAACAGGCCCTGCGACCCGGCGAGGACGTCTATCACTTGAGCATCGTCGAGGACACAGACGATCACCAAGTCGCTGGCGGCAGCAACCTCCGCTGGAGAAGCGGCAGCAGTTGCACCGGCGCGCACCAGATCCTGCACCGGATCCGTGCGGACATCATAAACGGTGAGCGCGTATCCCGCCGCGACGATGTTCCGTGCCAGGGGTGCCCCCTGAAAGCCTAGACCAATAAATCCAATGCGCATGATTGTGCAATCATCCAGTGAGTGGGTCAGTAGGCCGGGGGAGTTTCAACCCCAGCCTCTCGCAGAACTGTGCATGAACCTCTCGATTCACACAGCTCCCATTGTCCGACCGCCGGCCTGACGGTATGCGCGCCAATGGAAGAACAAGTC
>Ga0307510_10000060_pt1 | contig 84674 bp, 104 predicted proteins | sample 12_EM_MG_FD_207224 | JGI IMG/M metagenome (GOLD analysis project Ga0307510, IMG submission 207224) | Populus trichocarpa ectomycorrhiza microbial communities from riparian zone in the Pacific Northwest, United States - 12_EM | ecosystem: Host-associated > Plants > Roots > Unclassified | place... | reverse complement strand
TGCAGTACAGTACTACGGCCGGGCCACCCGGAGCTCTGACGGCGGGGCCGAAATCCCCTGGTCCAGATTACATTACAAGATTAGGATTTGGATTTGACGCACTGCTCCTCGACAAAAAGGCAAAAAGGGTGAAAGAAGAATCTAAACACAGCACGGCACAAACAAACAAACAAACGAACACAAATATAGAGAGAATAGAGAGAAACCAAATACCATGTGGTGGATCATGCGAGGATAAGCCAGCCGTTGGTTAGCCCTTCGCCTCGAGTCTGCAACACTGAGTGGGAATGAAAGCAAGGTATGTGGGGGAAGAGAAAAGAAAAGAAGGATGGGAAATGGTAACTTGGAAGCCGTAGTACCGATACGTCTAACTATGTTTCCGATTGTGAGACCCCGACTCCTGCTTTGCGAGGGCCTGCTTTAAATTCTCCTTCGCCGTCGCGGATGCCGGACGTGGCATATGGAGCGTGGGCGGGGCGTTCGAGTTCGCAGTCGCCACACCAGCTGACGGCCGTTCTTCGTCAGTCGTGGGTGAGTCATCGTCGACAGGCTTGAGCGCATCAACGTCGACGGCTGTGGGCACGCTGGACGGTGGTAAGCGACGCCGAGCCTCTTCTTCCTCCGCACGTCGAATGACGTCGATTTCGCCCTGGACAACAATCCCGTCTAGCCACCGGTGGTGGACGAGCTCTCCTGCCCCGGCACGCTTCTCTGGGTTCAGGCGCACCATCGGGCTGAGGAAGGAAGCGATTGTCTGCGCCGTCTCCCGCGAGAACTCGTACTTGTCATGCAGCACGTCCTCTAGGGGCCAAAAGCGAAGCTTGTTGATATGCCTGAGCTCGCCTGCAAGGGTATGTGAGCCTGTGTGTGTTTGATGGGAATTTGAGCATACCTTTCCGGCTGAAGAAGCGTGAGCTGTATTTGCCCGAAAACGCGATGGCGTGTGGGAATTCGCCGACAAGTTCGATGATCTGCGCAATATGATCCTCGTCCTTGCTGTACCGTGACCCCGCTTGTGGGTCAAAGAGGTAATCCCCGCCGGCGAGGAGCTCAAATAACTGGAAAGAAAATCGTCAACAGAGGTGAGAAGCGCGGAGTGACCGGATCAAACGAGCGTACAACACAAGCAATACTCCAAATATCCGCACTTGGACCCCATCGTGCGCCAAGCAACACTTCCGGGCAGCGATATTGCCGCGTTTGGATATCATCCGTGAAATGGTGGTTGACCCAGGTTGCTTGAAGTATCCACCGAAAGAGGTCAGCACGCAAAGGTAGGAACAATAACGGAAAACGAGCGCTCACCATTACCAAGATCCGCGATTTTGACCGTGATCCGGTCGACGGCCTCGAGGCCACCTGATTGTGGATCGAGCGCCATGGAAGAACCAGCGCCAGACGAAGGGGGACTAGTACCGTCGTCGCTCCCGTTGGCGGTTATCCGTTGGGCACTGGCTGCGCGGCCATGGTTTGGCGCTTGCTGAGAGAGGAGAGAAGGGCCAGAGGGCTTATGGCCGCTCGGAAGGGAGCTGTCCTCGTCAAAGCTAGGATCTCGGAGGAGCTGGGCGATGCGCTCAGAGGCCTGGTCCATCTCTACTGCATGTACCTTGTCATCTGCGCCTGCACTGCTCTCGCGCACACCGCCCGGTGGACTGGCAAGGGAGCCAGGCCCACTGGCGCCTGCACTGGCGGCGCCGTCGATCTTGCTCATGCCAAAGGCCCAACGGTCGAGCATAGGAGATGCACCATGGGACGAGGATGGGGAGGGTAGGGGTTGGGAACCAGTGATAAAGACGGATTCAGGGCGCGGAGTCTGGTTGCCTCCACGTCCGCGGGACGGGGGCACACCGACGAGCTTGGTAGGTGGTTGGGGTAGAGCGCCATTGGCAGAAGCAGCGGCGAGCTCGTTCTGGATGATGGTTTCTACGTCGTCGATACATATGAGCACGTTCTCGGGCTTGAGATCTGTGATGGACGAATGGGTTCGCAACTGAGCCTTGGGAGAAACGGGGGCGGGGAGGTTGGGGGGTGCGCACCGGTGTGAATGACCCCACAACAACGGTGCATATAGTCGAGGCCAAGGAGGATCTGCTTTGCAATCTGGCGAACGAGATGCAGTGGAACGCCTTTGCGTTGATGACGCTTGATCAAGCCGAGAAGATTTTCACCGAGGACTTCGAAAACCATGCAGACGTGGGTGCCGTGTGGGCCTTTATGGCGAAAGTGGTCTAGGAAGGAGATGACGTGGGATCTACCAGGGTGAGTTTGAGAGGGAGAAGGAGAAGCGGCAGGGGGAGTGGCCGAAGTAATGAGACGCTGGAGCAACTTGATCTCGTCGAGAGCGGTCTCAGTATAACGTGGAGCCGATTTGACGATCTTGAGGGCTACATGGCGATTTAACCTTGGGGAGTGGCGGGATCAGGAAGGGAAAGAGGAGAATGGGGTGAGAAAGAGGGATTTGACGGAAAAAGAAAACATACTTTGCATCCTTGGCAAGCCAGACTGTAGAAAAGTGACCCCAGCCTAGCTTGCGGACGACGGTGTAGCGACCATCTGAAAAGGTATCACCGATATGGACGGGATGGTAACCGCCCTTGCAGTAATCTTCCCAATCCTCCTCGTCTTCTGTCATGACTGACTGGGAGTAAGAAGAATAGGATCCGTGAGACATTTGAAGAGCGGAGAGCAGAGAGAGATAAGCCTGTCCTGTCACGGTATGAGACTCGTCCCTGTCCTGTCCACCTACATTCGGCCCGATATCATCGATACTTATCACTGCCAATTTCCACGTGTAAACCACGTGATTTCCTATTTCCACGTGTTAATCACGTGACCTTCCTTCTATTCTATCTCCTCGTATATGCGCGCATACACCCACTGCCCACACCCCCACAATGTGTCATTAATTTCCGCGTGTCGTCCTGCCCTCTTCATCATCCCTTCTCCCTTCTCCCCCCCCCTCTCCCCCTCTCCTCTCCCCCTCCCCTCCCTCCTCTCCCCTACCATCTCCCATGTCGTCAGATCAACACCGCTCCCGGTCGGTATCTTGGAATGCACTTTGAACCCTCTGAACCCTTACCCTAGCCACGGTGCCTCAACTTTCTCTCATAGACGCAGGCATGACGCTACCTATCCGTCCTCATCCGCCTCCTCTTCCGACCATTCCGATAGGGGCACCAGTTCCCATCACAGGTACGTGCTTCGTGTGCCATCCTGATTGACCCCACAACCAACCAATCTCGTCTCTCCCCTAGCTCCAGCCGTCGGGTGCTTGCACATGTCCTCGCTCGCAAGGAACGCGAATCAAATAAGATGCACCAGCTCCTCCAACTCACCTTTGCTAAGCTCGACGAGGAGTCTCAACGTGCTACTGACGCCGAACGCCGCGCAACAGAGTGTCTTGTCCGCGCACGATCCGCCATAGATGCCCGTGCACAGGCAGACGCGGAGGCCACAGCAGCCCGTGCCGAACTCGCCATGTATAAGATGCAACTAGAACAGACCCAGCGTGAGGTTTCCCGTGCCCAGGAGTTGCTCGACGGCCTCGAAGCACGCCGCCATGATGCAGAGGAAGATGCCGCTCGCGCCCGTAGCGTGGCACGTAAACTCCAGGAAGAGCGATCGATCGAGGCCGCCCGAGAAGAAGGCAAGCAGCAAGGTTGGCAGGAGGGTCTCCGCCAAGGTATGCTTCTTGGCCGAAGAGAAGCGGAGAACGAACTTGGATCCCGCCGCCGTGAAGAGGGGGAAGATGACCGGCGTTTCCGATCGAGACGGCGCGGTCCCGGAGACTCTCGCTTTACCCAAGCCACCCCTGCGACCCCACAGCGGAACGCATCCGAGCGCTCATCCCCAGATGACCTACACCCTCGTGGTGTACCTGAGTGCGTTAACCCTAGCCCTCCTTATCTTCATCTCATTCACATATCCGAACATCTTTTTCAAGCCGACTCACCCCCGAGATTGGACCGATCGCACCGGTACCCTCGGTTCCAATCCGAGCCACGCCCTTCCGCCGTAGTCCAGAACAGCCCAACCTCCCCGGCGCCGTAGCCTGGCGATACAATAATCGCACACCTGAGGAGCAACTATACGACTCTCCTGAGACGTCACCTCCTTCCCCACAATCACGATCACGATCACGACCTCATCTGGAGACCCTCGCGCCCGAGCCGGCACGTTCGCGTCCATACACGCCCCATGACGATTCAACACCTTCAATCATCCAGCCTATCCCCATTCCTGCTTCTGCTTCATCCATAGAACCACCCCCGTTACCCCCATCGCCCAGCGACAGTCCCATACGCCATCCTACCGTTCGGATCCCCCCCGACAACTGGATACCCCATGCACAAGACGCCATGGGCGACGGTCGTTTCTCCATCTTCTTACCCCCACCACATGAGTTGATAGAGCCCGTTCGTGTCCCAGAAGGGCCCTATGCGATTGCCGCGACTCCGGAGGATGGTAGCCCTGCAATCGTTCCTCCACCCCCACTCCTTTCCGATTCTCCAGGTCCCGGCGACCAGCGGAGCCCTGATTACGAGTACGCCGCCACACCACCCCCTCCGGATCTCGGGCCCGCTGTGCGAACCCCAAAAGCTTCCCGGAGCCACGACTACGTATATGCAGCCACCCCCCCTCCTCCTGACCTGCGTCCAGCAAGCAGGGCTCGTGACTATGCCTCCGCACCACTTCCACCCCCTCCGCCGCCAGATCTTGGCCCAGCCAGGGAAGAACGTTCCTTCCTCCCTCCGCAACGCATTGCACAGATTGCTTCCAACCATTCACGTGCTTCGACACATCTCTCCGAATTTGATCTCCTCGGTCCCGTCGATCAACAGCGAAGACCATCTAATATCGGGCCTCCCCCTGCTGAGGAAGATGAGTTGGAGTATACTGACGCCCCAACGGAGCCTATGCCCCGCCAGCCGATTGCCCCAGATTCTTCAACACAGCGCAGGCGCGCCCACGGAGTAAGCACGTGCCCACCCGACTATTCATTGCTGATCATCATTCACTCCAGAAACGACCGTACCGGGGCCCTCCACGCCCACGGAATGTCACTTTCCCTCCACCTTTGAACCAGGATGCCGCGCAGTTCCCAGGACAGCTGCAGCATCAGCATATGCTCCCTCTGACTGCGTCCCAGCAGCCTGGAATGTATATGCCTCCGCCACCGCAAGAGCTAGACGAGAACGATGCACCCCTGCACTTCGCACCAATATCGAACCGGCCAAAGCGCTCTCACACGCAATCGAGCATCGGCATCTCCGTTGAGCCTCCCGTGCGCAGGTCCTTTTCTCTACCCAACCCTCTTCAGACCTGACCCATCCTCCTCGTACCCCAGTCGCCGGAGGACTCCCCACCTTCCTCGGGTAACAAGACGCAGCACCAGCCGGACCTCCTCAGCCCTGAGCACGCAGAACGCCACCTACCCATGCCCACCATGGAAAGGTTTCTCCCACGCAACAAGCCGCAGCCGCCACCCCCACTCCAATATCAGCAGCAGGAAGAACTAATGCCCTTGCCTGAGCTTGCGGGCCTTCGCACGGCTCACGGCCCGGCGCGTGCGTATGCGTACGCGTACGAGGCTGCGCCTGTGCCGGCTGGCATCGAGTACCCCACCTCGCCATTGCAGGCCGTGGCATATGGTGTGCCGGGAAAGATGGTCGCCGGCATGGGTGTAGGTGAAGCGCCGCTGTCGCCACTGAATGTCCCGTCAGGCATTTTTGGCTTCAAGAACAGGCTACCGTGGAGGCGGAACACAGCCAAATAATGCAGTTTATTTTATGATCTTGGGGGGACGTTTTTTATGAGTCCTGTGCTCGCTTACATTCCCACCCTCTTTTACACATCTCTTTTATCCTTTTTGTTATTCTTTCTCCCACCCTCGTCGTTCTCTACTACTCTTCCCTTGTGCGCGTGCAGGACTTGATTGAGGCCGGTGGCCTCTCAACCACGCTGGATTCGCACATTCACATTTGGCCACTACCACCCACCACCCTACGATGATAGGAACGCCACATAACGTGCAGACACACACGCACACGCTACCCACGCATTTTCATGCACTTTCTCCCGAACATTACTTGCGCATTTTGCTGGACATACCCGCAACCTACCCCGGTCGAGACAATACAATCAGATCAACCTCAAATCTCCGTTCTCCGTATCTACGCACAATCGATTCCCCTCATCTCTGTAGCAAATCGGTTTGTTTTTCTGTCTCCCGAACCCGCGCTTTTGCTAGGCCTATGCGCGCGTGACCTGGTCGAGACCCCAATCCATCTGTGCATCTTGTAGCAACTTCTATTTCCTCCCTTGGACACCGGTTCAGCATTTGTCTCAACACTGTTTAAATATACGATGGTCTTATCTCTGTTGTTGTCCTTGGTTTTAATGGTGACCGTTTTCCTCGGTGCCTTGAATGCGCGTCACGTAAGGTGTAGAAGAGATATGTACGATATGGGGCGTTTGTTTACAAAGCAATTTCGTTTCCACTTCCCACCACTTACAGTTCTGCATGATATCAGCAAAGCGCACAGCATCCAGGTACGATGACCCCTTTTCACGATTGGCCGAAAGCCCGACGGCGTGGTTGGCGGATCAGTGTCAGTGCCGTAACCCATGTCGGGGGTGTTCACGGAAAGATAACGATACAAAAATGGGGGAGCAAATCACGATAATGACACACGGGTGCTATACTACACGAAAAGCACTATTGTACGACATATCACACAATTAAAACGTGGAAATCTTCTTCGATCCAAATTAAATGGAGGATTGGCAGGCGCAGAGTTCACGCGAATCAGCGGTGGAGAGAACGTGAGAACGACAATGTGGCAGCAGACAAAAGAAAACATAAAATCTGGTGAGAATAAGAAAGACAAACCCGTCTTTGGAGAGTGAGCGGCCAGGCTCAGAGGGGGTGGGGAGATGGTAGGCGACTGCTGGTGGGGCTTCACAGGGTATCCGGCGTTGCCGCAGAGTGGGGGGAGAGCCCAGTCTAGGCCCCACCGCTGATGTACGTGTGTATACGTCCTGAGTTCGTGCATCCATGTGTGCGAGAGTTCGAGTGAAAATGTCCGAGATGGTTGTGGGCGTAGACTGTGCACGCAGGGATGGGCAAAGGGGAGAAGAAAGAAATGGATGGTAAAGGAGGTCTCGACCAACCCCCGCCCCACCCACTTCAGAACCGGGATCTGTCAGACAAGAAAAGAAGGTGCTTTGTTCAAGTACCAATGCGGCGTTTTCACTTACCGCACCACCGTACGTACGGTGGTCATTTTCCGAGACCAGTGGTGGCGTCCTGTTTTCTTTTTTGGTCAGCCGTAGCCGCTAGCCCTGAACGGCGAGCCTGGACCAAGTGCTGGATCCAAATGCCCGCCTCCACCCACTCCCCGGCGACGGGTCAATTATTTTCCCGAGGCGCAAGACCTGCCACGGTTCTCGTCGACGGCGCAGAGGCGTACGTACGGAAGTGGCAGATGCGGGACCGTGGAATGGAGTTGGCGAACAGGGAAGGGCAAAAGGTGGGCGCAAGATTATCTTTGATTGGGGATGTGCCGGCTTCTACGGCCAGTGGTGCGACTGTGTCAACGGGTACTGTATGGAGTACTGTTTTAGTAGGACACCGGCATCAGATGCCACCGAACCCGAAACCCCAGGACCATCACAGGGCCAACGTTGACAGTTGTGCGGCCTTGCAGACGATTGATTCATTTGTGCGCAACAGAGGAAGGCAGAATCAGGGTCCCTGGAGAGTTAGGCGAGCATCAAAATGTGTTACAAATCAATGGTCCTAGGGAGTCGCGCTGGAGCGCAGCAGCAGCCAGAAATCATCGCCCAGGAAAGGCGGCAAGTTTGGAACGCGCTCTACTGTACTGCACGGGGATGAAACGCACCGGAGGTACCGACTTGAGAGGGATGGTGAGGTGCGATGAATGGGGAGCGAGAAGCAGTGTCCGAGTTCGCGCAGCACAGTGTAGCGCCAAATCAATGCCAAATCTCGCCGAGTAATCGCAGTTAACAATTAAAAAACAAAAAAAAGAAACAAATGCCAGAACGGAGGCCGAATTTCGGATGTGCTCTAGCAAGGGATTATTGTGATACGTGGCGCCCGGAGTTGTCATCATTAATGTTCAAGCTTCAGAACCCATTGACAAATCACGAATCTCCGGATGAACTTAACTGGCTTCTCCTCGATTCTGAGCGGGTCATTGGTCCTACGGCTTACGGTACAGTAAGTATTGGAAAAGCCAAAAAAAATCAAAGATACGGAGTAAGACTGTTGGTTTGCGCACAGACGCGATCGCTTGTGGAGTCCTTTTCCAAACACGGTCTGCTGGTTGTTGACGTATCGTATTACAGCACTACAACTTCGGCGCGTCTTGTGAACCAATAGACGGACGCAGCCAGACGTGTGTGGGAGATGCGCCACATTTCGATGCGACCCAAGCGAAACACAAAAAGGAACCCAAGAAAGTGAAATTAAAGTCTGCGCGCGCCACTTGCGAACCACGTTTACGGTATCACGTAGGCCTTGCGGGAAAAAATGGGTTCGGGGGTTGAGGAAAGGGATAATTTGAAGCTAGGCCAGGACTCCCCGGGCGACGTAAAAATGACCATCGACAGAGAAACAAAAGCTCCACGATGGGCAAATCAGGAAGCCACACGACGCAACGGTGGGAACGAAGGAAAATGGGGGAAGGTTCGGCGTGCTTTCGGGCGGCAAAAGGATTACAATTCTGACAGCCGGGAATTTGAATACGCGACGTTTGACCAGTAGGGTTCTGTCTCGGGATTTGAAGATAATCTTGGTGGGGAGTGTTGGACTCCAATCAGCTGATTGGATCAAGTGTATCGGGGAGAGTCAGGGACCATGCTTAGCGATCTCGGAGAGGAACGTTTCGGTTCCGCATCAGCGACAGAACCTTGGTGGGTTTGACAGAAAGTCGCGGTAACGTGCGATCAAAAACGTGAAATTACAAACCACAGTCTGTTGTGTGGGCTGATAATTTGCTCATTGCATTGTCCATTCCTGTTATGTGGTCAAATTCGAGGGGAGGGAAACCATTAACGGAACTAGCCGAGATGATTCCCATGCTCCCCATGATCTCACGTCTTTGTCATGCATGCAAGAAGGGCCCTATTCCAATCTTGTCTTCAACAATCAGCCGCTCTGGGAGAAATCAAGAAGAACAAGGAATATGAAGGTTCAGCTATGAGAGTGGTTCATTTCAGCCTGACACTCATCGGTTACACTTTAGGTTGCCGTTGAAGGCTGCTGTCATGGCGAGCTTGACGCGATTTACGGCCACATTCAAAAGCTGGAGTCCCAAAAACAGTACAAAGTAGATCTGCTCCTGATTTGTGGCGATTTTGAAGCTATCCGCGATAAACATGACCTCCAAACAATGGCCGTGCCGCAAAAGTACAAGCGAATGGGTGACTTCCACAAGTAAGTCTTCGTTTGTCCCTCAGCAACGTCCAGCAACGGTCGTGGAATCGACTTTTCATTTCTCTCAAGGTATTATACCGGTCAGGCCGTTGCACCTATCTTGACCGTAGTCATCGGCGGGAATCACGAAGCGTCAAACCATCTGTGGGAACTGTAAGATCCATAGCCGCGTTCCTGTACGTGAACGCCCATAATTGACTTGCATTTCCAAAAAGTTATCACGGAGGTTGGCTCGCCCCAAATATCTACTTTCTTGGCCACGCCGGATGCGTCCAAGTGAATGGGATCCGAATTGCAGGTGCATCGGGCATTTTCAAACAACATGATTATCATCGCGGTGCGTGCACATCACGACGGATGCATCTAGCTTGGGATAATTCTGACACGATCACGCAGGTCACTTTGAAAATCAGCCCTATGACAACTCGACAATGAGAAGTATATATCACATCCGAGAATACAACGTTCGTCGTCTCTCATTGGTGAGCAACGCAGTGGTGAGAGAGCGTGAATCATTGTTAATCAGTATCTAGCTCTCTTCGCCAGACATCTTTCTCTCTCATGACTGGCCGAGCGGCATCGAGCAGTACGGGGACCTTAACGATCTGCTACGGCGCAAACCGTTCTTTCGTGATGATATCAGGTCAAACCAGCTTGGCTCACCGCCACTGATGGGCCTGCTGCGAAACCTCCAACCGACGTGGTGGTTCGCTGCTCACCTGCACACACGCTTCGAGGCGCGTGTGCAGCACGACCAGCCGCATCTGCCTAAGCCTGAGCAACCATCATCAGGACCCCAACATCAAGTGGGCAATCCTGATGAAATCACGATCGATGACGAGGAGGTGGAAGCTGGGTTTGATGCCCCAAGTGGCGGCGCGGCGACTGTGCAGACTGCATCAACGGCATCGCAAAACCCAGACGAGATCACGCTCGAGGATGAGATCGAGACGGTTGAGCCTCCGCCTGCACCATCAGCCGAAACAAAGTTTCTTGCACTAGACAAGTGTCTTCCCCGCCGCCAATTCCTTGAGGCGAGTGTCCCCCCGCCCCCCAACGGCCTTCATTGACACCCCGCCCTATAGGTGGTCGACATCCCCGCGCCGGAGGATGGCGTCTCCCCGTCTCCCGCAGTCGCACTGTCATACGACCCCGAATGGCTCGCCGTAACGCGCGCCTTCCAGCCGTACCTCTCGCGGCGCCGGGAGCAGGCGATGTACCCGGACCCCGCCGCGGCGCGCGCTGCCGTCGCGCGAGAGTGGGACTGGGTGCACGCACATGTGCCGCCCAAGCTCAGCGATGGGTGGCGCGTCGACGCGTGCCAGCGGTTCTCGCGGGACAGCGGTGGCGCCCGTCAGCAGACAGAGGCATTTGCGGCGCTGCTTGAGATGGAGAACGTTGTACGGTAGGAAACAAACGTGCCTCCGCTGCTTGCCTTGGGTGTGAGTGTTGGAAGTAAGGCTGGCTAGGCAACGCACCGGTGACATCCGGGCCAGTGGTGGGAGGTGGGTTGATTAGGGGAACGTGGGGTGGGTACGGGGTACAGTGTTTCATTGGCTGTCTGGAGATGGGGTCCAATCAATGTTTTACGGGCTAACGTGGGTGTCTCGGTCTTCAAGTCTGGGGTCATTCGTGCTTGCTCGCCACAGCGACTGGCTATCATCCCCATCGAGTTAGTCCCCCAATCCAACGACGCGACCGGTTAACGGCTCTCAGTGTCATTCTCAGTATTTTGCCGCTTATTCATCGTTACTTTTTGTCGCAAGCCGGTTCTAGACAACAATATGGAGTCGCAGGCATTGGACTTTTTTTTTTACACTTTCCGCGATCATTTCTTCCTTGGCAATCCCCATCATCAATCAGCTACCATTGATACTCCCCCTTCAACCCTTGGCAATGACGTAGCATACGCTCGATTAAACCGTGCTCGGCTGGTGACTGACCTCCCCCCCTTTTTTGTTCTTTCATGCGTTGCGTTTCCAGGCGATGCTGTACCAACTCTCGCGGCTCAGGTCTAGACATGCGACCTTATTTTCTCATATTTCTCGAGAGCCATCGGACGTCGCATATGCATATGCATGTATACATGGATATGTAGGCAAGAACGAAAGCGACGTAATGTATGCAAACCTGCATCGATCATTTGCACACTGCCACCTCATCCGAATATATTGATGTATGCACGCACGGTGTGCACGTCTTTGTTGAAACAACACGGAAGGTTACAGGTAATGGAGGGTTTCCTCGCAATCATATCATACTGTGTCAATTCCATCGATCAACGGCGCGGCGTGGTTGCGCTGGTTGTGTTTCATTTCATTTCATTTTTGTTTTTTGTGTTTGTGGTTTGATTTTATATTTTTTGAGGGTATCGTAGTTTATTACGTGCTGATGGGGTAAAACGTAACGTACAGAACTGCTGCAAGCAGCGCGCCACTATTCTTCCTTCCGTAGGGTCCGCACAGGCTCCGCAGATGGCCACCGTATTTATTCCGAGATCTGAGAAAATGCGGGCAGGGCGGAGAGGACGACCAATACTGGACGAGATAAGGCCTTAGGTTTGGAGCACATATACTGTACGGCAGGTTAAGTGCGGCTCGTGCTCGTTCTGTCCCAACTGTGGATTCCTGTCCGCTGAAGATGATCACAAGTAATCACAGTGACAGCACGCGCCCAGCAGACCTGATGAGATCGCCTGGAGGAGTCGTCATGCTGAGAGGACAACATCGAGCACAAGTAAAAATCCCTGAACGGTTCGCACCAATCTGATAAAGCGAACAAGTGAGCATTGCGTGTGAACCAAAAAAAAAGAAAAAAAAAGTCCCGGGTCGGGATGAGCGGGTATGTATGTAAAGGTACGCGAGCCATGCGAGAAAAAGAAGCCTTGGTCATTGGTTGCGGCACTGTACTGGGCAGTAACTGTATTGAAGTAAAACCCCGCCGAGTTAACGGGATAAAAAAAATCTTTTCTTTTTTTTTTAAAATTTATTTGTCGAACTGGTTAACCCTTTGGTGAGTGAGACAGTCAACAGACAGACAGACATCTCCGTCTCCCGTGCCCGTACGTCGCCGATCGGAACGATTCGCGTCGATCAGCGCGTAACGTATTTATGCGTTGTAAGGGCACGTGAGAGGGAAGGGCGAAGAGAAGCGGACACCGATTTATAAACAGTACAACCGCAACGAGGGCTCAGTTGGCGAAAAGCAGCAAGGATTCGAAGAAGGAAAAAAAAAAAATAGACAATGGGCGTGGAATGATTGATGAATATCGATGAACGCTGATGAGACAGAAGAAAAGTGGACCGGTCACACTGCTGGTGGTCTCTTTCGTTCTAGATTGTTCCTCCATGTTTCGCCCCGGCTGTCCCACGTCCGTCTGTCGTTTCGGAGTGGGCGGAAAAAGGAGCTGGACGATTGGATGATAAGTTGTGAAAAAAAAGTCGGAAAAGGCGGTGGATTGGGTCCGAAAGAAGGAACGCCACCAGCACTAATGCGATGATGGTTTGTCCAACAGAAGAGACCGTCCGTGCTCAAGACAAGAGAGGGTTCCTCTTTTGAGCCCACACAAAGGATTGATTGATGGGGGATTCGGAAGCTGAATCGGTCAGATGGTCGCGCGCTCATCTCACGGGTGGCGAAACCGGGCATCAGGCCAGAGGGCGCTAGGCGAGAATTCCTTTCTGTTCTTCTTTTTTGAATGGGGGGAGGAAGCCGTATTCTGGAACCGAGGATACGTAAGCAAACCCAACATTTTTGGTACCTTGCTGTAATTTGCCGTAAGGGACTGTGAGAGTGGGGGAGTGTTCCCAATTGTCATTGGTCGTCCTTTTCTACCCAGAGGCTGGTCTAGGTATATATTGTACTGGGCGTCCCTGTTACATACGCCGGCTTCTGGTGAGGGGGTTTAACTTTACTGCGACCCCGGATCCGCATAGACAGAAATGAAGAAGCACGGAGATAAAAAAAAAGCAGTCACAGGTCCGACGCGACCGCGTTGGAAGGGCCACGGCTTTGGGCTTGTGAGCGGGATCAGAAGATGCTAGAGGTCGCGCGCAATGGCTGACGTTCTCCGTGAGAAGCGGGGGATTGGGAGGGCGTATATGAAGAAAAGAGGATTTATACTCCGCAACAAGTGAGAGTGAGAGCGACAAAAGTTTATTCTAGTGGGTCGAGTGGGTAGAGTACGTACTGTTTACCATGGTGGGTGGTGGGGGAGTTGAAGAAGGAGGAGTAACACGTGGGGAAATAGGGCGGAGGTAGGGACATCAGGAACGGGGAAGAGGGTGAGAATCGGGATCTGCAGGGGAAAGGGGGGACAGAGTGGGGTGGGGGGGGATGAGAGACGAATGGGTTGATGGGGGGATGCACAGTACGGTAGGGCCAAGGGAGGGGGAGGAAGAGTGGGGCGGTGGATGAATGATAGAGTAAGGTTTGAAAAGAGGTAAGGCATTAGTCCTAATGAGGATAAGAGCAAGGAAAAATCGGATCAGGAACGATTGAAAAGAGCCGGGGAGACGGCCAGGGATAATAAATAAATAAAGAAAAAGATAAGGCACGGAAAATGCTTATAGATGCTTGATTTCTCTCTAAAGGGCTCGTTTACCCCTTCCCTCGCCTCTTTCTCCCCGACCAGAGTAGAGTTTGTGACCCATGGACACCTCGGCCTCGGATCCCTCTCACAGAGACATCGCCACCACCCTCGTCCTCCCCCAAAACAACATCCAGTCCCAACCTCAACAGCAAAACGGCCCTGGTGTTAACAGGCGCTATCGTCCCGCGCCGGCAAAAACGTTCCAATGTCGTGGTTATGGCGATTGTCGCATGGTTTTTAGCAGGAGCGAACACCTGGCCAGGCACATTAGGTCCGTGTTCCTTGCCCTTCCTCCGTTCGTTCCTCGTCCCGTCCCTGGCTCACCCCGTCCTTTCCTTCCATCTACCATCCACTTTCAGGAAGCATACCGGCGAACGTCCTTTCACTTGTCATTGTGGAAAGCAGTTTTCTCGCCTCGACAATCTTCGCCAACATGCGCAGACCGTTCACGCCGATAAGCAGGACGCGAACGAGCGTATGATGCGAGACCTCTCTTCCCTGCATGCCACAATGGCCGCCGCCAACAAAGCTACCCAGCATCGCGGCAAACGCGGTGCCCAGCACTCTCAACCGCTTGCCGTCTCTTTGTCTTCCGACACCGTCTCGGATGCGTCTGGTGATGCCCACCACTTGCAACATCAGCAACAACCCCAACCACCACAGCAACAGCACCATCAGCACCCGCACCACCAGCAATCCTCTACCGGTGGCGGCAATGGAGGCGGTGGGGCCGGCCCTGGTGGTGTCAAGCAGGAGGATATGCAGCAACCCTCTCTTTCCTTGGTCTCTCAACGTCCCGGCACCACTTCCGGCTACGAAGGGGAAACCGATCTCCTTTACCACCACCACTCTTCCGCTCCTTCTCGTACCTGGTACGTACAAGACGCAGATCGTTCCCATTCCCGTCAAGCCAGTAGTCATTCCTTTCGGCCCGGCCAGTCCTTTCGTGCCCCATCTGCCGCATCCCCCACTTCGCCTGCATCCTCAACCGCTCCGTCAGCCGCCACTTCATCCTCATCCCCATCCACACACCAACCACACCCCGGCCAGTCCTTTCTCGCCTCAGGAGAGTCATTCGTCGAACTCGGTGTCTCCGATCTCCCATCCGCCGCCTCATGGTCTACAACAACAACAACCCGCCCCACAGATGTCAGACCCAGCTCTAGCAGCAGCAGGCCACACACTGCATCTCGCGAATCTGCAGACTCACATCCTCGAACACTCCCACCCCTCTCAGCTATCGTCTCCTCATCACTCCCCTCATCCCAATGGGGTCCCGTCCCCCCACAATCCGTTTTTCCCATTCCCTCAGGCCCAGGCATTGTCCCGGTCAGACCGTCCACCGCTACACGTCCAGGCACAGCTCCCGCTTCGTACTACGCCTCCCAATCCTTCACAGGCGGAGGATCTGGAGTGGTATTACCGACAGCAGCAGCAGCAACGACACACCCCTACGGATCCGAGTTGGCCCGGTCATATGGCCCCGCCGCTGACCCCCCAGTCGGCGGTGGATACGACTCGCCATTTTCTTTCCACCCACCGGCACTCTCCGACCAGTCTGTCATCCCACGGAAGCGACCAATCTCTGGAATCGACGATGATGACCGCGAACGGCTCGGCTCCTCCGCAGGCGGCTCAGAGTCTCGACCTCAATCTCGGAGACTCTCAGTCATGGAACTCTGCAATGACACAGATGCAGATCCCTCCGCTCGACCCTTTTTACCACTATCAGCAATCCCGGGCGTCCCAGGCACAGGTTCCACTTCGCGTCCAGGTACCGCCTCAACGAGCCTCGCTGCACTCGCAATCTTCGATGGCCCCACCTCGTACGAACAGCCGTACCGGTACCAGTCACCCGTTCGCACAGGAGTTCAGCAGGCAACAGCACCAGGACATCCAGGCCTTTCAAGCCCAAGCCCAAGCGCAACAAGCTCAGGCACAAGCCCAAGCCCGCGCGGAAGCTCAGTCGCAAGCACGAGCCCACGCATCACAGGACGAGTTTACCAGCAACAGCAGTTCCAGCAACAGCACCAGCAGCGTACATCCGTTTTCGGCAACATCGTTCCCACATCCGCCGTTCTTCGGCATGGTGGAGCCTCCTCTGCATCCCCTCCCTTACGGGCAGTCTCAGGCGTCAACGCAGGTGGGCCCGGGATCGCGGGCGCGTACACCTCCCCAGGGTCCAGCCCCGGGTCAAATGCAAGCGCTCCACGCGGTTACGGCACGGCAGAATCTCGCCGTGAACGGGCAGACCAAGTACGCCTCGCGGTCTCTTCTCCCCACGCCGCCTCTGCACTTGGAATGAGGGTTTGAGAGTTGAAGGTGCTCGCCACCCCTTCCTTCTCTTGTTCAGTCCTGGTTTCATACTTTTTCTGCTTGATCACGGCTTTTTGGGCTGTGATAATACCTCATCTGTTTTCATTTCCTGTTGGGACTTTTTACACGCTCGGGTCTGTCTGCCGTTCGCTCTTTTTTCCTTCGGGTTTATGTTATGCGCTACTTTGCTCTCTTACCTCTCAGGTGCATACTTCATATACTTCCCTCTACCAGATCTACTGCGCGCCCCCCTTCCTCCCTCTTCACCGATCTCACTATATTTCCCCGCCAGTACCAAAATGATATCCCCTTCGTTCTTTTCATTTTCCTTTCTTTTTTTTTTGTAAACCACCTGATTCCACGGTCTCCTCGTTACCCCTTCCTTTTGGATTCGCTGCGTGTTTTATATTCTTATTGTTGACCATGTAACATGTGTTACCGCCGTTGTGTTGTTCCTTCCTCGCCGTACATCCCCTACCCCCCTTACCAGTACGGTTATACGTACTGCACACCCGCGCCGAAAAAAAAAAGAATGTGATTTTCCCTCTTCTAGCCCCACATCGATGATGATGACTCAAGTGCCCATTGCCCAACTTCCTGATTGCTCTAGAGTTATTACAGCGGTTACGTCAACATAATAAGTGATGGCGAAGCGAAGGCTAGAAGGGGCGAAGCGCACAGGGCAAGAATAGAAACAATGGGCAGGCTCCCACGATCGGAGGTAGAGCGCGATCGATGGGGAGGCACGCACATGCGCCACCCTCAACATCACCTGTACCGTATTCTGCTGGTCAGACTGGACAAGAATCGTAATTGTAAATCCTTTATGCAGTACAAAAAAACGGTGCATACTGTACGGCAAGAACTTATTTTCCCGGATTGTGAGTGACATCTGCCTCATGTCCAACCTTGGAAAACTTGCCCGTCAACCGGGTCCATCCCATTTGGCTATGCGCAAAAAAAAAAAAGCGCCATCGACAGTACGGTAAGATATGCGTCACGGTGCGCGCGTACTTTTTTTTCTGGCTTCCCAAGTGGAGCCATGCAGCGAACATTCCCCCCTTACTGTCCGAAATCGGACCTGTTGCTTCGTTTTTCACCTTCGACTTCGAACTTTGTGTGATTTACAACGAGCAAGTACAGCACCGTAATAGTACCAGCACAGACCACCAAACTCCTTTCATGAAGACCGGAAGATGACAAGTAACCGGTGGTCATAGAGCGCTGGCACTGGCGAGCCGCAAGAAGCGGTTAGAGCGAAGAGAGCGGGTCGCAAGTGTGACCCGGGTTTGGTACCACAGTTTCACGCACCGGGCCCGAATTTTGAATCCGATCTGCTGTAATGAATCTACGCAATCTTGCCCTGTGGAGCCCACCACAGCATCAAGCTTCTAAATTTTTTTTTTCGTTGGTCTGTCAGAATCGTCCCACAAGCGCCGCGACGAAGAATTGAAAAAAATTCGCGTGCAGCAAAAAAGCGCGAAAGATGCTCAATGGGCCCCAATCCAATCCCATTCCTAATCCATTCACCCAGCATTCTCCGCGTCGGACCACCTGATGTGAACCGTAAAATCGAGCTCGTTGCCAAATTTCGTGTTAGGCTTATCGGTGTGTGCCATCACGAATCGTATCTCATGGCGTATCACTGGGTTATCAACTGATCCATATATCCCATTCTTGCGGTCCGAGCATTCCGAATTCTGGTCTGGTCATGGGTGGTGGCTGGACGGATGAATAATTTAAGACTAATAGACATCTTGGTGGAGGTCAGAAGACGAAGAAAGATGTCATGGCCGACCGACTCTGGAACTTCCAGCCAACCGGTAGCACGTTCTGGCCCCTTGGAACTGGAGCTTATGATCATCACTGGCCCGGCGAAGGTTCTTCGTTCGCTCACGTTTCTGGATCGCCCACCGCACTCGCGATTCCCTCCCACGCTTTTTTACCCTCTTGTCACACGCACATACGCAGACGCAGACTGGATTGATATCAAGTTCCGCGTCGGGCAAATGAGCTACTGCCATCAACGTAGTACTAAACAAGTACACACAGTAACAGAACATACAGCGTCTGAAATTTTTTTGGCCATTGTTGGGACCACGGGAAATTGCGCAAATTCAACGTTCTCTCCGCGCTGATAACGTGCTCCTTCTAGTGTCATATATCGTAAATTATGTCGATTCGTGCGATGATATAGTGGACGCGAACGTCTTGAAGATGGTAGTGCGCACGCTTCTTTTGGAGACGTCTCCTTCGCACTTTCACTCGGGACTCCACACCATGTGTGTGTGTGCAGCGTAACAATGACACCAAAACTCTCTTTTACCCGTCTATATTGGCCCGAACTCGCGATCATTCGTTGCATGTGGCGATTGGCCATCGCTGACCCCCCGTGCTAACAACTGTGAAGTAGGATAAGTGGAACGAGACTGGACTTCCCGTAAAGTATTGATCGGGCTCAGTTTCTAGAAGGCCCAGTATTTCAAATCCGCGCATTTCGTACTTTCTAAAAATGTCTCACATCACCGAACAAACGACTCTCAAACTTGGGACGACCGCACCTTCGAATCCCGTATGTGATGTATTGTTTTTATTATTATTAACACTTCAAGCCAGTCGCAAATATGTCGCAAAGCTGAGAAAGGGTTCAGTAATAAATTATCACTGGAATTATCAGCGGAATTTTGGTAATAAACGTTATGATCGAAACGATAAGGTAACGATAACGTCATTATTATTTTTGTTAAGAACCCGAAATATGACCAGAACGGGATTTATAAGTGGCAGACCGTGTGAAAACGCTGCTTGTAATTTGCTTCAGGTGTGATTCCAAACTTAAAACGATCAAGTGTGTGCACACGGCGCGCACTCGTACCACTGGTACGTGGGCCGCATGATCATGCGCACACAAAAGCAATCTCACCCATTCTCCCTCGTGGCCACTTGATGGTGGCACGGACTGGGGCGGGAGGAGAATAAATTGCCCATCGTCCTCGATAACATACGTACTGTACTGTACAGCCATGCGGCCCATACTTTCGGTCCCAAGCGCGCTAGAAGTGTCGTGTCTCAGGGGTCGATGCAGCAGAAAATATTTCGCGGAGCGCTATCGGTCTCGTAACACTTCGAAATCATGGACCAACTCGATGTTCGTGCGATAGGTGGCTACTATAACCCCTCAGCCGATGAAGGGGGGCATAAGAAGTTCAAGCGGTGTGTATTGACCGCTTCTATCAGTCAAATTACAATTGATGAAACATACGGAAATTTAAACGCTGTCTCAGTAATTCATGCATAAGTTATCTTGAGGAGGATCACCCAGCACATGGAGGCTACAGCTGTGTTTTGATGAGAAAAGTTCGCGCACTTTGAATGAAGCACTTATTCCCCCCTCCCCCCCTTTTTTTTCGCTCCCGGCTATGCGCCACTGGTTTTTCAGGCTGTTGAAAGAGAGGATCTGAATCGGTACCCGACCAAAACACGTAATCGCTTGGTTTCACCAGCAGTCGTTTCCAAATCTGAGCGCCAGCGCCTGATCCACCATGGTGTGCAGATACCGATTTGGAATTGTGGAGGATGGAGGCTTCTTTGATTAACAGACAGCAACCACTTGGTCTAAGGAATCTTCCACGACGTGATCCCCATCTGGTAACAACTCGACTTATTTGATTTACCGCTGTTACAGTCATAGGCCGCATGCCGGTGGTCCAGGAGTGATGGTGCACTGTACTGTATAGGACACCCTGAACGATGGGATCAGACTAGCTGGTCCAAATGCTGAGGGAGCGCCCGACGAGGTGGGAGCTGGAGTCTCTCTAAATCATCATCGATCGCAAGTGAGCATATGAAATGAAAATACCCGGAAACAAACCAGTAAAGATGGGAGGTGAGGGCGCAGTAGACCGCAATGGGCGCCCATATTCTCCATCTATCACAGAATTCAATCGTGTCATACACGGTTCATTCTTCGTTGCTAGCCAATTACAGAGAAATGTACCATATAACCAAAGTCTCGCGTCTGACAGGCGTCATACCTCAGTCCCATTTCCTATCGAAATTATAGAAGTTGCCCAATACCGGTCAGAATACATGTCTATTTCAATTTCGCAAACATCTCTTTTGAGGATTCTAGGGTAGAGACTTCGGCTTCCAAGGTTTTCCTCTGCGGCACATTAGTTGGTAACAATTGGTCAGGAAGCATTGACGGCGTGACGCACCCTGTCCTCATTTATGATCCGCACGTTTTCAGGGACAGTCTCAACGTAATCTGGCAGTGCTTCTACCTTTCTGACCTTGTCCAAGTTCAGTCGTGCGAGTTGGAGTTTCTTTTCGCACTTGGCGATCTCGGCATCCAGATCGATCAGGCCCTGGAATTCAGGATCAGGAAAAAGTGATTAGCCCAAACAATGAGGAGAACTTACGCGCACGAGAATATGCACGCTAATTGTGGAGGTGACAACAGCTGACCCACACCCCTGCGGGACGTTGCTAACGTCACGTACAACTTCAACGGACTTGCAGCCTTTGGTGAGTGTAGTGATAACACCTTTCTGAGACTCGAAGAGAGCTGCCTCGCCATCATCCTGTATGTGGAGGAAGACTATACGCGATAATCAGTAAAGAGACGCTTTGGCTGGGGTCGAGACGTACTCTGAACATCCGACTGTAAATTATAAGACGCCGCTAGTGACCGACTCGTTCGGATCGCGTTGAAGAGTAGGTCGAATTGTCCATCTGCCTCTTCAAATACAAATCCCTTCTCCTACCAAGCGTTCGGCTATCATAACTAACCATGGTAGCGAAAAACGTACATTTATGGGGTACCTTGACACCATAATTGACGGTGTCGCGTCATTTGGCCGCCTGGGGAGGCGTTGCCATAACTCCTCTGTCACGAAGGGCATGAAAGGATGTAGCAGCCGTAAACCATGGTCTAGACATGTGTAAAGCGTCTGCTGGGCCGAGATGCGGGTTCTTGCTGGTGCCGAGGGGTCTGTCGTGGGTTTCATAGCTTCCTGGTTTCGCATCCGCTGTCGACCAGCTAGCTCAACTACTGAAGAGATGACGCACAATATACACATCACAAAGCTCGTAAAGCCAAAAGTTGTAAACTGCATTAGTTGCGGCCATGAAGTTGCGTTCACTAAGTTGTTTGTTGGTCTCCGCGGCGGCGATGTTAAGTTTGTGCAGGATCCACTTTTCGACGAGACCCTCGTTTCCAGTGGGCTGTTAGCAGACCAGGAACTCAGACGATGATCTAGCCGATTCAAAATGAAAACCAACTTTGTGTGTTGGGACAGGTCTGAACGACTCATCAAGTTTCAACATGGCGAATTTAGTTGCATTAAAGACCTTGTTGCAGAACTTGCGGTAACCTTCCACACGCAGGATTTCGAGGTTGATATCACGACCTGGAATGTTTCATCAATCGTGGCATTTGGGGGTACAGAAGGGTGTCACCTCCGCCACTGTAGGCGCAGAGTGCGAAACGCAATGCGTCGGTACCGCACTGTGGGATGCCTTTGGGGAAGTCCTTCTTCTGACCTGACTTGGCCTTCTCAATTTCCGCTGCGTCAAGGTTACCTTCGGATAGTTTCTCATGAAGCTTCTCCAAAGTTAGACCCTGAATGACGTCGAGGGGGTCAATGACGTTCCCGAGGGATTTCGACATCTTGCGACCGTGTGCGTCGCGGATCATCGCGTGACAAAGCACTTCATCGAAAGGCACCTTTCCAGTCAGTCGTATACCGAGCATCACCATGCGCGCCACCCAGAAGAATAGGATATCCCATCCAGTCTCGAGCATAGATGTAGGATAGAACTTTTCAAAGTCTGCTGTCTGTGGGGAGAATAGAGTTAGCAAACAAGGGTTACAAATCAACCTCATACCTTGTCAGGCCAGCCAAGGATGGAGAAAGGCCAGAGACCAGAGGAGAACCACGTGTCAAGAACGTCCTCGTCCTGCTCCAATGTGAAATTTGAGCCCCCAGCGAGCTTCTTTGCCCGCTCTGTAGCTTCTTCTAGGTTACGACCCACGACCCAGAACTTGCCATCCGTGCTCTGTAACAGATTTGTAAAAAAGGAGCACTGAGCCCACGTAAAAAGTCTTACGTCTTGTTCCTGGCCCTCAATCCGCACGAAATACGCTGGACAGCGATGACCCCACCAGAGCTGACGCGAGACACACCAGTCTTGAATGTTCTCCAGCCATCTGAACCAGTCGGCTTCGGATTGCTTTGGCGCTATACGGAGCTCGCCAGCCCTCGTGCGCTGAAAAGAGTGCGGCTCATGAGCACTTTGATTATGTAGTGACGAAGAACTCACTTTGATGGCTTCCTCAGCAAGGGGTTTGCAGCTTACCCACCATTGGGGCTTCAGCATGGGCTCAATGATGTCGCCAGACTTACTGTAAGAACGTTAGAATTGCACCGTGACAAAGATGACGTACACACCTGCAGATGGGAATTGGCATGGGGTTATCCTTCGTCTCTATGTACAGGCCCAACTCCTTCAGTCTCTTCACAACCTCTACCCTCGCATGGAAACGCTTCATTCCCTGCAGTGCAGTGGATTCCGGTCAGGGCAACTCAGGTTATCCGCGGCGAGGCACACACCTGGAAATGAGGTCCAGCGTTTGCATTGAAGGTGCCATTGTCGTTCAAAATGTTGATGAAATCAAGCTTGTGTCGTATTCCAACATCATAATCATTTGGATCGTGGGCGGGGGTGATCTTCACAGCACCCGTCCCGAAGGTCATATCAACGACGATGTCGTCCGTCACTATTGGAATACGGCGGTCTACGAAGGGATGGACAGCAAACTTGCCACGAAGGTGCTATAACGCATGTCAGTGGCCGCACAGACCTCCAAATAAGCAAAATAGATTGTTCACTTTATAACGGTCATCATTAGGATGCACAGCGATGGCAGTGTCTCCAAGCATAGTCTCTGGGCGCGTGGTCGCCACTATAATCCTTTCGTCTACGTCGATGGTGTCATATCAGTGCGTGAATACATCCATACAGAGAATTTGCCAAACCCGAGCCCTCAATGGGGTATGCAAACGAAGTGATGACACCAAACTCGAACTTCTCTTTGGGGTCATAACCTGGCACGCTCAGAAGCGTGCGCTTCTCGAGCTGTTTTTGGTCGACCTAGGCAAATAGCCTATTAGAACAACGCCAGGTAGTACCATAAAAGCACCTACCTCTAGATTGGAGAGTGTGGTGTTGAGACGGACACACCAATTCACAAGGCGGTTCGCGCGATATATGATGCCTTCCTCGTGGAGGCGACAGAAGGTCTCGACCACAGCTTTTGAAAGTTGCTAGGAACAGATGTGAGCGTGGAGAGGTGAACCCGATACGTCAACTGACAGGATTCATGGTGAAGGCAACACGAGACCAGTCGTAGCTGCCACCGAGTCTATGAAGTTGATTTGTGATGCGTCCCTGATAACTGTACAGAAGAGATTCAAGGATGTCTTATCGACAGAAGATGGATACGTACTCATTCTTCCAGTCCATCACGGTTTCAAGGAACCTCTCGCGGCCCAGATCATGCCGTGTCCTGCCCGTTGATTTGAACAACCGCTTTTCTACGACAGATTGCGTTGAAATTCCCGCGTGATCAAACCCGGGGACAAATAATGTGGTCTTGCCCTGCATGCGGTACCTTCAGGGAGTCAGAGCAGGATAGGAATGGCGTCCCCTGCCTCTACTCACCATCGCACGAGTGTATCCTGGATGGCAGTCGTGAGCGCATGGCCGATGTGCAGGTTTCCGGTCACGTTTGGGGGCGGCGCAGATATTACGAATAGACCCTCGGGTTTGGGTCCGCCATTGGCATCAAGTACTGGCTTAAAGAAGCCTTGTTCGAGCCACCAATCGTACCAGGCAGCTTCGATAGCAATTGGATCGTAGCCAGAAGTCATAGGCACTGAAAGATCTGCAAAGTTGGTGAATCAGCATGGCGCGCGATGGGTAACAGTTCCATGACATTCGTAAGCCGTTGCGTGAATGACCGAGTAACGAGGATGGTGCTAACACCCTGCGCCATGTCTGACTACGCCTATGTCTAATGTATTGACTCACCCTTTTTCTGGCCTTTGGGTGTCATGTTGACAAACGGGGCCACCTCCTCCTTGGCGGCCTTCTCCTTGGCCTTTTTCTCCCCAGCAGGTGTGGTGGCCACAGCTTTGGCCGCCTTTGCAGCCAGCTTGGCCTCTTTCTCTAATCGTTTAGCCTCCTTCTTGGCTGGACAATGGTGAGCAATATAACTCATCATCGTTCACTTTGCGCACATACCTGCGCTCTTTGAAATTGCGCTGGGTTCACTGCCCAACGGAGTCGCAGCCCCGGAGGGAGGGTCCGATTTCGCTGGCGTGATAGTTCCTTGGGTTTGTGACATGATGCTATAGCGGGAGACGCGTCGTAATGAGAATATGAGAAAAGATCGATGCAGCCTCGACCCGAGCATTCGCCTTCCGAGTCACCACTAACTTACGACCGAGTCACTCACCCATGATCACAAGTCACGCGGATGCCAATCATGCATCCGAGGCACGTGCCCTATGCGTATCCTGACACGTGACGCTGTGTTCGCGTATATGAAATGAACGACTACGGCCATGGCATGATCCCCTATCGGAGCCGAGAAAAGGGCAGACTTCTTTTCCACCTGCTTTCACTCCGACAGTCTCGTGCAATACTCGAAACACGTTTCCATTGTGTTCTGTTCTATTGAATTATAGAAATACAACTCGACCCGATAGACGGGCGGTGACTGATCAATCCTCGAGTGCAAGTAATTTCCGGTACATACAGAGCAGTAGGACATACAGGTGCAAGAAATGGAGTGGCGCACTAAATGAGATGGTCATGATTGAGCATAAATGAATGATATTGTGTCTATGGCGCAGCAGATCTAGAGGTACCACCCACACGCTGCGCCGTGCGACCGAACGCCGAGCCGCCGTACCTGAGCGACCCGACGTTCCCGAAAGTATCAATACCACCTGGGCCCGCAGAGGCAAGTACATTTGAAAGAGCGTCGACGCGCGAGGAGATGGGTGTGCGCGGCGGGAGAGAAGATGCACCCGACGAGACTGACGCACTCGACAAGGGGCGGCCCTGCACGAGGGCGGGAGTCGACCTCGCGCTTGGTACGGGTGGGATGGAATGCGGTAGTTGTGGGGTTGGAACGGGCGACGAGGTCGGCTGCCCATAGAAATTGTCCGATGCGAAGGGGTTATTCGAACTACGAAATGCGAAGTCAATGTCGGGGGAACATAGGTGAAGTAGGAGGGGTAGGCTCACCCAAACGCAGTCTTCTGTGGTACGAGCGCGGGCTGCTGGTACGCTTGCAACTGTGTGGCCTGAAGTTGTGCAGCCTGGAACTGCAGGGCGTAGTACTGCTGTTGCTGTTGCTCTGCCGCCTCGGCTTGCTGTCGCGCGTACGCCGCCTGCAGCATAGCCTCATATTGCGCTTGTTGGGCGTATGGGTCGAACGCAGTGAACTGTGTCTGTACCGCAGAGGGATCGTACGTGGCATAAGATGCCGTCGTCATCTGCGGCGGGAGCGATGTGAGCTGTGGCTGAAGCTGCTGGGGCTGGGACTCGTCGACCGTGAGATCGATCAGGTTACTAAGCAGCAACAACATCGGGGTCAGTCAGCGGTCGGCCTTCCTCGCGTAGAAGAGTCCGAGTAGGTGCATAGCCTTACCTAGGCGCGGGTTTCGGATCGTCGAATAAACCTTCTTTGCCCTGCTCCGCGAGCCGCCGCCGGCGCTCTGCCTCGTCTTGCTCGCTCAGCTGCAGCGCACGCTGGACCTCCTGCTCCTCCCGGCTAGGCTTCTTCGCTTGTTGGGATTGGGGCCGCCGTGGGGCTTCTGACCTCTCGTCGTCGCTCTCGTTGATTCGCTTTCCCGCCATGCGGTCACGCATCTGCTTGCGCCGACGCCTTGTCTCCGCTAGACTCTTGTCGTCTGCGAGTAGACGCGAGAGCTCGCGGGCACGCACGCGGACATCCACGCCGACGTCACGCCCAGTATCGTCTATGTGCTGGAATTCGGAGAGCGTCTTGATAAGGTAGACGTTGTCGCGGAAGTACTGTGCAACTTTAGGCGAGCCGCTGTGCAAGAGGTATTCGAGAACGAGGAGGGACTGGTGTGATTCGTCAGTATCGGAGAAGAGCGTGGGTGGGGGAGAGGGGTTTTCGACATACTTTGTATACGTGTCGCCAGTATTTGCCCTTATCGTTCAGACGTTTGTCCAACATGGCAACGATGTCAACGAAATCTTCCCTATGGTTTGTCTGTAAGCGAGACGAACGATAGACCTCGTGAATGAGGAAACATACTGGTTGTACGACATCTCGGCAAGCTCATGCAACTGCGCACCACTTGGAATAACATTCTCGTTACTTGTGACTGTACGGACTTTTGCTTCGGCATCCGAGTATCCGTTGGTGACGTTCTTCACAGCACGTAGGGTGCCCTTGAAGACCATGCTGTGTCCACTGCTGCGGGGTGTCGTGGGGGTTCGGGATGACAACCACTGTGGGTTGATGGATCGGGTGAAACGGGAAGGAAATCAGGTGAGACGGGGGAAAGGGAATAATATTTGTACTGAAAGGGGCTGTGCTGCGCTGGCTGGAGCATAATGTAATGTAATGGCCTGATTCTTGTGTCGGCGCCATGAACTCAATCATCCTCTTCGTTTCCGATGCGGCCTTGATCCATAAACAACGACGGCCAGTCGCTTACATAGGGATGGTGATACCCGATAATTCGTACACCAATCATTGTATTGCACTTTTGCGGCTTCGTTGGGTACTTCAGGCGACCCATGCACAGAGCCTGAAATCATAAAAAAAGAGAAAACAATCAGCCTCGGCCACAGCACTAGTACTGGCGCTGACCTTATCAGCGTTCAGCGTTAAAAGTGTGGCAGTCATGGTCATCCGTATTACTCAACGCTTCATCTCAAGGTTTCTAGGCTCCGCTTATCCGGTCCAGTCCAGACTCGGCCCAAAAATGCACGTTGCAAACGATTCTCTTGTGTATTTTCGCCCGTGAAAGCAGAGAGACACAAGGTGCTCGAAACACAAGAATAACTTGTTTCCTTCGTTTCCTTTTTTTTTTTCTTTTTTCTTCCCGTTTCGGAGCGCATCGCGTCATACTGTAACCGGGTCTCGATTGCTGCGCAGCGCCACGGTACTAGTACAGTAATAGGCCCCGTTTCATGATCATTGGCGGGCCCGACAACCAACTGACGCCCTCGGCGACGATCATCATTCATTCTGCCGATGGCCTGCAGGTGCCCCAATCAGTTGAGCCACCGAACCACTCGGTGCTGATTAGAAGTGATTACGGTCGTTGCACCGTTGTGAATCGTTCCCTCCCATAGTGCATGCACCCCCCAATGTGCAGCCTTGACACGGACCGCAGGTACATGCGTGCTCAGTGGGTGGACTCGACCTGCGGTATACGTCCAGAGTCTCATCGCATAAAAAATAAAACAAAGGAATGGTGTGTGATGTACACCGCCGTGCTGATGTTTGGCATGCACAAAGCCCCACGCTGTATCCTAGTGTTTGGGATCTTCAGCGACAGCATATGGGACGATAATATCAAGAGAGCTGTGTCGTTTTCTTATCAGAATTGTTTGTCCCTCAACCAGTGCATCCAGTGCACTCTGGTCACTGCTCCCGATTTAGATGCCAATATAGAAGCGCGTACTATCACCATTCTCGCTCCGGTCTGTGCTAATATCCGGAATCGGCCTTGGAACGTCCATTTTGACCTGATTGTCAATGGCCTAACTCCAAGAAATTGCATGAGGCCATGCAGGTGTGCAAATGGCCGTGATGCACATTTCTTTTGTCCTATCGTCTAGGTTGGCTGATTTTCCGCATGGATTGGACGTTGACACGGAACATTACATGGGCTCTGCCAGTGCAAACGCGCACTTAAAGTGACCAATTTCTTACTGTTGCAAAGGGGTTTTGTACTTTGGTTCAAGTTACGTTTCGCTAGGTGATACAGGGACTCAAGCCTATGTAAACGGATATTAAGGCGATATATGGGTTCTTCCGCTACTGAAGTTCTTTTTCCAACCTCAAAATATTTCTGGATAGTAGATACGTTTCAACTGAGGGATTTGCCGATCCTACATAGGTAAGTCGATCAGAGACAATTCAGCATCATTCCCTTTCCAAACTCCTCGACTCTAATCAGGTCGTGCTCTCGTCTCCTCTCTCATGTCATGTGTCGATTAAATACCCACTTGTACACTCATCCGCGACGGAATGCCGCGATGGATACAACGAAGAGTCATCTGTGTGCCACAGACAAGTCCTGGGGGATGATCAGGGTAATTTACGGACTCTCTGTTCTGGCTTGCAGATAAGCTCCTGCTGACTTCGCATGAGCGGCGGAAGGGAGTCACAACGTCGGCGTCGAGTGCAGCGCCACAAACCTCCGCGTTCAAGCTCACGTTGACCAGACAGACCACGAATTCACGAGCAAGTGCAGGGAATGTCATCCACACTCTGTCAGCAGGACAACGTCTGCTTGGTATGAAGATACTGCTCGTAGCAGTGCCGGTCCTCTGTAAACAGAAAAGTTACCTTTCGAACGGTTTCACAGGGGCCGATCACAGAATATGCAGTAGCAGTAGTGCTACCTTCAAAATGGTGGCCGGAAGTGCTGCTTGACACAAATTCCGTGGCATCTGCCAAAGGTGACACCTTACCTCAGTCAGGAGAGAAGTCCTATGTCCGGAAGGAACTTGTGTATGGATGGATAGCGAACAGGAGTCGAGTTCATGAATCCGTCAACTCGGCGATGCCGAACCGACAAGGTGAGTGACAGAATGTGTTGCGCGCGCCAGCGATACAGTAGAATAAGGCATTGACTACGGAAGGTGTTCGTAGTGTGGAGCCCATTCACGGGCATAACGGCTAATCGTGGGCTCATTTGATGGTCAAGTTGTGCTTGGCACACTGGCAGTGGCGGAACCAGTCAAAGCGAAAAAAAGAATGGTTACTTGTAACGCGTCACATAACCACGTGATATGACGTTATCTCTATTTGACAGGAACGCGACAGGTTCGCGGTGATCATGTCATGACCGCAATGACGAGAACTCGGGACGCAAATGTGGCGGAAAGGTATATGAGAGAAAACAGCACTAATAGCGATGGCGTAGGTTTCCAAGTCAGACATTTATTCGTTCCCTGGAAATGCCCGTTACTGATCAACTTCTTATCCACCAATCATCAGGGTCAACAAAGACCACTCTTCTCACTTCCCAACGGAGAATCAGCGTCATTCCTTCTTCACAACTTCGAGAATGCGGGTATAACAAGGCGTATTATTGTGAGTTCCTAAGTGCTTTTCCACAATGCTGGTGAGGACACCTTCGACAGGGGTATGGTGGTCGGGTCACAGATGACGACTCCGCTGCGGACGTGATTCTTACCACAAGGCCGGATGAATACAAACACTTGAAGGACAAATACGCCATCTCACGGAAGACTCATGTTCGCATGTCGGGTTTCGTCGATAGGTGTATCAATTCCCGACGGTTCCAGCTAGCACCTGTCGTCGAGAAGGGCGTGCCTGGTCGCAGAATATTGTCACGGTGGGGCATCCGCAGACATTTTCATCGATGATTGCTCACGAACACAGTCGGACCGAGTTCACAGAGGGAGATGACGAGCACCTCTGTCGATATATAGCCGAAGTCCTGCCCGATAAAGCAGAAGGCGGGCGAACTGGTCATTTCATATATGCCGATTTGATACGACGCGTGAGTGCTTTCTATACTCATTCCCCGTATTTCTCATCCCCTTTCAGGCAGACGAATTCGGTCAATACACCTGGGCACGTCGCCATCCCAAAGATGGCTGGCGTGAGCGCTATCGCAAAAATCAGGAGCGCTTGGACAACAGGATTGCCGAGATCGTTGAAGGAAACCCACCTGCACCCGACGGGAAAGGGCAATATAAGTACAGGAGGTATGGAAGGATCGACCAGGACGCTGAATTAATTGCAAATAATGACGACTTGGCGGAGATGGGCGCAGAGGACGGAGGAGATTCGGCGACAGATGACGAGGGTGGCGCGGTCCAGACCAAGAGAATGAATGCTCAACCTCAAGAAGAGGAAGAGGAAGAAGACGAGGGACAGTCTATAGTGCACCACCCAGGAGTAAGCCCTAGCCCGCGTAATCCGGATGCTGAGCCGCCAGAGGAAGCAGAGGAACGGACCACCGAGCGAGAGCCAGAAACAGGCCCTCTCACGAGGGCGGCTGCGCGGCGAGGTGGTGTCTCTCCCGGCGAAGCACTGGCATCCAAAAGACGCCGAACAGTCAGTCCGACCTCCTTCCCTCGTTCTCGTTTGCGTTTGATCACAGCTCGTTTTTGAAGCACGCGCAACAAGTTGTGGAGGAACCTGTCCCCGATGACCTCGATGCGACCCTACGAGGGACTGAGGTAGATGACAAGGTCGCTGGGAAACCTGGTCTTTCCCCCAGGAGCCTCGAACAGCCCAGCTCCCCAGGAGTAGTGCCTGAAGTAATGCAATCTGAGAGTAGGAGGAGAAAGCGAGGAAGTACAAAAGCACTACCAATGGTTCGCTCTATATCACCATACCGAACACGCGCTGGTTCAAATTTTCGATCTATCAACCTACATGATGCTGCGCCTGCTGTTTCGCGGACCACTCCAAGGGAAAAAGCAAAGACGAAAGCTTCTGTTACTGTCGCCGCCATGGTGCCGCAGCCCGTTCCCAAGTCTCGGGTCTTAGATGAATTTATAGCGTACTCGGATGACGAGGGCGACATGCACGAGGTTGAGGCAAACTTGCAAGTCGGTGCAGTGTCTCCAGGTGCGTCGCGAGTCACATCTGGCTATTTTATCAGCCCATAATGACACTGCGGCGGCCTTAGCTATCCAAGGAGTTCTGCAAGGTGGTTTACTGGCCGACAATCAGACGCATAGTCCTAGCAATGACGACCTACAAACCTCCCGACGACTACAGACTTCGCTGCCAGACAGCGCCGCAGTCGCAGATCCCGACGGCTCAGGGGATGACTCTGACGCTGAACTGTTTGCGATTGTCAGGAAACTGAAACTGGATGCAACCGCGCCGGTGCAGCCGCCTCCTAGGCCCAAGGGCGGTCTGAGGCAGGACCTGGACCGTAGTTCGTCAGAAGGCTCCTTTACGTCTCCTGGTACCCGCGCTCGTGCTGAGAAAAGACTCCGCACCCAAGCTGCTAAAGCTACGCCTTATGTCCCGCCAAGGGGCACCCGGGCTGCGTCCATGATGGAGCATGAAAGGTTACAGCAAGCCCCAGTGCGGCGAAGGTGACCCCTTTGTATAGACCCGTGTTATTATGCATCCTTGTCTCGCTGTGTTACTGATAATCTTTTTTGCTACGCGAGTTTCTCATGTTCCCCATATTGAATAGTGTCGGGACATGCAGCTCACACTTGATACCTTTACATTCCGGGGGGGTGTACCTGCAATCGTTTATTATTCCTACCTGTCGTGGCGCTCATTATTCTTTATGTTGGGAGCATAAGGTAGGGTAACGTAGGTATGCCCAGTGGGGCGTGCGTTTGTGGGTGAGGTTGTTGTCTGGGGCCAACGTTACTTGTGGGACATTGCCTGCTGTGGGAAAACTGCTCCTCATGGCGGTAGCAGTTCAAGGAGCCCCCAAAGGCTTTCAAACTTCACTATAATAGGACAGGATGATATAGCTTTGAGAATACCAAGTTTTTGAGGCGAGAAATGTTGGTCAATGCCCTGTTTCACTTCCCCTGACATGTCAATATGTGTCAAATCATTGTCATCTATCAGTCATCTACGTGTGACAGCACTGGGCGCTAGCCCTAGACGTCTAGAACCTGCCAGTGGCTGCCACTCCAGTGCATAGGCACTCAGGGCTGGCATCGCTCATTAATGCGCTCATTCCCCGCTTGGTTCTACAGTGACAGCAACCTACCACGCTTTGTCCATGGTGCTGTCGTGATAAACCCCTCTCGGCTTTATTAGTTCCACAAAGGGAAAAACAATGGCGGTTTGGTCCTCTATGGGAACGTCAAAGGCACCACACCTGCGAATGTGGGTACTATGTGGGTCATGGTTCCGTTGGCCACATGCGGTGATGGGCACGAGGCGCCCGGCCATAATAGGCTTGGCGTCCTGTTCACCACTCTGTAGCGCCCTCAACATGTCCTTCCCCATCTACCTCGTCTGGCTCCTGTTCGAGACAATCTATCGCGTCTCTGCCCTCCATGTAGGGGTGCGTGGTGAATTTAGGCCATCTCTTGTTTCCAAAAGGGGCCACGTTTCTGGCCTGGAAAACGGACGGAACCTGAACTACATGGTCAATGTCACCCTAGGAGGGCAGCCATTCAAAGTCCTCGTAGATACAGGAAGGTGAATCAAACGATTAGCAGCCTTACAATGAGAGATGCTCACGCGTCTGTACCAGCTCCGACTTATGGGTTGCAAGTACTATAACAGCTGCCACCGATACAGGTGTGCGCTCAGAAATCACGTATGCTCTTGGCAATGTATCTGGTGAGTGGCTCGCATCCAAATCCTCAGGTAAGGCCCAACTTCTTCATGCACCAGGGGACATCAAAACGACACAGTTGGATTTTCTGGGGTATACAATTCCAGATCAGGCGTTCCGTGAGTGGACCACACGATGCCAGCTTTCTATTCTTTATCTGTCACATAGTGGAAGTTACCTCATCCGAGTCATCGGACACTCCTCCCGTGCCAGGCATGCTGGGCCTAGGACCTAATAGGGGTTCGAGGATCCATACTTCTCTCAATAACCAACCCCGGGGTGACACGGTGCTCGATCGCATATTCCAACAGAACGTATCAGCTCCCAACATCCTCACAGTCCTTCTTGGGCGCTCGAATGACCCCACGGAAAAGTACCCCGGCAGTATTACGGTGGGCGAGAGTCTGCAGGGCTTAGAGAATATTACAAGCCAACCACGGGAACCAGTCACTGCCCTTCAGCCACCTGATGCTTCCAACCAGCATTGGCAAGTACTCCTAGACGAGGACGGCATCATTGGGCCGGATGGGCAACCCATCCAAGTCCAAAGCAGGGTTCAAGGTACTCAGAATCCGAAGCAGCTGACGGCGGTCTTCGATACGGGATTTTCGCTTCCCCAAGTTCCTGAGTACGTTGAACCTATGTTTCGTTTACCTGAATTGTCCTTACGATCGTCATTCAAAGGGAAGTGTCGAGCGCGATATATTCCGGCATCCCGGGTGCATCGCTACAATCCGTGGAAGGTCTCGGCCCAATATGGCTTATACCCTGCGACGCTGAGATTAACATCGCTTTCAAGTTTGGTGGCCAAACATACCCTATACACCCACTCGACACGAATTCCGATGATGCCCTTACTAATCCAGATGGCCGGGTTTGCCTCGGTGCAGTATGTCTAGTTTGTGGGTGTTATAGGCGCAGTCTAAGTACCCATTCCAGTTCCAGCCCATATCCTCCGGCGCGTCCCCATATTACGACCTCATTCTCGGGACTTCTTTCCGTGAGTGGGCACTGCGACTCCTACCGTGGCCTATGTTTATGTCCTCTAACCGCCAGTCCGGAACGTATATCTCCTTATCAACTTCGGCGATTTTGTCGATGACAGCATGAACACTACCGCTGACCCATACGTGCAATTGCTATCCACCACTGACCCCGCAGCAGCCCACGCCGATTTCGTGAACGTCAGGGTCAACCACACCGCTACCAGTACTGCGTACCCAACTCAGACCCCCTCGTTTGACAAGGCACTCAAAAACTCCAATACCGGCTCATCAAGCAGCGGACACGCACCTCTGAGAGGAAAAATTCCAATCATCATCGTGTCTTCTATTGGCGGCGGGTTGGTGTTACTCGGGATCATCGTGGTGTGCTGTACGCGTGACAGGCTCCCCAAGCGTGGCCGATACAGCCTCGCGAACACATACCGATCTTATCAGCGATTAGGGGCTCCAGCACCTTTAGCCGAAATTAGTGGGGTACGAGGGTATCATGGTGGACCAACGCATTTCGGCCCGTGAGGCGATGGGTGAGATATTACTCTCTGTACTTTGGTGCATTTCCTGTCCCGAAGAGTTTTACTATGTACGCCGTGTCTTGGGTTTTTGTCAGTTGGAGTGGTTTGTATGTCATTCGAGGAGCCCCTCATGGTAATACTCTTGTACGAATACTCTAGATAGAGGCTGTAATTTATACTGCGTGATCCTGACAAGCGGCAGCACCGCTAACCGTTTGGCTCATTCCCTCAACTCATGAGAGTTTTCTGCTTATGGAAAACAGCTACCCGGTCTAACGTAACCGTCCACTCCCAGGAATTAGGAGGTTTCAAAAATACGTCCTATTACACCTTCGCGGTACGCATGGAATATAGTGAGTATGTACAATGTGATATGCTTGATAATAAAATTGAGACTGAAACGACAAAAATAACGAAAACGGGAAGACCATGAACGACAAGAACAAGGTAATCAGTGTGTATCCTAGATCCGGGGACGAGAACAAGCACGCTTCGCGGCAGTTCCGGCAAGCGACTTAATCATCGCCCAACACCAGTCCATAAGACATTGCTGAGACCTAGACACCAAGAGACCACCGGGTCGTGGCCTCAGGATTGCAGTCGTTAGGGCCCAGTCCATTGGTGCCGTGGTTAAGTGGGATTCCGCGATATTGCCAGCTGTGCGATGGCATTGAATGAATTATGGTCACCAGGACGAGTGGATAAATCTGGTTGAGAGCGTAGCTCATCAGGTGCCCCTGCTAGGGTCAGGCCGAGAAAAGGCGAAATAAAGACCGCATTTGGTTGCATTACGACCAGGCATCAAAATGGTGGGCCGTCTTATTTATACTCGAAGAGTGCGGTGCTAGCACGTGCTATGCCCTAGCCTTGAACAACTTCTGCATGACTGTCTATCAGCAAAAATATCGACTCCAAGGCAGCGTATACTTGCCTGGGGAATCAGCAGCCCACGCAGAGGTTGTGACTTAAACCCTAAGGTTCGATGGGGGTGCCGAATTAGGCTGCTTGTGCTGACGCTGTTGAGACAATAATCCATTGCTTCTTGTGTGGCCTTCCGTAACGCAACTGCTAGATCGTACGCATAGAATGCGATGCTGTTACGCAGCGAGAGCCATGCATACACGGTTAACACGCTGTGCAGCGTCTCGAGACTCGCAAGATCTAGCCTCGGTTTGGGGAGTATCCTCTTCGTTTTCTTCGATACGAGCACTTGCTCTAGGGTCGTTAAAAGCCCGCTGTGGAGTAGGATGTCGCGCAGGTCCACCGAGAATCTGTTTTGGTACGTGCTAAGCACCTGGCCTATGATCGCTTTACATTGGTCATCCATCGAGGGGAAGGGACATTGCAGCATCAATGCGCGTTCGGTAAAAGTCAAATCCTGGCTGAAGGAGTCGATGTAACGCATTGTCTCCACCTCCTTTGTGTTTGGGTCCATCACGGCCATACTCGGCGGGAGCACTGAACAGAAAAGGAGGGTATCGCGTATAGTTGTTGCAGTGGAGCCACGGGGAAGGGCCTCGAAGATGTCCATGAGTGTGCTCGAGATAAAACCGACGCGTGCATAGCGGAGCGATTCCGGCTTTGCGTCTATTGCGGCCTTGAGCAGCGGAAGGTCTGACGGTTCGAGCGTGGTGACCACACCACTTTCCACACCCATACCATAGCGACCAGCACGACCGGCAATCTGTTTAACTTGAGAGATTTCCAGAGGTACTTCCTGCCACCCGTCCCATTTGCTCATGGTCTCAAATATAACTCGTTGAATTTTGCTTTGTTTGAGGTTAGTTCAGGGTACAGCGCGAATGGTGAGCACTTACAGATTAAGCCCCATTCCGACGGCATCGCTTGCGATCAAGACGTCAACACCGCTACTAGGGTCATTGAATAATGCTGCCTGCTCCGCGCGAATCTCAGGCGGTAATCTACCATAAATGACGGCGCAGCGGTGACCAGTTTTCCCCTCGATATTCTTTTTCAAGTTGAATATATTGGAGCGCGAGAATGTGACGACACAGTCGCCCTTCTGGATACGGGTCAAGTCGCATTCAAGACTTCGAGGGGCGACTTCGAGTGGCGACAAACGCTGATAGTGATTGATGACAAGTTCATCCCCCGTGATCTCGGCAAGAGCCTGAACGATGGGGACAGCGCGCTCCTCACCGCACAGATGTAACTCTTCCGCTGCGGTCCCCAACACGGCAGCCGTCCAGGCTGGTCCCCGCTGTGAGTCTGCGATCATCTGGATCTCGTCGACGACGACAACGTCGTAACGCTTGTCCAAGGAGAGCATCTCGACAGTGCAACTGTACAGTGTCGCGCCTTCCACGTTGCGTAGTTCGTCCCCTGTGAGCAAACTACATGGTCGCACGAAGAGTGAATTTCCGTGTTTGAGAACGGCGCGCGGGGTTCCGGGGACTTGCACGTCGAGATTCGAGTTCTCGTCCACTTCGTAGTTATCGGCGGCTTCGACGCCAAGGGGTACAATTTGACCGGTATTGAGTCGTTCATAGATTTCGTGTGCGAGAAGACGGAGGGGTCCTCCATATGCCCCCACACGTGAGGCGGCGAGGGTCCGCAGAGCTGTGTACGTCTTGCCACTGTTGGTGGGTCCGACATGGAGGATGAGTTTTCGACGCATTCTGCGAGCAAGTGGGAAGCTGTCTGCAAGACGCGTGAAATCAACGGCCGTACGGAGTCGCGTCATTCGATCTAAGGTGACCCTTGAGACAATGCCCTCCAAAGCCTTTTGGTGACGCGGGTCCGTGGCCCAAGTGTACAGGAAAGATGTAAGGGCCTGGTCGATTGCCAGCTTTTTTGAGGGAGAAGTGATATCGTGGAATAACCTTGTGAGTTGAGCGGGTGTCTTCTCTCCGAACCTGAGAGAACCGCGGTTCTGAATGTCGCGCGTGAAGGCAGTTAACAGTCCGGGTAGTTCATGCTGCGGTATACCAAAACGGAGGAGACGTTGTCTTACTCCGACCTTTGTCACCCAGGGTGGAGCCTCGCGCTGGAATAGCTTTGCAAGTTTTGTGGCACGCTCGGTAGATGGCGAAGACGTATTAGGTGAAGTATGTCGTTTGGGGATGGGCAAGCCTGCTGGGGATGGGGTCGTAGAATACTTGCAGAGATGATTTCTCGGGTATATCGACGGTATGGGTCGTTTGCACCTGTGTGCGAGAGGGCGGATGAGGTGTCCACACTGCCTCTCCATGAGAAAATTAATTGACGCCAACTTTAGCAGGAACGCGTAAATATCAACACAAGAGGTGAGTCTCATTTTACTGACCACGGTGCCTGTTACGATTATCGCTCAACACTCTGCATACGCTCGAAATATGGTCGTTCGGCCCTGACGTCAAATTTTGGGGAAGACCGTAGAGGGCGGAGGGAAAGCGTGGATGGTCACGTGTTGGTCTCGTCGCGGTCATTGGCCGTTCCGTTCTCAAAGTGTCCTCAGAGGATTTTTTGCCTTCCCTTAACAATATGGCATCGGTCGCACCCTCACGGCTCGCAGCGTTGACGCGTCTCCGTAGTGTCATCTTTCAAACGTCATACAACCCAACCTCCCAACGCACTGGAGCGAAATATCTCAAACGTCGCCTTCGAGGACCCTCGATGATTGACTACTACCCGCACCAATTGTCCATCTCTGCTATCAACAAAGAGTTCCAGGGATTAGATCTGATTGACGAGGATGAGGAACAGCGGCTGCAGGACGTAGCGGACAAGAAGAAAAGGGGGAAGGGCGCGCCGAAGAAGGCCAAGTCTGCTGGTAGGGAGTCACATCACCTATATCTCTGCTGCGGAGCTCATCGTTGTCTCATAGCTGACAGTCGTCGTGCACAAAGAAAGCGATAGAAGCTTCCTGTTTGTATGGTCGCCGTTACTGTACCCGTGAAGTTCCCCACACATAATTGCTACGTATGCTCGTACAACGTTTCCTCCATGTCCTCATTACTTCCATCCGTATCCACCCCATCCATATCCACACCCGTCACATATACGTTCGGGTTCCCTGTGTTCCAACTCGGAAGACGCGCCAATAACTCTTCCTCGTCAGTGCCCTCGCCCGGTTCCAGTTCATTCAACTTGGAAAACGTCCAGTGAAACAGCCCATCGAAAGTGCTCTGGTGGCCGAGCCGCTGCATATCATGCACGAGGCTGTCTTCTTCGTCCTCGTTCTTTCCCTCCAACCAGTTTTCCAACGTACTAATTCCTGCAATCAACAAGCTATGCACTCGCGTGCAGTCCGTCTGGGTAGGGAGCGGGGTATTCTCAAGCAACTCCTCACGCAGTCCTACACCCTCGCCCCTCACCGGGTCCCATACTCGCCTGCACAAGATGGAGAGCCAACCGCGGTCGAGAACGTCGAGCCACTCCAGAAGTGGAATCAAGTCCGTACCATCCGGTGAATATCCGGGAATGTCCTCCATCGCAGTTCCTGTAAGACGTAACAAGAGCGAGGTCCGTAGCACCCCAGACGGGGGAAGAGGTGGGACTTGCAGGGTCAGTGAAAGTAAACTTCGCATCGCCAGAAGGTATGCCCGAAGGGTGGGAAGTTTGGATTCGGGGTCATGTCTGGAACATTTCTTAGCCGAGTGATAATATGCAGGTAACCCACCTGAATACTGACCGCCTGCCGTACTCATAATGATTTTCGAGGTATCTCTCATCGAGATAGTCGAGTAGGCGTCGCTCTTGCCGGTCGCTGAGTGGGTGAACTCTGGTGGTCTCCGATGTCATGGCCTCGGTCGCAATCTGAGGCAACTCGTGTGGGACGACTAGGGTTGTGTAACGTCCGTCTTCTGGGATGATATGCCGTCTCCAGTCGATGTCTTAGGGGGATGGAACGATGACGCACGCACTGTGAGTTGTCGTTGTCAGGTCAAGTTAGGGTTCGAATAAATAAAAAAGGTCTACGAGAGACACGGCGCACCCGCGCGACAGACGACATGCCCTGATCTCCTAAGACTAACTCGGTGAGCCCTGCTAGCTGCGGAATTGCTTCCCTGGCTAGACAAGGGCCGATTACTCCAAATCCGATCACAGCTTCCGCTGCGAGGGATGATGGACACCAAAGTTTTCCGGAGGGGACAGCCTTGAACTCAGCGCACGAGCACGTGACTCCGTTGGAGAGAACGTCATCTCGCATTCCCACCTTGGGGCCATTACAGCCACTGCACCATCGTGCAACACTTACTGTATGGGTTTTACAATATATCTCATGGATTCATGCTGAATCTTGAAATCGGCCAACTGCCTGTAAAATCCACACGGTGAATACAACACGCATAAATCAAAACATATGGCGTCACATTCGTCCTTTAATTAGGGTCAGAACAACACATATTATCCGCAGTCTCTCAAAAACTACTTCTGTGCTTGGTGTGCGGAGAATGCCGGGGATTGAAACCAAACAAGGCGTCAACAGGCAGTCACTTCGTCTCGTCGAGACCACGACCAAAGAGCCAAATCTATCATCAGCAACGATATCCACGCCTGTTTCCTTTCTTTCATCGTGCGGTGCCTCGTAACAACGCACTCGTCATCAAAACACATGACTAACACCCCTTCAGGCTCAAAGCGACCCTACGATGGCTCCGTAGACACCGAACATAGAAAGCGTTCCCGCGATTCCGAACCTAGAGATTGGAAAGATACGCGATCCTCAGGAAAATCCCACAGCACGCGGGACAGGCGTACGCCGGATGACCGCTATCGACGAGATTACAGTCCACGACGGGACCGTGACCGCGATCACCGAGGAAGAGATGACAGGCGGGAAAGAGACGATAGGCGAGAGCGGGCTAGGAGAGATAGCGGCCGGTATCGTGATCGCAGGCATGAGGATCGCGAAAGGCGTTCTTCGTATACTGACGAGCGACGGCATACTCTGGAATCCCCCCGTCGTCCGTCTAATGGTTCGTCTCGTTCCCGAAAGACACCTGATTCCGATAGGGAAGAGGGCGAGTGAGTGTTATTATCCCAACATGTTGGCCATTCACGGATTTGACACGCATACATCCAGAATTTCCCCACCGCCTAGGAAAACACACTCTACCGTAGAACCTAACCCCCCTCCGAGCACCCACCCACCAGATTCCGCACCTCACACACAACCTGAGCCTGAGCTCGAGTTGGCTACGTCCCCTGTTCCAGTTGAGGTGGCCCTCGCTGCTCGCCGTGCCAAACGGCAGGCTATCATCGCCAAGTATGTTGGCATCGCAAGTGTCAACACAACAGAAGCCAGCCCCAGCCCGGGGCCTAGCAGTGCGGTCCAGCCGCCGCCTCCGTCTGCTGAAGTTTCTGATCCTCAGTCTCAGCGTCGCAGCATCGTTGGAGAGAATGGTGCGGGACCCGTCTCACGGGACCCATCTGCGCCCTCATCGCGTGAGTCTTCTTCTCGTACCCCTTTTCGTGAGGTGTATCCTGAAATTTACAATGTCAGAACGCCGAGAGTCTCGATCTGCATCGCTGGCTCCGGACATATTTGAACTCGCGAAGGGAGGTGAGGAAGAGGGTGCTCAAGCAGAGGCTCAGGAACAGGCGAAGCGTGATGGCGCGCGTGAGCAAGTGTCCGCGGCAGACTACGATCCGAGTCTAGATCGTCGGGAAGATGAGCAAAGGCGAGTCCGCGGCGCCAAAGAGGAGTTGAACCAGGACGTTGAGATGATAGAAGAGGACGAGGAAGAGGACGACATGGATGACGTGGACGATATGTTCGCTGTGTCCGTGACAGATAAAAAGAAAAGGGTCAAGAAGGTGAAGAAAGTCATTGTATGTCGTCTCGGTCGTTCATTCGTAACCGCACTGATTTCTGTGCCTCGTTCAGAAACCCGCTTTACCAGCTCTCATTACGACAACGCTGGATACTGCCGCAGATCCTGAAGGCTATTATCAAGTCATTCTCGGCGAGCACCTCGACAGTGGTCGCTACCAGGTATTTTCCTCCATCGGGAAAGGCATGTTTGCGAATGTTGTGCGTGCCCGGGTGCTCCAATGTGAGACAGGCGATGTTGGCAAGGAAGTCGCGATCAAGATAATCCGTAGCCAAGAATCTATGTTTGTTTCTTTCCGTCGCCACTTCTTTGACATGCTCACAAAGAGTCAGGTACAAGGCAGGACAGAAAGAAGTACAAATTTTGAACAGGCTTAGGCAATCAGATCCAGAGGATAAGAAGCACGTGGTTCGCCTGGAACGGACCTTCGAGCACCGTGGACATCTTTGCTTGGTCTTCGAGTCACTGAGGTGTCACCCTTAGTCCCTGTCTCTTCCTATCTCACACTGATGTGCGATTTCTGCATATAGCATGAACTTGCGCGATGTCGTTAAGCGCTTCGGTAAAGATGTCGGACTGAATATTCGGGCTGTCCGCGCGTACGCACAGCAACTCTTTCTGGCGCTGAGTCTTTTGCGGAAATGCAACATCATGCACGCGGATATCAAACCCGACAATATACTGGTACGTCTAATGTCGTTTGGCGCTGTCTTGACGATCTCACTTGGATTTTATTTCATGCACACCCACACAGGTCAACGAGCAGAAGACACAGCTGAAGTTATGCGACCTAGGTTCCGCCTCTGATGCTTCCGAGAATGAGATTACACCCTACCTTGTCAGCAGATTTTATCGCGCACCAGAAATTAGTGAGCTCTGTCCGATGCGATGTTTATGTTTTAATCACTCACTTGCACAGTCCTTGGGATTCCATATGACCCATCGCTAGATGTCTGGTCTGTTGGTTGCACTCTCTACGAGCTTTACACGGGAAAGATACTACTCCCTGGCCGGTCGAATAATCAAATGTTGTTGCTCATGATAGAGCTGAAGGGTCGCTTCAACCAGAAGATGATAAAAAAAGCAAAGTTTGGCGATAGCTATTTCGACGAAATGGGTGGTTTTGATAGTATCGAGAGAGACCGGGTGACAGGGGCGGTTAGTACTCTCTTGTGTCCCTGATATCGAATCAGGTCACTCATAGAATTGTCCCAGGATGTGGTCCGCAAGGTTCATGTCTCGAAGCCGACACGCGACCTACGTGCGAGGCTCATGCCACCTTCCTCCGCGCAGATGAAGGAGGACGAGCGTAAACTCCTAACATCGTTCGTTGATTTGTTGGACAGATGTCTTGCCCTTGACCCTGCAAGGCGCATCACGCCCAAGGAGGCACTTGTCCACCCATTCCTCCGTGGATGAGCTTGTTCCGAGGAGATTGTAACATCGCCCAACTGGTACGGGGCATTTGCGTGATCTCGAATTACCTTGGCTTTCTGGCCGGTATATGTAAAGTATGGTACTGAACTTCCTAATGTATGCGCAGTGTACGCACTGCTTGAATACCGTGAGGGACGTTATTCGGGCTATGTGATCTGAATTTAGATGCGTTGTGAGGTAAAGCGAGGCGGGGATCATATCAAAGCCTACCCACGATGCACAAGTCTGGTTGCAGACAGGAGTATGAGTCAACGTCAATAGCCCCAGACTACTGTAGAATCCCGGGATTCCGCTCCTCGACCTGCGTTTACTCTCTCGGCCAGGTACAGCATCACTCAAAAACCCCGTACCCAAGATGTTAGGCTCCCGTTTTCAGTTCCTGCATCTAAGAAGTGTAAGGCACCATGTTCGTTCCACTGTCGAGCGCGGATGCAAAATAGAAAGGGAAGTACATCTATCTTACCTTGTTCATGGTCTGTCTAGCGGCGCAGACAAAATACAACCATGCTGTCTGGGCTGATGGTCGCAACGAGTATAATCTCGAGTGAGAATACACCTGTCGTAGCTGATCATAAAATTATATAGTATAGTGAACCACTTCTCGAGGATTGAGTCAATTCCTCTGCAGCGCCTACGGCGTTTGCAAAGCGATCTGTGTTCAATTATGACGTTCTCCGCGGATGCCGCGCAGGAAACTGCTCCCCATGGGGCATAGGGCATCGGTGCTACTCGCAACCTGACTGGTACCGAAATACTGCGTAGCTCGTCTTCGGCGCAGGTGAACCCACAGTCGTGGTCACACAACTGGCGAGGCAGATGGGTGGCGTTCGTCTAATCGATACAAGGTACTCTCAGGGCAGGATATACCCCTCAGATCTATCGAATTTACTTGGCCGACACAGATAGCTTTAGGCCATCACGTCGGAGCCCACATCTACCTTACCCTTTGCATGAAATTATCAGTGACCAACATGTCTGAATGTTTGTCTCCCTTGTTAGCCTGATGGCGATGAAAGACAGTGAGATGTCGCTTTCATGCAGGCAAAGCCGTAGCGTTGGTCCTGATGTTCGACGCATCAGTTGGCACGCCTCTCGGTTTTACTTTACTCCGCTGGGCACGGACCAAGAAGGCACGTGGGAATCTGCATCCTCATTGGCTGGGAAGCGCCGAGGACGCATGCGGAAGCCCGCGGGTCGCAATAAGATGGTACTAGTAACTTACTGTATGTCGCCTCTGATCCGAGAGGCACCTCCCGATCAACCCTTATGCTGCGATGACAATAGAGCAGTCTGAGGCGAGGGTGTCCGCAGGCGTTCGGATGAGAGGACCTTCCCTCTATTGCACATTCGGTACACAACTCGGACATTGTGCGGGACCAAATGAATCGCCATAAATCATGACCTTCACACTAGAAAACTTTCTCTGGCGTCTGGTGGCGCACATGCCTTCTTTCACTAACCCCGATTTGTCACATGTCAATGCGGCTAGGAGTCGAAAGAGACATGTGTGCTGAAGCCTGAGAAGGCCAAGGTAGGTAGCTTATGGACGTGGAACCCTCCATCATAATGGTCCCGCACCTTTGTCCGTACGCCTGCGACCCTGGTATGGCTGTTAGTTCTTGGCTGAGAGGGGAGCAAGCCTATCTCGCCACCACTGGTACCGACTCGGAGGTGCTGCGGTAGTGATCTCAAGCTAGTGTATGGATCACATACATCACAAACTAGGCCCGAACTGGTCCGCCCAAAGATGGCCTAAGTCACAAATAGGATCTCGCCGGATAGGAACAGTGTTGCGCCCCAGAACTGCCCCAGATCATTCCCGGTGTCAGTGTCATTCGACTGACAGCCGCAGGCAGGAAGAACTAGTATTTCAAATACTTTTCGGAGGCTTTACTGTGGAGCAACAGTGAAGTTCGTAATATTGCTAATACTGTTCTACGGAGCAAGACGACCAATTTCGTGTCAAATTTGAGCAAGCACATGGACAACCGCACCGCGACGTACAGAAGAGAATATCTTTTTTTCCCTGTTATTTAATGTAGCAGGAGACCCAGATGTACCATTTCGAGCGAGACCCGCATTATGGGGCCGCATAGACTTGGACCTATCATGATCCAGCCTCTTGTGTATCAACTGTCGTGATCGTTGTGGCTCCCGATCTCCAAGTCGTGACAGCATACTGTTCGCCTTCACTATGGGGTCGTACGCGTATCACATGGAACTCAAGTGAAACACTTTTCGGGATGTCCTCTGCATAACGTTATTCCCATGGTCAATATCCTGAAGCAGCACACCGGCGTACCGACTGTTCCGTTATGCCTTGCCTTGGTGGATATCGTGAATACGGTGCGCATCGGAGTCCTTCAATCCACGACTGGTAACACCATCTGACTTCAACAGAATAGTCGAGGGCCGAAAATCCTCCTCAGGAGTTGCCGATAACAAGCGAACAGATGGCCTGATTGCTCTTAAGGGTCACATATTGGACCACCACTTCAAAACAAAGCAAGCTTATCGCTGTTGTCAAATAGGGATGCAATAAAAACTCAGATTGGATGTTGGTGCCCTATGGTCTGAGGCTATTCTGCAACTACAACCGGCACTAATGCCAGTAACCAGCGGCCGTGTGCGGGGGTGCAATCAGGCAACGTAAGAAGCTCTTGATTTTGCCAACACCGTCGGAAAATGACGACGTTTCCAGGCCTTTTACCACGAGACTTATTACTCAGGATATCGGCTCGAGTTTCTAGACCAAATGGTGAGTCAGCTATGATGGGACGGGTCTTCAATGGAAGTGGCAGTCACGAGAACAGCACAGAAACTTGGGATGTGGGACCGGCCCATATGCACGTTTGTCATTCACATGAATTCATATGTTGGCTTCACTTACCCGGACTCGGAATATACAGAATGCAGCTCATGGTGATCACATTATCGCGAGTATGCCCATACCAGACAATCATTATGAGAGCACTGCTGGAGGGGGCAGGCTCTGGGGAATGACGTACTCGGGCTGCGTCATTGTAAAGGTAAGTTCCAAGTCAAGGGGGAAAGATCGGACAGCTACCTGGCTTCTCTGGCTATGCAGAATTCGAAAGCGGTGCAAGAATTCTCACAAGTATAAGTAGTAATATGAGCATACTAGTTGGCACTTCCTGCCGGTGAGAGAAATGAACGACGCGAATTGCAGGCTCAGAGACAATATAACCAATTATGCTCGCTGACAATGTCTGACAGCTAGCAATTACGTTGTACGCTCAGGGACATGAAAGGAGAAAGAACTTTAACGCCGTCTGACCAAACGATGAGAGCAGTACTGTAGACGAGCTAACGGAATGGCCGCGTACGACGAGGTTGGTCACCGTAACAATTTTGGTATCGATCAGATAAACACTTGCCTAGCTTACACATGTCAATAGGGATTGACGACAGTGACGAGAACCAGATGATAATGAGAACGTAGGTAACTTAAGTGTATTCGGAAGTTTCATCAATTTCATCGCCTGCCAAAATTGGGTCAAGGCCCCGCGCGACAATCCATTTGCGCGTAGATTGCAACTCGGCGGCATGTGGAACACTTATCATGCCACAGGAACCCAGTAAGACAGCTTCCAAGCGGAATGGCGGCGGAGTCAATAAGCAAGCCTTCCAACAGCCAGAACTTCAGGCTCAGCCGATGAAGCTGATGAAGAGCGACAGTAAATCTAGCTCATAGCAATACAGAGGTGGTCGAGTCTGGCTACATATACGGCGCCGCACAATCATGATGGAGGTATGTAGGCTCGGCTATGGTAGTCGCTGTCTTGCTCCCGAGGCTGGCAAGGCAGGTGACCAAGCGCGAATTGACGGAAGAGGAAGCCTTCGAGAAACGGGAATCTGGCAAACATAAGAATCGGAATCGTGTGCTCGAGCTGGCAGGGAAGTGTTTGGAATCCTCGACATCTGATTTCCATTCTGCCGTCCTAATCACATTATATAGACAACCATAAGTGTGTCGCAGAACGATAACCCATTTACAATCCCGGTTACATTACAATGTATGCGGGTGCGAGTTACTCTACCCGGTTCTAGGCCAGTCTGATTGATTGGACTTGTTAGCTTTCCGACGTGCCGTCAGCGCTTCAGCACTTGCGGAGAGTATTCCGAAGAAGGGAGGTATCTTATCGTATGCTGGTGTCGGGAAGTTTCGATGAGAAATATGTCCCTCTCTTGAATTAGCAAAAGACATCGTGGCCAGTGCATGTTGTTGCTGACGCTCGGGTACAATTTGGGGTTTCACGGCCGCAAGGCCTGACAGTGAGCTTCCCGACCTAGACACAAGCAGGCATTTGTGATGACTCACTGCATGAGAGGAATGTAGCCACCAATCTCGTCCGAAATTCCCTGTTGCGTCGATCTGGAGATTCCCAGAGGACTTGCTTTGTTTCATTTGCATTTCCCCAAAGACCTCTGACGTGTCAAGTTTTCGGCTCGCAGGAAAGGCTCCCGCTCGCTGCGGGAGTGTTTGGCCATATGTCAGAGGAAACCTTTGGATGACGTGTGAAACAGCCCCGTCGTCAGTGGCCGTGACATCGCTACCAGCGGCATCGGCATCTTGCTTGGTGGTGGTACTTTTGTGCCTCCGATATAACACGATCAACGATTTGAATTTCCGGCCCGTTGTGTCGTCCGCGCACGACATCCGCGGTCATGGTTAAAATCGCCTTTTCTTAGGTAGGGACAAGATCATGGGAGCGCGCCTTCACTTGTCTCAGTAAGAGACGGCAATCACGCGATACTATCGGGACTGCTGGTATTGTTCACCTGCGACATGGAATGGTTGGCCATACGGCCCGTACCCCCTTCTCATCTCACTGGTGAGTATGGTGGTGACTGGTGACTAGTGACTAGGTGACCCGACAGAATCACGTCAACTTGAAGTGGCCTTTGTCTTGCGCCCGACAACATAAAGTTTGGAGCCTTCGTGCATCATGTGCATGTCCCATTCGCCTACCGTATCCCATACGTTGTCCAACCCATATATTCACTTTCTGAGTCCACCAGCCTGAATTAGACGAGAAACTAATTTCACACGGGACTCAATTCTATGCCTCGAAATTTGGTGGCTCATATATGGGGTTACGAAATTACGGTAGTTTCAAGTTCAAGTTGGTATGTAAAAGGACACAACACGGCCACTAACATTTCACCATGTCTGTAGAAAAAAATCGTCTCATTGCCAAGGGGTTTGAGCCTGAGTCTTGACTTGTCAGCTATTGCACCTTTTCTTTGCTTACCTTGATCAATTCGGGCGCCTAATTTCCTCAAATTTAGGCACAATCCGCGACTTATTACACCCCTGATGCGCGTAGCAGTGTTGCGAAATTGCTTACACATGGTCAGCTCGGCTCGCTAGCTAATTGCCTCCGTCGGCCTCAATTTTCTATGAAGTCGATTGTCAAGTTGTGTACTACACACTTCACCAAGATCCTCGCCTACTTTGCCATCAATGCCATGGGGACGTTGGGTGCCCGTGTTCAGCCTACAGATTACTGGCGACGCTTCAAAGGTCTCACAGGTCCATGTTGGGTTGTGCGGTTCTAAAGAGGTCCACAATTCACCATATGGTACATTACAAAAGTAGCATTCTTTCAAGCCCTCAGATCGGCAGACCACTGGCATACACGTAGTCGGGACTTTGATCAAGGACGCTACATTGGCATGTCTTAGATTGGCCCGCGGACATTGGACGAAATCCCAGCGGCCCTGACACTTGATATATTGTCCCTGAGAGTCCTAGACCCAGCCTACGCTTGTAAATTTGTGAGGAAAATGTTCCGGCGCATCTCGACTTAAGCCTCGTTATTCCAATCTGTATTCTGTAAGGACGATACCGTCCTTCGCATGCGCAAGGGGGAGGTAGTCCATTACACGGACTGTTGTGCTACAGCCCAGGGTCATGGCTGGCAGTATGAAGAGGGTGTGGGTGGACATGAAGTGCGAAAGTAGTGATGTACAGTATTATACAAGGTCTGTGGTATCATCACGTACGTAATGGATGGCATTGATGGCCCGCAGCTTTCGCTTAAGGCGGACGTGAAATCAACCCCGTTTAACACGTCCTGAGCATGAAGGGCAATAGCCTGAGATCTGTGGCGCTACGAAGGTCCCCAGTCAGATAGGGATGAGGGCGGTCATTCCACCAACGCACCATATTGTTCCGGGAATTGCCGGCTGGAGACCAAGGGGATCGCATGATTATGCAGGGTGTGAAGCAGAGTCCTGTTATGAGCAGGTGGCATATGCTATAAGGGATGGTGCCTTACTATTGCCAACATGTTTTTTTGCAGTTGCCGCAATTGACTGGGTGGAAAGGGCTCAGTCGACAGTGGCTGTCTGCACATTGGATCTGTAAAGGTCATCAGCCGGGTGGCGGTCTAGGGTAACTAGCTAAGCACGCACTAATTCCTCCTTCTGGCGAATAAGGTGAATTCCTGATTAGGTCAAGCTGCCGATTTCACGTGTCTTTACTTACTAGATCAATGGTGTGACCACAAAACAGGTAGATGTTTTTGACACTGCGAGGTAGTTGAGCACTGCACGGCATAGCGCAGAAGAGGGTGGGATTACCGTCGAGAATGGCACATTGTCGTGTATCAGAGATATGACAGGAATTCACTAGGCGTCTCAGTGAAAGTCGGATGTGGGATGACCAGGGGGGAGGCATTGTGCTTGCTTATATACGGCGAACCAGGCAAGCATCCCGATGAATTGGTGCCGTGGTCTCAAAGTTTGGACTCGGTCCCAACACGGTGTGATGGCTTCTCGTAACCGATTCGTTACAAGCAAGATCACTGGGATTTGATGCTTAACCTGACTCAGGCTGGGACCCGGACACGGGGAACATGCGTGCCATGATCCGTGAAAGGGTGGCCATTAAACGTCACATTAGTGACCTGGGTATGCATGGAAACTGCCAGATAGACGAGCCGGCTTGACTAGAGTGAGCGAATGTAGTGCGGGTCGTGGCGAGTGAATGAAAAAAGTCAAATACTTAGACAAGCGCAATTCGGGTGCGCATTTTGACCCAAACAAAATCCCAGATTCCAGATCCTCGCCGCGGAGCCAGCTTCGGCGCTGCAGCGAGACCGATGTGAGTCCCCACCCGGGAATTATGGAAACAGTGCTGTACGTGATCTGAACTCTATGGCCTATAACTGTACTACGCTGTGTGATACTAATTTGTGATTCAAAGCCAGCCAGTAAACCGGTAAACACTAATAAGTCCCTATTTCCGCATTTGTCCAACAAGCTGTCATGAAACCATCCGATAGACTTCGTTTTGAGCTACATGCGTTGATTCACATTTGACGTGGCTCAGGGAGGTCTAGCACTCCAGCCAGTCCAATTCCAACGGGGATGGTTATGATTCCGGGCGCTGACATGGAGCAATGTGGATGGCAACCGAGAAGGGTAAAGGTGTCCAAAGTTGTTTTCGGTTGCTCATAGAGTCGTCATTATGGATTTTCCATTTAGGATCGAGCTACAAGTGTCGCCCTCCGTTTCGCATTGTCGGGTATAGGATACACTGACCGACGCATATATATATTTCGTAATGGTTACAGTTCATGGTGACGAGGTGAACGGCCTAACGTGGTTGCTGGCAGTGGCAGTGGGGCAAGCCATTGATCCCCGGTTGAAACGGACCGTTTTAAAACACAGACGTTCGTATATCTGAAAAAAAAGTTTTTTTTTCCGGGCGCACCCCCCCGAAAATTATAACATTCAGCCCCACTGACTGAAGTCAGGATTGTCGTTGTTTGCAACTCGCGGCATCCCTTGATAGCTCCGGTGTCGAAAGCCCGCATGAAATATAAACCAGACGAGGAGGCCATGAAGAGAAGGCCCATTAGCGCAACCGAATATCCTCGGTTCGAAGTAATGTTCGGATACTACCCTTTTGACGCGACATTGACTTTCTTAAGCATCGGCACTTGAGCCCTCGGCGTCCCCTTGATGCAGGGCACAGGGGAGATCAGAGAGGAGAATACGGAACTAGGTGCGTGTTTAGTTCAGTTGAGACCACCACAGGATTCGCATCCTCAGTGTCAGAAAGTTAAATGATTCCGTCGGTTATCGAACTAGGTACCTTGGGGCGTTTCAGGTCGACGAATCACCACCGTTGGTAATGCGAAACGTGGACTGGTGAGAATTTGTAAGGCCACAGCTAGGACGGCCACCTCGGAACGTTATTTAACAACTCGGCTACTCTCATGTAGAACTGCAAAGACTACCATCACATCGGGCACTGCCCCCAAAGGAGAAAAAGCTGGGCATGTTTTGGGGAGTCACCTTGTGAGGTTCCCAAACTTACTTCCTTCCGCGATGATCAGAGTTAGTTTCGGTCGAGTATGAGAGCTGCGAAGCCCACAACCTAGTATCTTTGTATGCCTCGCTACGTGAACACGCTTCAGAATGATCAAATAAATATAGGACAAGGGCGATCTGTGCTGTCCAACTGTAGTGATCACATCCAATTCCTACCCGGCGTTTTGATACAGTGGAGACGAACTCTTCGTCCGATCGATCATTCTTAGATCAACAATGTCACTGGGTGTTCCCCTTTGACCAGACGTGTACATGTAGGACCGCTTGGCCGTGGCCTCTGATGGGTCACAGTTGTACGAGCATCAGTACAGCGTACCCTCCATCACATCTCCATCTCCATGTATCTCGTCTGCTCCACTGTCCAATGGCATGGTTCGCCCGGAATCAACGGCTATGTTAGCTTGCGGGCACTGGGGCCCGGATGTCAGTGCCAGTCGGGTCGGCCTCGGAGTGTAACTGACGGAGATTATTGCCGTCGGCGTTATCGTACCGGATTGTCCCAGTCGTTCGACGACCTCTAGCTAATTTTACAAGGTGTGTTACTGTAAAAGGATGGTGGCAATAGTGCCCAATACGCGCGTACCCTACACGTGCTCATCTGCAGGTACCATCTCCGCCGAGGTCTCAGCACAGGAACGCCATCTTATTCTCCTCGGCATGTCTTCCAACTACGCAGCTGAGTCTACCTTGCGATCTTACTTACAAAGCGGTAGCTAGGTTTGGATGTCAGATTATGGGCCGTGGCTGAGAGTGAACGCCCCGCTATTTTAACGGGGTAAGCCCTTTTCTGGGAGGAGGCTGCGTTGATGTAGCCACAGGGGCAAATGCACCCCCATCTCGAATAAGACTGATCTGAGAGAGGGGAGGTATCCGGAGGGGTGGGGAGGATGCAAGAGACAATGACCTGGAGGAAAGCGGGGGGGACAAAAGATTCTGCTGTGAGGGTGAGATGTCTACCATCATTGCCAAGCCCTTTCCCTTGTCCTTTGTCCTGGGAGTCAGGCTGATCCCGAGCGAAGAATGGCGAGATTGAGAACGCGGTCGTTGTGAGGTCACCAGCTGGCGGAGGTCAATGACCTGAACATGCGCGTGGTGGTCGGGCATGGGTGAAAGATCGAGGTTACCTCCGCGTAGGTCTGCGTGCAGCTTGTGGGAGGACGGCTTTGGCGAACGACCAGGCGTTTCAAAACGTGATGAGTCAAGGTGCTGTTGGGACAGGCGAGTCGGGGAACGGGTAGGAGGGGTCCCATCTTGCAAAGATCGCTTTCGTCTTAATGGGGAGGGTGCCAGTACGTCATCACCCTGAGCCTCGGATCTTGGGTCCCCGCTAATAGCTTGCGAGAGGGGGAACGGTGGGGGAGACGGTAAGGAAACCGAGACGTCTCTTCGTGGAATCTCCGGGGGTTTGGTGAGTCGAAAATGAGCGTTGTTTGCGATAGCTAGTGGAGGTGGTGTTGAGGTACGAAGGTACGACGGGAACGAGGGTGGCAGAAATTGCTAAAGAATTATGAGCGACCGAAGGTTGAAAAGCAGCGAAGGTCTCTGCCACACCTCAGAGACTTGTTGTATACTTCCTCGGCCAGCTGCTGTGACAGTAGTATGTGAGGGTCTCTGCGCAATGGTCGAGTCCTCATCTAGGGCCTCAGCCGGAGAATGCAGCATGGAGTCCACGTTTAAGCCTTGAGGTTGAGAAAGAGTCGTGGTCATATCGGTGCCACGATTTGCGGCGTCAGGAGATTTAGGGGCTGCGACGGCGCGAAAGTAACGAGACGTAGAGTGACCCTTGCGAGAGGGGCTGTTCTTACGTTTCATTGTTTTGATGACATCTCTTCTGCGCTGCTCTACTGTAGGGAAGTCGAGTTGTGATGGTTGCCTAACACCCCCGGCGGGTATAGGCTGATTCAACTTAGTGCCCTGGCTGTCGGCTTGAGAGAGAGGATCGGATAAGACGTTGGCCTTCCAGTTCTCAACACGTTCACGGATTTCCCGGAAATGAAACACCGGATCAGGGGGGCGAGGATAGGGGTCTGCGCTCTCAGCGGTCATTCCTACTTCCAGATAAGTCTGTGGGGGAACTTTCCTACTTGAACTATTCACCTTGGTCTTTCTGCTCATGGGCTTTGTAAAGTGAGCGTGGGGCACTACTTCCGGAGCACATGCCTTGCCATCTCCCCCTTGTGCTTCCTAGCTTGGCCATTTCAGACACGTGTCCCCACTTTCCGCTGCTGGTATCCCGATATGTGGCATCGACGGCGAGTTGAAACTTCCGGCGAAGTTGGGTCACGCGCTTGGCATCGACAGCGGCCGAAGTTGGGGATGGCGGACGGGAAATGTCCTCAGAAACCGATGCTAGAGCTAAATGGGATCGTGAGAGGCGGGCACTGTAGGAGAGTTTGGGCAAAGAATGGCTTTCGGGGATTGAAGTGCCAGAGGAATTAGACGAGGGGATGAGACCACGCCTTCCTGACGGGACAACGCTGGCGGGGGGAAAGCAAGGCGTGTACGTTGACATCGGAGACCCGGGAGTATCGCCGATTTTGGGGATAAAGTACGGAGCACGCAGAGTCTCTTGACTTGTAGTGCTGGGAATGCAATGACTCACTTGCACCTGTCCGACTTGCATGCAACACTCCAACTGAGTGAGCTTATCGAGAAAGACGATGACAAACGCGGAAGGTTCAAACGGAAAAGCTGGTGTGACCACAAACGGTAATACTGGTGGCGGTGACCGGGCCGCAATTTATCGAAATTCGAAGGCTCGCGTTTGATTCTCATCGGTCAATAGTTTGCTTATCACAAGGTTTAAAATGACAAGGGCTTCGACTTTCTGACTAGTATTTGTATGGAGGGAATGTCATATTGATTGTGCACAACGACCAAGAGAGCGTGTGATACTTGGACACAACACTGTGGACATGCCACGTGACAACAAGAGTTCATCACCGCGAGGCAACGCTCGAGCTCGAGCTTGACCCCACTCGCTTGCCACGACCACAACGCTCGTCCCCCACTCGATTTCCCTCTTGACTCCATTTCTTACCTCAAGGCCTCGGCCTGCTCACCGTTATCCACCATGAGTAGGCGCGAGTCGCGCACGTCCATGAACGAACGACAGAGTGACGCCTTATTCGAGTTTGAAAACTGTTTTGTATCCTTCACTTTTTCGCAACCTCACATGTCTCCTCACCATTTCGCATCTCATCTTACAGTCAAGAAGAAGTTCCTCCTTGCCAATAAGCATATCACAAAGTCCGTTCATGTCACACTTTGGCACTCTTCACGTTCTGATCGCGGTATCAGGCTTAATTCAACACTCAGTGTCCGAATAGAGGAGCTCAACGCGCAGATTTCGGCGTTACATGTCGAGAATTTGCGTTTACGTGCCTCGGAAATAGCGCTTGGCTTGCAGCTCAAGAAAGAGAGAGAAAAGTCACAACGCATCATAGCTGACGCAGAATCCGCTGTGAGTCCTTATATTTGTCTTCTCTCTGAATCGCAATTCAGCGAAAAGCTGTATGACGTCCTACAATTTTATTTTTTTTGATTCACTTCCACCCTTCCGCACCTCATAGGCCCCATATTTTTACACTGCTACTGGTTATCCTGGCACCGATGCTGGCCATGTTGCTGTCTTAGTTGTTTCGTTTCGCACGTCATTGCTGATTCAGGACCATCCTATTCTTTATCCACATGTGTTATTTGGGATGTCACCTGGAACAGTGTGCTCAATCGTGCTTGACGGTGTATTTTGCCCCAAGAATGCATGCTAATCGTACTTCTTTAGGTGCATAATTTGATGAAGAGCTTTGGGTCAATACGCAAGAATTTCAACATTCCCTCCCCGAAATCACCATCTCCTAAGAAAGAACCCCTTCCCAAGGCACGTCGCCCTGTACTCAACCCTGATGCTTCTCCGCATGTCAACCGTCTTGCACGACCACCTCGTGTTCCCGAGATATTCGAGGAGGACGAAGCAGGATCGGATGCCCTTGAGGATGGCTCGCAAAGCCCAACACCTCTCACACGCCGCAAGAAAGCCCGTTCGACTTATTCATCATCGCGTCCCCATCTACCAACACCCACTGTACCTCTCCTTCCTCCCCAAAACCTCCCAGCACCAATCGTCGCAACAATCCAGGTCGATATCAACGAGTCATTGCTCAAGCAGGGTAAAAGGCGTATATCACGACGCCAGAGTGGTCTTATCAATCTCACGAGCAGCGGAAGTTCAGGCTCGGCTTCTAGCTCGTCTAGAAGCTGTGCACCCTCTCCCCCCCCACGACTGCCCAGTCCCGCTTTTGGCTCGCCGTTGCGGCGCTCCGCTGGACTTGCAGAAGAGGAAGAATACCATGAAGCACTCCGCGGACAGCGACCAGCCAATACCAGTGAAGATACTCTCTTGGAGCGTGGGATAAGCAAAGGGAAGAAGAAACGTACATTGACGCAAGCACAAGCCGAAGAAGCGCCAGCAGGGGATGATCACGAACGTGAGAAGCGCCGTCTGCGCGAAGACCCTGATGTAGCAGGTCCACGCCTACAAGACTTGACGAACGCTTTCGGGTCACGCATTCCTCTACCCCCCCTCAACACAAATGTCTCAGGTATGGACTCTCCGGTGACTGGTGTGGTGTTACTGATCCATCCACAGATCAGGATCGTCACCGGATGGTGTCTGATACGGATTCAGATATGCCCTCCTCCGCACTCACGTATAGCTCTACTCACCCACCACTCTCGACACCCGGAACTACACCCGCACCCTCCCATCTTCCCACGCCCCGTAACTCGAGTCCACCACCTCTCTTGCCTGCCGAACTTGATGCACCTACGATGGGCCGTGAACGCCGCGTGCGCAAGAGCATCAATTACGCTGAGCCTAAGCTCAACACGTGCGTATTCGACGTTTTACTCCATTCTGCCTTCGCTCCAATTGATCCCTACTCTTTTATAGAAAGATGCGCAAGCCCGATCTCGTGCCCTCATCGGCGAATCGGCCGTCGCCAGCCTCTCAACTCCCGCAAGGAGAGAACCCGCGTTCCTCACTCGGAGACCCTACCGCGAGCACAGAACGACGGCGCAAGTCGCGCCCACGCCTGCCCTTAGACGATGAGGAGAGTGATGGTGCTCAGGCTGATGATGAGCCACTCGTGGAAACGAGGGTGCGTGCTGGCTTAGCAAACGTCGACATACGCCGGCGGAGCGCTGTCGTCTCCACTTCTCGGCGATCTCTTATCGAAGACGACGAGGGCCGGCGACACAGCATGCTGGTTTGAACGCATTGTGTACTCTTTTATGCTCCTTTCATATCCTCTTCTTCTCTCTCTATTCATGACGCTGTGAATGAATCACATTTGATCGCATGATCGTGTAGCAATCCCGTACAAGTACAGTAGTTTATTCTTGAATTCTTCGGTATATATTTTGATGGAACGTTGTGGCGGTAAGCACTTTTGCCTAGAGTTTTATGAATGCCAGTACAAATATCGATGCCCATTATGACCTGAAGTGACTTGGAAGCATTCCTTTTGTGCATATTTTCTTGGCTGCCTCGCAAGTTCAGTGAATTTGCGAATTTAGGCCTAAGTCCATGTATCCCCAAGTAGCATTTGCATTCCAGTTACTAGGGGTGAATACAAGTTCCCCAGAGCGCAAAAAGGGGTGTGAGCGTTAAACTCGAGAGCGAGAGCGCGAGTTGGTCATTTCCAATACTCCATCCACCATTGGGTCTTAAGATCGGGACCAATGATAAATGAGAATGATTAAGTCGAATTGCACCTTAAATGACTATTTTTTGCACGTCCATGAACAACTATCGTTATTATAAGGCCAATCTCAGGATTGGGGGCATATTGTGTTAGAACCTAAATGTAGTCCCTTGGTCACCGTAAGGCATGCCAGTGAAGTGAGGGGAAAAGGGAGTGTGCGCACATACAACGAGATGGGGTCCCAAGTCATGCGTACATGAGGTAGGGTATCGTGATTACCATGGTCCCTTGGGTTTGCATTTTCAATTGCGTTCGAGTTGAGGAAAATCATCCCGATTTTGCGACATTTTCATCCCTGGGTTAACACCACGACAGGCTCGGAATTGGAAAGAGCTAATTGTCGACACAGAAGCTGTCGCCAATATCCTGGTATGGACCCTCGTTCTTGTTAACGTATTTTATTATTTCGGTAGGGCGAGCTCTGGCCACTGTTGATTAATACGTTGATTTGTATCACGCTCAGTTGTGACGCCGTTTGCACTTGGATAGGGGACAGAGAGAACACGAGGGAACTTTGTCATAGAGGGATCACCGCCCCAAAGCAAGCTGGAATCCTCAAGCACATGAATGCCCCACAGTTGCAATGGCTTCCGTCGTACGACTGCCTTGTAAATCTCATCATCTAGAGTATTTGACCCGTTATCGCAGTCAGGGCCAAGCGAACCGTGCCAGTGTGCGACTGGTGCGGCTATACCTTTTACTTCCCTTAAGTGCGGCCCGACTACCAATACAAACGCTTTAGTTCAATATGGAGATTTCCATACTATGCAAGGTAATTGCCGCATCCACTCACTGAGCAAGTGACTGGTATGCCTTCACAATTCGCCGTTTTCTGCCACGGGCGCGCGCCATTGAACGTGTCGATCTCGAAGCATTGCACTGAGATTCAGGTATCTGAAAATAATATGAGCATATTCTTTCTCCTCTGCGCTTCTCATCTAGGCTATCGCAAAACCAATGCTGTGCATATGGTCCATTTGGCAGCGGGCAGAAGCCGGTGCGTTACCTTCCGAATCGCCTTCCTACCTCGTGGCCATCGTAACCGTTTCTCGTCAAATAAGAGCAAGTAGTTGACTTGTTTTCTTGGGATGCGGCGGATCTGCGCTTGACCTGTGTGTGACAACATGCGCCATACAAACCAGATTCTGGCAGCTTTCTTCAACATAAGAACCTAGTGCTATTGTACAGAGGCGTAATGGTGCCGCTCGAGCCCAAACTTTCGCTCTAGCCGCACCACGAAGCACGTCACGACAGTGCCGCTTCTCGAGAGGATGGCAAATCGTGGAAGGGCTTGATATCACACTAATCCTGCACGTCTCGGAGAAGAATGCCTCAGGTGGTACAAAGGTGTGATGGCCATCAGCACTAGCACTGGCCTATACTGAACAAGGCCAGCCTGGGGGTGAAAGCAGGTAGAAGGAAGCACGTTAGCTGTGTTTACAATTTTGTAATTTCCAGAGCTCAGAAAACCTGGACTAGCAAAAGACAAGCTTTCAAGGAAATATATTAGGTACAATTGAAGAGGTAAGATATGTTAGGTGTTTGTCCCCACACTACGAGGCCAGAGAATGGCACACACACTGGACTCAACTCAGGGAGACGATACAACCAAAGCTTTCTGTGGTCCAATCACCTTCATAACGAAGGTGGGTGGCAGAGAGTGATTAGGTTGCTATAGTATCCCACGACCGTAACAGGAATCCATGGTAGAATGGTCACAGGAGGCCTTGACAAGGTTCGTGGATTGAGGAGAGAAATTGTCAAGTGCGTCTAATTTTGATTGACGTATTGGAATTGAGTCTCCGCTTGATTTATCGGACTGACCGATTGACGCCGACGCCGTGTCGGGAAGCGTCAACAGACTGGGCTCAATTCTAACCACCTTTCATTATCTCTCTTTACTCTTACAATGTCTCACTGGGCGCAGGGTCAGCCAGGGTACCAATACCCCGGATTTTCTGCTCAAAATCAGGGCTTTCAGCAACCCAATTTCCCTCAGGGAGGTCTTGCTCCGCAGCCAACCGGCTTTCCCGGTCAGCGACCCCCCTTCCAGCACCCCCAGCAGACTGGCTTTCCAGGAGCTGGTCCGGCTCTATTGCCACAACAAACAGGTTTTGTTGGTACTTTCCAGCAGCAACAACGTCCTCCGGTCCCTCCGGTACCCCCGTTGCCTTCCCAGTTCCAGCAGCAAGCACCCCCACCGCCGCCACTCCCTCCTTCATCCAACTTTTTGGCCGTTAACCAACAGAATCGGTTTCTCAGCTCATCCCCTGGTATTTCGGGTTCAGGCCTCGCCCCCCAACAGACAGGCTTCCCCAGTCCGGGCGGCGGAATGCAACCCCTCCTTCCCCAAGTCACAGGCTTTGTCGACCCTCGTCTTCAGATGATGTCCAATACATTCCTTCCAGCTAATCCTGCTGCGCCATATAATCCTACTGGTGCCCCGCAACTTCTGCAACCTCAGCAGCAGCTTGGTGGTCTATCCCTGCAACAAAGTTTTCAGCAGCATAACCAGGAAGTCAAGGGAACAGCGACGCCTCGTGTGCCATGGACTCTTTCGAAGGCCGAAAAGAAGAGCTACGATCAGATTTTCAGGGCCTGGGATACGACTAGTTCAGGTTTTATTGATGGAACGACCGCGATTGAGGTCTTTGGACAAAGTGATTTAGACAGGAACGACCTTGCCCGAATTTGGTGAGGTTACCCCCTGGCCATCTCAGAGTCGCGCTTACAAGCTTTATCAGGACGTTGGCCGACGTAGACAACCGCGGCAAGCTGAACATTGCAGAGTTTCATGTTGCCATGGGCTTGATCTATCGTAGTATGTGATCGCCGTATGTCTATGGTTTATCCCTTAATGTTGTTCCAGAGCTTAACGGTAACGAAATTCCGGATGAGCTGCCTGCAGAACTTGTGCCGCCCTCTCATCGCGACTTGGACACGTCCGTCAATTTCGTCAAAAATCTCCTTCAGAATGAGCCATCCCGTGCACGTTCACCGTCGGGTCTTGATGCACCGATATCGCGTCTTCCCAACCGTTCTCTCCACTCCTCCAGCGCGCCGGGCGCTGGTGGCCGTCAAGACGCTACCGTATACAAGCATACCGATGAGGAGCCGGCTGGTGGCTATTATACGCCCCGCTCACGCCATCTGGACCGGAGCGCCGTGCGTGCGTCTTCGGAGCGCGACTCTCCTGCAGCCGACCTGAGTGATATGAAACGGCAACTCGAAAACACCGCACGGATGCTCGATCGCGCAACGGAGGAGAGTGCGTTACGCACTGCAGAGGATGACGCTCTCGATCGTGAGATGTCGGATCTCAAGTGGAAGGTTCAGCGTGTGCAGGAGGACCTGGAATATGCCTCGCGAGGTCCGCGTTCGTTACGCTCAGATGAAGATCGTCGGCGATTGGAACGTGAGCTCCTCCAACTCATGCACGAGCGTGTACCGGCAGTCGAAAAGAAATTGGCCGAGAGGGAGGAGCGCCGGGCGAGGCAAAAACATGAACTGGACCGCGAGCGTGATCGACGAAACGAAACGTTTGGGCGGTTCAGCGACCGAGATCGCGACAGGGATCGGGATGGCAGTAGCTACTTGCGCGAGGCTGACGACGACCGCTATAGCAGCGGTTACAACAGGGATCGGGGCCGTGATAGAGATTATCGTGATGGCCACCCACTTGACCTCGACCGTGATCGCCCCTACCGTGATCGCTCCCATTCTTGGGACCGCAAGTATGACCGGGAACGCCCACGATCCCCTCGTGTCTCAGCGCGTTCCCCACCCCCACCACCCCCTGCTGCTGCCCCAGTCCCCACGGTCTCTAAACCGCCTCCGGCTCCACCTACTCCAGGGAAGTCTCCCGCGCCCAAAGTTAAGAACATGACTGCGGAGGAGCGTCGTGCATTTATCCAAGCTGAAGCACAGCGCCGTACCGCCGAACGCATGGCAGCTATGGGGCTCTCAGTTCCACCCTCATCGTCTTCGCCAAAGCCGAGCCTCGATACTAGTACCGAGGATAGGTTGGCTCGCGAGAAGAAAGAAGCCGAGGAAAAGGCTCGGGCAGCGGAAGAGGCGGCTGCCGAAAGGGCTAGGCAACGTGACGAGCGATTGAAAACCGAGCGTGGTGAAGGAACATCTACCTCTGCGAGCACGGCTACAGCAGCACAAGTAGCTCCTACTGCTCCCAACCCCAAAGTTCCGCCTCCAGTCAAGCCCCGTGCGCCTGCGCCGCCTCCGCCACGCAAGCCCAGCTCTGGAGTCGCTGCCCGCTCTCCTGCGGGGCGTGCTCCTCCTAAGGCCAGTCCTCCAGTTACTACTCCAGCTATTCCAAGACCTCCTGCCACCATGCCGGCGCCTACTCCCCCTGCCATTGATCCCGAAGAAGAGGAGCTCCGTGCTCGTGAAAAGCTTCTCCTCAAACAGAAGGAGGAACGTCTTGCGCGTATGCGTCGCCTCGAGGAAGAAGAAAAAGAGGAAGAAGCGCAGAGGCTGCGTGAAGAGGCTGCTCGTCTGCAGAGAGAACGAGAAGAGGCAGCGCGAAAGGCAAAACAAGAACGTCTTGAGCGCCTGAAGCGTATGGAAGAGGAGGAAGCAGAGGAGGCCAAGCGCGAAGAAGCAAGGGAAGCAAGGAGAGTAAGGACACCTGCACCTGCCCCTGTCGCACCTCCCCCAGCTCCCGTTGTTCCACCCGTGCCCACACCGCCCCCGCCCCCGGTTCCGCCCGCTACAGCTGCCTCTCCTGTGGACAGAGGAAAGAACAATCCTTTCAATCGCTTGATTAACAGCGGCGCTTCACCAGCCGTTCCCTCGCATCCTGCTACTAATGGTGGCAACAACCCGTTCTTCAGGTCGCAGCCTACCGCGCCGCCATTAGTCCCGAACGACACAACCCTTCTGCCAACTGCTCCTACTCCACCTATCCCTAACCCACCACCAGCGTCGAAGAGCCCCGCACCTCCCGTGGTCAAGACTTCATATCACACCGCTCCAGGTGACAGTGAAGACGAGTGGGGGCAGGAGAAAGATGATAGTGATGATAGTTCTGAGGATGAGCTCAACTCTTCACGCGACACACGCGACAAACTTGCACGGCAGTTGTTTGGCTCGATCCTCCCACCTGCCAGCGCCCCGCCGCGTCCCCAGTCCGCCGCTGCGGGGGCGAGCGCAACGCTGACGGTGCCTTCTGCTCCTTCACCACCACCACCACCGCCGCCGCCACCACCATCTGCACCACCTGCCCCTGTGGCTACTACCGTGTCTTCTGTTCCGACTCCTGTTGGGGATCGCAATGCGCTACTTAACGCCATCCGGAGCGGTTCACGTCTGCGCGAGGCTGTCACCAATGACCGCAGCGCGTCCGCTGTCTCCGGACGAGTCATTGGGGATCCGCCTCACGTCGGTGCCACCACATTTATCCCGCCTGCGGAAACGTCGCAGCCAGAAAATAATGTTAACCTAAGTCGGCAGTCAGTAGACTGGTACATTGGACTCGCTGCGGATCAAGGCACGCACCCGAGTCAGGAGCCGAGCTTGCCTTCAATGGGCGAGGAGGATGGAGAGCAGGCGCACAACGAGGTGAATGGCCACGCAGCGCCTATGCCGGATATCAGGGTCGCGCACGCGGAAGAAGTAGAGCCGAATCCACTGGAGGATATAGATCGCAGTACTGGTATGTCATTATGGCTTCCCCTGTTACTCGCATTCGTATTGACGTTGTTTGGGATCGCAGAGTACCGTGTTAGGACCCTGTACCCGTATGACGGTCAGCGGGCCGAGGATTTATGTGCGTCGTCTCCTCGACTCTCCGACCTAGTACTTATTCCCTTTGCAGCATTCGTTGAGAATCTCGTGGTCACTGCGTATGCATCAAAGTCGGGAGGCGACTGGTGGTATGGCACCGTCATCAGTAATGGCAAGACTGGGTTCTTCCCGAAGACATATGTGCAGATCCTTGAGGCGGGTAAGTGATGTAACATCTAACCGTTTCGTTTTGATTTAAGTTTGCGCAGTCAAGGCAAAGTGTTTATATGATTACCCAGGGGGAAGTACCGACGAGTTGCCGTTCTCCGAAGGCGACGTAATATCTATCGTGGACCGCTCAGACAGCGACTGGTACAAGGCTGAGAAGGATGGGGTTATATTCATCGTTCCGGCAGCCTACTTGGAGATTGAGGGTTAGTCGAGCTCCAATTTTTCTACGTCGTCGTTTACATATTTTTTTGCTGGATCCAGGCTAAACGTACTTTTTTTTTAATTTCTTTTACATGTACCCCTCAAATATGAACATTGGTTATTTCGTGTTGGACGCTTCCAGATGCCCGTGTTTCGTCCAAGTCGATATCGATGCTACCTCTCAATACAGAGGTGACATCCGGACTCCCCGGAGCTCCATCATCGTCGTCTTCCACTGAGGATGCAGCACCTTCTCAGGTGTCGCAGGGCGATGCAAACGACGTCGAATATGAGAATGCCTCAGACAGCACTGCCTCTGGATATGATTCCTTCTCCGATTCGGATTCTGAGGACGATGAAGCAGCAATGACAGAGGAGGAACGCAAACTTGAGCGTGAGATGCGAGCAGCGGAGCGTCAGCTTGTACTTGAAGCGGCCGGCATCGTGGTTAAAAAAGACACGACACGTCGTCCACCACCTCATTTTCAGCGCAGGCGTGCGGTCACGTCAGTGCCACCTAAGCATCGCCCAGCACCCGCGCCCCCAGCCGAAACGTCATCCGTGCCTACATCAAGCCCAGGGCCAGATCTCAGTGAGCTGCCGCCGCCCCTGCCGGCGAAGGAATATCTTGATGATGCTTACGAACGCTATGAGGCGTTCAAGCAGCACGCTTCGCGGTTGTCTATATCGTCCATTGACCAACTGCCGCCCCTCTCGCCTGTGAGCCCAAACGTCGGCTCGCTTTCACTCGCCCCAGCTCAGTCCCGTGAGAGCGTTCCCGACAAAGAAAAGGGTAAAGATAATGTGAGTACGTCGCCGTCGTACGGGAGCCGCATCTCGCAGCTCCTGGCGCGTTCGCGGACACCTGGGCAGGAAAAGGAGACTCGTATTATGCCGACCATTTCAGCACCCATGATGAGTGCGACCTCGTCTGATACAGGGACGCTTGGTCCTCCAGCTCGCGAAGGTAGCCCAGGGTTTGGATCGGTACGTGACGTGTTGACGCTTCCACGAGGAACAACCAGCCTTACCATTTATCATGGAGTCGTGGGCAAGCCTCGTAGACAAGTCTGCGCTGGAGGGCTTGCCGGATCGTGAGCGGCGTAGGCAAGAGGTGTGTCTTCGTTTTGGTTCCACACTTACGTGTAGGGCTGTTCTGATGGGGGTGGTCGACAAGGCAATCTTCGAGCTTATTGCCACGGAAGGCGCATACGTGCGTGACCTACAGCTCGTCGTTGAGGTGCGTGGGTATTACATGATTAATTCATCGATAATTTGATGTACGTTTGCGATATCTTTTGGTTGTATCATGTAGATATTCTACTCGAACATGTTGAAACTATTGGAGCCCAAGGCGATTGCCGTCATATTTTCAAACATTGAAGACATACTGTTGACAAATACAGCGTTCTTAAGCTCACTCGAGGAGCGGCAGCGAAGCTGTAGGCTATACGTCGATACAATTGGGGACATACTGGACAGGGACATGGTAAACATGATTAACTACCAGGTAATGTCTTTCCTTTCGTCCACTCTGCATCAGCCGATTATGGCGGTCCGATCCAGGAGTACTGCGTCAATCAATCAAACGCGACAAGGGTGTTGCAGTCATTGAGGGGCAAAAACACAGACCTTGCTGCTCTGTTGCAGGTGTGTAATCCCCGCCGATCGAGGATTGCCTAGCCGTGGGCGAAAGCGAAGCTGATAGGGCCGTAGCGATTGCGTGAGGATCCCGCCGTACGCAATCTCGACCTTTCGAGCTATCTGCTCGTGCCTAGTAAGATCTAGAAGACCGTATGCGACATTCTTTGAGATAACCATTGTTCTACAGTGCAACGCATAACACGGTACCCGCTACTGATCAAACAGATTCTACAGTATACGGAGCCCGATCAAGACAGAGTGTTAACAGAACGCGCGCTACACACAGCCGAGAGGATATTGGACACTATCAATGAGGCGATACGGGAGCAGGAAGGTCGCAATAGGCTCAAGACACTCTCGCAAGACCTATGGATAGGCCACGGGTGCGTACCACTGACTGGGATGTGGATATACACGTGCTTACCATCGTTAAATCCTTCAGGCAGGTGGATTTGACAGCGCCAACTCGGCACTTAGGTGACCGGAGATTGCTGAGAGAAGGGTTTCTCAACAAAGCCAAGAGCGGGCGCAAGTTGCGCGCGTTCTTATGCAATGATATTCTCCTCTTGACCGACGAACATGGAAGGACTCTGTACCGCATGGTGCGTGCACGTACAGCGAGGACTATGCGAGTATATTCAGCCTCAATCTGGTTTAGCCGATTCCGTTGTCGGAGATCCGTGTAGGCGAGGCACCAGGGCATAGAGGTACGTGTCACGATTCATGACCCTTCCTTTGTGATCAAAGCTCATGGAGCGTTGTAGACGAGCTATCCTTCGAGATCTCAGTCGCATATCCACGTGGTGGAGACAAGATAATGCTGCGGGCAAGTTCTGCTCGCGAGCGCCATCTCTGGATGACAGACGTTGAGACGGCAAGTCGAAAGTGCAAGGACGCGGAGAGGGCGGTGGCGCTGAAAGCCCGTGTAACATATTGAGGATTAAAACCACATATAGACATTCGACCCATTAGACATTCGACCCCTTATCGGAATCCAATCCCAGAACCGGATTACATAATACATTTCTACCTTGCCCACACGACACCCGTGGAGACTCGACCGCGTGAATCAACTGGGGATGGACCCACTCGACGCTTTTCGCGCGGCAATTAGCACAAAATACGAGATCGAACCGGTCAATGCTTCAGGTGCACCTGTGGGCTCTCTCCGCTCTGCTACCCACCTGCGCTTCTCAACAGCAATCACATTTCCAAAGAGCGCATCGACTCGCCTCCGCAAGGTGGGGAGCAGTGCGAAGGACCCAGCCTCTGAACCGGATGGATTTTTCATGCTCGAGGCTGTTTACCTCGCTTGGTTCTTGCGCGATACCCCCGGTGGCGAATACATGAAACAGGCGCGAGAGCATGGGCTCCCGGCTGGGGGGTTCGTCGGTCTGACAGAACGGAAAAGTATCGTTGATTGGCTCAAACGCACTGTTACTGCGTTGGACAGCATTGTTCCCCTTTCAGGTGTGTTTTCCCTCAAATTTCGAGAGTACGTCAGGTTGATTTCATCACCAATGAGTTCAGAGTCGACCACCCCTCCGGGATCCCCCCCACCTTCTGTTTATCGCCGCCTGCCAGCCCAACCATTTTCTACCCCCCACACGCAATCACTGCCCTCCACAACCGCCCGCTCTCGTGCAGACGGGGGACCCACCGCGTCGCCTCCTAAACGGCGCTACGTGCCTGACCCCACGGATGTAGAGGTTGTAAAGAAAATCCGCCAGGGCGAGGTCGAACTCCGTGACCGCAACACCGTTTTGCGTGGTATCAAAAATAACGTGTGCCCCATCTCCCTGTGATGCGACTCATACTGACATTCCCGTAGAATTTCTCTTCTGTTCGCAATGCGTATGTTGCCAAGCTCAAAAGCCTCAAGGAGGCTAAAAAGACCGGGGTGACCCCACCGATTGCCACACAACTATCAGGTATCGTCATCCACCACTATCCATGCCATCCGCTCATGACCTCTGCTTATCTCCTTGCCCTACAGACCCTAAGACTCAGTCCCGCAAACAAAGTGCGTGTTCACCTTCCCGCTTGACAAGGCCGTCCCTCAGAGTCTCTGTGCAGAGAGCATGTGTCCCATTATCATGATATCCTCGTCACCTACGTCCCTGATCACTATGTATAACGTTCGACGCTTTCTTCAAGAGTCCATGTACGTTTTCCCCACGATTTTCTTGTTATGAAAAGCCGACTTGAACAAATACGTTATCACAGGTTCGAGCCATCAGCAGAGGCACGTGCACGCGCTGCTGCCGAGGGCACCACCAGGGCTGAGGACCTCATACCAATCGATCGCGAACGCACGACCGTTGAACCAGGTGGCCAGACACGGACAAGTGCCCAACGGTATTATGTCGTCGACTCAGTTGAGGCTCTCAACAAGTTCGGCGCGGATGCCTGGGATCGTGTTGTCTGCGTTCTTACAACCGGCCAAGTGTGGCAATTCCGGCCTTATAAATGGAGTGAACCGCGCGTTTTGTTCCATCACGGTGAGTGTCTGGTTGGCTGTGCGTAGGTACTTGATGAGATTGAATTGATGGTGATGGTGGAAAGTGAAAGGTATTTACGTGTCATGGGCGAACGACCCACCAAACCCAAAAGTCAAGGATTGGAACGTCACAGAACTCAAGGTGAGCTAAATGTCGAGTTTTCAAAGCTTCGCTCGTTCAGTCTTTTGGCGCCCATCCAGATTGACCCTCACCGTCGACACGTGGACAAGTCGACGGTGGCTTATTTTTGGAAGACTCTGGATACATGGACGGCGATGCACAAGCCATCACTTATGACCACATAATCCAACACAGCATTAGTAGTGCTCTTGTTGTAGTTTTCTGAATGCTGTTCACGTGTTAGAAGCGATATTTATTCTTTTCGGAGTATTTGTGGATGCGGATGAAACAAAAGGCGGTTGCTGGCATCAGCAGCACAGCCAAAGGTTTTGAGAGAACCAACGCGGGTTACGCGGCCCGGGAGATTACAACGACAACAATAACTTAAGCGTAAAAACCCTAACCCTAAAAAAAGCCAAGTGGTACGACTTGTTGTTGCCCTCTCGGTGGGGCGTCCTTTCTCTCTTTGCTCTCTTTCCCTTCCCTCCCAGACAGCGTAGTAACATGCCTAAAATACCCGCTGTCTCTCCTGCTACCGGAGAACGTCCGCCTCCAAATTTCGTGCACACCATTGATGGCAATTTCGTCGATTCGCATGGCCGCACCCTCCTACTTCGCGGGGTCAATCTTTCCGGTTCATCAAAGGCTCCGGTTGGCGAGCCCTCATACCTCCTGGATGGGTTTTGGGAGAGTGCAGAAGCTGGCGGGAACAGCTTCATCTCTCGTCCACTCAATCTCGATGATGGGTCTGCCGACGTTCATCTTGCCCGTCTGCGTGGTTGGGGCTTTAACGCATTACGCTACCCAGTCACATGGGAATCTCTTGAGCATGCAGGACCGTAAGTCGTCACGTTATTATTCGACGCCCAATCCTCTGACTGATGACACTCCAGTGCGGTCTATGACTACGACTTTATGGACTACACCATTCGCGTATTGCGGAAATGCAAAGAGTATGACTTCAAAGTATACATGGATCCCCATCAAGACATTGTGAGTGTATACAACTCCTGCAATATCTCTTGATCTCACTACGGAGTCCTTGGCCGTACCCGTCTTTTGTCACGCGGTTTTTCTCCGATCCTTGCCCTTCTTTGGCATGTCCGATATATTTCAACCCCTTACTATCTTGGAACTCCGTCCTATCCTTGCCCACTAAAATATTCATATTCTTGTCATCATCACTTTCAGTGGTCTCGATATTGCGGTGGTTCTGGAGCACCATACTGGACACTTGAAGCATGTGGCATGAACCCACGCAACTTCACGGCTACACAGTCCACTATCCTTCACAACGAGTATCCCCTGGCACATCAACCAGATCCCGGTTCCATCCCTGCCATGACATGGTCAACCAACTACGGGCGCCTCGTTCCTCAAACCCTCTTCACACTATTCTTCGCCGGCCGTGATTTCGCACCTAATTGCATCATTGATGGCTCCAATATTCAGGACTACCTCCAATCACACTTTATCGAAGCTTTCGGTCAGCTAGCCGATAGGATCCGCGATGCAGGTGACCTGCTGGATGATTGCGTAATTGGTTGGGATAGTATCAACGAGCCGTCCGAGGGCTTGGTTGGTTATCCGGATCTACACTCGCTGCCTGCAAAACAGGGATCTACCCTCAAGAGGGGTCCCACGCCAACGCCGGCGCAGTCGTTGCGCCTAGGAATGGGGCAGGCCCAGACTGTCGAAAATTGGACTTTCAATGCATTCGGCCCACAGCGTGCAGGCATGGTGACGATCGACCCAAACGGCCTGACTATTTGGTTAGACCCCTCGACTGAACTGGATGGTGTACACCCGCGATATGGATGGAGGCGTGGCCCAGACTGGCAACTCGGCGTCGACATCTGGGCTCAGCACGGCGTGTGGGATATCGAGACAGGCTACGTAATGCGACCGGATTACTTCCGTTACCTCCCCGCAGTCGAGTTTGCTGGGCCACAGGACGAGGTTGCTGAAGTGGAGTTTGTCGCCGATTACTGGGCCCCACATTGGCAGGCATGGGCACGACGCATGCGCCAGGCGCACCCAGAAGCAATTCACTTCGTGGCTCCCCCCGTGTTCGCACAACCCCCTCCACTACCTGCTGAAGATCTGGCCGGCCGTTGCGCCTATTCGGCACACTACTATGATGGACTCACACTCGTCACGCGCCACTGGAACTGGTTCAACGCGGATGCGCTGGGGTTGTTGCGTGGAAAGTATCGGACCAAACTACAGGCGCTTAGAGTCGGTGAAGCGGCCATCCGGCGCTCGCTCCAGAGTCAACTGAAGACGCTCAAGGAAGATGCGGATATTCTCGGTGCCTATCCGACGATGATCGGAGAAATCGGTATCCCCTTCGATATGGACGGGCGCAAAGCCTATGGTTGGACAGATGGAGGTCGTCATAAAGGCGATTTCTCCAGCCAACAACGTGCACTCGATGCCAGCCTCAATGCCACCGATGGCCCGAATTCCCTCAGTTACACAGTGTGGACGTACTGTCCAGATAATGTGCACCCTTGGGGCGATCAATGGAATATGGAAGACCTCAGTTTATGGAGCGTCGACGACCTGCGTCCTCAGGGTCAATCTAGTGTGTATCAAGGTAACGGAGACAAGTCGTCGGCATTGTTACTCGCGGCGCACCGTGCTGCGCGATCACGCAGCACAGTCCAACTTGGTGCCACCGGCTCATTTACACCGGGTTATCCGTCTCAACTATCATTGGCCACGACACCCCTTGCTGGCAATGACGAACGGGGCTCTTTGCCTGATGTTAGGTCTTTTCGCCGTTGGGACACTGCGTTCGACTTCCTAACGGATGGAGCCCGAGCAGTGAAAGCATTCAGCCGGCCGTATCCAATCGCTACAGTCGGAACCCCCATCGACATTCGGTTTGACATTGCCAAGGCCGAGTTCCGCATGGTGGTCCGTGTGCGTTCCGACGATGCGCCCATCATCCTCTCTTCAGCAGGGCCTGTGCGCCCCTGTACACCGTCTTCCCATTCTACTGTCGATGATCCAAAAGCGGAACCATCTGCGACCGAGATCTTTTTACCCATTGTGCATTTCGCCGCTGACCGTACCGTCGGCGCGCTGCTAGACAAATCCACTCACAAACAGGACCCTCCTACCCCCGACATTGACATGGACGAGGAGCCCGCGCGCTCGCGTTCTAGCGAGACACTACACGGTGTTGCCCATAGCCCCTATCCGCCCCGATCTCTAATAGACGGCCTTGCCGTGGCCGTATTCGTGTCTGCAGGTCGTTGGGAGCTCGATCGCACGACGTTGAGATGGTGGTATCCGGTACCAAGACCGGGTGAGCCAGACCGTGAGTACTCGATCGTAGTTGCACGGCGAGGGGGTCGCATTGTCACAAAGGAGGAACGTGCGCATCAGAGCTTCTGGGAGCGCTTATGCAGGACTGCAAGCGACTGTTGTGTCATGTGAATCTCGCTGTGCCAGGCAGGTCACAGTGTTTGTTATTTAATCTTATGTGTTCAATTTTCCAACCGTACTTTCTACACTAGACATACTCTCTTGATCACGGATTCTTTCTAATAGCTGGTTTGGTGCACGGTTAATGTATTGACTAGTCTGCTTGGGACAAAACATTCCCCTCGTATACAGTAACAATCTAAAGGAAGGAGTGGGAGTGTTCAGCCCTCTACTCCCTATGAGATATCCTAGGTATCATTAGAGCTCAGCACAGTATCGGCGGAAAGAAATGGTGGTTTGGTATTTGCGCAAGGCCCTGAGGGTAATGTGGGTTGTAGTAGGCTGGATTGAACGCGGAGAATTTGGAGATTGCCACCATCTTGCGCTTCTGCCCAACTACCACCTCGCAACCCAATCTCGACGATGCGGCCGAAGATGCGAGCAAGCTCCTGGTATCTGCCTTGTCGTTAAGTAAGGTCGTATACGTATGCGAGGTGACGTACTGCCGTCGCTCTTCTGCCGCGTCCTCTTCCCTTGTCTGAAGACGCTCGACGAGGTCGCGCACTTGGATTCGGAGCTCCTCGATGGAATCATTCACGTCAGAGCGTTGCTTCGACTGGTTGCGTGATGAACGCCACGTTTCACTGATGATGAGCGCCGCAGCGACACTGAACAAAAAGCCTTCTGCGAGAAAATTTGCACCGTTTTCGATGGCTCTGAGTGCCGAGAGATCAGTGAGGGTAGTTCCTCAACCAGAGCAGGGAATTCAAACGCTCACCTGGCCTCTGAGAGAGGGCGAATATGCTTGGCAGGTTCGCCCAGCAGGCCCGTTCGCAGCCTCACCTCGTAGCGGTACATGGTCTGTGCGAGCGATACACACACCTTTCTGAAGCGCTCGTGTCTTTTCGTTTTGGTATCAGCTTGCTGCATACACAGGCAGGTCGTGGGTGCTTACTCTCTTGCCTGGCTCTTAATGCGCGCACTGATAGGCTTGGCTAGAGTCTTGAGGGACTTTAATTAAGCTCTTATTGCTGAGAAAAGACTTCTCACTCGAATCAGTAACGTGCCGATCTTCACAGTCGCCATAGGGAAAAACAGAGAGTGGGCTGGTGTTATTGGCTCACAGAAAGAGCCTCCGCAGTGACCGTCGACCGAAGTCGCGCGTTCCGTCTAAGCGAGCACGGCCGAAGGACCACGTCATCCGATATGACACATCGTCGTTGTGATCAGTTCACAGCACCACTTCAAAGCTTTCCTCGCCACCCCTCGCGTTCCGAGTCATACCTAGGACACCTCGTGTTTCTTTCATACGACCTTTCGCTTAACCGTCTTTGTTTCCTGCACCATTCAGTTGCTTACCTCTGCGAGGCAATGTGAGCGTTGCTTCAATTCAAATGGCGGCATACTGGGTCCCTCATGGGACTCATCCCACAGGTGGTCCAGATGTGCTTTGGTTCAAATAGCAGCCTACTGGAGATACCGGTGCCCTCACGGGACATCCATGCCGGTGGCCCAGACAGCTGCTTTAATTCAAATTGTGGTGGCCGCTCACGGGATAAGATGGCTTTATGGAATGCCGATCGTGCCAGCCCCGCTCGCCTCACTCCTTAGCCTGTTCAACTGTTCTGAGGCATGAAAACTTGGGAAGAAAAGCAGCCGCCGCGCGGTGAGTTCGTATCGGCCATATTCTTTATCGTTCTTTTCTTGAAGGGTGGGATGCGGACTTCGTGCAGGATGGTTGAATAGTCGCTGATAGCGATTCAGTCCCTGAACAAGTACCACAGACGTCGTAGACACCATGAACTCAGCTTCTGTTTCTCTTTCCTCCACCAAACTCCATCATCTGGTCCCATCGCCATGTATTTCAGGCGGTCCATCCCTTTTCCCATCGAGCACGTTACTCATTGTTGGTCTCGGTTTCAAGTCGAATCTGGAGACGTACCCCGGGCATCCCATGAACCCAGACGCTCCAGTCTCACAGTTGAGGATGCCTGAGGGTCGGTATCTCATCAAACTAGATTTAACGAGCCTCAATCGAATATATGCGGATTGCGAGCCATCGATTGGTCCAAAGATGGTTCTTTCTACATCCTAGAAGCACCTGGGCACTCCAGCGATCAAGTCATTGCCCTGGCGCGTACTGCTGAAAAATCGCTTTTGCTCCTCGGAGGGGTCCTTTCCCATCATTGCGGCAAATTCCGACCTAACACCCTTCTCCCTCTCCCTATCGATTCTTCCATCTCCGTTCGAACCACACAAGTCACTTTCCCCCTGCCCCGGATCTATCTTTGAGTCCATCCACCTGTCAGCTGACAAGGATGCCTTTCGAACCACCCCGTTTTGTGAGGCGGCTCCAAAGATACGAACGGATCCCGTAGCTCCTCACGCCACGCTTGAAGCGCTCAAGCCACTTGACGCAAGCCCAGATGTGTTTGTCATTATCACGCACGAAACCTCTCCTTGACATACTCGATTTCTATCCCGAAGCAGGATTGGCGGGCTGGGAGGAGAGTGTAGTATAAAGGACGTTGTGAAGTGGAAGATTTTGAAGGACTTTCAAAAGCAGGTGGTGATCTCGGCGTAGGTGCCACTGGGTAGAAGTGAAGACTGTACTTTGACTCACATCTGTACGATTAGAGAGGATTTGCTCGTCATTCTCATGTTGTAAAATCGGTGTCTCGGATACTATTGCCTTGGGTTGGGTTAGTGCAAAGCCAATGAATAACTATCCGCAGTCCGCAATGTAAAAGGATAACGAATAACAAAAGGTGAGTTATACGGTGTGGCCCGGAAAAAGATAATGGGGAGGAATTATGTAATTCGACGAGAGAGTGACAACCGGAGCCAATTCACCTTTTTCCTCCGCCACGTCCCCTCCTCATTGTATTTGCATTGTGAGGCATTAATTTGCTTCACAACCCTCCCTGTTGTCGTCAGGTCGCACTATCTAGGTGGTTGTCATGTCACAGCAGATTTCACAGCAGTATGCATGTAAGTGGCGTTTTGCTCAGTGTTCCTTTGTTTAAACTAATTTTGGACTTGCAGTCCGTGCCCAAAGATCTGTTGGCCTTGTTAGAGGATCCCCTACCTATGATCCCATCGAGGCTTTCCAGGCTCCAGATACCACCACTCGCACGTACCAGTACAGTCCAGACGGGAGGCTTTTTGCACTTGCAGTGCCATCCGGGTGCGTCGAGGTGCAATGTTGATCAAGAAACATCACTTACACGAGACCGTATAGCGTGCGCGTCCATCAAGCGGAGACCGCACTTCTACTCCTAGAGCTCGCAATTCCAAATGTGGTTGAGCTTAGATTTTCTCCACGCGGGACGTATCTCTCTACCTGGGAGAGGCATGTCAAACTCGGAGATGGGGCTCAACACAAGAACCTGCGCGTCTTTTCCATCTCGACAGGACAGGAGCTCATTTCCTTCTCTCAAAAGTACCAAGACGCTTGGGATGTTCAATACACTATCTCTGAATCCCATGCCATTCGCCTTGTTGGTTCGGAGATTCACGTTTTCAGTCCTTCGGATTGGGGGAAGGGCATCGTTGACAGGCTCAAGGTCGAGGGCGCGTCCTCTGTCACTCTAAGCCCTGGTCTCAATCCCTCCATCGCCGCATTTGTACCTGAAAAGAAGGGTCAACCTGCGAGCGTTCGCATTCATGCCCTGCTGAACTTGGGCGCTCCACCTACTTGCCAGAAGACATTCTTCAAGGCAGAGAAGTCCCAGATTAAGTGGAACAATCTTGGCACGCAGGTCCTTGTCCTTACGCAGACGGATGTGGATAGCACCAACAAAAGTTATTACGGGCAGTCAGGGCTTTACCTGCTCAGTGCCGCGGGGAACTTCGAATGCCGCATCACTCTCGATAAGGAGGGCCCAATTCACGATTTTGCCTGGAGTCCCAATTCAAAGGAATTTGGAGTCGTGTATGGATGTAAGGCCGTATGTCATGCTCTTGAGTACCTTGCCTGACGACCCGTTATCAGTCATGCCTGCCAGGGTTATGCTTTTCGACCAGCGCGTGCGGCCGTTGCACGACTTCGGCACTTCGTTCTCTAATTACATATCGTTCAATCCTCAGTCGCGGCTTCTCCTGCTGGGGGGCTTCGGTAATCTTGCCGGAAAAATTGATGTTTACGACCGGCGTTCGCTGACCAAGATATCAACAATGGATGCATCCAATGCATCACAGTGTGAATGGTCCGCAGACGGCAAATTTATCCTTACTGCCACACTGTCTCCGCGTTTGCGAGTTGATAATGGTATTAAGGTGTGGTACTTACTCGGCCAACTCGTACACACACAGGATTGCGAAGAGCTCTATCAAGCGAGCTGGCGCCCCACTCCCGTTGATGCCACACCCCCCTTCCCATCCGTAATCCCACCTGCACCGGCACCGTCTGCAAGTGTCCAAGCTGCGGCAGTGAGTGCCAAGTCTTCCCCGGCTCAACCTATGGGTGCCTATCGGCCCCCTGGGGCCCGTGGGCAAGGTGCCTCTCTTGTGTACACTCGTGAGGATAACGGTTCACCTTCGGGTACCCCCCGGGGTAGCGGCACGGCGACCCCCACACGCCAGGGTCGCCCTCCTGCGTCTCCATCGAACGGGCATGGACGCCGATATGTACCCGGTGCTCCTGCGTCTGCGTCGCTATCCAACCCCGACAGTGTCAAGCCGCGCAAACGTAAAGGTCCCAGAGAGAAGGCTGAAGGTGTTGGGCAGCGGGATAGTGGGACTGTTGAGACTCCAGCTGCTGTCGACCCACTGCTTAAAGTTGATAGCGGCGAACTCGCGACGAATGTGGGCGTGATACCGCTTACACCAGGGGTGGAGACGCTCGATCCTGTACAAAAGAAGATTCGAAACTTAAACAAAAAAGTGAGTCATTACTTGTTTATTTACCCTAATCAACAGCTCTCTGATATTATCTCTGTCCCTTTAGCTAAAGGCCATTGATGAACTTAAGGAAAAGGCTGCACGCGGTGAGCATCTTGAGGCGACCCAGCTTAAGAAGATTGAGAGTGAAGCAGACATACAGAAGGAACTTAAGGCTTTAAATTTATCCTCTTAGGCTACCCTTATGTCTATTCATCATTTTTTCTCTAGCATATAGGGAGTTATGTTGTATATCCATCTGGCCTTTGTGGACAGTATAGAGTAAAGTGATAATGACTTCTCAATTCTTTTGGTGTGTTTTAGGGTGTGTTCAGGAATATTTTTATGCTAGAGCTAGCTGGAGCTGAGCTGTCTAAAGCTGGCCTATAGTGCAAGGTGCTCATCTGACTTCTCTATAGGGGCTGGAATTCTCAGTGCCTAGCCAAACCACCAAAATTGTCAAGGCCCAAGGACCTTAAGTAGAGAATGGCAGGGGTTTTGTAAGTTATATGTAATGCCTTGTCTTGGGGCATTTACCACTAAGTTGTTATCACAAGATAACAACATAAGTTTTGATCAAGTGATTATTGATCAAGTAGGAGTTTGTAATAATATTAGATTAGATGGCTAATTATCTGGGTGATCAGGTGATTAGAAATTATATAACTTAAATTAAAGCAGATTGAATAGGGAGCCCTGTATACTGGGTTGTTTCTTTAAGGCACAGTTGCTTATTAGACATAGAGGAAGTGAAAATAGTGAATTGAGAGTATAGAGAAGAGATACAAGATGGTAAGTTGAGTCTGGGGACCTGACCCCCAACAAGAAATGAGTTGACACTATGTGACTTCATTTGATGTTATACAGCTTACCAAGGGTCTGATCAGATAGCATCAATGGAGGCCAATGTTTGGCAAAAGTCTTGTTGCTATCTGATATTATATGATCTTGGGTTAATGGTGATTCCTGGTCATTTCATACCTGTTGTCATCAGAAGATACTGGTATTTTTTGATCCTATGTGACTACAAAATACCCTCTCCTTCCTTTCCATATCCCCAGGTCCTTTATTGTCTCCATGGCCCACTACATCCACTGCATCCACTGCATCTACTACATCCACCATGTCTGCCACATCCACTGTGTCTGCAAGTCCACTGTGTCTACTACAATGCTGTGTCCAACATGTCAACTACATTCTATGGAAGGAGGGCTACATCAGCAAAATCCAACCTTACTTGCCATGACTTGCTGTTTTTTGACTTGCAAGTGCCTTGCCATTTTATTTGTAAGCCCTGATAAGGCAAGCAAGGCAAAAAATTTATTGGCAAGCCTTTCAAGTTCTGCAAGGCTGTACTGGACCCCATAAGGCCTGCCACAACCTATAAGGCCCACTGAGTCTGTACAAGGTACTGTAGGTACAGCAGCAGCAAGCCACAAGGGTGCATGTAAGGAACCCAGGTTACTGCAAGGCAGGTATAAGGACACTACAACAACCATGTTGGAAGAGTCCTAGCGCTCATACTGGGCTTGCCCACAGCCAACAGACTAACAGTAGTAGCATTCACACAGCACACGCTCTTCATCCCTCATAATGTCTTCTTATCTTACATTGCTGCCCTCAACCAGATCTCAAACCCACTCACCCCCTCCTCCACTGATCCTGACAGTGTGACTGTGTCCACCCTGATCATGGTGCCCTTCCTCCTTGATGTTCCCACTTATCTAGCATGCCAGAAGGCTCTGAGTTGGCATTGATCTGTCACAACAGCAGTTGCATTCATGGTTATGGTTATAACCTCTGTCCCAGTCCCTTTTCCTTTCTCTGCCTTCATTCCTGTCCTTTTCCCTGTCATAGTCTGTCACACAGATCTGGGATCTGTCATGCTCTCTTGCTATCATAGTACTCAGTGCATTCATGGGCATGCAGATGACCTATTATAAGGGTGAACGGTCAGAGGGCTCCAAGTCATCAATCAACATAAAACATACCTTGTTGAAGTACAAGTTGGTGTTAAGAAGTGCCCTTGTCCTGGAACATTGAGTCCAAGTCACAATCCTACTGGACTTGATAATGTGCAAGATCATGGACAAATGAGAGAGAACTGGAGCAGACAGTTTGGGATAAGAAGGGAGTGTGGATGGGGAGGTATAAAAAGTAGCTTACTGGACATGAGTGCAGAAGAAAGGGTGGTAGTAATGACAGGGTATCGGCATATTTGGTGTCATGACAGGTCCAATAATGGTGCCTGCAAATCCAAAATCAAGTGGAGGCTGAAGGTTAGTACCCTCAACCTCAATCATGGTGAATTGGTGCATGAGGCTCAGGGCAAGGTGCCCAGGCTGGCACTAGCTGGCCTACCTGCTCATGTTGCTGCAGCTGGAAGAAGCATGCCTTTTCCTTTACAATCTGGGTTAGCAAGAAAGAGAGCAGCTCTTTATGCTCCCACGCCTGTGTAAGATACTTGTGGAAGCCCTGTTGTGCCAGGAAAGTAAAGACCCAGTTGACATCCAACAGAGTATTGTGTCAATCGGAGCAAAAGGAGAAAGGAGAAAGAAAGTACATGGCCCACCACAAATACAATGGCCTCTTTGGCTGCATTGCCAAGTGGATTTGCATTCAATGCAAGTCTGTCCAGCTCCATGATAGCAGGGAGGGGGATGACAATGGTCCAGTATAGGCTCTCGACAAGTGATATAACCATGGGGAGGGAGGAGAGAAGAATATTTGTGTCCAATACAAGAATGGTATAACCTGGCACAAGCTGTAGCAGTGGACAAGTGGGGGCATTGTGTGCTGTACATTGAGGCTATGATGACCTATAAAGATTGTTGACTACAAGGATTGCTAGAGACCATGGAGATAATGGCAACACTAAACCAATCAAAAAATAAAATAAGAGGGAGGAAGTTCATAACAAGTGACATAACCATGGGGAGGGAGGAGAGAAGAATATTTGTGCCCAATATGAGAATGGTGTAACCTGGCATGAGCTGCAGCAGTGGACAAGTGGGGGTATTGTGCACTATATGTTGAGGCCATGATGACCCGCGAAGATTGTTGACTATAAGGATTGCTGGAGACCACAGAGATAATGGCGATACTAAACCAATCAAAAATAATAATAAGAGGGAGGAGGTTCATGCATGTGCTGGGGCAATTTCTTAATAGACATCTTCTGTGTGTTGACAAAACTCTTGATTGCAATGGAGATGGTCAAATCAATGTTGTCTGCATAGATGTACTTATGCAGGGACATCTGTGCACTTGCCTCTGCCATGCAAATCATGCTCTCCAGGTATCGTACCATGATAGGATAAGATGTTGCGGAAGTGGCAGTCGGCCAGGACATGGCCAGGTCCACTGGATTGAGGACCACACAGTGTGCTAGTGCTCCTACCTGGTGTTTTGGTTAATTCAGATACAGTACATACTCTAATTAGCATCCATTGTTACAATCCTTTAAGTACTTTTGTATGTTGTGTAGTGGACCCTTAGTGTGTGCATCCTAGTGCCCAACTAAGCGTCTGCTACACAGACTTTTCACCACTCATGCTCCTTTGTGTTCACTGCTTGCTTTCCCCAAACTTTACTTTCATTTAGTGCTACAGGTTATGGGCCCTGTCCCTACCACTACTGCCCCCATCACTTGTTCCAAAGGCAAAGCAAAAGCAGCATCACCATCCACATCGCCTCTAGCATCCACACCTTCATCTCTGTCCTTAGCACTTTCCTCTGCTTCCACATCAACTCCCACCATTGCTATGTCTTCACCAACGCCATCTCCTGCTCTGTACAATGAACACCCATCTGCCACACACTTTGTGTTGTCCGCTGACATTCTGCACCTTGATTCTAGAGGTGGGAACTGGGCAATATTTGTGGTGTGATTCCAGGATGCCATGGAAACCGCTGACCGATAGGACCACTTTGATGGCTCAGAGCCACACCCCATCCCTGTTGACTCAGACCACCCCACTACTGCTAAAACTCAGAAGCTGAAGCATTGGGACCGCAAGGACCAGATTGCCCACAACCTCCTGAACAAGTGTCTCCCCAATGAGACGATGCTTGAAGTCCAGCAGTACCAAACAGCCAAGGAGAGGTGGGATGTTGTCAAGCAGCAGTTTATGGTCAAGAGCACATATGCATGGAACGCCCTCTACCAGTCGTTCATTGACATGCAGTGCCTGAAGGGAGGTGACATCTGCACTTTCCTGTCAAGCCTGATGAAGTGGTGCAATGAACTCCTAGCAGCCAGCGTCACCATTGGCAATAAGGACTTTGAGCGCACAGTCCTCAATAGCATCCCAGACCCCCTTGCCACCTACGCCTTACAGTTCCTGGGGCAGGCTCGCCTCAACGGCAAACCACTGGAGATGAGGGATATCATCTATCTCCTCTCCAAGGAAGCGGACCGCATAAAGACCCATTGTGCACCAAAGGACCAGGCCCATGCTCAAGGCAAGGGCAAAGCCAGCGGCCAGCCTGACAAGGCCCTCGCCGCTACCAGCGCCTTTGAAGGCAGTGATGGCAGGCACCACAAGGGGAAGTGCCACCACTGTGGCAAGGAAGGCCACTGGGTGTGCAAGTGCTGTACCAGGAAGAGGGAGAAGGCTGTGGCAGCAGCAGACCAGACTGGACAGACAGCACAGGTGAACCTGGGCACCACTAGCAAGCCCAAGAACAAGCCTGTGGGCTCTGCCAACCATGTCACTACCAACGATAACAATCTGTATGACAGGGGATTCTGGGCTGTCGAGGAGGTTCATGCATGCTATGCGGAACTGGACCATTGCATGGACAACTTGGATTCCAATGACAAAGACAAGGCCTTCTGCACCAAAACATGGGGCACAGAGGACAAAGGCAACCTCGACTGGGCCAGACCAGACAACCAGCTAGTCAATGAGGGGGAGGAACTGGAGGCCAAAGAGGAGGCCAGAGCAGCCACACTGCCTGAGGAGGACAGCACCCCTTGCACTGGGTCCCAACCTGCTTCCCACAACGTGCCACATGTGCACGACATTAGCAGTGACCTGGAGCCACGCCAGGCACCAGATGAAGAGGGGCACAAGCCCCACATCGGAGATGGATGCCTCCGGACCACCTCCTCACCCGGAGAGCAGGTCGTGGACACCATGTGCCTTGCGCACCATCCCCATGACGTTGTGGACTCACTGGAGTTTACATATCCCAACAACCCCAAGCGAGCCATCTGTGCGCGCAAGGGTCAGTTACCCAGCTTCAATGCCGTCATACAGGCTCACCGAGCACCTTGGCTCAGGCCTGGCACCACCACCAAGGAGCAGGACGTCCCATTGGCACCAGCAGCTCTGCTCAAGGGGGAGGAGAAGAGATTACCAGCCGTGAGCAGTGAGCAGACTGCTGCGCCGGGCACACCCTCAACTTCAAACGCCCTCAAATCGCCTGCCTCATTGGTTGAGGCCACATCCCCCCAATTATCCCATGGGCTGGACAGTTTGCCAGCCCAGCCATGCAGAACCATGTGCACTCACATACCCTTATACATTGTGCATAACATACAGTCAGGAGACGTGGTGCACCTTGGCACCAATGCCCCTCACCTTGCACCCTGCCTGCAAGCCTCTAAGGCCTTCGCGGAAGTTCCAGACGAAGCAGGGGGAGTGATGACAATGGAAGACAGTGTGCTGGCACCACCCCAGGACTCCAAGATCATGGAGTTAGCACTTGTGGCTGAGACCGCAGACACAGAGGCACTCCAGCCCTGTGCGCTCAAGTTTGGCACAACAGACATTGTCCTTGTCGACATTGCTACTCTTACCCTTGTCATTGAGATCACCAGTGGTGTCTCCACCAAGTTGATTCCCTGCAACACTGTCAAGCCCCTTGCAGCTCCTGTCCCTCCTCTCACTGACCCAGCACCTGCAAGCGCAGCGGTGTGCGTCATCACATACGACATGCCCCATTACAAGGCCATCGACACATCCAACTGGGCTGCATTGGCAATGCGCCCAGACACCATCTTCTCAGATGTGAACAGCAGCATGGCCGTAGACAGGCGCATCACCGTGACATTGGGATGGGCATCCTACATCATCGGCAGCACCATCCCCTGGCTTTCAAAGCGACAGGAGGACGTCCCCTTGCCAACCACCATGAGCAACCATACTGCAGCGACACATGGCAGCAAGGAGGCACCATGGCCTTGCAGCCCCGTCTCAGACACCTTTGGTGACCCAAGGCCCTCGATCCCTCATTTTCTGACAACCAACCACCCATCGCATTCACATGCAATTGCCAATACCATCCCCTGGACCATGCATATTGACATGCAGCTCAGCTTGATCCCACCAGCCCACAGCCTGCAGATGACACCATGGCCAACACACCCAGCAACCCCCAGTCTTCCACCATGGAGAAGCACTTCATTGCATCCCATGGACTGTGCACGAAGTGAGGGGGAGTGTTGTGGAAGTGGCAGTCAGCCAGGACATGGCCAGGTCCACTGGATCAAGGACCACACACTGTGTGCTGCCAGTGCACAGCATGCTAGTGCTTCTACCTGGTGTTTCAGATACAGTACATACTCTAATTAGCATCTGTTGTTACAATCCTTTAAGTACTTTTGTATGTCATGTAGTGGACCCTTAGTGTGTGTATTCTAGTGCCCAACTAAGCGTCTGCTACACAGACTTTTCACCACTCACGCTCCTTTGCGTTCACTGCTCGCTTTCCCCAAACTTTACTTTCATTTAGTGCTATATAAGAGCCCACAGCAATTGATTCATGCTGCAAGTCTGCAAAGAGTGTTACACACAGACTCTGCATATTGTAAATACTTGCCTTGAGTACTTACAGGTAAGCGTTTAGAGTCTACCTTTAAAGGGTTTAGGGTGGGTGGTCGTTGACGTGAGCGAAGCGAATGGTGGTGGCATGTTGTGCTGTGGGGGCACAAGAACAGAGCTAACTGGGGGGGATGTGCATCCCCTCCACCTTAGTTTCAGCCTTATATGCCTCATCAGAACTCTGATTCAAACTGAGATCAAACCTGAGCCCCTTGCACTATTGGCTTGGGGCTTTGTAAAGCCGGTGCTTCTTCTAATGGCAGACATGGTGCTCCATGGAACTTCCTTGGATGAGGGCTTTTTGCTGCTTCGATTCTGAGGGGCCTTGGCCCCGTGGGGCCAAGGCTGTAGCCTCCATGGAGCCATGTGATGCTTACTATGGTATCCCAAACACATGACAATGTCCAGGCAACAAAGTTGTCAGTAAACATCATAATGATATGCTGGTAAGGTAGGGTCATTTTAGTTTCAACAAACATCACGTGAGGTGACACTGTGTTACCTCCCAAGTTGGGACCCTTCAGCCGATATATTTCAACGTCCGCAGGGTGGCTTGAACCTTGTTGGTGTGGCCCAGGTCATGCATGATAAACCACCATCATTTAGATACAAATTTATGTTACAATAGATACTACAATAAGTTACAAGGGTGTGCATTCATTATTGAAGGCAATATATGCAATTAGATCTTGGAAATGGTTGATCCTGGGAGAACACGATGGCTATGATACTTTTTGGCTGCCCAGGCTACTTCTTTGCTGCTGAGACCCTTCTTGTATCCATCTATGAATCACCGCAACCATCTTGCATACCTGTGAGTGTGTGTCATTGACCTGGCTGGAGGTGACAATGTATGCAATCCAACTTACCAGTGTATCATAAGGAGTGACACTGAGTTGAGAGCATCCACAACATTCTTCTCAAGGTCGGACTCCTTGGATGAGGGTGGGAATTCGCAATACACATGCTTTGCACAACCCCAGACTTGCTTAATGAAATTCAGTTTGCAGTGGAACTTTGGCAAAAACAACACCCGAACTGTTATGATCCACCCCAATTTTTCTCATCCTCATTGGACCCCCTCCTTGTCACCCTATCCAAACCACCACCCATGGCCAAGCGACCATTACCATTGAACCCATCACCCCTACCAGACCTACCGCCCTTGCTGCCCAGTGAACCATCCAAACTATTGTCACCCCTTGATCAGCCCCCAGTCAAGCCCCTTGTCCCCGTCCCCTGGAACATCCATCGTCGGGAATACTCCTCAATGGAGATGTACCGAGAGCCACCCCCAGTAGAGAACCCACTGGAAGATCCAGACAGTCCTATGGAGGACGTGCTGCCCTTAGAGCCAGAGCCATTCATTCCATATGAACCTGATGTCCCTGGAGGCAACATGCACGCCTTGTCCCCAGAAGAGTCCCCCATCATACCATGGCAAGAGTACCTTGCCCCAGATAGTCCTGTGTCCCACAAGCACTCCCTGTTACCCACAAGTCCCTCTTCAGCGCCCATACGCCAACGCACCAGTAGAGAAGGCAGCTACCAATCAATCACCCCTTCTGCCTTGTCGCCCATAGCTGGCACCTCGCCCCAGAGTCAGGGCTACCAGTCGACCTCTCCCGGAGGATCCGCAGACAATCCCTCATCCACGCAGAGCTCCGCAGATGACGCGGATAGCGACATGGCCCTTAACTGGGTCATCAGCAAAAGTTCCAAAAGTAGGTAGTGTATGCAAGGGTATTGTAGCCCTTGCATTGCAAATACAAGATTACTGTCCATCTTATAAGGGCTTGCAAGGTTTGCTCAGACCTTGTGAGGATTGCAAGGATAGTACCTATCTGGTTATGATCCTGTATAGTACCACCAGTAACCACCTAGCCATGCAAGGCAATTACATATATTTTTTGCTCTTGCATAGACCTTGTGAGGGTTGCAAGGATAGTACCTATCTGGTTATGATCCTGTATAGTACCACCAGTAACCACCTAGCCATGCAAGGCAATTACATATATTTTTTGCTCTTGCATAGACCTTGTAAGGATTGCAAGAATAGTACCTATCTGGTCATGATCCTATATAGTACCACCAGTAACCACCTAGCCATGCAAGGCAATTACATATATTTTTTGCTCTTGTATAGAGCTGGCAGATTTATTGGGTATTGCAAGGGGTTGGCAGTCCCCATGGATAGTCAACCCCAGACTGGTAAGGCCTTCCAAGACTTGGTTGTGTCAGATGTGCACATCCAAGAACTCAATCTTGA
>Ga0307510_10000059_pt1 | contig 84839 bp, 78 predicted proteins | sample 12_EM_MG_FD_207224 | JGI IMG/M metagenome (GOLD analysis project Ga0307510, IMG submission 207224) | Populus trichocarpa ectomycorrhiza microbial communities from riparian zone in the Pacific Northwest, United States - 12_EM | ecosystem: Host-associated > Plants > Roots > Unclassified | place... | reverse complement strand
TGCATGGGCCCGATCGATTCGCCCATCGCGCGTTGCGGCGTGGAGATCACCGACAGCCCGTACGTGGTTGCCAACATGCGCATCATGACGCGCATGGGCGCCGCCGCCCTGGCCCGCATCGAGCGCGACCGCAGCTTCGTCCGCGGCCTGCACTCCACCGGCGACCTCGACCCCGGCAGGCGCTTCATCATGCATTTCCCCGAGGAACTGTCGATCAAGTCAATCGGCTCGGGATACGGCGGCAACGCCCTGCTCGGCAAGAAATGCCACGCCCTGCGGATCGCCAGCCACCAGGCCCGGCGTGAAGGCTGGCTGGCCGAACACATGTTGATCGTGGGCGTGGAAGACCCGCGCGGCGAAACCCACTACATCGCCGCCGCCTTTCCATCGGCTTGCGGCAAGACCAACCTTGCCATGCTGATCCCCACCGGCGGCTACGCGAAGGACGGCTGGAAGGTCTGGACGGTCGGCGACGACATCTGCTGGATGACACCAGGCGACGATGGCAGGCTTTGGGCGATCAACCCGGAAGCCGGTTTCTTCGGCGTGGCGCCGGGCACCGGCGCCAACACCAATCCGAATGCGCTGGCCACGTTGTCACACGACACCATCTATACCAACGTCGCCCTGACCGAAGACAACCAGCCCTGGTGGGAAGGATTGGACGACCGCGTCCCCGCCGTCGACTGGCAGGGCCGCCCTTACGACAAGGCCAATGGCCCGGCGGCGCATCCCAATGCACGCTTCACCGTCAGCGCGCGGCAATGCCCCAGCTATACCGAGAAGGCCGAGGCCGCGCACGGTGTGCCGGTCAGCGCCATCGTCTTCGGCGGCCGCCGGCCGTCGCTGGTGCCGCTGGTGTTCGAGGCCCGCGACTGGACGCACGGCGTGCTGGTGGGCGCGGCCATGGGCTCGGAAACCACCGCCGCGGCGACCGGCGCGGTGGGCGTGCTGCGTCGCGACTCCATGGCCATGAAGCCCTTCTGCGGCTACAACTTCGCCGACTATTTCAGCCATTGGCTCAGCTTCGACAAGCCCGGCGCAAAGCTTCCGAGGGTCTTCCACGTCAACTGGTTCCGCAAGGACGCCGACGGGAAGTTCATCTGGCCGGGCTACGGCGAGAACCTGCGCGTGCTCGAATGGATCATCCGCCGGGTAGAAGGCACCGCCCGCGGCATCGACACCCCGATCGGCACGCTGCCGGCACCGGGCGGGATCAACATGGAGGGGCTGGCCCTCGACCAGGCGACCGAACGCGCCCTGTTCGAGGTGGACACCGAGGGCTGGGCGACTGAAATGAAGGACATCGCCAGCTACCTCGATGGCTTCGGCGACCGCCTGCCGCGTGCGCTTGGCGACGAGCAGCGGCGCATGGCCGCCGCGCTGGCAAAGACGGCCCCCAGGGCGTGGGCGCAGGCGGTTTAAACCCGCGGCAGGCTTAAACCAATCCGCCCGCGGGCGCATCCAAGCTGGCAAGATGAATGCTTGCCTCGCCATCGGAACAACCATGCCAGAGCTCGCCGCCGAGCCCTCGGATGCCGACATCGTTCGCGCCGCTGCCGCGGGTGATCGTCGCGCCTTCGAAAAGCTCTACCGGCTGCACGTGGACAAGGTCCATGGCGCCGTATTGCGGCTGGCCGGGTTCGACCACGCCCGGGCGGAGGACCTCGTACAGGAGTCCTTCGTCCGGGCATGGCAGAAGCTCGACACCTTTCGCCACGATTCCAGTTTCGGTACGTGGATCTATCGGCTGGCGGTGAATACCGCGCTGATGGCCATCCGCGCCCGCAACTCGGATCCGGTAAGCATCCTCGACGATGAACACCTGCCCGACGCCGCCGATAACCCGTTCTGCCCGGCCGAGCGCGAGGAGCTGGAGCGCGCCGTCGCCGCGCTGCCGCCACGCGCCCGTGCGGTACTGGTATTGCACGACGTGGAAGGCTGGAAGCACGAAGAAATCGGCAACGAGCTCGGCATGGCCGTCGGCTCGTCCAAGGCCCAGTTGCACCGGGCGCGCTCACTGTTGAAGCGCGCGCTAGGAGACACCCCATGAATGAATTCGAATACCTCCGCCAGATGCGCTCGCTGCGCACGCCCGTGGCACCCTCGCGCGACCTGTGGGCGGCCATCGACGGACGCCTGGACGAAACGCCGGCCACCCGCTCGCGCCATCGGTGGACGCGTCGCCTGGCCGTGGCCGCCGCCATCTTCGGCGTGGCCATCTTTTCCGGCTCCATCGCCCTGCGGCTGGCAGCGCCCGAAAGCGGCAACGTCGCCAGCAGCACACGCTGGAAGCCCGACGACCCGCGCCTTACCGGCGCTGCCGTGGAACTTGCCACCGCGCATAGCGAACTGACCCAGGCCATGCACGACGCACCCGATTCCCCGGCTCTTCGCCGGATCCTTGACCGCACCCAACGACAGCAGGAACGCCTGCGCCAACTCGACCGCCAGGCCGGCTAAGGCCGCAGGAGAACCCCATGAAGACCAAGATCATCTACTGCACACCCCTGCTGCTCACCCTGGCCATCGGCCAGGCCATGGCCGACTCGCCGATCAACCTGACTGCCGCGGCGCGTCCCGATGCCCACGTCAGCATCGACAACGTCAAGGGCGAAGTCACCGTCACCGCCTGGGACAAGCCGCAGGTGGAGGTATCCGGTTCGCTCGGCGCCGGTGCCCGGCCGCTGAAGATCGAAGGCGACGACCACAACCTGGACATCAAGGTCTCGGGCACCGAGAACGGCAACTGGTTCAACTGGAAATCCGACAACCGCATGGGTTCGACGGTACTCAACGTCCGCGTGCCCAAGGGTGTTTCGCTGGATATCAACGTGGTCAGCGCTCCGGTGACCATCGACGGCCTGGACGGCGGCAAGGTCGATGTGGAAAGCGTAAGCGGCCGTGTGCGCATGAATGCACGCACCAGCGGCATCAACCTCAATACCGTCAGCGGCAACATCGAGCTGGGCGGCCACGCCGGCGATGCGCAGCTGCAGACGGTGAGCGGTGACATTACCGCACCGTCGGTGGGCAGCACGCTGAAGGCCGAGACGGTGTCCGGCCACATGAACATCAGCGGCGGCCCCTATCACAAGGCGGAACTGAGCACCGTGTCAGGTGACCTGCAGCTTGGCGGGGGCATCGAGGGCGATGGCACCATCACCATCGACTCGATGAGCGGCGATGTGCAGGTAGCCGTGCCGGCCAACCTATCGGCGAAGATCACCGCCAATACCTTCAGCGGACAGCTGCGCAGCGATTTCGGCGAGGCGACGAAGGGCGAGGACGGCCCGGGCAGCGAACTCAATGCCACCGCCGGCAGTGGACGCGGCAAGCTGCACGTGGAGACCTTCTCGGGCGACCTGAAGATCCGCAAGGGCCAGTGACCCGGGGTCAGAGTAATTACTCTGACCCCCAACATCGTGCCGCTAGAGGTCCTGGTGATACTGCACGTACGGCGTACGCGACTGATCAGGCTCGGGGCCCGCGGCGGGTGTGGGTGCGTTGCCGCTGGACCACACGTTCTGCGCACCGATGCTCAACTGGCCCTTCCAGGGCAGCTTCACGGTGACGCCAAGGTCGATCGCGCTCCAGCGGCGATCGGCATTGAGCTGGTTGATCGCACCGGCCTCCGGCTGCATCACGCGACCGACGATGCTGCCCGACAGCGGGCCGCGGTCGACGCCGAGGCTCAGGGCTTTCTGGTCGACCGTGCTGATGCCCAGCAGATTGCCCGGCAACAACCGGATGCGGCCGACGCTGGCACCGACATCCAGACCCGATTTGCCGTCGAACGGGACGCGCCCCTGGGCATTGATCTGGGTACTGCTGCCAAGGGCCGACAGCGGCAGTCCGTTCGCCGTCCACGCACCGGGCGTGCCCGGAAGGACACGCGGCAGCGTGGAGTCGGAAGTACGCGACGAACCCACGCCCAGCCCCAGGCTATAACCGGAAATATTGTAGGAAGCGCCGATTTCGCTGGCGATGATGCGCGGCGGTGTGCCGCCGGCAACGCAGGCGGCGTTGTTGGGCGTGGCGCAGGCATCGGCCGTGTTGACCCACGAATGGTCGGTAACACCGGCATGGGCCGTGAGGTTCTTGCCCAGGTCATAATTCAAGCGCGTGGAAAGCGCCGTGGACGCATCGACCGCACTGAAGGTGATGGGATTGGTATCGCCCACGCGGCTATTGCTCGATTCCGCCTGCAGGGCCACCATGCGGCCATCAGGGGCGCGCCATAGGGGAACAGCGATACCGGGGCCGATCTCGGCCATGCGATCAGGCTGCTGGTTGAGCAACTTGGCCGCATCCGTGCCTGGATTTGCGCCGGCCACGGTCTGACCCACGGCCGCAAGCGGCAGCGAAATCAACAACATGGCAATGGAACGGCGCAATGAGAACACGTCGGAATTTGGTCCCGGTTGTCGGGCCACCCTCCCCCACGGACGGCAGCAACCCGAATATACCGCGTTTTACAAATAACTAACAGTCCCCTGACTCAAGTTGGGGCCAAGATAGTCGAAAAAGATACAGGGGAGGCATCGATGGTTTCCCCGTTTCACCCAATTTCCTCGCCTTCGGGGAAAGACGCGGATATAAACTGAATCCTAACTTGCCGGGACCCCCGCACGCATGACGCTCGCGTCGACAACCAGCGCCGAACTCAGCCCCTTCCAGGGGCTGCCGGACGACGTCCCGCGCGAGGCCATCGAACAGTTGCTCGCAGCCGTGGATATGGCGGCTGTTCGCGACATAATCGAAGACATTGCGCGCCAATCGCTGCCAGATGCCGTCGTTTACTGGCGTTCGGGCGACAGCACCGAGGAGTTCCGGGAAAGTATCGACCTGCTGCTGGCCGAGGATACCCACGGCAAGCGCGAGCTCCGCGTGGCTTCCCCGCTGGACGCCGGCGCCGATCCTTCCTGGGGCGAGAAGATCGACTGGCTGGGCCGCCTTGCCGCCGCGCGCCTGCGCCAGTTGGGCGAAACCGCCAACCTGTACGAGGCGATCTCCCGCCTGGCGCTGGCAGAACGCCTGCAGCGCGCGCTCTACGCGATTGCCGAACAGGCCAGCGCCGAGCACAACATGAAGGACATGATGAGCGCGCTTCACGCGATCGTCGGCAGCCTCATGTATGCGGAGAACTTCTTCATCGTGTTGTACGACGCTCAGAACGAAACCGTGCGCTTCGCCTACTTCGTCGACTCCGCCGACCCGGACATCCCCGACCACGAAGCGGTCGCACCGCTGGCCACGATCGAACACAGCCTTACCTGGTATCTGCTCAAGAACGGCCGTCCGATGATGGGCGCCAGCGAAGACCTCGAGCAGCGCATCGAAGGCCCGCACCGCCGCCAGGGTCCGTCCTGCGCCGATTGGCTTGGCGTGCCGATGAGGCGCGGGGAACGCGTGGTGGGCGCGCTGGTGGTGCAAAGCTATCGCGACGATACCCGCTACACCGAAAACGACAGGGAACTGCTGGCCTACGTGGCGCAGCATGTGCAGACCGCGCTGGAACGCCGCCAGGCCCACGAGGAACTCGAACGCCGCGTGGCCACGCGCACCGCTGCCCTGCGCGAGGCCAACCGCGTGCTGCGCCAGCAAGTGCTGCAGCGCCAGCGGGGCGAACGGCTGCAGTCGGCGTTGTTCCGCATCGCCGAGCTCACCAACGCTTCGGAAAGCCTGGAAAACTTCTATGCAGCCGTGCACCGCGTCATCGGCGGCCTGCTCTACGCGCGGAACTTCTATATCGCGCTGCTCACGGACGACCAGTCCAAGCTGACCTTCCCTTATTCCGTGGACGAACTCGACCGCGCGCGCAACCAGCGCGAGTTGGGCCGCGGCCTCACCGAATACGTCCTGCGTAGCGGCAAGGCGCTGCTGGCCGACCGCGACGAGATCGACCGCCTGCACCGCGAGGGCATCCTGGTGGCCTCCGGCGCGCGCTCGTTGCACTGGCTGGGCGTGCCGTTGATCTGGGGCGAACGCTCGATGGGCGTGCTGGCGGTTCAGAGTTATTCGCCGGAGCACACGTACAGCCCGCGTGACCAGGAACTGCTCACGTTCGTCAGCTACCACGTGGCCAACGCACTGCAGCGCAAGCACACCACCGAATCGCTCAAGCAGGCCTATGCCAGCCTCGAGCGCCGCGTCACCGAACGTACGCGCGCGCTGGCCCTGGCCAACCGCGACCTGCGCGAACAGATCGCCGAACGCGAGCGCGTCGAACGCCGCCTGAAGTACGAAACGCTGCACGATTCACTGACGGGCCTGCCCAACCGCACGCTGCTGCTGCAGCGCCTGGACCAGGCCCTGTCGCACTACCACGCCAATACCGCCGAAACCTTCGCGGTGCTCTTCGTCGACCTCGACCGCTTCAAGGTGATCAACGATTCGGTCGGCCACCTGGTGGGCGACGACCTGCTGTTCCAGGTGGGCGGGCGCATCCGCGCATGCCTGAAGACCCGCGACGTGGTCGCGCGCCTGGGCGGCGATGAGTTCGCGGTGCTGGCCGAGGGCATCACCGAGCCCGCACAGGCGATGCAGATCGCCGAACGCATCATCCAGGAACTGCAAACACCGTTCCGCCTGGGCGCCAAGGAGATCTTTACCTCCGCGTCCATCGGCATCGCCATGCCCGGTCCCGACTACCAGCGCCCGGAAGACCTCCTGCGCGACGCCGATTCGGCCATGTATCGCGCCAAGGACGAAGGCCGCCACCGCGCCGCCGTGTTCGACGATGGCCTGCGCCGCGAAGCGCTGAGCCTGCTGGAACTGGAAGGCGACCTCCGCCGCGCACTGGCCCGCAATGAATTCGTGCCCTTCTTCCAGCCCGTGGTGGAGCTCGAAGACGGCCGCATCGTGGGCTACGAAGCACTGATGCGCTGGCGCCATCCCGAGCGCGGCCTGCTGGCGCCTGGCGAGTTCCTCAACGTGGCCGAGGAAACCGGCTGCGCCGAGGCCATCGACTGGCAGATCTTCGAACAGGTGTGCCGGCAGGCACGCGCGCTCACCCGCGACGAGGGCTTCGTCAGCATCAATGTGTCGGGCCGTCATTTCCGTTCGCCGGACCTCGACGAACGCCTGCTGGCGCTGTTTGCCGAGCACAATGTTCCGCCGCGCACGATCCGCGTGGAGGTGACCGAGCGCGCGCTGCTGGAAAACCCCGCGCAGGTGAAGAGCATCCTGAACAACCTTCGCGACAAGGGAGTGGGTATCGCCCTGGACGACTTCGGCACGGGCTATTCGAGCCTGAGCTACCTGCACCAGTACCCGATCGAAACATTGAAGATCGACCGCTCGTTCGTGATCCAGCTCAGCGACGAAAACGACAGCCAGGGTGCGGCGGTGGTCCGCGCCATCCAGGCGCTGGCCGATTCGCTGAAGATGCAGGTGATCGCCGAGGGCATCGAAACGCCGGTGCAGCGTGCCGCGCTGATGCGCGTGGGCTGCAAGTTCGGCCAGGGCTTCCTGTTCGCCCAGCCGGCGCCCGCCACGACCTGGCTGCACGCCCCGGGAAAGATCAGCGCCTGACGGCGCCGATCAATGCGCGATCGCGTCGGCCGGTGCCAGGCCGTTGATCTCGACGCGGCGGTCCGGCGCCAGGCATTCGGACAGGGCCTTGCCCTTCTTCTTGCCGCACTCGGCCACGCTCTCGCGCTCACCCTTGCCGGTCGCGGTGATGGTGTCGGCGGGCACGCCTCCTTCCACCAGGTACCTGCTTACGGCCTCGGCGCGCCTTTGCGACAACTTCAGGTTGTTCTTCGCCGTGCCGGTGCGGTCGGTGAAGCCCACCACCTGGAGATCGTGGAACTGGGTGGGCACCTGCACCGATAGCAGCATCATGTCCAGGCGCTCGCGGCCGGCATGCGTGAGCCTGGCCGAGCCCGGCGCGAAAGCCGCGTCGCTTGAAAGCGTGACCGGCGGCATGGGTGCCAGCGGCGCGGAGGTAGTGGCTGCATTCGAGGCCACCAGCGCTTGCGCCGTTGACGCTGGAGCAGATGGCGGAGCGGGCGCTGGGCTGGGCGCCGGGGTAGGCCCCGTAGTGGGCACTGGAGGCGTGGGCGCCGCCGCAGGCGATGGCAGCGAGGCCTGGCTGGTGGCAGCAAGTGCGACGTCACTGGCCGGCGGCGCGGTTGTCGATGGCGAAGCCATCGGCGTCGGCGCAGCGACTGGTGCGACGGTTGTCGGCGCGACAGGAGGCGGGGGCGTTGCCGGGGGCGAAGTCGATGGCGTTGGCGTCGGTGCGGCGACTGGTGCGGCGGCAGTCATGGTGCCAGGCGGCGTAGCCGGCACCGGTGCCGTCACGGGCGCAGCCAATGCCGGCGCCGCAGGAGCCGGTGCCGACGCAGGCGCAGGTGGCACCGCGGGCTGCCACGTCGCTACTGGCGGTGCCTGCGTTGCCTTGGCAAGAAGACGCTCCTGGCACCCGTCAGGCTGCCAGTGCAAGTCGTTGACGCGGTCGTCCGTGTCGAAAGCCACCAGGAACTGGCACTGCTGTACCTGGTCAGCCGCGTCGCGATAATTGAAGACGTAGTTCCAGTGCGATGCGTCCATGCCCTCATGGAAATGCGGCATGCCGATCAGCGCGTACACCTGTGAGCGGGCCAGCCCCGGCTGCACCTGGGCGAGCCTGGACGTGTCCACGAAGACACCCCCGGGAATGGCGGCGCTGGCAGGGTCCGGGAACGCGATGGACGGTTCCGCCGGCGGGGAAGATGCGCGCCCGGGAACCTCTGCGCACGCAGCGAGCGAACCGGCGACAACGAAGGCAAGCAGGAATTTCACCCCGGCCGCGCGCCACGATGGCGTGCGCCCCGTTCCCTGGGTCACTTCATCCTTCCTACCACTTTTTGCCTTCCCCGATGTTGACGCCACCGTCACTCCGCGAATTCGTCGTCTAGTTGAGCTTATACACCTAGCGGCCACTCTCGGAAATCAACGACACGCCATAGGCATGCTCATTTAGCCGGCTCCAAACTGACGAGGGTGATCAGGCGGTTGCGAGGGGCGGGGATGGTAGTCGGCTTCGCGATCACCCGGCCGCACCGTGGGCACGATGCTGGCGAGCACCTTCGCGTCGTGTTTGCGGCGCTGGTGGCGACGCCAACCCACCACCTCCACCAGCAGCAGGGCGAACACCACGGCACCGGCCACCCAGCTCCATGGCCGCCTCCAGAAGGGCGCATCGCCATTCTCCTGCCCGACGACCGGGGCGGCCGCAACGTCGGCTTTCGACACCGCCGCAACGGTGGACGTCACGACCGGAGCGGCAGGGATCGCAACGACCGGCGTCCTGGCAGGCAATGCCGATGGCTTTGATTGCGATTGCGAAAGAGTGGTCGCGGCTACCTTCGGCGCCGATGGCGCCGGTGCTGCGCGAATGGCCGCGGCTGACACCGGACCGGGCACGGCTGCTTCGCGGATCGGCAGTGCAGGGTTCGCTGGCGCGGTGGCAGGCTTGCGTGCGGACTGCACCGTCTTCTCGTGCAACGGCGGCGCGGCGCTTCGCCGGGGATGTTTGTCCGGTACTGACACCGATGCTTTCCCTTTCGACGACGCCGCCGCCGCCGGAGCCTGCGCATTCGCCTTCGGCTGGGCGTACTGCGTCATCGTACGGGTGAGGTCGTCGAGCTGGGCGGCTGACTGCTGGCCAAACGCCGGCGTCGCGACCGCGGCGCCCATGCACGCCAGCCACGCGCCCCTGAGAGCGCCTGCGCGCCTCCCGGACGATCCGCCCGCCGCCTTCCCCATGATTGCCTTCCCACCCCGCCTTACCGCCGTTGGTGCAAGTACAGCGTCATTGGCCAGCAATCGCAAGTCTCGCCCAGGCGTTCAATGTCCGGCCAGTTCGCCCTGCTGGCTGCGTACCAGGGTAGCGCGCGGCAATTCGCCAAAGGTGTGCCGGTAGTGCTCGGCGAAACGCGACAGATCCCACATGCCGCAACTCAGGGCTACCGACTTCACCGAACGGCGGCTGGCGTCGGCCTGCATCAGGCTGCGATAGGCCGCGCAAAGACGCAGCAGCGACAGGTAGCGATTGGGCGGGATGCCGATCAGGTCGTCGAAGGCATAGCGCAACGCACGCTCGCTCGCTCCGGCGGCGTTGCACAGCTCCTGGATGTAGATGTCGCGGCGCAGGTTCGCGCGCATGAAGTCTTCCACGCGGCGCACCGTGACGTAATGCGCCCGGCGGCCGCGGGAGGAAACCGGGCGGTCCTCCGCGGTGGCACCGAGCGTCGCTGCAAGGTGCCGTCGAAGCAACGGTGCCACCAGTTCGCCGGCCGGCTCGCCGCTTTCCAGGCGCGAGCGCAGTGCATCGTAGCCGTCGCCCAGCGATCGGGCCTCTCCCGCGTGGCCGGCGATGAACATGCGCAGGCGGTGCGCGCTGGGCTCCGGGTTGTCCGGCGACAACGCGGCAAACTCCGCGCGCAGCATGGCCGCGGGCAGCAGCATCAAAGTCCAGCGGCAACCGGCAACCAGCAGCACTTCGCTGTCGCCCTCGGGAAGCACGGTAACGACCGAACCTGGTTCAAGCCCCACGCCGTGGCACCAGCTCTGCGGCGCGGTGTCGTGGATGTAAGCCACCAGGCTCGTGTCCTCGGGCAGCGTGAAGCTGGCCCGGAACGAAAACCCGTAGCAGCCGGTGATCAACACGCAGTCGCCCGCTTGTTGCGTGACCACCTCGCCCTGCAGTGCCGCGGCTCCCAGCAGCACCACATCCGCCTCGCAAACGCCCAACACAGCCGATACTCCGGCCAGATCGAGCGGCTGCTCCACGCCTCCCCCGTCGCTGATTTCCCCGCCCACGCGCATTGCTCCATTTCAGGCTGTGGCCCCCAGGAATTTATAGGAGCAAACACCTGGGTGTATAGCTGCACGAAATCGGCAATTACCCGGGCTGATTGAGATGACGGCCCTGGACCGCCGCCTTCCGGTCGCGGGGGCCGCCCGCCGTGACCGTGCCCTGGCCTATTTGGGCACCCTTGGGGCCGAACCGTCCCCTGGCTGGCGATCATCAGGGTCAAATCGGACGGAAAAATCGCTGCAACGGCGTGGCGGACAGCTGGCTCACCCATTAAAGTATGGATTCAGGTGCCGTTTCATCGCGATAACGGCCACAGGGAATCCGCATGACTCGAAAGGCCACGACAACCGCCTCCAAGCTGGCTGCCTGCCTTGTGCTGGCCCTTGCCCCCGTGGGCATGGTTCTTGCCGCTGCCAAGCATGCCCCGGCCCCGCGGCCGCCGGCAGCAACCGCACCGGCGGCGGCACCGGCCGACGTGCCCACCGGTCCCGCCCAGATCAGCGGTGCCACGGCCGACGAACTGCGGCGCCTGGTCGATGAGCACGCGCTCTCGGAACTGCGCCGCACCGCCAACGGCAGCTACGCGGCCAGCCTGCTTTTCGACGCCGACCACCTGGTGTACTACGTGGTGCTGTCGCACAACGCGGAGTACTGGCGCGTGATCAAGTCCGACGTGGTGGCCGACGCCGAGCGGGTCTACCGCACCTTCGCCCAGCAAACCGAGCAACTGGCACAGACCGATATCGACACGGTGCGGCTGGAAGCCGGCCGCAAGTACGGCGAGAAACTCCTGAACCTCAACCAGCAGCGGCTGGCCAAGTTGCAGGAAGACGCCCAGCATCGCCAGCAGCAGGCCACCCAGGTGGCGGCGATGCAGCAGCAGGCCAAGGCACAGGCCACCGCGCTCAGCTCGGACTTGCGCAGCACCCGCTCGCAACTGGAACAGGTGCAGCAGAACATCCGCACCCTCGAGGCACAGCAGGCCGATCCCCTGCTCAACCTGCCCGAGGCGCCCGCACCGACCACCGCCCCCGCGCCGGTGACCACGCCCGAGCCCGCCCGGCAGCCGTAACTTTTTTGAAGGGGGTCAGAGTCATTACTCTGACCCCGGACAGGCTCCCGGCAGGCCCAGCTACTGCAGCCGCTTCGGCGCCGCCGGCACGGCCGCGGGATCGGCGGCGAGCACCTGCTCGGCGTCCACCTTGTCGAAGGTGTAGCGCTGCGCGCAGAACTCGCAGATCACCTCGATCTCGCCGTCACGGGCATCAAGCGCGGCCTGCACTTCCTCCCGCCCCAGCGAACGCAGCATCCCCTGCACGCGTTCGCGCGAGCAACTGCAACCAAAGGCAAGCATGCGCGGCTCGAACAGGCGCACGTTCTCTTCGTGGTACAGGCGGAAGAGCAATTCTTCAGGACGCGTAGCGGCAAGCTCGGCCAGCGTGAGCGTGTCCGTGAGGTGATTGACGCGATTCCATGCATCACTGTCGGACACACCGCCCTGACCGCCCTCGCCAGGCATCTTCTGCAGCATCAGGCCCACCGCGTGGTCGCCATCGGCTACCAGCAGGATGCGCGCGGGCAACTGCTCCGATTGCGTGAAGTAGCCCTCCAGCGCCTGGGCCAGCGAAGGTTTGTCCAGCGACACCAGTCCCTGGTAGCGCTGGCCGCGTTCGGCGCTGCCGATGGTGATGGCCATCAGGGCGTTTTCCATGGCACCCAGGTCCAGCGACCCGGGAAGCGGCTCGTGCCAGCGGGCCAGTCCCCGCAGGCGGCCCTGGTCGGCGCACTCGGTAAAGAGCAGGCGCAACGGACCGGAACTCTTGAACTCCACCGACAGTGTTCCCTCCAGCTTGATATTGCCCGTCAACAACGCGCTGGCCGCCAGGCTTTCGCCCAGGAGGCTCTTCAACGGCGCGGGATAGTCGGCGCGCGAGGCCACTTCGCGCCAGCTCGAGCCCAGGCGCACCAGCGCGCCGCGCACGCCGGCCTCCTCGAGCAGGAAGCGGTAAAGGACATCGTCGGTGGGAAAGGTGGGGGTATCTGTCACGTGGAGTCTCCGGCAAGCACGCTACGTGGGGGCAAGCGTATTCGATGGCAACCTTCCCGCCTGGCCATGACGGGCCTACGTATACTCTGCCTCATCTTCCGCCCGGCCGATCCATGCCCACGCATTCACGACCTTTCTGGCGCCGCCTGCTGCGCATGACCGGGCTGGCCCTGCTGGCCTTCGTGGCGATCTCCTGGCTGGCCGTGCTGGTGATGCGCTTCGTGCCGCCGGTGACCTCGGCGATGATGCTCGAGCGCCGCATCGAGGCCGCCGCCACGGGCGAGCCGAATTTCCATTTCTCCCACCGCTGGGTGCCGGCAAGTGAAGTGACGCCGCTGGTGCCTCTGGCGATGGTAGCCGGCGAGGACCAGAAATTCCCCTTCCACCATGGCTTCGACGTCGACGCCATCCAGGATGCCCTCGACGCGGCGGACGAAGGTAAACGCCTGCGCGGCGCCAGCACCATCAGCCAGCAGGTGGCGAAGAACCTTTTCCTGTGGAATGGCCGTAGCTTCATCCGCAAGGGGCTGGAGGCGTATTTCACCGTGCTGATCGAGCTGACCTGGCCCAAGCAACGCATCGTGGAGGTATACATGAACATCGTGGAGCTCGGTAATGGCATCTACGGCGTGGGTGCAGCCAGCGATGCGTTCTTCCGTGTTCCGCCGGCACGGCTATCGGCCACGCAGGCGGCCATGCTGGCCGCCGTGCTGCCCAACCCGCGGCGACTGCGCGTGGACAAGCCCAGTGCTTATGTCATGCGACGCACGGCATGGCTCACCCAGCAGATGTCGCAGCTGGGTGGTCCGGCCTATGTCACCTCGAACCATCCCGTACCACGACAAGGACGCTAACCGATGACGGAACTCACTGTGCTGGTGCCCGCTTACAACGAAGCCGACGGACTGGCCGACTTCCACGCGCGGCTGGCGGCCGTGCTCGATACGATACCCGGCACGGCGCGGGTGCTTTACGTCGACGACGGCAGCAGCGATGCGACATGGGCCGCCATCACCGCACTGGGCGCCGCCGATGCGCGCGTCACGGGGCTGCGCCTGTCGCGGAACTTCGGCAAGGAGGCGGCGATGACCGCGGGCCTGGACAACGTGGATGCCGACGCCGTGGTGGTGATCGACGCGGACCTTCAGGATCCGCCCGAAGTGATTCCCGCGCTGGTGGAGCGCTGGCGCGCCGGGTACGACGTGGTCTACGCCACGCGCCGCGTGCGCGAAGGCGAAAGCGGTTTGAAGCGCCTGACGTCGGCAGCCTTCTACCGCGTGATGGAGAAGCTCTCCGACACCCCCGTGCCCCGCGATACCGGCGACTTCCGCCTGCTCTCGCGCCGCGCCGTGGAAGCCCTGCGCCAGTTGCGCGAGCGCCAGCGCTTCATGAAAGGCCTGTTCACCTGGGTGGGCTACCGGCAGACCGCCGTGGTCTACGACCGCCACTCCCGCCACGCCGGCAAAACCCACTGGAACTACTGGCGCCTGTGGAACCTCGCCATGGAGGGGATCACCTCGTTTTCCACCGCACCGTTGCGGCTGGCCACCTGGCTGGGCGTGAGCGCTGCCTGCGTGGCCTTCCTGTACGGGCTGTGGGTGATCGTCAAGGTACTGGCCTTCGGCGACCCGGTGCGCGGCTATCCCACGTTGATGGTGGTGATCCTGTTCCTGGGCGGGGCGCAGTTGCTGGCCCTGGGCGTGATCGGCGAATACGTGGGCCGCAACTATGCGGAAAGCAAGGCGCGGCCGATCTATTTCATCGAGGACCGGCTGGCTTCACGTGGCGATAACCGAACTGGACACGCGCGGGACTAGACTCATCCCATCGTTCCACGCGGAGGGGTAAGGACATGCAGCAAGTCAAGCATCTGTTGCAAGGCAAGGGCAGCGACGTGTTCGCCGTCGCCCCGGACGCGCCGGTCTATGAAGCCATCCGTGCCATGGCCGAACATGTCGTGGGCGCACTGGTGGTGCTCAAGGGCAGTGAACTGGTGGGCGTGATCTCCGAGCGCGACTACGCGCGGAAGGTGATCCTGCAGGGCAAGTCGTCCGCGCAGACGGCGGTGGCGGAAATCATGTCCACCCCGGTGATGACCGTGGGCCTGGATAACACCGTCGATGAATGCATGCGCCTGTGCACCGACGGCCGCATCCGCCACCTGCCGGTGGTGCATGGCGGCAAGGTGGTGGGCGTGGTGTCCATCGGCGATCTGGTCAAGGCGGTGATCGACGACCAGGCCCACGAGATCGACCAGTTGCAGCGGTACATAGCTTCGTAGGGGCTGTTGGGGTCAGAGTAATGACTCTGACCCCGTTTCCGCTCAGGCCGCGCGGCGCGCTTCGGCGTCTGCTTCGGGCAGAAGATCAGGCGAGGTGCCCGCCTTGTGGCTGATCCAGGTGGCAAGCAGTGAGCCACACATGCTGATCAATGCCATGCCGGCGACGCCCATGCCCAGCGCGCGCAGCCCAACCACGCTGGAAGTCACCAGTAAGTCGCCCAGGCGCCAGACGGCGGTCTCGACGAAGTTCTTGCCCTTGTAGCGGTCCTCCCGCACCACGCGCGTATACAGCGCGTCGCTGGCGGGCTTGGTCATGCCATAGGCCGTGCCACGGGTCACCACCTGCATGATGGTGATCACCGACACGCTCACCGCCACGGCGCCGCCGAACCATGGAAGCGGGAAGGCCAGCACCGCGTGGCTGGCCGCCGCCACCCACAACAGCAAGAGCACGTTCACCACCGAAGGGATGATCAATCCCCACGTCGCGCCCAGGCGCACCAGCACCCAGCGGGTGACGGTGAACTGCATCAGCGCGCCGAAGAGGTTGATGGCCAGGTCCAGCCGCGAGTAGAACTGCGTGATGGCCACCTTGTCGTGCATCGTCGCGTGCACGCTATCGGCCACCAGTGCGTAGGCCAGGGTACCGATGCCATCGCTGAGCAGCATCAGGATGGCCATGTTGCGCAGGAAAGGCTGCGACCACGCCGCCTTCAATCCTGCCAACAGGGAACCGCCGATGGCGGCGTCTTCCACCACGGCGCTGCCCTGACGCGGCGGTTGCCGGCGCGACAGCCACAGCAGGCAGCCCAGGGCAAGGGCCAGCATGGACGCCGATACCACCAGCAGGGGTGCCACGCCCACCACCGAGACCAGGAGGGACGTGACCGTCGGACCGAACAAGGCGCCGCCCATGCCGCCCATGGCGATGATGGGAAAGACCGCGCGGGCGCGGACGCTGTCGTAGATGTCCGCCATGAAACTCCAGAACAGCGACACCACGAAAACGTTGAAGACGGTGGTCCAGACGTAGAAGACGATGCCCAGGTTCCTGGCGCCGATGCGGTCCTGGGCCAGGAAGGCCGGGACGAACGCCAGCAGGCAGGCAATGAAGAAGCTGTAGCTGCAGGCCAGCAGGGGCGCGCGCCGGAACCGGGACACCATGTAGCCGAACAGGGGCGTGAGCAGCAGGGTGACCACGAACACGGCAAGATAAATCGACGGGAGCGCGGTAGAGCCCACCGCACCGACCAGCTGATCACGTACCGGGCGGATGATGTAATACGCCGTCAACAGAAGAAAAAACGCCAAAGCGGGCAGCCATGGCACCCCTTCACGGGCGGTGGCTCCGGTGGCCGGTCGCTCAGCAGTCATGCGATCAGGAATTTCCACGGGCGTTATTGCGCAGACTATCACGCCGCCCGCGGCACACCGGGCGCTGAATGGACCGAAACCGTACGTTGTTACAGGCGCCGAAGTCGCCCACAATGCCGTTGCGGCTCCCGCTCGCAGCCCTTGTCCTCGCCGGTCGTCTTTCCCGCATGCCATTACGCTTCAGCCTGCTCTTCGCTCTTGCCGCCCTGCCCGCCTCCGTGGCCCTGGCGGCGCCCCCACCCGCCCCCGTCGTCGTCCACGCCGATCCGCAAGCAGCGCACCTGCCGCCCGAACGCGTGAAAGAGACGATCGACAACTACAAGACATGGCTGGACACGGTCCAACAGCGCGATGCCGTGGCGGGCCTGGCCACTGCCGTGGTGGTGGACGACAAGGTCGTCTTCGAGCACACCATCGGCTACGCGGACGCGGCGACCAAATCACCGGTGCTGCCCACCACCGTGTTCCGCCTGGCGTCGCTGTCCAAGGCCTTCGCCACCGCCGTCACCGGCATCCTGGTGCACGACGGCCGGATGAGCTGGGACACCAAGCTGGTCGACGCCCTGCCCTTCTTCAAATTGAAGGACATGCAGGCGGCGCAGAAGGCCACGGTGCGCGACATCCTGGGCCAGCGGCTGGGGTTACCCAAGAACACCTACGACAACATGCTCGAGGGCAACATGTCCTACGAGGACCTCGTCCGCAAGCTCGACGAGGTGGACCTGGCCTGCGGTGTCGGCCAGTGCTACGGCTACCAGAACGTGGCTTTCAGCCTGATCGGCGACGTGGTCTACGCGCAGACGGGCGACTTCTTCTATCGCCAGGTGGAGCGCCGCGTGTTCGCGCCGCTGGGCATGGATACCGCCAGCTACGGCCGTGACTCACTCGAGGCCAGCGCCAGCTGGGCGCGCCCGCATCGTGCGGCGGGCCACGGCTGGATCTCCTTCGAGCCGAAGGAAAACTATTACCGCGTGGCCCCGGCGGCAGGTGTCAACGCGTCCATCCGCGACATGGAGCAGTGGCTGATCGCACAGATGGGCGGGCACCCGGATGTGCTGCCGTCCTCGGTGCTGGACGTACTGCACGCACCGGAGGTGTCCACGCCATCGGAGCTGCGCGCCACGCCCTGGCGCGCCGCGCGCCTGACCACGGCCGACTACGCACTGGGCTGGCGCGTCTACACCTATGCCGGGGAAACCCTCGTGTTCCATGCCGGCGCGGTGGAAGGCTACCGCACCATGATTGCCTTCTTCCCCAAATACCACGCGGGCGTGGTCACCCTATGGAACTCCACCGGCCCCGTGCCGTCGGGGCTGATGCCGATGGTGCTCGACGGCCTGATCGGTGCGCCGCATGTCGACTGGGCCGGCGTGGAAGGCTCGGCGCCCGCGCACATCGTGCCTGCGATAGCTACCAAGGCGCGCGGCACCGGCAAGGCGAAGGGCAAGGCCACCGCAGCCGCGCCCCGGTCGCACGGCAAGGGCAGGGCTGCGGCAACGGCTTCGAAGAAGCCGGCAGGCAAGGCGGGCGCCACCAAGACGGCGCAGAAGAAAAAGCAGGCGACACCCAACGACGACTAGCGGCCGAGCTTGAACTCGATCCGGCGGCGCATCGTTACCGGCATCGGCTCGCCATTGCGGGTGGCCGGGGTGAATTCCCACTTGCTCACCGCGTCGATCGCCGAGCGGTCGAACACGTGCTTGGGCTGGGCATCGACGATGCTTACGCCGTCCACCCCGCCGGTGCCGCTGACGGTGAACTCCACGTCCACCCAGCCTTCCTGGTTGGCACGCTGCGCCGCCGTCGGGTAGCGCGGGTTGACGCGGCGCGTGAGCACCGCGTCGGTGATCTTCACGTCGTCGCTGGGCGTGGCGCGTGCGGCAGCGGTCGCGGCCGCATTGCCCGCAACGGCGCCCGGGGCCGTCGTCGCGCGCGGTGCCGCGGTCTTGGCCTGGGTGGCTGCGGCAGCCTGCTGGCGCGCGGTCTCCGCGGCGGCCTGCTGCTCGGCCACTGCGCGTGCGGCAGCTTCCTTCTGCTGCTGTTGGACCAGCGCCGCCTGGCGCTGCTGGTCCAGCTGCTGCTGCTGTTCGCGATCGAGCGTCTTGCGCTGCGCGTCGAGCTTGGAGCGCAGGATGGTGAGCGTGTAGTTTTCCGGATCCGCCTTGGCCAGGAGGTCGATCTCGCGCTGGGCTTCGGTGAAGTCGCGCTGGTTGATCGCCGATTCGGCGGAGCTTGAGGCAAAGGTGAAGGTCTCGCGCAGTGCGTCGGCGGCCACCGCGTTACCCGGCTGGCGCTCGAGCGCCTTCAGGTAGAACTCGTAGGCATTGTTGCCGGCCGGGGCCACCAGGCGGCGATCGTTCATCGCCTTGCGGGCCTCGGAGAGCAGCTGGTCGACGCTCAGGCGATCAACGTCCGTGGGTGCGGCAACGCTGGTGGCGTGTGCCGGCGCCTGGCCGACGGTGGGCGTGCCGTTGATCTGCTCGACGGCGGCCTTGTTGGGCAGGTACACCAGGAAGTAGGCGGCCACTGCGAGGGCGAAGAACACCGCGACCACGGCGATGAGCATCTGGCTGGTCGAACCGCGGACCAGGCGTGGTGCGAAAACCGGACGACGCTTGTGCATGTGCTCTCACCACCGACTTAAGGTATGGATGGAACTTGAAGGTCGATGCCGGCAAGGGTGCGGGGAAAGGCCCATGTAGGCCACGTGCCATGGTGCGCCAGGCATCCATCGCAACGCACGACCTGGCTTGTCCCCTGTAAAGCCCCCTGTGGCTCTTCCCCGCAGCGCACCCCAAGGGCACGTCACGGACGCGTGAAGTAAACCGTAAAAACCGCTCCACGGCAAACCATCGGCCGGGACGGCCAGAACTTTAGCGCCGCACAAACGAAGCGCCCCGGCTCAGGGCCGGGGCGAAGGGCTTCGAAGTACCCTCCCCGCGCTGGGCGTCGCGGGGAGGGAAAATTCGATCAATACGACTTCTAGTTATTTGGGTACCGCTTATTACTTCTTGGCAGTGCGGGTAGCGCGAGCCACCTTGGCAGCGGCCGTCTTCTTCACGGCAGCCTTGCGCGGAGCCTTCTTGGCAGCTTTCTTGGCAGGGGCCTTCTTTACAGCCTTCTTCACAGCCTTCTTTGCAGTCTTGCGGACGGCCTTCTTGGCGGCCGGACGCTTGGTTGCAGCCTTCTTGGCCGCCGGACGCTTGGTTGCGGCCTTCTTGGCAGCGGTCTTGCGGACGGCCTTCTTGGCCGCGCTCTTGCGGGCGGTTTTCTTTGCAGTTTTCTTGGTCGTAGCCATGGTTCTCTTCAGCTCCTCATCGGTTGGCAGTGGTTGCCCAGTAAAAGCATGGAGGAACGCTTCGACGAGCAAGTCGCTATTCGTCGCGTGCCTCAAATTGTTCACTTGTCGGCGAGTGCGTTCGTCGGAGAGCAGTCGCAACACGTGGAGTGGAATCGATACCGTGATCTTCCGGACCGCACCCGCTTTGGAACCGTGTTCGACGTACGCCGCGACGAATTTTCCTGTACCCATATCACCCGTTCCCCGTCAATTGTTGCAGAAGCTATTCCTGTCCATACCCTGTGTCAATCAATTTTGGCCATGAAATTAAGGCGTTGCGATCACCCCCTGGAGGGTCGCCAGGCACCCCGAGTGGGGGTCAGGTGGTGTTTTCGATGCACTATCGCAAGACGTATGGAAGTCCAAATGAAAATTGCCAAATCGCTTCCTTGTGACACGAAAACCCCTTTATTTAAGTGATTTTCGTTACAACAGAAATTTTTCCCGCGCATTGGATCGCGTGACGCGCAGCATCGCCGATGCACGTCGGCGAACGTCCGCGAACACCGCTCTGGGGCGATGAACGGTAGTCAACCGGGGCGTAAAAAAAATTTTCCGGAAAGACCCTCCGGGCACCCCATGGACACCCCGCGGGGGTGATCGGCGACACCTGGATGGGTTCGTGCGCGCCTGCCGGGCGATACCCTGGCCACCACTTCGCGCGACACATTCGACACCGAAAGAGAACACGACGGCGACCATCCACCCCGCGCAAAATATTCCGCGCGCGGCGTGGATGGCGCGAGGGATTCAGTCGTCGTTCTCGACGAGCTCGCCGTATGCGTCGGCGTCGAGGAGGTCTTCCAACTCGTCACGGTTTTCCACCTTGACGCGGAAGATCCAGCCCTCGCCATAGGCGTCTTCGTTGATCGTCTCGGGCTTGTCGGAGAGCGCCTCGTTGACCTCGACGATTTCGCCGGACACCGGGGAATAGATATCGGAGGCGGCCTTGACCGACTCCACCACCGCGGTGCCGTGGCCGGCCTGCACGGTGGCGCCGACTTCCGGCAACTCGACGTAGACCAGGTCGCCCAGCTGGGCCTGCGCGTGGTCGGAGATGCCCACGCGCACGGTGCCGTCGTCTTCGACGCGGGCCCATTCGTGGGATTTGAGGAACTTCAGGTCGCCGGGGATCTCGCTCATGGGGTGCTCCTGGGGTGTTGGTCGGGCCGGATTGTAACCGGCGCCATGCTGGATCAGATGACGATGCCGTCCTGCGGCTTGCCGTCGCGGACGAAGGGATATTTGACGATGCGCACGGGCACTTCGCGGCCGCGGATGTCCACGCGCACGTCGCCGGGTTCGCCCACCGGGATGCGGGCGAAGGCCACCGCGCGATTGAGGGTGGGGGAGAAACTGCCGGAGAGGATCTCGCCCTCGCCGGCGGTGCTGAGCACCTTCTGGCCGTGGCGCAGCACGCCTTTTTCGTCGAGCACCAGGCCGACCATGGTGCGCGGCACGCCCGCGTTCTTCTGCGCCTCGAGCGCGGCGCGACCGATGAAGTCGCGGCCCTCGTCGAGCGATACCGTCCAGCCGAGGTTGGCTTCCCACGGCGTGACGTCTTCGTCCATGTCCTGGCCGTAGAGGTTCATGCCGGCCTCCAGCCGAAGCGTGTCACGGGCGCCCAGGCCCGCAGGCGCGACACCGGCTTGGGCAAGCGCCTTCCACAACTGCACGGCGCGGGTATCGGGCACGATGATCTCGAAGCCTTCCTCGCCGGTGTAGCCGGTGCGCGCCACGAACAGCGGGATGCCGTCGGGGCCCTCGACCTCGGCGGCGACGAACTTGCCGAGCTTGGCGACCTTCACACGGCTGTCATCGGGCAGCAGCCCCAGCACGATGTCGCGGGCGGTCGGGCCCTGCACGGCGATCATGGCGAATTCCGGGCGCTCGCGCATGGCCACGCCGAAGGCCGCGGCCTGGGCCTCGATCCAGGCCAGGTCCTTGTCGCGGGTAGAGGCATTCACCACCAGGCGGAAGAAATCCTCGCGCAGAAAATAGGCGATGAGATCGTCGATCACCCCCCCGCGTTCATTGAGCATGCATGAGTAGAGCGCCTTGCCCGGCTTGGTCAGCTTGTCGATGTTGTTGGCCAACAGATGCCGCAGGAACGCCCGAGTACGCTCGCCGGTGAGGTCCACCACCGTCATGTGCGACACGTCGAACATGCCGGCGGCCTGGCGTACGGCGTGGTGTTCCTCGATCTGCGAGCCATAGGCAATGGGCATGTCCCAGCCACCGAAATCCACCATGCGGGCGCCGAGCTCGCGATGGGTGGCGTTGAGGACGGTTTTCTGGGTCATCGACTTGGGCTCGATTGCATGGGGAAGCGGTCATTATCCTTGGAATCTTGCTAGCCTTCCACGCATGGCAACCGAGGGGACACCAGGCACGGCCAGCATCGACTTATCGTCGGGCACGGGCCGCCTTGTGGTTGCCGGCGACTGGACCCTGCCCTACTACGCCTCGCTGCATGCGCACATGCGCATCTGTTGCAACCAGGTAAGCGACCATACCGCCGTGGATTTCTCCGGACTGGGTGCCCTGGATACCGCCGGTGCCTCGCTGCTGGCGGACCTCCTGGGTCCCGCACGGGTCGCGCGCCTGGCCGCGGGCACGTGCCTGCCCAAGGAGCGCGCTGCGCTGCTGCAGACAGTCGGCAACGCCCTGGCCGCCTATTGCAAACCGGCACGGCCGCGACGATCGAAGGGGCTGGAGGATTTCCTCGCCCGCATCGGCGCGGGGGTCGAAAGCTTCGGCAAACAGACGCTGCTGCTGCTCGGTTTCGTCGGCATCGTCTTCGAAGCCCTGGGCCGCACCTTCTGGCGCCCGAAGCACTGGCGCGTCACGTCGCTGGTGTCGCACGTGGAGCAGACGGGCCTGAACGCCCTGCCCATCGTGGCGCTGCTGTCGTTCATGGTGGGCGCGGTGGTGGCCTTCCTCGGCGCCACGGTCCTGGCGGACTTCGGCGCCACCATCTTCACCGTCGACCTGGTCGGCTATGCCTTCCTGCGGGAATTCGGCGTGATCCTGACCGCGATCCTGCTCGCCGGCCGCACCGCCAGCGCGTTTACCGCGCAGATCGGCTCGATGAAGGCACGCGAGGAGATCGACGCCATCCGCACGCTGGGCCTGGATCCGGTGGAGCTGCTGGTGCTGCCCCGCGTACTGGCCCTGCTGGTGGCGCTGCCGCTGCTCACCTTCGTTGCCATGATGGCCGGTGTGATCGGGGGAGCGGTGGTCTGCTATGCCACCCTGGGCATCACGCCCACCATGTTCATCAACGTGTTCCACGAGGACATCCACATCCGCCAGTTCCTGGTGGGCATCGCCAAGGCCCCGTTCTTCGCCTTCCTGATCGCGGTGATCGGCTGCATGGAAGGCTTCAAGGTGGCCGGCAGCGCGCAGTCGGTGGGCGAGCACACCACCTCGGCGGTCGTGCAATCGATCTTCGTGGTGATCCTCTTCGACGCCATCGCCGCCCTCTTCTATACGGGAATGGGCTGGTGAACGCGCGCGAACCGATCATCGAGGTGCGGGACCTGGCCAATCGCTTCGGCGAGCAGGCGGTGCACGAGCACCTGGACCTCACCGTGTACCGCGGGGAGATCCTCGGCGTGGTGGGTGGCTCAGGTACGGGTAAATCGGTACTGCTGCGATCGATCGTGGGCCTGCGGCGTCCGTCGGCAGGTTCGGTGCGGGTGTTCGGACAGGATCTCCTGGCCCTGCCACCGGAGCAGCGCTCGCAACTGGAGCGCCGCTTCGGCGTGCTGTTCCAGGACGGTGCGCTGTTTTCCTCGATGACGGTGGCCGAGAACATCGCCCTGCCATTGATCGAGCACGCCGGGCTCATCCGCGAAGATGCCACCCGTCTGGCCGCGGTGAAGCTGGCGCTGGTGGGCCTGTCCATCGACACCGCCGGCAAGTACCCCGCATCGCTCTCCGGCGGCATGACCAAGCGTGCCGCGCTGGCCCGCGCGCTGGCGCTGGACCCGGAAGTGTTGTTCCTGGACGAACCCACCGCGGGACTGGACCCGATCAGTGCCGCAGCCTTCGACCAGCTGCTGTTGACGCTGCGCAATGCCTTGGGCTTTACCGTGTTCCTGGTGACGCACGACCTGGACACGCTTTACACCACCTGCGATCGCGTGGCGGTGTTATCGCAAAAACACGTACTGGTGGCCGACACCCTGGACAAGGTCGCGGCAACCGACGATCCGTGGATACGCGATTATTTCCACGGTCCACGCGGCCGTGCCGCACGTTCTTCCTTATCTATATAGGTGTGCCATGGAAACCCGAGCGCATCACATCCTGATCGGCCTGTTTACCGTGATCGTGCTGGCTCTGGGCTTGAGCTTCTCGCTGTGGCTGGTGAAATCGAGCTCCGACCGCGCGTACAACGAGTACGACGTGATCTTCAATGAAGCGGTGACGGGCCTGACCAAGGGCGGCGCCGTGCAGTACAACGGCATCCGCGTTGGCAGCATCTACCGGCTACAGCTCGATCCCACCGATCCTCGGCGCGTGATCGCGCGCATCCGCACCGGTGGGGACGTGCCCATCCGCCAGGACACCCGCGCCAAGCTCGCCCTTACCGGTGTCACCGGCGTGGCGGTGATCCAGCTTTCCGGCGGCTCGCCTGGCAGCCACATGCTGGTGTCCGACGACGGCAACGTGCCGCGGATCATTGCCGACCCCTCCCCCTTCGCCAAGCTGTTCGCCAACGGCGAGGACCTGGTCACCAACTTGAGCCAGGCCGCGTTGCGCGCCACGCAGCTTCTTTCCAACGAGAACATCAACCGCATCCAGAACACGCTGGACCACATCGAAAAGGCCACCGGGGCCCTGGCGGACGAACGTGGAAACCTCAAGACACTGATCGAGCAGATGACCGAAGCCAGCAAGCAGGCCAACCAGGCACTGGCGCAGGCGCAGGCACTGATCGGCCACGCCGATACACTGGTTGACGGACCCGGCCGGCAGACCCTGGAAAGCGCACGCAACGCGATGGCTTCGCTCGAGCGCACCACGGCCACGGTGGACCAGATACTCAACCGCAATCACGATGCCCTGGACAATGGCGCCCAGGGCCTGAACGACCTGGGCCCCGCCATCCGCGAACTGCGGCAGACGCTGGCGGGACTGCGCCAGGTCACTCGCCAACTGGATGAAAACCCCGGCCGTTACCTGCTGGGCCGCGACAAGAGCAAGGAGTTCGTGCCGTGAACATGATCGCGATGAAATCCCTGGCGGGCGCTTTGCTGGTGTCGTTGCTGGCCGGTTGCTCGATCCTGCCCAAGGCGGAAGTTCCCGACGTTTACCTGCTGCCGGCGGCAAAGGCGTCCGCCGGCACTGGAGCGCCCGTCGCCTGGACGCTGCGGGTGACCACGCCACAGGCCAGCGGCCTGGTCGACTCCAGCCGCATCGTGGTGGTACCCGACGGCGATCGGATCACCACCTACAAGGCGTCCCGCTGGAGCGACCGCGTGCCGCAGCTGGTGCGCGACCGCTTGATCGATACGTTCCGCAGTGACGGCCGCGTGCCGGCGGTGAGTAACGACGATACCAACCTGCATGCCGACCGCGAGCTCGACGGCCAGCTGCGATCGTTCCAGTCGGTGTACGAAAATGGCGCGCCCGTGGCGGTGGTGCGCTACGACGCGCAGTTGGTGGACGCGGCCGACCATCGCATCCTGGCCACGAAGAGTTTCGAGGTACGGGAGCCTGCGGGCAGCAAGGACGTGCCGCAGGTGGTGGCGGCATTCGGCCGCGCCAGCGATGCGCTGGCGGCGGAAGTGGTGGCCTGGTCGGTGGCCCGCTAAGCCTGCGGCTGCACCGGATAGATCGGATCGGCATCAAGGGTGGAAGCACATACCTGCGCCAGTTCGAGCAGGCGCAGGTCCGACCCGCGCGCGCCGACCAGCTGCATGCCGATCGGCATGCCATCAGGCAGCGTGCCCATCGGAATGCTTACTGCCGGGCATCCGGCAAGGCTGGCAAAGCTGGTGAGGTCGGCCTGGGAAGCCGGCGGCGTATCGCTCAGCGGGAATGCGCCCTGCGGCGTAGTGGGCATCACCAGCACATCCACCTGGGCGAACAGGCGACGCATCTTCAAGGTGGCGGCATCGAGCACGAGATCCGCGGCGGCGTAGTCGGCCGCGGACTTGCCACGGGCATAGTCGAGCATGCCGCGCAGGCGGGCGGACACCGGGTAGGCCTCGTCGGCCAATTCCTCTGCGAAGGTATTGAGCATTTCCGATTCCATCAGCAACAGGCCGGCGCGGCGGGTGCGGGCAAAATCCCAGTCGTCGAAGTCCACCGCTCGGCGCTCGCCTAGTTCACGGGGGAGTTTTTCCAGCGCCTGGTTGAATACTTCGATCACTTCCGGCCGGACGCCGAAGCGCGCAAGGTCGGGCAATAGCCCTGTGCGCAAATGGCCCGGCTCCCAATCAGGCAACTGGAAAGCCACCCGGCGGCGGCGCGAGCGCGCGTCGTCCGCGTCGTAGCCAGCCAGCACCTGCAGCAGCAGGGTGAGGTCGTCGACTGAGCGCGCAAGGATGCCCACGGCATCCAGGCGCCTGGCCGCAGGCACCAGGCCACGGGCGGAGATCTCTCCGTGTGTTGGCTTGATGGCATAAATACCGCAATAGCTCGCCGGGATGCGGATCGAACCCAGGCTATCGGAGCCCACCGCCGCGGCCGCCAGGCCCGCGGCTACGGCCACGGCCGCACCACCGGATGAACCACCTGCCGTGTAGCCATGGCGATGCGGATTATGCGTGGCGCCGTGATGCGGGTTGTCAGTGGTGACGCCCAGGGCGCCTTCGTCCATGTTGGTCTTACCAAGGATCACTGCGCCCGAGGCTCGAAGCCGCGCAACCACGTGCGCGTCGTCGGTCGCCGGTTTGCTGCGCCGCCGCATGCCCGCGCGCGTGGGCAGGCCCGCGACGTCGAAGTTGTCCTTGATGGCTACCGGCACCCCGTCCAGGCGGCCCATCACGCCATCGCGTCGGCGCCGGTCGGCCGCTATTGCCTGTTCCTGGATCAATGCGTCGGACGTCTCCAGGTAGGCGTTAAGCGCGGGATTCAAGCGCTTGATTGCATCCTGGTAGCTTGCCGCCAGCTCCAGCGGCTGTAGTCGCCCGATGGCCAGCCAATGCAGCAACTGGACCAGCGTGGCGCGGCGGATGTCACGGTCGTCAATCGGTGGCAATGCGCTCATGGACACTCCTTTGATGGCCCGATTATGAACAATCCCGGTTAACTCCGTGCAATGGCATGCCAAATTTGCCGCCCGGCTCACGAATCGCCACAATCAGCGGCCACAGGAACGGAGCCAGCCATGAGCGAGCGCGAATCGATGGAATACGACGTCGTCGTCGTTGGCGCCGGGCCCGCCGGCCTGTCGTTTGCCATCCGTTTGAAACAGCTCAAGCCCGAGACCACGGTTTGCGTGATCGAGAAAGCCTCGAGCATCGGCGCGCAGATCCTGTCCGGTGCGGTGATTGAACCAGCGCCACTGGATGCCCTCCTGCCCGGCTGGCGCGAGAACAAGCCGCCGGTATGCGTGCCGGTGAAGGAAGATGAATTCTGGTGGCTGCGCGACAAGGACAACGCCACCCGGCTGCCCACCCCGCCGCAGATGCACAACGAGGGGAATTTCATCGTGAGCCTGGGCGCCCTGTGCGCCTGGCTCGCTCCCCAGGCCGAAGCCCTGGGGGTGGACGTGTTCCCAGGCTATGCCGCGGCGGAAAACCTCTTTGATCGCGAAGGCGCGGTGGCCGGCGTGCGCATCGGTGACATGGGCGTTGCCCGCGACGGCTCGCACAAGCCCGGCTACACCGAAGGCATCGACATCCACGCCAAGCTGACTGTGCTGGCCGAAGGCTGCCGTGGGCACCTGAGCAAAAAGCTGATCCGCACCTTCGGCCTGGACAAGGATGCCGACCCACAGACCTACGGCATCGGCATCAAGGAACTGTGGCAGCTCCCCCCGGGGCGCGGCACGCCCGGCAAGGTTGCGCACACCCTGGGTTGGCCGCTGGCCAACGACACTTACGGCGGAAGCTTCATCTACCACCTCGACAACGACCGCGTGGCGATCGGTTTCGTCGCAGGCCTGGACTACCCCGACCCGATGTTCTCGCCGTTCGAGGCGTTCCAGCAGTTGAAGCACCACCCGAAGGTCAAGGCGCTGCTTGAAGGCGGGAGCATTCTTTCGGCCGGCGCGCGGGCCATCGTCGAGGGCGGATACCAGTCGCTGCCGAAGACCGAGATGCCCGGCGCACTGATGATCGGCGACGCGGCAGGCCTGCTGAACGTGCCGAAGATCAAGGGCACGCACCAGGCGATCCGCTCGGGGATGCTGGCGGCCGAGCACGTGGCCGATTCGCTGGCATCGTCGGGCTTCGACGCGAAGCTTCGCGGGTCGGCGATCATGGCTGAGCTGAAGAAGGTGCGGAACATCCGCCCCGGCTTCAACAAGGGGCTGTGGCGGGGACTGATCAACGCAGCCTGGGAGACCATCACCGGCGGGGCATCTCCATGGACGCTGCGCAACCATGCGGACTGGTCGTCGCTGAAGAAGCTAGACCAGTACGAGGCGCCGAAGAAGGACTACGTCGAACGTACCCTGCCGCCGCGGGATCGGCTGGCCAGCGTGTACTTTGCGGCGACCGAACATGATGAAGACCAGCCGGTGCATTTGAAGGTGCTGGACACCACCATTTGTATTGACCGGTGTACGACCGAATACGGGAATCCCTGCCAGCGGTTCTGTCCGGCGGGGGTGTATGAAATCGTCGAGGATGACGCGGGCAAGCGGCTGCAGATCAACTCGGCCAATTGCGTGCATTGCAAGACGTGCGATATCAAGGATCCGTATGAGATTATTACCTGGGTGACGCCGGAGGGTGGGGCTGGGCCTAATTATCAGGGGCTTTGAGGTTGGCCAAGGCCGGCTCATTGCCGAATAGGCACATCCGAAGACACGAATTGGCGTAGTGGCAGGCTCCGCATAGTTCGATAGAATCAGCCAGCTGCCGCCCAACAAGGAATGGTTATGCCTCGCGCCTGCCTGATCGCTTTAATGTGCTGTCTTGCTTCCGCCTGCGCGACCCAAAGGGCAAACTACCAGTCGTACAACTACAATCTGCCGCCAGCGCAGGAAGGCATCACGCCGCCAGCGCAGCAGAACCAGGCGCATTGCCAGGGGTCCGGGACGGCCGCCGCGGCGGGGTGCCTGATACAGATGGGCGTATCAGCGATTTATAGAACGCTCGCCTCCAACTGATCTTATATCGCCGCAACCAAGGACTGACCCCATGTGCAGGAATATCGCCGCAGCTATTGTCGTCGTGGGACTTGCCTCGCTCCTGGGCGGGTGCGCGACGAGCAGACCGCATCCCGACTACAGCAAGGACATGGATCCGTACGTCGTCCATGACACGGCAGGCAAACAAGTCTGCAGCAGCAGCGGTGGCAACGGCGTGGGCTGTGCGGCTGTGTTCGGAGCGACGTTGCTGGAATCGTCAGTACTGGGCAAGTAAGCCCATGCAAAGTTCAGAATCACTCGGCGAGCTGCGCATTGCAGGCATGCAATAGCAAGGATTTGTACCCGGTGATTACATGGGTGCTGGTAAGCAGGTTGGTCCGAAATACCCAGGGGCTTTGAGATTGGCATTCGTGCGCTACGGGTGATTGCGAGTCGATGGCGTATCATCGCGAAGATCAAGCCAATCGATTCTCTCAGGAGAGCACGATGCGCCATGACCACGACGACGGGAAGTCTGCCCAGTTCGACCAATATGCCGACAGCTATACCGACCTGCACAGGTCGAGTATTGCCGCCAGTGGGGAAGAGCCTGCTTATTTTTCAGCGTACAAGGCTGATTACATGGCTGCGCGCGGCTCGTCCGACCGGAGCATCGGCTCGATCCTGGACTTCGGGTGTGGAGTGGGAAATTCGATTCCCCATCTTCGCGCGGCATTTCCGTCGGCGACGATCCACGGTTGCGACCCCTCGGGTGAAAGCATCGCCGTGGCCGAGTCGAAGTTTGGCAACGTTGCCCAGTTCAACGCCGTTGCGTCGTCGATGCTCCCCTATCCCGACGGCGCATTCGACCTCGTCCTGGTGGCCTGCGTGCTCCATCATATTCCCGTCCTCGAGCGGCAAGCCTGGATGTCGGAGATCCACCGCGTGACGCGGCCGGGCGGCCGTGTCTTCGTATTCGAGCACAACATGCTCAATCCCGTGACGCGCAAGGTCGTGCGGGACTGTCCATTCGACGAGGATGCAGTCTTCTTGCCGCGCAAGGAGGTGCTGGGGCTTGCCCGGGGCTCTGGTTTCAGCTCGGTGGTTGCCCGCTACGTAGTATTTTTCCCACGCCCCCTGGCCGCGTTGCGTGGCCTGGAACCCATGCTGGGCTGGCTTCCACTCGGCGCGCAGTACGTCGTGATGGCCGATGCTTGAATTCCGTCCCAGTCAAAGCGCCTAGGCCACCGGCGACCACGGCGCTCCACCCTTGTCCCATAGCGCCTCCAGGTAGCGCTTGTCGCGCAACGTGTCACACGGCTGCCAGAAGCCGGTGTGGTGGAATGCGGCAAGCTGACCGCTTCTGGCCAGGTCGCTGAGGGGTTCGCGCTCAAGTGACGTGTGATCACCGGCTATATAATCGATGGCCGCTGGCTCCATCACAAAAAACCCTCCGTTTATCCAGCCGATTTCGTCGCTAGGTTTTTCGGTGAAGCTTGTCACCGCGCCACCCTCACCCATGTTGAGCACACCAAATCTTCCCGGTGGGCGCACGGCAGCCACAGTGGCAAGTTTTCCGTGCGAGTGGTGGAACTGCAACTCGGCTGTGATATCGATATCGGCAAGTCCATCACCGTAAGTAAGACAGAACGTCTTAGCAAGGTGCTGCCGGACGCGGCGCAAGCGTCCACCAGTCATCGTCTCCATGCCTGTATCGACGAGGGTAATGGTCCAGTCCTCGGCCTGCGAATCCAGCACCTTGGCCTCGCCGGTACGTAGATCGATCTGCAGGTCAGCCGTGTGACGGTAGTAGTTGAAGAAATACTCCTTGATCACATAGCCCTTGTAACCCAGGCAAATCACGAAGTCGCGGATGCCGTGCGCGCTGTAGGTCTTCATGATGTGCCACAGCAGTGGACGTCCCCCGACTTCCACCATGGGCTTGGGCTTTTGATCGGATTCCTCGGCGATACGGGTACCCAGGCCACCTGCAAGAATGACAGCTTTCATTTACGCCCCTAGAGCTTGAGTTCATCGGGTGGGAAGTTGAGGCTCTCCTCGACGATCGCCACCGGCTCGTTACGGAGGAGTTTGTAAATGCGCAACAGGTATTCGCCAAGGATCCCGAGCAAGAGCGCCTGGAAGCCGATGCCGAACAATACGAGCACAAGCACGCTGGCGATGCCGCGAGGCCAGTCGGGATGCAACGCGCGCATCAAGACGTAATAAACCGCACCAATCGTGCTCAGGAGCAGGATCAACAGGCCAGTCACGGTCGCAAGGCGCAACGGCACCGTGGAATGGTTCAATACACCCGTGATGCCAAGCTGCATCAGTCGCATCAATCCGAACTTGCTCTCACCCGCAACGCGGGCAGCGCGCGCGTATGGCACGCCGCGCTGGCGAAAGCCCATGCCTGCGATGATACCGCGCAGATACGGATCGGAAGAGCGGTATTTCTGCAGGGCGTCAACGACCTTCCTGTCGATCAGGCGGAAGTCGCCAGCATTTCGTGACACTGGATATTCGCTTAACTTATCGATGGCAGCATATCCAACTTCGCGAAAACGCGTGATCAGCTTGCTCTCCGGACGTTCGGTGCGAATGCCGAATACCACGTGGTAGCCAGCCTCCCAGAAATCCATGAACTGCTCAAGCATTTCCGGGGGGTCCTGCAAATCAGCATCGATCTGCATAACGGCGTTGCCGCGCGTGTGCATGTAGTTGGCGAGGATGGATCGCTGGAAGCCGAAGTTCTTCGAGAATCGGATCGCGCGCACACGCGGATCAGTCAACGACAGCGCATCGAGCATCGCCCACGTGTCGTCCGTCGAGTTGTTATCGCTGAAGACGAACTCGATGTCGCACCGATCCTTCATGTGCTCAGCTAGCGCGGCAAGTCGGGCATACAGCGCCTGAATGTTCGCCTCTTCGTTGAATACGGGAATCGAGATGGATATGAGCGGTTTCATCGTCAAACCTTATCGCGGCTGTCGCGGTTGAGTTCATCGACCGAACTGGCCACGGCCTCGAGGAACGAAAAAGCCGGCGCCCAGCCGGTCGCGGCACAAAATGCAGATGCGTCACCGATCACGGTTAGGCGATCATCCGGGCGCATGGGCAACGCACCAAACCTGAGCAAGCTTGCAGGTTTTTCCATTGTCTGCGCCACCGATTGGGCGAACTCGCGAACCGAATGCCCTACACCAGTTGCCACGTTGTAGGCGCCTGTGGCGAGGATCCCGCCGGCCAATCCGGTCAATGCCTGTGTCACGGCCTGGCAAACATCATCGACATGCACGAAGTCACGCACCTGGGTTCCCGTAGACAAGGCTACAGGCTGGCCTTCCCGTAAACTGCCGTGCAGGGAAGGAAGCAGCCGATGTGGAGCCTCCCCCGGCCCGAAGACATTGAACAACCTCAAAACAGCACAAGGCATGCCGAGCGTAGCTGCCACGGATAACGCCAGCAGGCCTCCAGCGGCCTTGCTACCGCCGTAAAGCGTGCCAGATTCGAGCGTGGCATGCTCGTCAAGCATCGGCATTTCCGATGCAGCGTATTCAGCTGAACTGCCCGCTACCACGACCGACCGTGCCTGCACCTGGGCAGCGAGCTGGACGACGGCGACCGGCAGCAGAGCGTTTCCATTGATCAACGACGCTACCTCGCGGTCCGAGGGGTACACGCCAGCAGCGGCCAAGTGCACGACGCCATCGAATGTCATTCCTCGAGTCGCCTCCCGCATGGCTTCCAAGCCATAGTCAGGGACCGTGATCCAGCTTTCAGACCCAATATCCGGCGATCTTCGCCCTAGGCCGACGGCATGCATCCCACCTGCCTGCAGATGACGCAGATACCGTCGACCGATGAAACCACTTGCACCGGTAACCAGGATCCTCATCACTCAGCGGAGCATCGTGTGGTGCAGGTCCGTGCGCCATCGCGCCAGCTGCTCCCGGGTGATTGCCGCGGCGCCAGCAGGATCGCGGTAATACTCGCGATACCAACGGGCCGTTTCCGTGACGACGCGCGGCGTATCCCATGGCGGGCTCCATCCGAGTACGTTCGCAGCCAAACTGCTGTCAAGCGCCAGTGCCCGTGCTTCGGACAACGGGCTGTCCATGAGGTCCATGGAAGGTGACTCCCATTCGGCACACATCATTGCCAGTACATCACGCACACTATGTTGCCGTGTATCGTGGGGGCCGAGGTTCCATGCCCGCGCGGCAGGCGTGGCTTCTTCGAACAGCGAAGCAAGCAACATGAGGTAGCCTTGGGCCAGCGCCATGACATGCTGCCAGGGACGCGTAGCGTCTGGATAGCGCAACGTCAATTTGCTTCCCGTCGTGACCGCACGAACGAAATCCGGGACCAGCCGGTCGTCAGACCAATCCCCACCACCGATGATATTCCCACCTCGTGCGGTTGCGATCTTCATAGAATGGCCGTTCGCGAATGAGAGGCGATAGCTATCGATCACCATTTCGGCGGCGGACTTCGATGCGCTGTATGGGTCCTTGCCACCAAGTGGGTCATTCTCGCGGTAAGGCCATTCCCACTCGTTGTTCCGGTAGACCTTATCGGTCGTCACGCAAACGACCGACTTGACACTCGCGCAATGGCGGGCGGCTTCCAGGACGTTCACCGTACCCATGACGTTGATGTCGAACGTCTCAACGGGCTGGGTATACGAAGCACGCACCAGAGGCTGGGCGGCTAGGTGCAATACGCCGTCGGGCCGGAACTCTTCCATGGCTGCGCGGAGGGCCGCAAGGTCTCGCACGTCACCAATGATCGAGTTGACATGGTCATCAAGACCCGTTGCCACGTACAGCGATGGCGAAGTCACTGGCGCCAGGGCGAAGCCACCGACGGTGGCTCCAATTTCAACGAGCCATGTGGACACCCAGCTTCCAGTGAAACCCGTGTGCCCGGTCACCAAGATGCGCTTTCCCGCCAGGGATTTCTCGAAGGGGAGCATTGCGCTCTCTTGCATCTCTTTGCCGGGATATCGAGTCAGGGTTTGAGCATTATGACCCAAGGGCTGGGGGGCTGGAAGCTATATGGAAGGGCCGTCCTGGCCCTCGTTCGCGTCAATAGACCGGGCCTTGCTATTATGGGCGCTTGAGTAATCCGGTCCCTTGGCCGTGGGGAACAATGACAAAGTCTGAAACGGGTGGCCTCCCACGCGCGCCTTCACCACACGCCGAAGCGTTTCTCCTCGAGATCGTGCACCTGGACATGGATGGAGCTATTTACACGGCCAGGTTCACAGCCGATTCGCTGCGCAAGGAAGGCGAACCATGACCCGCGATGAACGTTCGGCTTCAGAACGGTGGCGAGCCATTCTCGCCAGGCCAAGGATAAAGCGCTGGGTGTTGTTCATGGTAGGTGGCAGCCTCAACGCCGCCATTACATTTACCATCTACCTCATAACTTCGCGCTTTACGAACTATCAACTGGCCTACGGGGCAGGCTACGTTGCAGGCATTGCTTTCTCGTATTTCTTCAATGCGACATTCGTTTTCCGCACTCGCCTGTCGTTTCGGGGTGCTGCGGTGTATCCAGTGGTATATATCTGCCAGTACCTGTTGTCGGCAGGCTGCCTGGGCCTGATGGTCGAACTCCTGCACGTGGCGAAATGGATAGCTCCCCTGCTCGTCACAGTGCTCATGATTGTCCCGACCTACCTCCTAAGCAAAGCCATTCTCAACCTGATGCAACCCAAGGCCGCCGGCAAAGCATGAAGACCCACAGTCAACTGATCGAATCGGGCATTGGTGCGGGCACGCTCCTCAATCGGACGCCCCTTGGCCGTGCACTGACGATCCTCGCCGCCAGTTCCCTGTGCGTTGCCCTGATCTGGCTCCCGTTTGGCTTCGCCCAGATTGGCCATATCGAGGAGTGGGACATCCTTGGCCTATTCAACATGTATGGCCCGTTTTCGTTCGCCAGCTCATCGAGCCCCCTTCCTGCCCACGCGCTACGGCCACTGACGCCATTACCCAATGCCATCGGCTACATCCTCGACCCGGATTCCTTTTTTTACTGGCATGTCTTGCTGATTGGAATTCTGGTAGCGAAGGGTTCAGCGGCTGCACACATCCTGTTCAAATGCACACGGTCACTGCGCTGGGCCGCCATTACTGCCATGCTCGTGCTGCTGTATCCAGCTGACACGATGCAGTTGTCATTCCGTAGCATCCATATCAACTGGGCGCTGGCGATGACGCTGGTTGCTACGTCCTGTTATCTCGAGGCTACCGAGTCGGTCACGCGCGCCGCCAGCTATGCGTGGTCCACGCTAGCCGCGGCGTGCATCTTGTTCGCCACGTCGATGTACGAGGCCTCGCTGGCACTGACCGTACTACCGCTTATCGCTCTGTTCGCCAAGGAAGGTTTTCGGGGCGCCTGGAGAACCACGCTTTCACGACTATGGATTCCCCTGATTTGGGCGGCGGGTGTCGGCACCTATATTGTCTACGCCATCATCACTTCCCGCCAAATCACCAGCTACCAGGAATCGATCCTGGGCAATCGCAGCTTCATCGGCGCGCTCTTTTCTTCGCTGCCCAATCTCGCGACGATTTGCGCCCCCAGGGCGTTGCTTGATGGATGGATCGATGCCGCGCGAATGATTGCCCGAGAATTCGCCACGCGCACATATCTGCTATTGGCAACTGTCGTGCTGTTCGCCTTTGTCGCATGGCTGCCATTGACGCGTAGCCGGATGAGTAACGCTGATCCAGCCCATCGAAATGCCCCGCCAGGAGAGGGTCGCCTGTTGATCGCAGGCCTCGCGGCAATGTTTCTTGGCTACCTACCCTTCCTGTTTTCCCAGGCGCATTTAGCCATTAGCCAGCGTACTTATCTCTTCGCTACGCCAGGCGCAGCCATGGCGTGGGTGGCGATTTTGATGTTGCTGGCTGGCCGCCCACGACCGCGCCGATGGCTCGCCATGCCGTTGGTAGGCATCATGCTGTGCCTCGGGGTAGGCGCTCAGTGGACGCAGTTCCACCACTACGTCAATCTTTCACAGACCGAACGCACTTTAATGAAAGCCGTCATGGAGAGCTTCGACGGTGACAACAGGGGCAAGCAACTGGTGGTCCTCGATAGCTCCGACCAATTGGGCCAGGTCTGGATGTTCACGCCACCCACGCTCGGCCTGGCCATGACGTATTTCTACGGACATCCCGTGCCGGCGCCCCAGGTCTGTCACATGCCCGCCGGCGAGTGGCAAACGGCAGACAGCCTTGGCCGGAAGGGTCGCTGCAGCTACGACGGCGTGAGCTGGACCTTCACGCCTCCTGATCCGGTCACTGGCCCAGGCTACGTCCCAGGTCCGCCGATAAAAGGGCTGCAATTTCCCGCTAGCGATGTAGCACTAATACGTATCGGCGCAGATGAGCAGCCTATGCTGCCTGCCGCGACACTGTCGGCTCGCAGGGCGGCACTGGCTACTGGGCAGGATGCGGCTTCGCGCCGTTATCGAGGTGTGCTGGTTGCCGACCACCGTCTCATTCCGATGTTCAAGGACCAGTTCCCGCGCGACTGGTACCAGGGAGATTTCGGCCGTTGGTGGAGTCTGGAAGTCGCGGTCCGGGGCTCGGGCTGGCGGAACGTCGGTTGGGAATCAGGCCCGTTGCACCACCAATCGTCCGCCTGGAAGGGCGAAGGTCCGGCCTCGCTGGACTTTTCGATTACGCCGAACCCGAACGCCTATGTGCTTCGCGGCCGCTTCGATAATTTCGCGGGAGACCTGTCTCGGCAAAGTCTCCAACTGTCGATCAACGGCCAGAACTTGGCCTTTGGCTGGGGCAAGGACGGCAAGTTCGAAGCCCAGGTGCCGCCAGGGGTCCTCGTCAACGGAGCCAATAAATTAATTGTCGAAGCCGTGTCGCGTCCCGATTACTACGGATTGTCGGCGAAGCTCGTCAAGTTCGAACTTCGGCCCCGGTCACGCTAGGGCCAGGCTGACTACCAAGGATCGCCAGTGCATCGAGCGATCCGCGAAGTTGTTCGGCCGAACCACCCCAGCCAGCCAACGTCTTTGCCATGGCGGTGGCGGCCAGGAACAGCGGCATGGCGCGTGCCTGTAGTGGCGCCATGGCAAGAATCGACGCCACGTAGCCATGCGTGGTGAATGTCCGGTTCGACCACTCCCCGGCGCGACCGGCAATCCCACGCCGCCATTCCGGTTCTGAGGCCAGCCGCTCCAGGGCAAGCTGCAATTCTTCAAGTTCGTTGTCGGCGTTGACCTTCACCACGCAGTCGTCCGGCAACTCGGCGTAAAACCCCACGTCCGTAACCACGATTGCCTTCCCCATGCGCATCGCGTGGATGGCAGAGGCTGAGGCCGCCTCGAGACTCGGATAGCGCAGGCAGGTCACGACGTCTGCCTTATGCATGGCCACCGTCAATGCGTCATCTTCCAGCTCACCCCGAATGCAAAGCCGCACACCGTATTCGCGGGCCAACGCCGAGAGTTCAATGGTCATCGCATCCGAACACAGGCCCACGATGTGGTACGACACGCGTCGGCGCAGCGCCGGGCTTGCGCCGATCGCGCGAATGACGCTGGAAACACGCTTGTTCGGATTGACGTGGCCAACGGTCAGGACGTTGATTGTGTCGCGGACCATGGTGTCTGGGGACGGCGGCGGAATACGTTCACTGCCGCGCACGGCATAGGCAAGGGGCGTCACGATGATCGGCCCAGCGCAGGCACGCTTGACGCGTTCAATGTCCCAATAGCTATGCGTGATGACGCCCACGGCCATGCCGCAGAGCCATTCGGTCATGGGCATGGTGCGCCACGTTCCCTCGATTCGTCGACCGGAGGCCACTTCATGGAAGAATGCATCGTCTGCACCCTCCCCATAGTGTTGCCGAAGCACAGCCCTGGCACGTTCCGGCCTGGCTTCGGCCCAGCCGAGGAACAGATGCACCAGGAAGTAGTCGTGCAGGCATATTACGCCCGGGACGTCCTGCAACCACTGTACGGCACCCTCGTGGAACTCGAAGTTGTCACCGATGTGGTAAAGCACGATGTCCGCCTGCATGGTCGCGGCATGCACGGTTGCCGCATCGTCCCAGCGAAGAAGCGTCCCGCCGAAAGGGTGCGCAGGGGCATCGAGGTGGCGCACCGATTCGCAACGCACCACGGTGACCGAATGACCTTCCCGCAACAGGACGTCGGTAAGAAGCCATGCAACCCGGCCGATCGCCGAAACCGAGATGCCAGGGGTGAACATCACGACATTCATGCGAGCAAGGTCTCCACCGTGGATTGCCATGTGACGTTCATGCCCAGCCAACGCGCACGCGCCGACCGACCCAGTTCGATGCCCTTGGACCCACCTGACCAAAGCTTCGACAGTGCCCTGCCCAATGCCTGCGGATCAGGCTCAACCACCAAACCCGTGTCATCGTGACGGACCAAGTTGAGCAGGCCCCCACTGTCGGATGTGGTCAGCAGTGGCCTGCCAGCCGTGGCCGCCTCGACCATGACATAGCTCATGGCGTCCTCGTCAAAGGGGACGTAGGCAACGGCACGGGCATGATTGACGTGGTTGGCGTAATCCTGCCTTGGCAGGAAACCCAGGACCAGCTCGACTCGATCGCCAAGGCCGTGGCGCTCCACCAATTCGACAAGCCGCTCACCATCGGCCGGTGAGTCGGGTGGGCCGACGACGCGCAGCTTTACGCCTGCGTCGGCGTAACGCATGGCCTCCACCAGCAAATGCTGTCGCTTCATCAGGTTGATGCGACCGGCTGCCAGGATGTAATTGCCTGGCGAGGCGCCCACGAACATCTGGGCATCGTTCAACGGAGGCAGCAGGACATCCGCGTTCAGGCCATTGAAGCGCGCAAGCCGGCGCTGGGTTACCTCCGAGATCGTGTACATCCCGCGGCACTCGGCAAAGCTTTCGTTGTCGGCGTTGCGGATGACCGCGCGCAACTCGTCGCCGGCCGCGCCTTGGGGAATATTGGACTGCCCGGCCTCGAAGAGGTCGTATGCCTGCCGGTACTGGTGCACCAGCCAGAGGGTCTTGTGCGGATGGCGGATCAGGTAGGCGGGAAACTTCAGCGCGATCACACGATCAACGTTCCAAAGCTCCATGGAACGCACCATCAGCATTTGCGCGGCGATCCCGGAGGAAGGCTCCCACTGGAACGGGATACGCAACGTCTCGGCGTCGTGTCCTGCCTCGATCAGGGCTTTCTCGAGATTGAACGCAAGCTCCTCGGCCCCGCCCCAGACGAAGGGCGCAAGGTTGTTCACGATCAGCACGTTCACGCCAGGATCCTTTCCACAACGTGGGCCCAGGAAATACGAAGCTCATCCAGTCGTTCCAGGGCCCGCGTGCCCATGCGGGCCGCGCGTGCACGATCGAGATAAAGCGAATCCATCGCCGCGGCCAGTTGCCGGGGATCGGGATCGAGCACGAAACCGTTGTCGCCATCGTTGACCAGTTCAAGCACGCCACCGGAGTCGGTGGTGGTCAGCACCGCCTTGCCTGCATGGCTGGCCTCAAGGCTCGGATACCCGTAGGAGTCTTCGTCGTGGGGCAGGTAGGCGGCCATCAGGCAGTCGGCCAGCAGCTGCACCTTTTCATCCTCACTGATCCAGCGGTCCTCGATGGCGACACGGTCATGCAGCCCATGGGCCTGGACAAGTCCCTCCAGCTGTTCCTTATAGGCAGCGTGCCCACTTTTTCCACAAAGGCGCAATCGCACCGGCGTGGTGACGTATTGCATGGCCTCAAGCAACAGGTGCTGGCGCTTGTGCGGCTCCATCCGGCAGATGTAGACCACCTCGTCGTTGAATCCCGCGCAATGGAAACGGCTGGCATCGAAGATCGGAGGATAGAGTACTTCGCTCGGCGTGCCGTTGAACTGCATCAGGCGCTCGGATACCACTTTCGAGTTGGTGAATACCTTCACCGATTCGCCGATAGCCGCCGTATCAGCCGCATGCAATGCATCGCGGATACCGCGATGCCGCACATCGTCGTCGAATCCGCGATAGTCGGTGTCCCATAAGTCGTAGAAGGTACGGATATGGTGGATGAACCACAGGATCTTGTGCGGATGGTTGATGAAGTGTGCCTGGGGCCGGAAACAGATCACCCGATCAGCCGCCGACAGGTCCACCCAGCGAAATGCCGCCATCTGCGGGAAGAGTAATGATGGAGCATCGACTTCAGGAAGGTAGACCACTTCCACCTGGTGGCCTGCGCGCTCGAGCATCGTGGCCAGCCAGTCCACGATATTCCTCGCTCCCCCGCGGATGAAGGGAACAAACGTCGAGCAGAGCGCGATCTTCATCGTTACGCCAACGCGCGCGCGAGGGATGCGCCGATACGCCGGACATCGTCGCGGCTCAAGCCCTGGTGAGTCGGCAGGTTGATGCCGCGGGCAGCCCATTCGTCGGCCACGATATAAGCGGTGTCCTCCAGGTAGGGCGGCATGACGTGCATGGGATAGAACACAGGCCGGGTCTCGATGCCATCCGCGTCGAGCGCGGCCATGACTGCGTCGCGCCGATGCTCATCACCGCTGGCAAGGAAAATGTTGTACATCCAGTACACGTCCCTGGCCCAGTCACGCTTGGCAGGCAATACGACGGCCGGCAGCAGCGGAGAGAGTTCCTCGTCGTACCAGTGCGCCAGTTCGTCACGATAGGAAAGGGCTTCGTCGACGCGCTCCATCTGTGCAAGGCCGATGGCAGCCTGGATATTGGTCATGCGGTAGTTGTACCCGACCACCTGGAACCAATAGCGCCGCTGCGGATCCATGCCCTGCCCGCGGAACAGACGCAATCGTGCCGCCAGTTCGTCGTCGTTGGTGGTGATCATGCCACCTTCGCCGGTGGTGACAATCTTGTTGCCGAAGAAACTGAAAGTGGCGCAGGTACCCAGGCCTCCCACGCGTCTGCCGCGAACTTCCGCACCATGGGCTTCTGCCGCGTCTTCGACCACCCACAGGCCATGGCGGGCGGCGATCTCGTTGACCATATCCATGTCGGCAGGGTGGCCATACAGGTGTACGGGGATGATTCCCCTGGTCTTCTCGGTGATCCGCGCCTCGATGGCTGCCGGATCGATGTTCATGGTGTCAGGACACACGTCCACAAGCACCGGTGTTGCCCCGCAGTAGCGCACGGCATTGGCGGTGGCGATGTAGGTCACGGTGGGTACGATGACCTCATCGCCCGGCTTCAGCCCGAGCACCACCAGGGCAAGATGTAGCGCCGTGGTGCCGTTATTGGTGGCAACAGCGTGCTTGACTCCGCAAAAGCGCGCGAAACTCTCCTCGAACGCACCGATGTACTTGCCGTTCGACGAGATCCAGTTGGTATCCAGGCAATCGAGCACGTACTGACGCTCGTTTCCGGCAAGTGTGGGCTGCGCCACGGAGATACGCTGCATGTTTCCGTCCCTCAGGAATGGCGGATCAATCGCGCGGGCACGCCCACGGCGGTTGTATTGGATGGAATGGCGGAGATGACCACGGTTCCGGCGCCGATGATGCAGCCGTCTCCGATGGTGACTTCCGGAATAACTTTGCAACCGATGCCAAGGAAGGAATATGCGCCGACCTTCACGTTGCCAGCAAGGCCGCACTGGGGTGCGACGTGCGCGGCGATACCGATGCGGCATTCATGGTCGATGACGGTTCCCGTATTGATGATCGCCAGGTCGCCGATATCAGCTTCGGCGTTGATGACCGCGCCTGCCATGACGGCGACGCCACGTCCCACGCGCGCAGAAGGCGACACGACCGCGCGGGGGCTGACCGCACTGACGAGATCGAAGCCCTTTTCCAGCACCTTGCCGGCGAGCTTGGCGCGCAGCGCATTCGCGCCGATGGCGACGAATGCTCGCCGATACCCTTCGCTGGCCAGGCGCTCGATGTGTTCGTCGCCGTCAAGAACGGCTACGCCCAGGCAGTCACCCGATGCGTGGTCTCCAATGCAGAAATCCACCGATTCACCCATGGCACGGAACAATTCGATGCACACCTTCGCGTGCCCACCGGCCCCGATCATGATGATCCCCCGTCCTTCATCACCCATATCTTACTACCCCCCCGCCGTGTATCCGTCGGTTCTTGAAAAGAGCAGGTTCGCCGAGGCCACATGGACAACCTCGCCGGGTACGAACGGAGTGAGTTGACCCGTCAATGGATCTATCACGCGTGCGGTGAAACCTAAGTCACTGAAAGCGGAAAGCCAGGCATCAACCGTCAGGCCGGTACGGGCCAGGTGGGACAGGCCCAGTTCGGCGATGATCTGGATGGCGGGGCTGCGTGCAATCACCGCGCGGGCTCCCGCCAGCACTTCGAGTTCCGCGCCTTCCACGTCGATCTTCAGCAGGTCGACCGCACCGACATCACCCAGCGAAGCGTCGAGCGTCGTCACTTCAATCATCACGCTGCGGCCGAGCGACGCGTCGTCCTGGAACTTGTGAAGCGAGTGGTGACCGCTGGTGGGGCCAAGGTAGAGTTTCCTTTGGCCTGGCGCATCGGAGGCGGCGGCCTGCACGACACGCACGATGGCCTCATGACCGTTGATCGCCACCGCACGGCCCAGATGCATGGCGGTACGTTCGAACGGCTCGAAAGATACGATCGTGCCGATACCGCGCATGGCCCGCGCGGCGGCCATCGTATGAAGGCCGATGTTGGCACCCACGTCGATGAAGACGCTGCCTGGTCCCAACAGGCTCTCGATCAGCAAGCGCGTGCCTCGTTCGAGTTCACCCGAATCCATCAGGCATGCGATCAGTGGATGGTCGCTCTCGTCACACAAGACATAGCCTGACTCCGTTGCCACCAGCACGTCGCCATGTCCACAGTTGAGCGCGGCATGGCGCCGGGTGGTGGCATAGCCGTACTGTTCAAGCCGATCCAATTGCGCCTGGACTTCGGGCGCCAGATGGGCATATCCGATAGCCGAGCGCAGGGCGGATATCTCGGCGGCAATGATCTCCCTGGCAAACTGAATTTCACGCGTGAGGCGTGCTTCATGGGCCAGGAGGTGTTCGGCCGCCTGCCCGTTTACGCGGCGCAGTGCCAGTTGTTCCTTTTCCGTGGACACCGCCTGACGCTGGAAACCACTGGTAGCTGCCTGCAAGAGTGCCACTTCACGCCGCAGTGCCTCGATCTGGGCGGTGTTGCCAGACATCAGGAACAGACGTGCACGGTGGGCAATGGGCCGGATCACAGGCCGAGCCACGCGGTAAAGCATACGCACTGGCAGCCGCAGGAATCGCTTCAGCGCGATCTTCGCCCGAAGCATGGCGGGGGCCGCCGGCGCGGCCGGGGCCAAGCGAACCGGCAGACCGGTGGGCGAGGCAGCTTGTACAGGCTGGCCCGATGCCGCGGCAGCCACCGAATCCATGCCTTTCATCGCCGATTCAAATGCGGCACCGGCATCCATGGACTGGCGAACCACGCTGGTCATCGCTTCAGGCACCGAAGTAGAGGGGGAGGATCTGGTCAGGCGTGCCGTCCATCTTCAGCTTCCCGTGCTCAAGCCAGATCACCCTGTTGCAGGTGTGCATGATGAGCTCGCGCGAATGGCTGGCGATGACCAGGATATTAGTCTGGTGAACAAGCTCCGTCATACGAGCCTCGGCCTTGTGCTTGAATCCTTCATCACCGACGGAGAGCCATTCGTCCATCAACAGGATTTCAGGCCGAACCACGGTGGAGACTGCAAACGCCAGGCGAAGGTGCATGCCGGTGGAATAGGTGCGCACCGGCATGTCGACGAAGTCGCCAAGTTCGGAGAACTCGATGATTTCCTCGATCTGGCGTGTTACGTCACGGCGCTGAAGCCCCAGCAGGCCACCGCGCAGATAGATGTTCTCGCGCCCCGTGGCTTCCCCATCGATGCCCAGGGAAATGTCCAGCAGGGACCCAACCTCCCCCGACACGCGAGCCGAACCCGCCGAGGGCTCATACACGCCACTGAGCAGGCGCAGCAACGTACTCTTCCCCGCGCCATTGTGACCAAGCAATCCCACGCGATCCCCGTCGGCCATCGAGAAGGTGATGCCTTCGAGAGCACGTACGATGACGCGGCCTTGTTCATCGGCACCCAATTGGCCGCCGGTAGCCACGCGCATCAGTCGCTTCTTCAGCGAACGACCGCTGGCGTTGTAGATCGGAAAATCGACGGTGACGTCGTTGAACTGAATCGATGCCATGTGCCGTCCTCAGAGCCAGTACGCGATGCGCCGCTTATAGCGACCATAGATGAACAACGCGACGGCCCAGCCGACGACGGCCATGGTTCCCGTGACCAGCCAATCGACCAGGCTGGGCACCTGGTTGAGCAATGGCTCGCGTACGACCGTGAGCAGGTGGTACATGGGATTGAAGTCGACGAGTATCTTCGCCTTCGCCGTGGGCGGCAGGCTGGTGGGCATCCACATGATGGGCGTGAGATAGAACATCACCTGCAAGGCACTGCCGACGATTTGCGGAAGGTCGCGGTAACGGGCGCAGAAGACGCCCAGCAACAACGCGAGCCAGGCAAGGTTGATCGTTGCCAACACCAGGCCGGGGATCGCCAACAGGGCTATCCAGTCAAGCGGCCGGGCCACGGCAAGCAACACCAGCGGGAAGATCACGATGTTGTGCCCGAGGATCAGCACATTGCGCCAGATCATGCGCATGACGTGCGCAAACAGCGGAATGGGGAGCTGCTTGATGATGGCGTCGGCGGCGATGAAGCTGGAGCAGCCTTCGGTGATCACCGAGGAGAAAAACCCCCACAGGACGATACCGGCAGCCAGGAAAGGCAGGAAGTCACGAAGCGGCGTCTTGAAGATCGTGCCAAACACGACACCGATGGTGCCGATCATCACGCCCATGCTGATGGTCAGCCAGAAAGGCCCGAGCGCCGAACGCCGGTAGCGCTGCCTGACGTCCTGCCAGCCAAGCATCCCCACCAGATGATAACGCCGGGTGGCCGCGACAATATCGGCCAGGGCAACGAAGGGGGGGCTTTTAGGCAACATCGAGTGGCGGTTCACATCGGTGAAAAAGACACGCGAGTTTAAGGCCGCGCCCCCTCGCCGTCATCTGGCGGCTGAATACCTGCCACGACACGTTCACAATCAGGGGTCGTGAATTTTATGTTAGGAACCCTCGACTTTTTGCGACTCCCTGCCCGCGCAGACCCCCGCAGGCTAGAATGGAGGACTTTTCGAGCCTGTTTCCACTTGAGGACCCCCGATGAAGATTCTGGTCGGCTACAAGCGCGTCGTTGATTACAACGTACGCATCCAGGTCAAACCCGACGGCAGCGGCGTCGTCACCGATGGTGTGAAGCTCTCGGCCAACCCGTTCGACGACATTGCCCTGGAAGAAGCCCTGCGCCTGCGCGAGAAGGGTGTAGCCGAGGAAGTCATCGTGGTTGGCATCGGCCCGGCCGACCTCACCGCCCACCTGCGCAACGGCCTGGCCATGGGCGCCAACCGCGCCATCCATGTCACCACCAGCGATGCCGTGCAGCCCCTGGTGGCTGCCCGGGCCTTTCTAAAGCTGGTCGAGAAGGAGCAGCCAGGCCTGGTGATCCTGGGCAAGCAGGCCATCGACGATGACGCCAACCAGACTGGCCAGATGCTGGCAGCCCTTTGGGATCGCCCCCAGGCCACCTTCGCCGGCAAGGTCGACGTGGCCGATGGCAAGGTCACCGTGGTACGCGAGGTCGATGCGGGCCTGGAAACCATCGAAGCGGACCTTCCGGCGGTGATCACCACGGACCTTCGCCTGAACGAGCCGCGCTTCATCAAGCTGCCGGACATCATGAAGGCCAAGTCCAAGCCGATCGACGTGATCGAACTCTCCTCGTTGGGCCTGGATACCCACGAACCCCTGAAGACCACCCACTATGCCGCCCCGCCCAAGCGCGGCAAGGGCGTGATGGTGAAGGACGCGGCCGAACTGGTTGCCGCCCTCAAACAGAAGGGCCTGCTGTAAGGCAGCCGCACAGGAGAATCCCATGAGCAAGATCCTAGTCATTGCAGAACACCTGGACGGCAAGCTCAACGGCGCCACCGCTCGCGCGGTCAGCGCCGCAGCGGCCGTGAAGCCCCAGGCCATCGATGTCCTGGTGCTGTCCGATGCCCCTGATGCCGTCGCCGCCGAAGCCGCGAAGATCGACGGTGTATCGAAAGTACTTACGGTGGCCCGCGCCGAGAACGCGCATCCGGTGGCTGCCGTGCTGGCACCACAGGTGGCAAAAGCCGCAGTCGGCTATAGCCATGTCTTCGCCCCTTCCACCACCTTCGGCAAAGATCTAGCACCCCGCGTGGCAGCCCTGCTCGGCGTTGGCCAGGTAAGCGACGTGATCACGGTTGAGTCCAGCCATGTGTTCACCCGGCCGATCTACGCCGGCAACGCCATCATCACGGTCGAGGCGCCCGCCAGCCAGACGGTCGTTGCCACCATCCGTACGGCGTCGTGGCCCGCGGCGGGCAGCTCCGGGTCTGCCCCGGTCGAAACCCTGGCCGTCGACGTCGCCCTGCCATCGCACACCCGTTTCATCGAACTCAAACAGGGCAAGAGCGACCGTCCTGACCTGCAGGGCGCGGCCAAGGTGGTCTCTGGCGGCCGCGGCGTCGGCTCGAAGGACAACTTCGACATCATCTACAAGTTCGCCGACCGGATCGGTGCCGCCGTGGGAGCCTCGCGCGCTGCCGTGGACGCCGGCTACGTACCGAATGAATTGCAGGTGGGACAGACGGGCAAGATCATCGCCCCGGAGCTGTATATGGCCATTGGAATCTCCGGCGCCATCCAGCACCTGACGGGCATCAAGGACGCAGGCACGATCGTCGCCATCAACAAGGACGGCGAAGCCCCGATCTTCGAGATCGCGGACATCGGCCTGGTCGGCGACCTGTTCAAGATCCTGCCCGAGCTCGAGGCCGCACTGGGCTAGGCGTGCGCGACGGGACTCGCATTGGCCGTGACGGCCGTGCGGGTCCCGCCCATGGCCAAGCCCACAAGCAACAACAGGCAATCGCCACCAAAAGTGATCACGCGGAAGGCGGCCGCCAGCAACAGGATGTCTCCCTCGGGCAAGTGCCCCGTCAACAAGACCAGGAAGACGAACTCGCGCACCCCGATGCCCGCGGGGGCGCCCACCACAAGGTAGCCGGCCATCCAGCTTGCCGCTGCCGTCGCCGGCAACGCCAGCCACATCGACGAAGGCAAAGGCAGCGCCTGGGCCGGCAACATCAATGCCAGGGCCATCACGCCGAAGTAAAGGCCCTGCAGCGGCCACGCCACCAGGAGAAATCCAGGCCGATGCATCGGCAGCCAGCGATGCCACCCGGGCCGGCGATGGATGGCAAACACTGCCAGCAGAAATACCATCACCACGACGATGACAGCCATCGCGAGCAGGCGTCCGGACCATCCGGGCGCGAATGCCGGCAGTGCCCCCGCCGCCCAAGCCGCCGCCGCGACCACGAGCATCCCGGCCTCGATCAGCGTGCCCGCCAGCAGGGCGGCATGGCCCAGCCCCAGCCGCCGCAACAGCACATGCCGGGTAACGAAGTGTCCAACGTTGCCTGGAAGGTACTTGGCGAATTGGGAAGTTGAGTAAACGGCGAAGAGGTGCTTGAGCGGAAGTCGCGCGGGGACGAGCGATGACTGGATCGCCACCCACGCAAGACCGACGAAACACAGGCCCAGGGTATAAACCGGGACGGCCGCCAAGGTGCGCCAGGCCACCGCCCCGCGCTCGGGTGAATGAAACAACGCCTGCAGTACACCGCCTTCGGCGAAACGCCAGAAAATCCAGCCAAGGCATGCCAGGGCCAGCAGTGACCCCGCCAGGCGCAGCAGATGCCTAGGCATCACGGACACGGCAAAGAACCATGGTCCACGGCAGGGGAGTGCGGATCGCGACGACATCGAGTTTCGTTTGCAGCAAAGCAAGGAATCGACGCCGGGACCAATGTTGCACGTGCCCGGGCGTATTGCCCAACTGCGCCAGGTATCGTCCGCGAACCATGTTGAGCACACGCCAGATCGGTTCGCGTGGAACACTTACCAATACATAACGGGTCGACAGCCCCGAGAGGATATCAAGAGCCTGGGCGGGATCGTCCAGATGCTCGAGGACCTCGCAGCACACGACAAGATGTGCGGGCTGGAAATTCTCCGGTGCCTGTGCGATGTCGCAAACGGACACCGGTATCGGCAGGCCGGCCGCCTCGATGCGGCGGCGCGACTCCTCGACCGCCTCCGGGGCGATGTCGCACCCGGTCACCCGCCAGCCCGCACGAGCCATGCGCATCGACAATTCCGCTTCACCACAGCCGATCTCCACGACGTCGTCCACCGGGCCACCCAGGGCCACCAGTTCCTCGAAGGCGCGCAGGAAACCCTGCATGAGTGCGCGCGCGATCGGGTTACGGGTGTTGTACTTGTCGTAAAAATTGCCCGCGGGCTGGATTACGGATGAGGTCATGTCCCGGATCATAACCTTGAAGCCTCGAGGATGTTTGCGCCGGTGGCCGGTCCGCCCTATGCTCGAAGACGACTTGGCCTGGGGACGGCCGCCGACCATGCAAAAACTACTTTGATTCCAACCTTTTCCGCGACAAGCAAGCGAGGAGCGGCCTCTCGAACATGAGCGAACCCTCATCCATCCTGGCATGCGACTTCCATCGTGAGCCCTCGGCGCCGCGAAAGCTGATCATCCAGATCCCGTGCCTGGACGAAGCGGAGACCCTGGCCATCACCCTGGCCGACCTTCCACGTGAAGTGCCCGGATTCGATATCGTTGAATGGCTCATTATCGACGACGGCTCTACCGATGCCACCGCCAAGGTCGCGCTTGACCATGGCGTACACCACGTCGTGCGACACCCGACGAACCGGGGCCTTGCGCAGGCCTTCATGACAGGCGTCGATGCCTGCCTCCGCCTGGATGCAGACGTCATCGTCAACACCGACGCCGACAACCAATACTGCGGGCAGGACATCCCGCTACTGACAGCACCGGTGCTTGCCGGCGAAGCCGATATGGTGATCGGTGCACGCCCGATCGAAGATACCGAACACTTTTCCTGGGTGAAGAAACGCCTGCAAAAGCTGGGCAGTTGGGCCGTCCGCATGGCAAGTTCAACACAGGTTGCCGACGCTCCCAGTGGCTTCCGTGCATTGTCACGCGAGGCAGCAATGCGCCTGCACGTATTCAATGCCTACACCTACACGCTCGAGACGATCATCCAGGCGGGACAAAGCAACCTGCGCGTGATCTCGGTGCCCATCCGGACCAATGGCGACCTGCGTCCTTCGCGCCTGGTCAAGAGCATTGCCAGCTACGTCAACCGTTCATTGATGACGATCGTCCGGGTGTTCGTGATCTACCGCCCGCTCAAGTTCTTTGTCTCGATCGGAGCGGTACTCGGGCTGGCAGGGTTGGTGGCAGGCGTCCGCTTCCTGGTTTTCTACGTGGTCGGCGAGGGCCAGGGACATATCCAGTCCGTCGTCTTGTGCGCACTGTTCCTGCTCAGCAGCCTGCTCTTCGTAATGATGGGCCTGATTGGCGAACTGATTGCCAGCAACCGCAAGCTCCTGGAACAAATAGACTTGGATATCAGGAAGTTACATTCAAGGATTGATCGCAGACCGTAAACGGATCCCCGCCGGGGGGCGTTCGTAAGATTCTGGGCAGCCAAGTAAGCTCGGTGGTAACCTACGACGCTTTGATCGGGCTGCTGAGGCCCGAGAGCCGGGCGCCCTCCAGGTTGGTGGTTCTATGCGCAACCCGATCAAGGACGGATGCCTGCGCTCATGGAATTGAGGCGGTTTGTATGAGAATCACTGTCATCGGCTCTGGTTATGTCGGCCTGGTCACGGGCGCCTGCCTGGCAGAGGTGGGTAACGATGTGCTCTGCCTGGACATTGACCAGGCGAAGATCGATCTGATCAGCGGCGGTAGCATCCCCATCCACGAGCCAGGCCTGGCCTCATTGATCGCGCGCAACATGGCAGGAGGACGACTCGCCTGCACCAGTGATCCCTACAGGGCAGCGTCCCACGGCCGCGCACAGTTCATCGCAGTGGGCACACCACCGGATGGCCGACCTCAACCCCGACTTCGAAGGCATCCGCGAGCGGCTCAAGCAACCGGTGATCATCGACGACCGCAATATGCACGTTCCGCGCGACGTTAGGGAAGTTGGGTTCGAATATATTTCCATCGGCCGCCCTTAGGCTCTTAGGACCATACATGACGTATCGAGATACACAGAAGGTCCTCGTGACCGGCGGCGCGGGTTTCCTGGGATCGCACCTTTGCGACCGCCTGGTCGACGCCGGCGCCGATGTCCTTTGCCTTGACAACCTCTACACCGGCACGAAGAAAAACGTTGCCCATCTGCACGATCGGACCAACTTCGAATTCGTGCGGCATGACGTTACCCTGCCGCTGTATGTCGAAATCGACCGGATCTTCAACCTGGCCTGTCCAGCCTCGCCGATCCACTACCAATACGATCCGGTGCAGACCACCAAGACCAGCGTGCATGGCGCGATCAACATGCTTGGCCTGGCCAAGCGGTTGCGCGCACGAATCCTCCAGGCGTCAACCAGCGAGGTCTACGGCGATCCGGAAGTGCATCCGCAGAAAGAGGAATATTGGGGCCGCGTGAACCCGATAGGCATCCGCAGCTGCTATGACGAAGGCAAGCGCTGCGCCGAGACGCTCTTCTTCGATTATCGTCGCCAGCACAACCTGGAGATCAAGGTCGTGCGCATCTTCAACACCTACGGCCCGCGCATGAATCCGCATGATGGCCGCGTGGTGAGCAATTTCATCGTCCAGGCGCTCAAGGGCGAGGACATCACCATCTACGGCGATGGCAGCCAAACCAGGAGCTTCTGTTACGTCGATGACCTCATCGACGCCATGCTCCGCATGATGGACACCCGGCCGGACTTCACCGGCCCCGTCAATATCGGCAATCCCGGCGAATTCACCATGCTCGAACTTGCCGAAAAGATCCTGTCCCTGGTCGGGAGCGCATCGAAGATCGTTTACCAGCCGCTGCCGCAGGACGACCCCCGGCAACGCCAGCCGGACATTTCCCTGGCCAAGTCCGAACTGGGCTGGCAGCCAAAGGTTTCCCTCGAGGATGGCCTCAAGGAAACCATTTCCTACTTCAAGAGGTTGTTGCAGGCATGAGGCTTTCCGTCGTTATCCCTTGCTACAACGAAGAAAAGACCATTCGCACGATCGTCGATGCCGTGCGTGCATCGCCATACGACGAGAAGGAAATCATCATCGTCGACGACTGCTCGCGCGACAACACGCGGCAGATCCTTCGCGACGAGATCGCGCCACTGGTCGACCAGATCCTCTATCACGAGGTCAACCAAGGCAAGGGCGCGGCCCTTCGCACGGGTATCCAGGCCGCCACGGGCGACATCGTGATCATCCAGGATGCCGATCTGGAATACGATCCCAATGAATATCCGAGCCTGGTGGAACCGATCCGCCTGAACAAGGCCGACGTGGTGTTCGGCTCGCGGTTCATGGGCGGACAGCCTCACCGCGTGCTGTACTTCTGGCACAAGGTAGGCAACAGTTTCCTTACGTTGCTGTCGAACATGTTCACCAACCTCGACCTCACCGACATGGAGACCTGCTACAAGGTATTCCGTCGCGAGATCATCCAGGCGGTGAAGATCGAGGAAAACCGCTTTGGTTTCGAGCCGGAGATAACGGCCAAGATCGCCAAGACCCACTGCCGGATCTTTGAAGTGGGCATCTCGTACTACGGCCGCACCTACGAGGAAGGCAAGAAGATTGGCTGGAAGGACGGCTTCCGTGCTCTCTACTGCATTGTGAAATACAACGTCTTCCGATGAAGTTCCTGCTAAACCTCAAGCTTTTCCGCTATCTGTTTGTCGGTGGCTTCGCGGCCGTCGTCGATTTCGCGACCTTCGCGCTGCTCACGCGCGGGGAGATCCTGCACTGGTTCCCGGCGGCGTTGGCGAGCTTCACGCTCGCCACGCTGGTCAACTATTTCCTGGCGATTCATTTCGTCTTCGAAAGCGGGGCGCGATTTTCGCGCAAGCATCATGAGATCGGGTTGACCTTCCTGGTGAGCCTGGTCGGGCTATGCATCAACCAGTTCACACTGTGGGTGTGCATCCATTTTTACCGGCTGGACCCACTTATCGCCAAGATCGTCGGCACGGGCGTGGTGTTCTTCTGGAATTACGGGGCGCGCCGTTATTTCGTCTTCAAGCCCGCCAGGACCACCGATTGATCGTCCCGGCCCACCGATGGAATCCATCGATGCTCCCGTCCAATGTCGTTCCCGGCGACCGTCTGCGCGTCCTGGCCCCCATCCTGTTTCTGGCAGCAGGCCTGGCTTTTCTTGTATGGCCGGCAACGCATGGCTTTACCGCCATGCCGGGGGACCTCGGTGACTCCCGCTTCAACAACATCATCCTGGAGCATCTTTACCGGTGGTGCATAGGCCTGGACAAGAGCCTCTGGACGCCGGACTTCTACTATCCGGCGCGCGGTACGCTCACGTTTAGTGACAACCATTTTGGCACGGGCTGGTTCTACGTTCTGGCGCGGATCACCGGTTTGTCCCAATACCAGGCGTTCGACGCATGGTTCGTGGCCGGCTGCATCGCCAATTTCGTCTCCTGCCACATGGTGCTGCGGAAGCTCGGTCATGGCGCCCTGGCCTCGGCCGTTGGCGCGTTCGTCTTCGCCTTTGGTTTGCCGGCTACCACGCAGTTCGGCCATGTGCAGCTGACGTTCCGGTTCGCCCTGCCGCTGGCCTTGCTGGCATGGCATCGTTTCATCGAGGGCGGTTCGCTGCGCCAGCTCGGCTACGCCGCGCTCTACGTATGCCTGGCGTTCTACTGTGTGATCTATCTCGGCTATTTCCTCGTGCTGGTGCTGGCGGCGTGGACGTTGGCCGCCTTCGGCACGGCACGCGCGCTCGGCACGGCCTTTCCGCACCGACGGGTCCTGCAAAGCTACGCCGCTGCCACAAGATTCGAACGGTGGCTCACTGCCGGCCTGTTATTGCTGTCCCTCGCGTTGATGTGGGTGCTCTTCAGGCCCTATCTCCACTTCGCGCAGGTATATCACTTCCAGCGTGGCGTCGAGGAAATCGTGAGCATGCTTCCGCGAGCCGGAAGCTATTTGCTGGCGGACTCTTCAACCATGTGGTCGTGGCTGGGGCACGGGCTGGAAGTGCCTACTCGATGGGAACAGCAGATGTTCGTGGGGCTGCTGCCACTGCTGCTTGCCGTCCTGGCGCTATTGCGGCCCGCTCCGGCCACGCATCGCTTGTCCGTGCTGGCGGCATCGGCGCTTGCCGTGCTGGTCGCGTTCACCCTTTGCATCGACGGGCATTCGATCTACCTGTGGTTCGCGCAGGCACCAGGCGCCAACGCCATCCGTGCGGTGAGCCGCATTATCCTGGCCATGCTGTTGCCGGTAGCCGTGTTGTGCGCGGGCGGTATCGATACCCTCCTGTATTCGCGCAGCGGCGCACGACGGGCATGGCAATATGGCGCGGCCGGCGTGCTGGCGGTGCTGGCAGTGGGTGAGACACTGACCATACGCCTCGGTTCAACTCCCTTCACGGCCCACGAAGCCCGCCTGGCGCAGGTGCTCTCCCGCCTGCCCGCTTCATTGCCGGCCAATGCCGTCATTTTCGTGCCGCTGCAGTCCACACCCAACTGGAAGTGGGACCTGGACGGCATGGCCGCGGGGCAGGCCCTTGGGCGGCCAACGCTCAATGGCTATTCGGGCAATGCCCCAGGTGGTTATGCCGGCACGTGGACAGGCGACGCTTGCGGCGAGGCCTATACGCGTATTGCCGCGGCCGTGGAGCTCAACCCCGACGAAGTATTTTCGGCCGATGCACTTGCCCGTCGCGTAGTGATCGCCGGCGCCCAATGCAGCGTGGACGACCTCTCCAGAGCAGCCCCGCGGCCCAGTGAGAAGGACATGGCTGCAACGCGGATCGACCTTGGGCCCATGACCGCCACGCCCGATGGCCAACTCACCGTGGACGCCACCATCGTCAACCACGGCGCGGTAACGTTGACTGCCAATGCCCCGCGCACCGAGCCAGTACGCTTCTCATGGCAATGGGTGCGGCTACCGGGCGAACCCGACAAAACCGGGAACTGGACGACGCGAGGGGAGATCGGGGCAAGCATCCCGGCCGGAAGCTCGGGCACGACGACCTTGCACATTCCACCACCACCCAAGCAGGGCAGTTACCAGCTTGCGGTTACCCTTGTGCAGGAGCACGTAGCGTGGTTCAAGGACGCAGGCATGCCCCTGGCCTTGCACGCGACCTATGTGGAGGTAAAGCGAGGCGCCCCACTCCGGCTTTTGGGCAAGCAGGTCGATAGCGCGGCGCCGCAGCAGGGTGGCATCATCGGACACCCTTCTCCCTGAGCAAAGGCAACCGCATGGACCTCAATCCGTTCGCCTTCAATTTTGCCAGGAGCTTCCCGGGCATCAGCCATCCGCTTCCACTCCCACCGGACACGACGGAAGCCGCGTTGCGAAGCTGGCTGGCCGGGTTTCGCCTCGATGGCGGCCCTGCGGGAGAACTTGCTGCCTACCTCGACGAGGACTTCCGCCGCTTTGTCCATACACTTGGCCTGGTCCCGGATACCACCGGGCGCCTGCTGGAAATCGGCGCCAATCCCTACTTCACCTCGATCCTGTTGAAAAAGTACCGGCGCTTCAACCTTTCCTGCACCAACTATTTCGGGATCGACGGTGGCGGCTCGACACAGGTAATGAGGCACGATGGCAGCGGGGAGACATTCGAGTTTCCGTTCATGAACAACAACGTCGAAGTAGAGGACATTCCCTTCGATGGCCTGTTCGACGTGGTGCTCTTCTGCGAGGTCATCGAGCACCTGGCACGCGACCCGATGGCGGCGCTATTGCGCATCAAGCAGAAGCTCGCGCCCGATGGCTACCTGGTGTTGAGCACGCCCAATGTCTGCCGCCTTGAGAACGTGGCCCGGATGCTATGCGGCGCAAACCTCTACGACCCCCTCTCTGGCTATGGCGTCTATGGGCGGCATAACCGGGAATACAACAAGCATGAGCTGTATACCCTCCTCACCCACCTGGGTTTCGAGGTGGAGTTGATCTTCGCCTCCGACGTCCATGAGAACCACGCCACGCAATGGTTCCCCGGCAGGCGCCTGGCCCGGGAATTGCGCGTGGTCAAGCATCGTATCCATGACCTGGGCCAGTACATCTTCATCCGGGCACGCAACGCGAGGCCGGCGACGCCTGGGAAGCCCCGGTGGCTTTACCGCAGCTATCCAGAGGCGGAAATGGCCGGCTAAGCCGCCTCGATTCGCTTATAATCCTTTCAATTGAATGCATTTTCCCGGAGCACAACGATGATCGTGCCTGTCATTCTCAGCGGCGGCAGCGGCACCCGGCTATGGCCCCTTTCGCGCAAGAACCGGCCCAAGCAGTTCCTTGCCCTGACGGGACACGAAACTCTCTTCCAGCAGACCATGCAGCGTGTGGCGCGCATGCCTGATACGGGAGCCCCGATCGTGGTCTGCAGCGACGATCACCGGTTCATGGTGGCCGAGCAGCTGCAGGAACTTCGTGTCGAGGGAGCTTCGATCCTGCTTGAGCCCGTGGCGCGCAATACCGCGCCGGCCATCGCGCTGGCGGCCTTGCATGCCATGACGACCGACCCTGAAGCCCTGCTGCTGGTATTGCCGGCCGATCACCTGATCGGCGACAGCCGAAGCTTCCTTGATGCCGTGGCCAAAGCGGTGCCATTCGCCAAGGACGACCTCCTGGTGACCTTCGGCATCCGCCCCTCGGGCCCGGAGACCGGCTTCGGCTATATCCGCCACGGCGAGGCCTGCGGCACCGGCGGTTTCAAGGTCGACCAGTTCGTCGAAAAGCCGAACATCGAGACGGCCGAAACTTACGTGGCCAGCGGCAAGTACGAGTGGAACTCGGGTATGTTCCTGTTCGGCGCGCGGCGCTTCCTCGCCGAGCTCGACACTCATGCCCCGGACGTCGCCCGCGCCGCACGTGCCACCTACGCCACCTCCAGCAGCGACCTCGACTTCGTCCGCCTTGATGCCGACACCATGTCCACGTCGCCCGACATCTCGATCGATTACGCCGTGATGGAAAAAACCGACCGCGCCGTCGTTGTGCCGGTGGACTGCAGCTGGAGCGATATCGGTTCGTGGTCGGCGCTGTGGCAGGCCAGCGAGAAGGATGCGGATAACAACGCCTTCGAGGGCGACGTCATCGGTATCGGTAGCCGCAACAGCCTGGTTCGCACCCATGACCGCCACCTGGTGGCCGTGGTCGGCGTTGACGACGTCGTGGTGGTCACCACGCCCGATGCCACGCTCGTGACCACCATGGCCGGCGCGCAGGACGTCAAGACAGTCGTCGACGAACTCAAGCGCGCCGGGCGTAGCGAGCATCTCTTCCATCGCAAGGTCTATCGCCCCTGGGGGGCTTACGATTCCATCGACATGGGCGAGCGCTTCCAGGTCAAGCGGATCGTGGTACGGCCTGGTGCGGCGCTCAGCCTGCAGATGCACCACCATCGCGCCGAGCACTGGATCGTCGTCTCCGGCACGGCCGAGGTGACCTGCAACGACAAGGTCTTCCTGCTGGCGGAAAACCAGAGCACATACTTGCCATTGGGCAGCACGCATCGCCTTCGTAACCCAGGCAAGGTGCCATTGGAGCTCATCGAGGTTCAGTCGGGCAGCTATCTTGGCGAAGACGACATCGTCCGTTTCGAAGATGTCTACGGACGGTCCTGACCGGGATCCGCGCGGGGCAATACCGTTTTGACAGGGGCAAGGATCACGGTTTTCCGGATCCATTGGCGGTAAATTAATTCAGGGAAGAAAAGGGGACGGATGTGGCCATTCTGCCAGCCGAAGCATCCGAGCGGCGACGCCTGATTGCGTTCATGGCATTCATCGCCGCGGTGTGCATTGCCGCCTGCACTTATATCTATGGAACGGGCCTGAATTCCCCCGTCGTCCGCTCGGACGGATTCGGTTATTACTCGTATCTGCCGGCCGCGTTCGTCGACCACGACCTTAGCTACGCTACCCTGCAGGCCAACCTGCCGCCGCACACGCATCTTGAGTCGTACGGGATCGCGCGTCATCCGCGCACCGGAAGATGGTTCACCAAATATCCGATCGGTACCGCGATCATGCAAGCGCCATCGTTCCTGGTGGCCTATATCAGCGAGAAAGCAACAGGTCGACCGGCTACCGGCTATTCCCGGCTGTTCCAGTATGCGAACGTCGCCAGTTCAATCGGATGGCTTCTGGTAGGCATTCTTCTGGTTTATGGCGCGCTTCGACGCTGGTTCGATGAAGGGGTCAGCCTGCTTGCGATCGCTTTGCTGGTGTTCGCAACCAACCTGTTCCACTACGCCACCTATGATGGTTCGTTCTCGCACGTGTACTCGTTTGCAGCATTCGCGATCGTGTTGCACCTGGCATTGGCCTACAGGGACGCGAGCACGCACCGTGCGCGCATAGGCTTTGCCGTGGCCTGCGGCGGTGCCGCAGGGCTCGCCACGATCGTTCGCATTCCCGATGGTTTCGTCGTGCTGCTGCCGGCGTGCGTGCTTTTCGAGCGATGGTGGAACGAGCGCGATGTACGTCGATGGGGCGTGGAGTCGGCCCTTTGCGTATTGGCATGGGTCCTGGCGTTGATGCCGCAACTGATGTACCAGCACGCCACCACGGGCAAGTTCCTGACCAACACCTACGCCGAATCGTTCCTGCATGAATGGTTCAACTGGACGCATCCGGAGATCTTCAACTTCCTCTTCAGCATTCGGAAGGGCTTCTTCTTCTGGGCGCCGGTAATGCTTCTGGCCATGGCCGGCCTGCCCGCGTTGTTTCGCAAGGATCGATGGCTCGCAACGGCAATCGCCGTTATCTTCGTGGCTGACGTCTATGTCTGCGCCAGCTGGTATTCGTGGTTCTTTGGCGCAAGCTACGGATCACGTCCACTGGTGGACATCATGGCGTTGATGGCACTACCCCTGGCAGCCGGCCTGGACAGGCTGGTGAAGGCATGGCCCAGGCTGGTTTACTTAGGTGCCGTCGTTGCGGTCACCCTCAGCCTTACCCTGACCTACTCTTACTGGAAGGGTTATGTGAAATATGACAAGACAGACTATGCGACCATGCGCGCCTTGCCGGGTCTACTATTCGACTGAAATCCATTGCCCGGAAACATGAATCAACCTGACGCAACCGCCAGCACCTGGGAACACAAGCTCCGCGTCATGGAGTGGTTGCTTGTGGCCATCGGTATCGTGCTGCTGTTTCGTTCAGCTGTGCCAGCCATAGACAGTGATGGCCTGGTCCGCCTGCAGATGGTGCAATCGCTATTCGATGACGACCCGCTTTCACGGACCAAGTTCTCGATCATCCAGCCATTGCTTGCCAGCCCACTCTACTGGCTCGGCAGCAAGTTCGACCGGGCCGAGTCGTTTCTCGCCCGATATAATTTCTTCGTCTTCGTCGTCTTCCTGCTAGGCCTGCATGGTTGGCTTCGTCGCCAGGGAAGTGTTGTGATGGCGCGGCGCACGGTACTTTTGTTGATGTGTGCCTCGATGTTGCCCCAGGCTACCGAGCACTTCTTCACCGAACTGACCACGCTGACGCTTGTCGTGCTGGGCTATCTGCTTTTCCGCACGCGCCGCCTGGCGGGCGGCATCGTCATGGCTCTCGGCATTGCCAACTCGCCTGCGCTCTTGCCTGCTTTCGGTGTGCTGATGGCACTGGAAGCGTGGCGGCAGCGGCGACCATACCTGCTGGCGTTCGTCCTGCTTCCGCTGGCAATGGTTTTTTTGGACAACTACTTGCGCAATGGCGCGGTGTTCGAGTCGGCTTACCTCGCCGATGCCGAGCGCGGTATCCGAACCATCCTTCCATATTCAGGATTGCCAGGCTTCAGTTATCCACTGTTATTCGGGCTGTTATCCATCACATTTTCCTTGGGCCGGGGATTGGTGTTCTTCGCGCCCGGACTGTTCCTTCCCCTGCTGTCGCCCTGGCCACCCCAAAGTCCGGAACTGCGTCGGCTGACGGGGGCACTCGTACTGCTTACCGTGATGATGGTCTTGACCTACGCCCGGTGGTGGGCATGGTACGGCGGGGGTGCTTGGGGACCGCGGTTTTTCCTGCTGGCCTCCATACCCGCTACGTTGCTGCTGGCGTCGGCGATGCTGCAACAGGCCGATAACGCAGGGTGGCGCGTCTTGTGGTTGCCCGCCATGCTGATCCTGAGCGCCTGGGTATCCATCCAGGGATTCGTCTGGGGTACCCAGGACTTCACCCTATGCGAACAGGACAACTACGCGCTCGAGTTGCTTTGCTGGTACACGCCCGAATTCAGTGCACCGTGGCGCCAGTTTGCCAGCGGTTTCCATATCGCCGAGCGGCACCACCTGCGCTATGGGATCTGGCAGGCGGCCGTGGCGATCTACTTGCTGGCGTTGTCCCTGGCATCGGTGGCACCCACGCTGGCAACCCAGGCCAAACGGGTATACCGCGACTTGCGCGATGCCGCACATCCAGGCGGCCCCGCCAATTAATGTGCCGGCTGTGGTGCGCCGGGCGGCGCGGCAACGAACCTGACCGACGCAATCCCCACGCCCAGGACACGCGAATCGCCGCTGCTACCCATCGCCAACGGCGAAACCGCCTTTGGCGCGAGTATGGTGATATCCAGCGCCTTGCCCCGGTTTCGGACACCTTCGTCCAAAGGGATGGTAGCGACGAACGTCTCGTCCGCGTGCTGGAACGTCCACGTCTGATCGGGCACACCCGGCGAGCGCACCACGATCGATTGCACGTTCCGACCATCGATCACGAACCCGCGAAACGTCAATTTGACCGCAGCGACATCCTTGAGGAAGTCGTTTCCATGGTCATGCAGGCGCAAGCTCGCCTTTGTTCCGATATTCCAACGCCCCCAAGGCTCTTCGGAACTCCATCCGTCCCCGTACACCATGAGGCTACCATTGACCAGCGGAGGCAGCAGGTCGGCGTCCAGTATCGGCGGGATCCGCACCAGTCGATACAGAAAGAGCTGCGAGTCCGCCATGGAGTCATACTGTGCGGGCGGGCGATGATTGAATTTGAAGTTACCCACGCGCAGATGCATCGACCTGGCAAGGTCAAACCCTGACGGCGGCGAACTGGACGTGGTAAGCAGATAAATCGCGTCGAAATCACGGTCGAGATTGGCCAGGTATTGCCAATTGGATAGTGCAGCAGAGTCGACGTCGGTCACGTAGTGACCGTACATGGACGCCATGGGCGTCTCCAGCGCACCGTAGATAAGCCCCGCGCTGTGCATGGCTGGGCCATCCACCATCAGAAGGTCGTCCGAACTCACCCATCCAGCGATTTCCTCGAGCGCCGGTGCCGAGCCCTCCAGCTCCCTGTGCGGCAGTGGAAGCGTGGACAAAATCGCTCCATAGGCAATCGAAAAGCCCAGTCCCCAGGTGACTGCCATGCGGGCTCGCCGCCCAGTCAGCGAACAGGCGGCAAGCACGCACAAAAGAATGGCATAGGGTACGAACTCGCTTACCAGGTAGCGCGCGTAGTAGGGCTGATAAGGAACGACGTACTGCATCACGCCAACGTAGAAAAGGAAGCCCAGCATGAACAGGACAACGCAAATCACGCGCCAGTCCCGCCAACGCCAGCACATGGCTGCGAGGCAACCCACGATCAATACCGGCCCCAGATAAACCGCTGCCACCACCAGGCTTACCGACTTGAACGCATGGGTGCCCTGGCCTGCGATAGCCGACAACTGGTTGATCCATGGATCGCCCACCAACGCGTGACCGTAAGCCAGGCGGTGAATCTTTATCGCCGCAAATACGAGAAAGAGAATCGTGGCCAATGCAGGCGCCCATACCGCTGTGCTTGTCAATCGCGTGGCCGTTAGGCGTCGAAGACGGTCGCTCCTGTACAAAACGATGGCTGCGGCATAGATAGCCAGGAACAGTAGTGATGCACCAGCCAGCCAGCGCAACCAGTGGGAGCCAAAAACCTGGGAAAATGACGATACGTAGATGGCGCTCGCATAAGTGCGGGACCAGTGAAGACCGTATAGGCAGGACACGGCGAATAACGCCAGCACCACGCCGACCCACGTCACGATCGCGGCAGCTCGCCCGCGCTGCTCATCCCAAATAGCCGCCAGCAATGCAATTGCCACAAGGAATGGCAGGTACATGAAACCAGAAATACGCGTAAAGAAGACCCCGGCCATGCCTATGGCAGCCACCAACAACCACCGTCTTTGCCGGGCGTCCGGAGGCGCGGTCGCATAGACCGCCAAGTATCCAAGTCCCATCGCGGAAAACATCAGCGTTGGCACTTCGGTGACGGGAAACTTCGAAAAGAATGCATGCAACGGATTGCAGGCAAGCAAGAATCCCGTCCACGCAGCCGCTCGTGGACCACCCAAGGCCAGGGCGAGCCGGTAGAAATAGACCACCGACGCGACCGCCATGAAGGTCAGGGCATAGACACCGGCGGCTTGACCGAACAAGCCGGAGAACACTGCCATCCACACCGCAAAAAGGTGATAGAACTGGAACTCAAGGATCGGGGAACCATCGGCGGCATAGTCGGATACGTAGATACCCGGACGCTGGAGCTGCTGGACATAGTTATCGTTGAAATACAGGGCACGCGACGCCCGGTCATCGATACGCGCCATGGTCTCTTCCACCACGTGCACGCCGCCGCCACGAACGATCTGGGCGGCCATGTTGACGTAGACACCCTGATCCTGGCCGCCAAAAACGTAGTTGTAGGGGACGAGCCGAAAAAACAGCGTCACGGCGATGAGTAGCCAGACCACGCGGGCATTGGGCCGTGTTTCACCCGTGCTCCCCGCAGGCACCCCAGCCTCAGGCACCCTCCTGGCGTAGGCCCACGTCACCACCGTTGCCAGGAGCGTTACCTGCGGCGCGAGGAAGCATTGCGCAAGCGAGGTTACCAGTCCGAAGATCGAGATGGCGGCGATGAACACCGCCAGCAATTCCAGGACACGGTCAATCGATGGCAGGCGCACGCCGGCCGCGTGGTTGTTCATCAACATCCTCCCCGTCAACCTGCAGGACTTCGGTCAAAACGTAACACGATGGCCCGGACTGAACACCCCGGGCTGCCGCTCATTCCACGTGCGTGTACATCCAGCGAAGGGTCTCCTCAAGCGGAATGGGGTCCAGGGGCCCAATCATGGCGACCAACCGCCGTGTGTCGCCGGTGAGCCTGGCAACTTCATTGGCGCGCACGAAGGCGGGATTGACCTTCACTTCGATGGCATACCCGGCAATCGCTTCCATGGCACGGATGACGTCCGTTAGCGATACAGATATCCCGGAACAGAGATTCACCGCGTCGCCTGCTGGAGTGGCCTTGAGCATGCGCACGTACGCCGAGGCGACGAATCGAACGTCCTGGAATTCGCGGGCGACGTCGATGTTGCCCAACTCGATGGTCCGCTCGCCGCGGCGGAAGTGGTCCACGATCTTCGGCAACAGAAACTGGGCGCCTTGCCCTACACCGGTATAGTTGAAGGGGCGCACCAAGGTCATCGGTACCCTGTGCATCCATAGGCGCGCCATGTATTCCATGGCGATCTTGCTTACCGCGTAGTCGTTGGCCGGACGTGGTGACAGACTCTCGGAAAGAACCTCCTGATCGCTGTTGCCATAGATATTGGCGCTGCTGGCAAGCAGCACATGTTCAATATCCAGGCCAGGCCCGGCGAGGGCTTCCAGCAGGTTCCGCGTCCCCACCACGTTGACACGATACATTTCCTCGGCATCGCCGTGGGCCACGAAGGCAATGGCGGCAAGGTGAATGACATACGTCGGCCGGATCGTCGCGACCGCGTCCAGCACGGCCTGGCGATCAAGGATATCAATAGCGGTCGCATCCGGACTGCCGTCGATGGTGAGACCGACGACGTCGAATCCTTCCCTGGCCAGGGCTTCGATGACGTATTGCCCGGAGAATCCCCGGTGACCCGTCACCAGGACGCGACGCCCGGATTCAGTACGAGGCGTCACGTTCGTTCCGGCGAAGATCGGCCTTGACCATCATGCGGCACAGTTCTTCAAGAGTGGTGCTTGCCTTCCAGCCGAGCTTGGCCTCGGCCTTGCCGGCATCGCCTATGAGTAGTTCGACTTCGGCCGGCCGGTAGAATTTAGGATTGATCCGCACCAGGGTTTTACCGGTATCGGCGCAAATACCTTTTTCGTGCTCGTCCTTGCCCTCCCAGCGGATGCGTACATCCACGGCCGCGAAGGCCAGGGCAACAAAGTCGCGCACGGTTTCAGTACGGTTCGTGGCCAGGACGAAAGTGTCCGGTTCATCAGCCTGGAGCATGCGCCACATGCCCTCGACGTATTCCTTGGCAAAACCCCAGTCGCGCTTGGCATCCATATTGCCCAGTTCAAGCACGTCAAGTTTGCCGAGCTTGATCTTGGCCACCGCATCGGTGATCTTGCGGGTAACGAACTCGCGCCCGCGCAATGGCGACTCGTGGTTGAAGAGAATGCCGCTCGAACCAAAGATGCCGTAGGACTCGCGGTAATTGACCGTAATCCAATGGGCGTAAAGTTTTGCGACGCCGTACGGGCTACGCGGGTAGAAGGGCGTATCTTCCTTCTGCGGGACAGCCTGTACCTTACCGAACATCTCGGAAGTCGATGCCTGGTAGAAGCGAATATCCCGATTGACGACCCGGATCGCCTCGAGCATGTGCAGGGCGCCGACGGCCGTGATCTGGGCGGTCGTCGCCGGCTGGTCGAATGACACGCCGACGAAACTCTGCGCCGCAAGGTTATAGACCTCGGTAGCGCCAGTGGACTGCAAAAGGCGAATCGCAGAGCCGGTGTCGGTTAGATCAAACTCCACCAGTTCGAGGTTGGGGTGATTCTGGATACCCAGTTCCTCGATGCGCCAGAAATTCACCGAACTGGTGCGGCGGTATGTGCCGAACACACGATACCCTTTCTCAAGCAGGAGTTCGGCCAGGTAGGCGCCATCTTGGCCGGAAATGCCAGTGATCAGTGCAGTTTTCATTAGAATCCCATCGCTTGCGTTAGATCGTTCGGTGAACGGGGCATTTTGGTTGACGCATCGGCCAGACTCAAGCGGTCCAGCTCGATAGCGCATAATTCCAGCGTTACCTCGGCATCGACCATAAGGCCTATCCTGAGATCGGCGACGTCTTCCAGGAGCTCGAATTCGAAGGTTTGTGGCGCGCCGTCGGGCATATCGACGGGCTCCGAGGCCACGCTTACGGATTCGGCGTGGGCAAGTACGTCTATCCAGGCAATGCCATTGTCGCCATCGCGACTGCCAAGGATCGCCAGCCGGTAGTGGCCAGCTGTCGCCGGGAAGGTCCGACTGAGATACAGCTGGCCAGGTTCGCCGGTTGACACCCTCGCTGTCGCGGCCATTGAACCTGTCGACGATTCAGCCCTGTAATCGCTCGCCGCCAGGCGGCGTCGCGGCCCGGATCGCCATGACCGGGGCCACTGCCCGTCGACGACGACCTCCACGAGCTGGCGCGAACTCTCACGCCAGCTCAGCCAGGGCATACCGGACGAAGGGGGAGCCACGCCCGCGGCATCGAGATCCAGCCACTGCCTGACGGCATCAGCCAGGGCGCGTGCAGACAGGCCGCTGAAGTAAGAAGCGTGCGAGCCTGCCACTTCCCTGAAGATGGGAATATCCCGGGCGAGGATGGGAAGCCCGTACTGGGCGGCCTCGATCAACGGAAGCCCAAAACCCTCCCCTTCCGAAGATGCCAGCAACGCCGAGCAGCCGTGATACATCGACACCAGGGTCGCATCGTCGGCACGTTCAAGCCAGTGAAGGTGTATCCCGGCTTCGGCGTGCCCGCGCAGCCGGGCAATCGTCTCCTCCATATGCCAGCCCGCCTTGCCGATGATCACGAGGTTCACGTCCACGCCTTCGGCCCATAGCAACTCGAACGCCGATAGTGTCTGCGCGTGACCCTTGCGCGGCTCAATCGTGCCGACCATGAGGAAGGTCGGCCGACCTTGCATCGGTGCGGGCAACTCACGCGACTGAACCGTCGATGCAGCTTTGGAGACCAGGTCGGCGCCCAGGTGAAACCATCCAATCTTCAGGGCGCGGCTACGCTCGGGATGTTCCTGATCCAGCCAAGCGACCAGTTCGTTGGCCACCGTACGAGAAATGCAAATGAGGCCGTCGGCGATCCGGGCTATCGATTCATACCAGCCGCGGAACATGGGAAGCCCTGCTGGATCAAAGCAATCGGCGCGCACCAGTGGCAATAGATCGTAGACGACGAATACAACTTCAACGCCACGGCTGCGCATGGCGTGGAAAGTCCCGGTCAGGTGCGGAACCAGATGGGCGGCGAGATCCAGGCCCAGGAAGATGTCGTTGGCCTGGAATATCACCGGTTCGTCAGGCGGCAGGACGAACTCGGGCGGGACCCTGCGCTGCATCCATTGACGGGCGTAACGAAATACACCGTCGCGCTGCAAATAGACCGGTTCAACGCGAAACCCCGGCGGGGGATCGGCGAGAAGTTCGGCGACGATATGCCGGACCACGCGCTGGATGCCGGTCATGGCGTCTTCGATGACCAGATGCGACACGTCCAGATAAAGGGATTGCGCTGAACCGGCCGGTATCATCTGGCTCGCCATGGCGTTGGCGAGGCGTCTCAGGTCGGCTCGCGGCAATGTCTGCATGCCGGGGATGCCTAGCAACCGATTGACCAGCTTTTCGTAACGCGCGCGCATGGGGTCGAGGTCGGCCTCGGCGCCAACCCACGACCAGTGGGGCGAGGCGAGGCGAAGGTCCTGCACGGAAAGGGCCGGCTCGATGAAGTGCGCCTCCGGCTTGCGCGGATAGCCATCGCGGCGATATGCCAATGCCGATACAAGGGCCGGCGCTTCCTTCGCCAGGCACGCGGTAAGGAGCGGCAGCGGGCCGGAACCCACCAGTTCAAGTGGTTTATCCAGCAGGTCCGGGAGGAGCCGCGCCGTAGACTCGTCGTCCCGGACAGGGAGTCGCCGCAGCGGTGGAAGCGTTACCTGAGGGCTACCCTGGTGCGGCCTACGGCTTAAGGCGACCTCGATGGCGTCCCAGGCGGTGGCGGCGGAAGCTTCCCACGAAAACCGCTTGACCTGGCACTGAGCGTGCCGGCGCATGGTCTGGCGAAAGGCATCGTCGAGCAGGCCTTTCTCCATGGCGGCACGAATGGCATCGGTATCGAACGGATCGAACAGCGCCGAGGCATGTCCAATCACCTCGGGCAAGCTTGTGGCATTGGCGCCCATCACGACGGCACCGCAGGACATCGCTTCAAGTGCCGGCAGGCCAAAGCCCTCGTGTTCGGAAGGAAACATGTAGAGGGCGCAAGCGTTGTAAAGCTTGATCAACTCCTGATCGGAGACGAACCCGGTGAACACCAATTCGTCGTCGCCAAGTCCTGCCGCCTCACGCACGACCGTCAGTTCGTCCCTCTCGATGACGTCGATGTTTCCGACCAGCACCAGCTGATGACCGTAACGCACGCCCTGGGGCAGTCGCGCAAACGCCTCGATGAGGCGGGCGAGATTCTTGCGTACGTCAAAGCCACCGGCATACATGATGAAGGGTCTGGATATACCGAACTTCCGGCCCACGTTGCGATGTTCGGTTGCCTGAGGCAATCGCACGAATTCGTCGCCCACGGCGGCCGAGATGTTGACCACGCGACCCGCTTCCACCCCCAGCAACTCGACCACTTCAGTGCAGGTCGATGTGGAAATCCCCAGCAGGACATCGCAGCGGCCCAGATGGGCGAGCTTCTCCCGATACCATGCCTCCTGGCCTGACTGGCGAAGGTAAGCCGCAGGCATCACCAACGGAATGAGATCGAAGACAATGGCGGCCTGCACGGCTGCCGATGCGACCGGAACGGAAGTGACGACTGAGTCGACCCAGCCGTCGACCATGCTCGCCGTCAGTACCACGTCAGGCGCGAGGCTTTCGATGAACTCCTCGCGCAGCGCTTCGGCTACCAGGCTCCTGACACGGTTCTCAGGGAAACGCGACGCGGTCGCCGCCAGCCCTTCCCAGGCTACTACGCGATGCCGGGGAATGACGTCCTCAAACATATCGCGAATCTGGACCACAGACTCGGGCATCGCCCCATTGACCGCCAGCCATATCTCATGCCCCCGAGGATCGGCTGCCATGGCCCTGGCAAGGGACATGCAATAGCGACCTACGCCACGGATACGACCGTCCGGAGACTGACATGCCTGCAGATCAATCACGAGCTTCATGGGCCGCTCCCGGCATGTGCGGCTGCCTGCTTCGTACGGAGGGCAATGCGGGAGGTGAGATCGTCCGCAATGACGCTGGCGGCCGCGGACATGGGTACGACTTCTTCGCTGGGTAACAGCACGTTCAAGAACGCCCGCAGATGCATGCCTGGGCGGGAAGTTACCGGCAACATACGATCAAGCATCTGGCGGAATGGGGACAGGCCGAGAATCTTGCGGGCGGCGGGACGAATGGCCCGGGCACTCCGCGCCACCAAGGGGCGCCCCATTCGCCACGCCCGACGCACCAGCCCCTTGGCTTTGCGAATAGGCAGCGTCAAACGCCAGGAGATACTGTGCAAAAGCAGCTCAAGCTCTTGCGCATGAGCGACGCTCTCCAGATGGACCTGGTGCATCTGCTCAAGCAATTGCCGTTGCTCATCATGCAACTGGCGCTCCGTTGCACGCGCCGTTTTCTGCACAATGGTAAGGCGCACGAGCAAGGCATCGCGCTGGGCACGCAATTTCTCGCTTTCACCGATAGCGGCAGCGAGTTGTTCCTCGAGCGTGTTCAAATCAGCCATGGATCAATAACACCCCGCCCTCTACATCACACCGTGGCGGCCATGAATGGGCCGCCGACTAAATTCAGCCTCTGCCCTACTGGCCCTTCGCCACCGCGACAGCTTCGATGCGATCGATAAGCAATGCCGCATTGACGGAAGGGGAATAACCCTCGCGGATGTCCCTGGCCGCACGATGCCCCAATCCAGATCCAAAAGATCGATCGCTGGCAAGGCGCCGCATGAAGCCGGCAGCCTGCACCACGTCAGCTTCGGCCCAATGCTGACCCTCGGTGTACATGTATTCCCCATCCGCTACCGGGCGCAGCTGGTAGTCAACCAGGCAGCTGTTGTCGGGCGTCATGAAATCGAGATTACCCGAGTATGCCGTACCGATCACCGGCTTGCCGAGCCTCATGGCCTCGGCCATGCCCAAGCCGAAACCTTCGGAACGATGCAACGAAACATAGGCATCGGTACAGCGTTGCAGGGCCTGTACGTCGCCCCGCGGCAGTACGTCATCGCGTATGACGATACGTGGTTCGCCTGATACGGCATTGAGCAGCTTGCGCAGCAACTCCGGATGCCTGTGCCCGTTGCTGCTCTTGATCAGCAAGCGCACGGGCTCATGACCCGGAAAGGCAAGCTGGAATGCCTTGATGGCGGCAAATGGATTTTTTCGTTCAATAAACGAATTGAAATCGAACGTCGTAAGAAACGTGTATTCCGGACCGATACCGAATGCTTCGCGGGAGCGACCGCTGTCGACCGGTTCATCGATGGGAATGGGCACCCGCGTCACCGGCTTATCGGTGGCCGACGACATGACTTTCTCGACGAAATGCGTGGCCACCAGGATTTCATCGACCAGGTCGAGTGCCGGACGCCATTCGTCGGGGAAGCGCTCCAGCTCCCAGAACCAGCAGGCCATCGTGTAGTGCCCGGCAAGTCGATCACGTCCAAGTCGCTCCAGCGCTGCGTCCAGATGATCGGGATTGACGAACACCAGGTTCACCGGATAGGGAAGATCGGTAACCATGTGACCATCGAGGCTGCGTTCGTCCAGGCCGTGGGGAATGTCGATATCCAGGTCGACAATCGCGGCACGATATCCAGCGCTCATCAGGGCACGGGTGTAGAGGCGTGCGTTCTCTCCCAGGCCGAACTGTCCGCGGAAATAGCCGATCAGATTCACGCCTGCGCCAAACGAGGCTGGTGGGTATGCCGGAGCGTGGACGGGCGTGGCGGGGCTCAGGAGCGGCGGAAATTTCAATGCGGCCACCGCCCGACTGGCCAGTCGCCGGGAAACGTCGTCCCTCCAACGCTGCGGCAGGTGCCGGTATATCGACCGCAGCCAGCCCTGGCTGCGGATCCACGCGGAGAAATTCAGTAGCCCAATACCGCGGGCGTCTGGTCCGGTGTCGTTTTCCTGGGCCTGGGCCATCGCCGGACGGGCGGCCATCACGCGCCCAGTGCGTCGGCCAGTTCGGACTTGAGGTCGGCCAGGTCTTCCACACCCACCGACAACCGCACCAGGCTATCGCTGATCCCCAACCGCTTCCGGTTAGCCGCCGGAATCGAAGCATGCGTCATGATCGCCGGGTGCTCGATCAGGCTTTCCACGCCGCCAAGGCTCTCCGCCAGCGCAAACAGTTCGCAGCGCTCCAGCATCTGCCTCGCCTTCTTCAGCCCACCCTTCACTTCCATCGAGATGATGCCGCCGAAACCGTCCATCTGGCGCTTGGCCAGGCCATGCTGTGCGTGCGACTTCAGGCCGGGGTAGATCACGCGCTCCACGGCCGGGTGCTTCTCAAGCCACTTGGCCAGTTCCATCGCGCTTTCACAATGCGCGCGCATGCGCAGGTGCAGCGTCTTCAGGCCACGCATGGCCAGGAAGCTGTCGAAAGGTCCTGCGATCGCGCCCACGGAGTTCTGCAAGAAGCCCATGCGTTCGGCCATCTCGGCATCACCGGCCACCACGATGCCGCCGACCATGTCCGAATGGCCGTTCAAATACTTGGTGGCCGAGTGCAATACCAGGTGCGCGCCGGTTTCCAGAGGGCGCTGCAGCATGGGCGAGCAGAAGGTGTTGTCCACCACCAGGATCAACCCGTGCTTGCGGGCGAAGGCGCCGAGCTTGGCCAGGTCCACCAGCTTGAGCATCGGGTTGGTGGGGGTTTCGGCCCAGATCATCCGGGTCTCGGGGCGGATGGCGGCTTTCACGGCCGACAGGTCGTTCAAATCCAGGAAGGTGAAGTCCAGCCCGGCCGACCGGCGGCGGACACGCTCGAACAGGCGGTAAGTGCCGCCGTAGAGGTCGTCCATGGCGATCACATGGCTGCCAGAGTCCAGCAGGTCCAGGACCGTGGAGGCCGCCCCCAGGCCCGAACCGAAGGCAAACCCCGCCGTACCGCCTTCCAGGGCGGCCACGCAACGCTCGTAGGCCATGCGGGTGGGGTTCTGCGTGCGGGAATATTCGTAGCCCTGGTGCTTGCCAGGGCTCGACTGGACATAGGTTGAAGTCGCGTAGATCGGCGTCATGATGGCGCCGGTGCTCGGGTCGGGCGACTGACCGGCGTGAATGGCGCGGGTGCCCAATCCAAGGGGACGGGCGGCGGACTTCTTCTTGGCCATGTGGGCTCGACTTGGGCTTGGGTTGCGACCGGGCATGATACCGCGAAATATCAGCCCCACATGGACGCCCGTTCAGCTTTTCCGAGGCTCAAATGCGTACATACCCATGACACAATGGGTGTCTTGCCAAGGGGCCGGGAGCCTGATGAAAACCCTTCTCGTTACCGGCGGAGCCGGCTTTATCGGGGCGAACTTCGTGCTTGCCGCCGTGGCCGCCGGCCATCGGGTGGTCAACCTCGACAAACTCACCTACGCGGGCAATCTCGATACCCTCGAGACGCTCACCGATAACCCTGACCACGTCTTCGTCCGCGGCGACATCGGTGACCGCGCCCTGGTCGCCGGGCTCTTGGCTACCCACCGACCAGACGCGCTGGTGAACTTCGCCGCCGAGTCCCACGTCGACCGCTCGATCGACGGTCCCGCGGCCTTCATCGAGACCAACGTCGTGGGCACCCTTGGCCTGCTCGAATGCGCACGCGACTACTGGCGCGACGTCCTGGCAGGCTCGGCAGCCTTCCGCTTTCTGCACGTTTCCACCGACGAGGTCTACGGCTCGCTTGGCAGCGAGGGCAAGTTCACCGAAACCACTCCCTACTCGCCGAATTCGCCCTACTCCGCCTCCAAGGCGGCTTCGGACCATCTGGTCCGGGCCTTCCACCACACCTATGGCCTGCCCGTCCTCACCACCAACTGCTCGAACAACTACGGCCCCTACCAGTTCCCCGAAAAATTGATCCCGCTGGTGATCCAGAAGGCGCTGGCCGGTGAACCGCTGCCCGTATACGGCGATGGCCAGAACGTGCGCGATTGGCTGTACGTGGCAGACCATTGTTCGGCCATCAGCCGAGTGCTCGAGGCGGGCTGCGTTGGCGAAACCTACAATGTGGGTGGCAACGCCGAGCGGGCCAACATCGACGTGGTCAAGGCCATCTGCTCGCTACTGGACGCCCGCCGCCCACTCTCCGACGGCCGGGCCCGCGAATCCCTGATCACCTTCGTCCGCGACCGCCCCGGCCACGACCGTCGCTATGCAATCGACGCCGGCAAGCTGCGCGATGAACTCGGCTGGACGCCTTCAGTCACCTTCGAGCAAGGCATTGCCGCCACGGTCGACTGGTACCTGGCCCATCAGCCCTGGACCTTGCGTGTACTCGACGGCAGCTACCGCATGGAGCGACTGGGCGCATGACCACCAAGGGCATCATCCTGGCCGGCGGCTCCGGCACCCGCCTGTACCCGATCACCAAGGCGATCAGCAAGCAGTTGCTGCCGATCTACGACAAGCCGATGATCTACTACCCGCTGGCCACGCTGATGCTTGCCGGCATCCGCGATGTGCTGGTGATCAACACGCCACACGAACAGGCGTTGTTCCAGCGCCTTCTTGGCGATGGCTCACAATGGGGCCTTCGCATCGAGTACGCGGTGCAACCAAGTCCCGACGGCCTGGCGCAGGCCTTCCTGATCGGCGAGCCATTCATCGATGGCGACCCCAGCTGTCTGGTGCTGGGCGACAACATCTTCTACGGCGTGGGCCTGACCGATCGCATGGCCCGCGCGGCCACGCGCGAGCGCGGCGCCACGGTATTCGGTTACTGGGTGCGCGATCCCGAACGCTACGGCGTGGCCGAATTCGACGCCAGCGGCCGTGTCGTGGGCATCGAGGAAAAACCTGCCCAGCCAAAGTCGAACTATGCCGTTACCGGCCTGTATTTCTACGACGGCCGCGCCAGTACGTTCGCATCGAAGCTCAAGCCTTCCGTGCGTGGCGAGCTGGAGATCACCGACCTCAACCGCTGCTACCTCGACGAAGGCAGCCTGCACCTTGAACAACTCGGTCGCGGCTATGCATGGCTGGATACCGGCACGCACGAGTCGTTGATCGAAGCATCGAACTACATCGAGACCATCGAGAACCGGCAGGGCCTGAAGGTGTGCTGCCCGGAGGAAATCGCCTTCCTGCATGGCTGGATCGACGCCGCGCAACTGCGCGAATTGGCACGTCCATTGGAAAAGACCGGCTACGGCCAATATCTGCTTCGCCTGATCGATCAGGGAGTCGTGCGTTGAATGTCATCCAGACCGCCCTGCCGGGCGTGGTGATTCTTGAACCGAAGGTGTTCGGTGACAGCCGCGGCTGGTTCTATGAAAGCTACCACCAGCCGCGCTTCGCCGAGGCGGGCATCGATGTCGACCTTCGCCAGTCCAACGTGTCGCGTTCCGCGCGCGGTGTATTGCGCGGCCTGCATTACCAGTGGCCGCGGCCGCAGGGCAAGCTGGTGAGTGTGCTGGTGGGCGAGGTCTACGACGTCGCCGTGGACATCCGCCAGGGCTCGCCCACCTTCGGGCGCTGGGTGTCGGCCATGCTCACCGCCGAGAACCACCGTCAGATGTGGATACCGGAAGGTTTTGCCCATGGCTTTGCCGTGGTCTCGGATGAAGCCATCTTCAGCTACCACTGCACCGAGGTCTACGACCCCGCGGCCGATTCGGCGATCCGTTTCGACGACGCCGCGTTCGGCATCGACTGGCCGGTAAGCGAACCGCTGCTGTCGGAAAAGGACAACCGGGCGCCGCTGTTGGCCGACGTGCGCCCTGAACGACTGCCTCTTTTCCGGGCATGAAGATCCTCGTCCTCGGGGCGGCGGGTCAACTCGGGCGTCAGCTATGCACCGCGCTGGCCGACCTGGGCGAGATCACGGCGGCCACGCGCGACGGCCGGCCCGTGGATGGCGTATCAGCTGCATGCCCTGCGACAGCGGACCTTGCCGCGCCCGATTCGGTCCTGGATCTCCTTGAGCGGATCAGGCCGGACATCGTTGTCAACGCCGCGGCCTATACGGCGGTCGATGCCGCGGAGTCCGACGAAGCCACGGCCTGGGCAATCAACGCACAAGCCGTCGGTGACATCGCCGCATGGGCCGCCCGGCATGGATCGCTGGTGGCGCACTACTCTACCGATTACGTTTTCGACGGCAGCGCACGGGAGCCCTACCCTGAAGATGCATCCACGGGCCCCGCGGGGGCGTACGGCCGGAGCAAGCTCGAAGGTGAAGTGCTCCTGGCAAGTTCCGGCGCCCACTACCTGCTGTTCCGCACGGCGTGGGTATATGCCCCCTGGGGAAAGAATTTCCTCTTGACGATGCTGCGCCTGGCCGGTGATCGCGATGAACTTCGCGTGGTCGCCGACCAGATCGGCGCGCCCACATCCGTGGCGCTGATTGCCCAGGCTACGCACGTGGCCATCGCGGCATGGTTGGCCGCGTTGCCCCGCGAGCGACAGATGCTGGAAGGCACCTACCACCTGGTCGCCTCGGGGCAGACTTCCTGGCACGGTTTTGCCGAGGCTATCGTCGATGCCGCAGCTTCCGCCGGCTTGCTGGTACGACGCCCGGCTGTCGTGCCCATCACCACCTCGGACTTTCCCACAGCTGCCCGACGCCCCGCCTATTCCGTGCTGGACAATCGCAAATTCCAGCATGCATTTGGCTTTCCATTACCTGACTGGACTCAGGGGCTTGCACAGGTGATGGACGAGCTTTGCGAGATCAAACACGTTTGATTTAGACGCACCGTGCTATATCAGCGCAATTGCATGACTCGATGGAGCTAGTAATGGATTGTTTCAAAGCCTACGACATCCGCGGCCGCATCCCCGACCAGCTGAACCCCGATATCGCCTATCGCATTGGCCGCGCCTTCGCGCGCACCGTCGGTACCGGTAGCGTGGTGGTGGGTTACGACATCCGCTTGGACAGCCCCAAGCTCGCCGAAGCGGTGAGTAACGGACTGCGCGACGAAGGCTGCGACGTGGTCGATATCGGCTTGGGCGGCACGGAAGAGGTCTACTTCCAGACGGCGCACCGCGGCAGCATCGGCGGCATCATGGTTACCGCCAGCCACAACCCGATCGACTACAACGGCATGAAGCTGGTGCGCGATGGTGCCAAGCCGATCAGCGGCGATACGGGCCTGAAGGACATCGAGAAACTGGTTGAAGCCAATGATTTCGGCGAAACCAAGCCGCGTGGCGGCCATACCAGCGACCACGACAAATCGGCCTATATCCAGCACCTCCTGACGTACGTCGACCGCAATGCGCTCAAGCCACTGAAGATCGTGGTCAACGCCGGCAACGGCGGCGCTGGCGCCATCATCGACCTGCTCGCCCCGCACCTGCCCTTCGAATTCGTGCGCGTGAACCACGAGCCCGACGGAACCTTTCCCAATGGCATTCCCAACCCCCTGCTGATCGAGAACCGCGACGCCACGGCGAAAGCGGTGATCGAATCGGGCGCCGACTTCGGTATCGGCTGGGACGGTGACTTCGACCGCTGCTTCCTGTTCGATGCGCGCGGCAGCTTCATTGAGGGCTATTACATCGTGGGCTTGCTCGGCGCCCAGTTGGTGGAGAAAAACTCAGGCGGCAAGGTGATCCACGACCCGCGCCTGACCTGGAACACCATTGAGATGGTCCAGGACGCAGGCGGCAGCGCGATCGAAAGCAAGACAGGCCATGCCTTCATCAAGGAGCGCATGCGCAAGGAAGATGCCGTCTACGGCGGCGAGATGAGCGCCCACCACTACTTTCGCGACTTCGCCTATTGCGACTCGGGCATGATCCCCTGGCTGCTGGTGGCCGAGCGCGTGTGCAAGCTCGGCACTTCGCTCGAATCGATGCTCACCGAGCGCATGAAGACATTCCCCTGCAGCGGGGAAATCAACTTCAAGGTTTCCGATGCCAAGGCCATCGTCGCGAAGATCGAGCAGCATTTCGCCAGTGACAAGCCACGGGTGGATCGCACCGACGGCGTGTCGATGGAATTCACTGACTGGCGCTTCAATATCCGCTCGTCCAATACCGAGCCGCTGTTGCGCTTGAACGTGGAAACCCGCGCCGACCTGCCGTTGCTTGAGCGCCGCACGGAAGAACTGCGTTCCATGATCGAGGCCGGCGGCGGGGCGCCCGGGGCGCACTGAGCGGTGGCGAATGCGCTATGGCGCATCCGGTTCGGGTACGTCGACGGTCTTGTCGATGACGCGGAGGCTGTCCTTGCCAAAGTAGGAAAGGACAGCCCGCGTCCACGGATCATCCTTGTGCAGCACGCCAGCGGCCAGTTCGGGATCGTTTCCGACAATGCGCGCGCCAGTCACCGGTGTCAGCACGACGACTCCACCTGCCGATTTTCCTGAGCGCCACGTAGCGTCACGGGACGCGGCAATTTCACTGTAGGCGCCGTAGTCGTGGGCAATTTTGCCGATGCTCGTCGACGCCGCCAGCAGCAGCGATCCCAGCAGACAGGCAGGCCCCAACCATGGCCGGGGATCCGTCTTCCGGCCATGCCGCACACTCCAGCCAGCAGTCCACGATGCGGCAGCTGCCAGGCCGAGGTACACCATGCACTGACGAAAGATGGCGTGGCGTTCGCAACACGGGGAGCCGAACTGGTAGTACGCGGCGAAAATCGTAGCCGGCACCATGCCCAGGGCCGCCAGTGCGATGGCAAACCTCATCCGCTGGCGTGAGCCATCGCCATCGCGGCCAGCCAATCGGTAAGCACCCATGGCGAATAGCGCCTTCGTCGCCAGGCCGAGCACCATCGAACGGTCGTGGGCGCGCGACGGGTCGAGGACGACCCACTCTCGCATCGCGCGCGGCACGGTTTTGGCGAGCGCGTCAGTCCAGTGATGGGCGATACCGGCGTCACCGAATACTTCTCCCGAGTGTCCGATGCGGACGTCGGCCAACTTCAATAGCAGCATGCCGGCAGCCAGCGCCGGCAATCCGAGGGCGGGGAGGAAGACAAGGCTTCTTTCGCGTCCGTCGGCGACCCACCCGGCGCATGCCCAGGATGCGACGAACGCCAGCACGAAGAGCGATCCCACCTCGGAGCAGCTGGCTGCCAACACGAGCGCCAACCCGATGACGACCCACCTCGATGTCTTTTGGGCTTGCAGGCATTCGTTGGCGACGAAAACCAGGATGATGCCGGCAAGCGTCGGCATGTAAGCCAGCGCCGCCATCGGCCAGTAGAAAAGGTCCGCGACCGGATGACCGAGCAGGAACATCGGCAGCATGGCCAGCGGGACCAGCGCCCACTGGCGATGCTCGCGCCGACGCAGCGCCGTGAACAGGACGACAGCTCCCAGCAACGTCCAGCACGGCAACAGCGCGGCAATGACCATCGGTTGGCCACTGGCCTGCACCAGCCGTCCGTAGGCGTAGATGAAGATCTCGGAAAGGGGACGGGGGCTCCACGAGGAGATGCGCCAGCGCACGAACTCATAGACGCTTTCCTGCAGGCTTCCAAACGTCTGGTATTCGTCCGCCTGCCAGTGCCCTAGCGGAACCAAGCCGAGGTAGACAAGCCAAAGGGCGATGCACGTCGCGCAGGCGAGCGCCCACGCACGTCGAAACCAGGTGTCTTCCATGACATCTCGCTGTTCTTCCGAGAGAGCAGTTTAGCGAAAGCCCGCGCTGGACCCAATGCCATCCGGCCTTCGGTCATCGCTAACAGCAAGGAGCTCCTTGAAAGTGCGGACTACTCGGGTTTTACGCTGACGCGATCAAAATGGCCGCCCGCTCCCACCCCTGCGCCAAATCCACTATCACCGTCGGCATCCATATCTAACCCAACATCACTGAACTTCATATCCACCTTGCGCGTGGGTGAATGCATGTCCCCGCGCATCACGCCGTGACGGTCAACGATGGAGACGGTCGCCGACATATCCCCCATGTTCGGACCGTACTTCATGCTCGGCCCACCCCACCTGCTGCTCGTACAGCGCCGCCGCACGCGCGTAATCCTTCGCCCGGTAAGCCTTGCCGCCCAGCGCGTCGCATTGCCTGGCGCTGTCGCAACTGGGCGCATCGGCGGCCGTTGCGGATCCGGCAAAAGCGGCCAGCGCCAGCAGGCCCCATGCAAATACCTTCATTCCACCGTTACCGACTTGGCCAGGTTACGCGGCTGGTCCACGTCCGTACCGCGCAACACGGCCACGTGATAGGCCAGGAGCTGCAACGGGATGGTGAACACCGCTGGCGAAATAAAGCTTCCGCCGCTGTCCAGCCGCAACGTGGTGTCCTGCTCGAAATTCTCATCCATGACCGCGGCCTGGTCGGCGAACACCACCAGCGTGCCGCCGCGCGCCCGCACTTCCTGCAGGTTGGATTTCAGCTTCTCAAGCAATGGCCCGTTCGGCGCCACGGCGATCACCGGCATGTTCTCGTCCACCAGCGCCAGCGGACCGTGCTTGAGTTCGCCAGCCGGGTAGGCCTCGGCGTGAATGTAGGAGATTTCCTTGAGCTTCAAGGAGCCTTCCAACGCCACCGGGTAGTGCTCACCCCGCCCTAGGAACAGCGCGTGCTGGCGGCTGACGAACTGAGCGGCCAGCTCGACGATCTGCGGCTCCAGGGCAAGCGCCTGCTCGATATAGCGGGGCAGCGTCTGCAGTTCAGCGCAACGTTTCAGGTACAACGCCCCATCCAAACCACGCTGGCGGCCCAGCTCCAGCGCCAGCAATGCAAGCCCTGCCAGCTGGGTGGTAAATGCCTTGGTGGAGGCCACGCCGATCTCGGGTCCGGCGCGCGTCATGAGCTTGAGGTCGGCCTCGCGCACCAGGGAGGACTCCGGCACGTTGCAGATGCCCAGCGTGCCAAGGTAACCGCGGCGCTTGGTCTCGCGAAGGGCGGCGAGCGTATCGGCGGTTTCACCCGACTGCGAAATGGCCACGAACAGGCTGTCGGGCGGCACCACCGCCTCGCGGTAGCGGTACTCGCTGGCTACCTCGACGCTGACGGGAATGCGCGCCAGCTCCTCGATCCAGTACTTGGCCACCAGGCCCGCGTGGTAGCTGGTGCCGCAGGCCACGATATGCACCTGGCGCGTCTTCGACAGCATCTCCTCGGCGCCCAGGCCGAAGATGTTGGGCAGCACGCCGTGCACGCTCAGCCTGCCTTCAAGTGTTTCGGTCACCGCCCGCGGCTGCTCGAAGATTTCCTTCTGCATGTAGTGGCGGTACTCGCCGCGCTCCACGGCATCGGACGTAAGCTCGCTGTCGTGCACGGCGCGTTCGACGGGCTGACCGTCGAGCGTGTAGACCTGGACGGTGGCGCGGGTGATTTCCACCACGTCGTCTTCTTCCAGGTACATCATGCGCTTGGTCACCTGGATCAGGGCCTGCGCATCGGAACCGAGCAGGTGTTCACCGATGCCCACGCCCACCAGCAACGGGCAGCCGCGGCGGGCACCGACCACGCGGTCGGGATGTTTGTCGCTGATCACGGCGATGGCGTAGGCGCCTTCGAGTTCGCGCACGGTGGCGAGCACCGCCTCGCGCAGGTCCATGCCCTGCCCGATGCGCTCGTCGATCAGGTGCGCCATCACTTCCGAATCGGTATCGGAGGTAAACACGCGGCCACGGGCCTTGAGCTGTTCGCGCAGCGGCGCGTAGTTCTCGATGATGCCGTTGTGAACCAGGCACACGCTGCCAGCCACGTGCGGGTGGGCGTTGTGCTCGCTGGGCACGCCATGGGTGGCCCAGCGGGTATGGGCGATGCCGGTGCCGCCCGGTGCGGGATCGGCGTCATAGCGCGCTTCCATTTCACGCACCTTGCCCTTGGCACGGACACGGCGCAGCACACCCTCGTCAATCACGGCCAGGCCCGCGGAATCGTAGCCGCGGTATTCCAGCGCCTTCAAACCCGCGATCAGCAGCGGGGCGACGTCACGCTGGGCGGTCGCGGCAACAATTCCACACATGATGTTCTGTCCTTGGGGCGAGTGCCCCGGTTAGTTCACTTTCCGGCGCAGATAGTTCAACAAATCAATTCGTGTAATCAGCCCCAGGAAGCGGTCGCCGTCCATCACGATCGGCACGTGGCCGCGGTCGAACACCGGCATCAGCGCTTCGATGGGGGATTTCACATCCAGGATGGTCAGGCTCTCGATCATCGCGGTGGATACCGGGTCGCGGAAACGCGCCTCGTCGACGTGCACGTGCAGCAGCACGTCCGATTCGTCCAGGATGCCGACGATGCGGTCGCCGTCCATCACCGGAAGCTGCGACACGTCGTAGAGCTTCATGCGGTTGTAGGCGGTGATCAGCAGTTCCGACGGCCCCACCACCACGGTGTCGCGCTGGGCATAAGGGCGAAGGATCAGGTCGCGCAGGTCGTTGTAGCGCTCGCGTTCCAGGAAGCCGTTGTCGAGCATCCAGTAGTCGTTGTACAGCTTCGACAGGTACTTGTTGCCCGTGTCGCACACCAGCGTGACCACGCGCTTGGGTTCGGTCTGCTCACGGCAGTACTTCAGCGCGGCGGCAAGCAGGGTGCCAGTGGACGAACCACCCAAGATGCCCTCCTTGGCCAGCAGCTCGCGCGCGGCGTGGAAGCTTTCCTTGTCGCTGATCGCGTAGGCCTTGACCACCTTGGAAAAGTCGCTGATGGAGGGGAGGAAATCCTCACCGATGCCTTCGACCATCCAGCTGCCGGACTTGGTGGAAAGCACGCCCTCGTTGATGTACTGGGCAAGGATGGAACCGACGGGATCGGCCAGGATCAGGTCGGTTTGGGGTGAGTGCTCCTTCAGGAACGCCGTCAGGCCGCTCATGGTGCCCGACGAGCCGCAGCCGAGCACGATGGCGTCGACGCGCCCATCCATCTGCTCGAGGATCTCCGGGCCGGTAGTGAGCACGTGGGCCAAGGGGTTGTCGGGATTGCCGAACTGGTTGATGAAATACGCACCCGGGGTTTCGCGCGCGATGCGCTCGGCCATGTCCTGGTAGTACTCCGGATGACCCTTGGCCACGTCCGAACGGGTGAGCACGACCTCCGCGCCCATGGCCTTCAGGTTGAAGATCTTCTCGCGGCTCATCTTGTCCGGCACCACCAGCACCAGGCGATAGCCTTTCTGCTGCGCCACCAGCGCCAACCCAAGGCCCGTATTGCCGGCCGTGCCTTCCACCAGGGTATCGCCGGGCTTGATGCGGCCGGTGCGCTCGGCGCCCTCGATCATCGACAGGCCGATGCGGTCCTTGATCGAACCGCCGGGGTTCATGCTTTCCATCTTGAAGAACAACTCGGCCTTGCCGGTATCAAGATGTTGCGCGCGCACCATCGGGGTGCGACCGATCAGGTCGAGGACGGTGCCGTAGACGCTCATTGCTGCTCCATTCGCCCCTGCCCACGCGCGGCCCCTGCCAGTCGCGCGGCACACGAGCCGGTAGTGACGCGCCATGATAACCGAGGGTCGTGCACGACCGGCCTTCGCGCAACAAAACGGGCGCCATAGAGGCGCCCGTCTTAAGGGATAGAACCTATTGCCGGTGGGGCTTAACTTGCCTGTGCGTAGCGCTTGTCCCACATCCTTAGCAAGCGTGACTTTGCCTTGAGTTTCTCGAGCTTCATGCCGGTCAAGGTGGCATCGCCGATGGGAAGGACACCAATCTCGGCGTCGTGGACCTTGCTGTCCAATTCCTGGTGGTGTTGGTAGAGGCGGCGGAATTCAACATCGCTTCTCATAAATGCTTCGACATCGTCACGCTGCTGGTTTTCGAACATGGTCGACTCCTGCATCTGTTGATGCGGCGCACGTGGGCCATGCGGCCGCATCGGTGGGGAAACCGTAACCCGCAGGTGCCGGGAACCGGCAGGGCGGGAAGCGTTTCCGGATGGTCACCCGAGGAACATTGCGTCCCCCGGAGAACCGAAACTACTCCGCGTGATGGGCACGTGCAAGCTGTCGCGGAAGGTATTAAAGCATCCTTAATTGCCTTCATTTTCAATTAGTTAATAAAAAAGGCCTCGCAAGTGCGGGGCCTTTTTTTCCAGCAATATCGCGAAGTTGGGACGGAAGTCGCAGTTAGCTCACTGACCGTCTTTTTTTGATGGTGTAGCCGAGCCGCTGTCGCCGGCGTTGCGCAAGGCCCGTGCCGCCGCGGTGGCTGCGGCGGCCTGGCGCTTGGCCGCATTGGCCACCTTGGCCTGCGCCTCGGCGAGCTTGCGCGACTGGTCGGCCTCGGCGCGGGCCTGCTCGGCGGCCTGGGCCGAATCCATGCCTTCCTGTTGCAGACGGGCGTTTTCGGCAGCCACCGCCTGGGCTTGCTGACGCTGACGGTCGAGTTCGCGGCGGGCGTTCTCCACCTCCAGGCGGCTGGTGTCCAGCAGGATCTGGTCGTGCTCGCGGTCGAGCCTGGCGATACGGCTCTGGGCGTCCTGCAGCTGGGCAGCGGCGCGGGCTACATCCACCCGGCGCTCGGCGATGTACAGCGCATGGGCGCGCTCCTTGGACTTAAGCCCATACAGGCGGTTGATGGCATCCCGGGCACGGGCCTGCTCGCCCTGGGCGTAGCCGCCGAGGGTGGGGTCGTTGGCCAGCTGGTCAAGGCTGTTGGACAGGCGCTGGGCATCGAGGTCGTCCTTGGCGGCAATCGCCAGGGTGGACACAAACGCCAGCGCGAGGCCGGCGGCAAGCTTGGTGAAGCGGTTCATCGCTGGCCTCCCTGGCTGTCGTCACCCGCGGGCGGGACGGTACTCTCGGCCGGGGACGGCAAGGTCATCTCGGTTTCCTGGACATTGCCCGGCGGCGGCGATACCGACTGCTGGGCCTGGTTCTCGGCATCGGCCTGGGCTTGCGAGAGCTCCGAGCGAAGCCTGCCGTTTTCCGCGGACTTCGAGGAAATCTGCGAGCGAGCGGCGCCCAGGCGGGCCTTCATGGTGGCAACTTCCGCATCGGCGCGGGACTCATCGGCCAACTGTGCGGCCAGGTCGTACTTGCGGCTGGACATGGCGTTGGAAGCCTGCTGGAACTTGTCCTGGGCGAAACCAAGGTCCACAGGCGCATAATCGGCAGCGCCCGCGTCCCGGGCGGTACGCAGCTGGCTTTGCGCCTGGTTCATCTGGCTGTCCGGCGGAGGCACGCTGGCGCAGCCATGCAGCAGCGCGACGGCGAGCACCAGGGCGGGCAAGCCAAGCATCCGGAGCCGTTTGCTGCCCGGCTTCGGCGAAAAGATGTGGACCATCACTCGTTCCTCTTACAGTTCTGCTTGGTATGGTCGATATTGTGGGCAGGCCTAAACATCGAATGCAATGCAATACGGGGGCAAGGCGTGGATATTGGGTATTTCCTGAAGCTGATGGTAGACAAGGGCGCGTCGGACATGTTCCTGACCACGGGCGCCCCGGTGAACATCAAGGTGGAGGGCAAGCTCTATCCCCTGGGTAATACCGGCCTGCCCAGCGGCATGGTGAAGAAAATCGCCTACTCCCTCATGGACGAAGGCCAGGTCCCCCAGTTCGAGCGCGACCTGGAACTGAACATGGCCCTGGCCGTGAAGGAAGCCGGCCGTTTCCGCATCAACGTGTTCAAGCAGCGCGGCGAGCTGGGCATGGTCATCCGCGCCATCAAGAATGACATCCCCAGCGTGCACGAGTTGCGGCTACCGGCGATCTTCAGCGACCTGATCATGGAGCCCCGCGGGCTGATCCTGGTCGTGGGCGCCACAGGTTCCGGCAAATCCACCACGCTTGCGGCCATGCTCGACCACCGCAACCAGAACAGTTCCGGGCATATCCTTACGGTTGAGGATCCCATCGAATACCTGCACCGCCACAAGCGGTCGATCGTGAACCAGCGCGAAGTGGGCCTGGACACCCACAGTTACCACGAAGCGCTGAAGAACGCGATGCGTGAAGCGCCCGATGTGATCATGATCGGCGAAATCCGCGACACCGAAACCATGGAAGCGGCCATTTCCTTCTCGGAAACCGGCCACCTGTGCCTGGCCACGCTGCATTCGAATAATGCGGACCAAACCCTCGAGCGCATCCTGAACTTCTTCCCCGAATCGGCACACAAGAACGTGCTGATGAACCTCTCCCTGAACCTGCGCGCGGTGATCAGCCAGCGCCTGGTGCTGGGCAAGGACAGCCGCCGCCTGCCGGCCACCGAAGTGCTGCTGAACACCCCGTTGATCCGCGACATGATCCGCCGCGGCCAGATCCACGAGGTAAAGGAAGCCATGGACCGCTCGCTGCAGGAAGGCATGCAGACCTTCGACCAATCCCTCTACCGCCTGTACCGCGAAGGCCAGATCGAGCTGGAGGAAGCCCTGAACAAGGCCGATTCCCGCGATGGCCTGGCCCTGAAGATCCGCCTGTCCGAAGGCGCGACAGGCAACGAGTTCGCCTCCAGCGACCCTTACGGCATCGGCGTGTAATCGGGCTGCGCCTCGGGCGCGGCCCTGGCGAACGCGTCCAGTGCGGCGCAGTTCGCGTCGATGCGGGCGATGGTGGGATAGCCCTCCATCGGTACGCTCCAGCGCCGGGCGTTGTACACCTGTGGCACCAGGCAGGCGTCGGCCATGCCCGGCACATCCCCGTGGCAGAAGTGCCCACCGGGGCCGGCCAGCATGCCCTCCAGCGCATCGAAACAGACCGTGATCCAATGACGCGTCCAGGCCACCCGCTGTTCCTGGCTGGCGCCCAGTTGTGTGCTTAGCGCATTGAGTGCCCGCAGGTTGGTCAGCGGGGCCGCGTCCGCGGCGACGGCCTGGGCCAGGGCGCGGACGCGGGCCCGCCCCAGTGGATCGGCGGGGAGCAAGGGCACCTCCGGCCGCGTTTCCTCCAGGTATTCCATGATCGCCAGCGACTGCGTCAGCACCGCCGTGCCGTCGATCAGGGTCGGCAGGAGTTCCTGCGGGTTCAAGGCCCGGTAGGCTGGCGCGTGGTGCTCGCCGCCATTGGCCACCAGGTGCACCGTGCGCATCTCGTACGCGATGCCCTTGAGGTTCAAGGCGATGCGCACGCGATAGGACGCGGAGGAGCGCCAATAGCTGTACAGGATAGGTGAAGGATTCATGGACATTTGCGTTGAGGTCGGCCGGTCCAGACAATAGCGGTTTTCCCCGACCGCTGGAGCTTTCGCAATGTCCGTCACCCGCATGAGCGACCTCGACCTCCACGGCAAGCGGGTATTGATCCGCGAAGACCTCAACGTCCCGGTAAAGGACGGCGCGATTACCTCCACCCAGCGCCTGGATGCTTCCCTTCCCACCATCCGCGCCGCAAAGGATGCCGGCGCCCGCGT
>Ga0307510_10000058_pt1 | contig 85118 bp, 71 predicted proteins | sample 12_EM_MG_FD_207224 | JGI IMG/M metagenome (GOLD analysis project Ga0307510, IMG submission 207224) | Populus trichocarpa ectomycorrhiza microbial communities from riparian zone in the Pacific Northwest, United States - 12_EM | ecosystem: Host-associated > Plants > Roots > Unclassified | place... | reverse complement strand
ATCGAGGATACGACGATGGTCAACGGTCATCCGCTGGTTCGTCTTTCCTTCCGTCCCCGCAATCCCAATGACCTCCTGTTCAGGGGTACGATGTGGATCACGCTGGATGGGAATTATTCCATTCAAAAACTGCGTTTGCTGGTCAGCAGCGGCATCAACTTCAACTTTGTCCGGGAGATGCATATCGACCAGGATTTTACCCAGCAGCCAGACGGAAGATATCTGCTGACGAGGAGTGATGTGCTTGGCGACTTTGGGATCAATAAAAAGGGGACGGGGCTTTTTGGAGAGCGGGTGGTCAACTTTATCAATTTCAAGACAAACGAACCTCTGGCCGACAGTCTTTTCAAGGGGGCGCCTACCGTCCAGTTAGATAGTGCGGAAAGCAAAAAGGACAGTTTCTGGGTGTCCTATCGAGGCGATACTTTGACGGGTGCGGAATCAAAGACCTATGCCAATGTGGACAGCCTCAAGAATATGAAATCCTTCAAACGGCTGGTAGACTGGAGCACTCTGTTACTGGCAGGTTACAAACAAGCGGGGTGGGCTGAAATAGGTCCTGCCAGCACTTTCTATAGTTTCAATCCGGTAGAAGGATTCCGGTTACGGTTTGGCGGCAGGACTACCACCCATTTCAGTACCCGATTTTATTCCGAGGCATATGCTGCCTATGGGTTTAAAGATCAGAAATGGAAATACTTCCTGAGTGGCACCTATTCGCTCAACAATAAGTCCGTGTATGGCTTTCCGCAGAACTGGGTACGGGTCTCTTATCAGAAGGAAACCGAGATCCCGGGGCAGAGTCTGCAGTTCGTGCAGGAAGACAACTTCCTGCTCTCGTTCAAACGGGGCAACAATGACAAATGGATCTACAACAATAACTTCCGTGTTCAGTACCTGAAGGAATTCTCCAATCACCTGTCCTATAATTTTGGTTTCCGCTGGTGGGAGCAGACTCCTGCGGGGTCCATTGCCTATGTAAAAGGCAATACGGGGGATTCGATCCAGCAGATGACGACTACCGAGCTCTCCGGGGAAATCCGCTGGGCTCCACACGAACAGTTCTATATCGGGAAGCTCTATCGGGTACCTATTATAAACAAATATCCGATCATCGATTTTCGCTGGACTACCGGTGTGAAAGGTTTGTTCCGGGGGCAGTACAACTATCAGAACCTGGACCTGAACTTTTACAAACGGTTCTATGAATCCTGGCTGGGGTATACTGACATCACGCTGGACTTCGGGTACATCATCGGAAAAGTGCCTTTTCCGCTGGCGGATGTTCATCATGCCAACCAGACCTATGCCTACCAGATGCAATCGTATAACCTGATGAACTTCCTGGAGTTTGTCAGTGATCATTATGCTACCGCATATATCGACCACTATTTCAACGGTTTCTTTTTCAACAAGATACCATTGCTGAAGAAACTTAAGTGGAGGGAGGTCATTGAAGCGAAGATCTTATATGGTGGACTGCGGGCGGAGAACGATCCGGCGAAAAACCCCGACCAGGTAAAATTCCCGCTGACCAATGGCCAGCTGCAAACTTACAGGCTCAACTCGACGCCTTATATCGAGGCTGGTTTTGGTATAGCCAATATCTTCAAGCTGGTACGGGTGGATTTCATCGAACGGTTCACCTATTTAGACCACCCGGAAATTCCTAAATGGGGTATCCGGGTCCGGACCAAATTTGACTTTTAAGGTGTTGAATTCAGTCTGAACATAGTATCTTTACAGATTGTCAAAAGAGGAGAGCAACTGACCCATGAGCACGCGAAAAAATTTGCAACTTGGCATTTATAAGGTCATTAACCCGGTAGTAAAGTTACTGATCCGGGCAGGACTGACCCCGAATATGGTTACTACGATAGGGCTTCTGCTCAATATCGGAGTGGCCATCATTTTTATTTCCGGTGCTGAAGAGGGGCGCCGGGGTGACTTGTCCTATGTGGGATGGGCTGGGGCGTTGATCCTTTTTGCGGGTCTGTTTGACATGCTTGATGGGCAGGTAGCGCGATTGGGGAATATGAGCTCGCAGTTTGGGGCTTTGTATGATTCTGTGCTGGATCGATATAGCGAGCTGATCCTTTTTCTTGGCATTTGTTATTACCTGGTCTCGCATCATTATTTCCTGAGTTCGTTGTTTGCGTTCATTGGTCTTATTGGAAGTATGATGGTGAGCTATACGAGGGCGCGGGCCGAGGGGTTGGGTATTGAGTGTAAGGATGGGCTTATGCAGAGGCCGGAGAGGGTGATCATTATTGGCGTTTCTGCGTTGGCTTGTGGGGTGGCTTCGCGCTGGATGGGGGGAGATTATAAGATCTCCTGGCCGGATACGACATTCCCGATCTTTGAGACGATCTCTATTTTTACTATACCGTTGACCATTATGGCTTTTCTGGCGAACTGGACGGCTATTGGGCGGCTTAGGGATGCGAAGCGGACGCTGGATGCGCGGGCTGTGGCAAATGCGGCGGGTGCCGGCAACGGTGCTGTTGGTGCGGGCAAGGCTGATGTGGCAGGTTCCGGCAAGGCTGATGCGGCTGCAAAGTCTTCTTTGCCTGTGGCTATCATTATTGTTTTGCTGGCTGGACTTTCTGCTGTTCCTGGTTCGGCTCAGTCTTCGGGGACATCGGGGGGGCGTCCATCGTCGGCGCATTCATCGGCGTCGTCAGGTGGTAATGATCCGGTCAAGGATACGGTTGAGACCTTTCCTATTCCTCCGGCAAATGCGATGTCATTGTTTTATCTCCAGCGTACTCCAAATTGTAATACTGTTATCTGCGAGCTGAATGAAACGAATGGAGTGTTAGACAAGGATGAGCCGGTGCATGTGTTGTGGATCCGGTATACGGAGCAGAAGCAGCGGCAGGAGCTGAATTTTATCCAGCGTCATTTTGCGTATGGGCTCAAGCAGCGTGATCTTGGAGATGGGAGTTGGGAGTTACATTTTGTCTCTTATAAAAAGGTGCCGCTTTATCTGAGGAAGTCTTCTGTCGACAACCGGTTCCATGTATTTGTTACTATCTCCGGCAGGCAAGCTATTCTGAATCGTGTGTATCTCCGGATCGATCCGGGTGGGACTTTCTGGGCTCCTAATGTAAAATATCTTGAATTGAAGGGAGTGGATACGCAGAACGGGAAGGAGCTTGTACAAAGAATAAAAGTTTAAATGGAAAGGTCAGGAACGGGGACTCCGCTTACGCTACGGAACATACTTATTGCCACAGGTTTTTCGGTTTTGTATCTTATTCTTTCGGCGTTGCTGATCGGGTTTAAGAAGGATCAGCTATTTCTTGTGGGGCTGTTCAATGTGTTGTTCTATTTATCAGGTCCTACGCGGCGTTTTATATTGGGTTTTACGGTCTTTATCGTGTTCTGGGTGATCTTCGATTTTATGAAGGCTTTTCCGAATTACCGGTATAATACCGTTCATATCGGGAGTCTTTATAATGCGGAGAAAGGTCTTTTTGGGATACATACTTCCGATGGGGTACTAACGCCGAATGAATACTGGCGGGTGCATCAGCATACTTTCCTGGATATCATGGCGGGTTGTTTTTATCTCTGTTGGATGCCGTTGCCGCTGGGATTTTCGGGGTATTTGTTCTATAAGAACAAGGAGGCCTTCTTTCGTTTTGCCTTGAGTTTTTTGGTGGTGAATTTACTCGGTTTTGTTGTGTATTACTGTTATCCTGCGGCTCCGCCGTGGTATGTGGAGCATTATGGTTTTGTTTTCAATGCGCATACGCCGGGGAATACTGCGGGGTTGGGCAGGTTTGATCAATATTTTCATGTTTCGGTGTTTGTGGGGTTGTATGCGAAGAGCTCGAATGTGTTTGCGGCTATGCCTTCGTTGCATGCGGCTTATCCGTTGACGGTGTTGTATTATGGAGTGAAGTATCGGATGAAGTGGGCGAATTTATTTTTTGCGTTGGTTATGGTGGGAATCTGGTTTGCGGCGGTGTATAGCAGTCATCATTATGTGCTGGATGTGTTGGCGGGGGTTATGTGTGGGTTGGTGGGGGTGAATTTGTTTAACTATTTGTTTTTGAATGTGGGGTGGATTAATCGGAGGATTGGGGTTTGGGTGAGAGGAGTTAGTGAGTAGGTTTTAGCGGCCTATGCCTTCCACCATGATGTCCACGATGGAGTCGATCTGGAGATCGAGGCGGGGGCTACGATTTTGTCCGACCATGAGGGGGATGGCCAGGCCCCGGAAGCTGCTGACCATGAGGTAGGCGATCAATTCTATATTATCTTCACTGATCTGTTTGAATTCTCCGTTGTATACGCCTTCGGCGAGGATGCCTTTTACCAGCTCGACATGAGAGGTATCGAACTTGTTTTTCAGATCGACCATAATGCAATGTAATTCAGCGATCTCGCTTTTCAGGGCGTCACTGAGATTGCACAATTCGTTCAGCTTGTTGAGGCGGCTGCGGCAGTAGATGATGAGTTTTTCTTTGGAGGAGCCGGCCTGGCGGATTGCCTGTTGGATCTGGTCGAGCAGTTCGTCCATTTCCTTGTATAGAACGGCTTCGAAGATGTCTTCTTTGCTGGGGTAATAGTAATAAAGGGAGCTTTTGGCCTTGCCGAGGCTTCTGGCTATGTCGCCCATGGTCGTTTTTTTAAACCCGGATTGCCGGAAAAGTGCCCTTGCCGTGTCAAGGATCTCCCTAACTACAATCTCGTCCCGTTGAAGCGTTTCAGCCATACTTTTTAAACCTTTGTACGACCAAATTTACATATTTTCCTCCCCAAATTCGGTTAATCATTGGTGAATCTTGCATCTCTGGAAGACTATTTATACATTTGTTGTAGTCCCAAAAACCCTTGTAAAACAATCTTCCGGTTTGGCTCATTAGTGCGCGATTTCCCTGGATCGTAGAGGACAATTTGAATATTTTTTTTGCCGAGATACAACAAAATGCCGGTAAGAACATGAACCCACAACTCAACTGTATTCTTCTCATCGATGATGATGAGCCAACGAATTTTCTTAACAAAATGACTCTGGAGCAGACGGGCTGTACCCGTCATATCAGCGTTGCCCAGAGCGGTCAGGAGGCGCTGGAATATCTCCGGGGATGCGGTCCTGGCAACGGCAGTTCGGGGAAGTCTCCCCGGCCCGATCTGATCTTCCTGGATATCAATATGCCCGCCATGGATGGCTGGGAGTTCCTGGAAATATATAAGAAACTACCTTCCGAGCAAAAGGCGGATATAGTGCTGATCATGCTGACTACGTCGCTGAATCCCGACGACGAGGTAAAGACCAGGACTATCCCCGAAGTGGCGGGGTTTGAGAATAAGCCTTTGAGTCAGCATCGCCTGCAGGCGTTGCTGGAGAAATATTTTAGTAATTAAGGGGCTGGGGGATAATTATCTTCCTGAATGCAGGTAGTCCTTCAGATGGGTGATGGTCTCTTCGTGAGTAAGGATCGTTTCCCGAACTACGTCGTTGATCGAGACGATCCCGCTGAGGGCTCCGTTGTCGAAGACCGGCAGATAACGAATGTTCTTGTCGGACATCAGCTGCATGCAAAATTCCACGGTATCCGATGGTTTGACTGTCGGAAAGTCTTTTGACATGATCTCCGATACGGGTGTGTCGGTAGATGATTTTCCTTTCAGGATAACTTTACGGGAATAGTCTCTTTCCGTCATGATACCCTGATATTCATTCCCCTCCAGCACCAGGACAGAACCGATATTCTGGTCAGCCATGATCCGCAGTGCGTCCAGAACAGTTGTTTGAGGTGTCACCGAAGTGATGCGCGCGCCTTTGTGCGAAAGAATGTCACTTACTTTTTTCATACAGCCTGTTTATTTTGGTGAGGAATCGCTTTACTCAATTTACACTTTTTTTAGATGTTTTGCCAATATTTTATACCTGTTTTGAAGCCAATAAATAGGTAGATTTAGTGAGAAAAATACACTTACATGAGGCTTTTGCTGCTCGTTTGGCTTGTTTTGATGTCTTTTTGTTTGAATGCGCAGGTGGGGGGGGCGTCGATAGTCCTTAACCAGATAGGCTTTTATCCTGAAGCGCCAAAACTGGCTGTGGTGATATTGCCGGTGTCGTCGGATAGTTTTTTTGTTATCTCCCGTCCGGCGGGTGACACGGCTTTTTCCGGTAAACTGGGTGTGGCTGTTGCTTCTAAGAACTCCAATCTTTTGGTGCGGCTTGCCGACTTCAGCGGTTTGAATAAGGAGGGAGCTTATAATATCCTGGTGCCCGGTCTTCCGCATTCTTTGCCTTTTGTGATCGGGAGGGGGGTGGAGGGACCGGTGGCTGCTGCGGCGTTGAAGGGATATTATTATCAGCGGGCTTCGATGCCGCTGGAATCTGTCTATGCCGGAATCTGGGCGCGGGGTGCGGGGCATCCGGACAGGGTTGTTTTTGTGCATTCTTCTGCTGCTACGACGGAGCGTCCGGCGGGTACGGTGATATCGTCTCCCGGAGGGTGGTATGATGCTGGGGACTATAATAAATATGTGGTCAATTCGGGGATTACGATGGGGACGTTGCTGGGGGCATTTGAGGATTTCCCGAATTATTTTGATACGTTGCATACATTGATCCCGCCGGTGCGGGGGGATGCGCAGACGGTGGGGGGCCCCGTGCAGGGATTGCCTGATATTTTGAATGAAGCCTTGTACAATCTCCGCTGGATGCTGACGATGCAGGATCCGGGGGATAGCGGTGTCTATCATAAATGTACAAACGCGGCGTTTGACGGCATGGTCAAACCGGGTGTTACGAAGGCTCCGCGTTATGTGGTGCAAAAGAGTACGGCTGCGACGCTGGACTTTGCGGCTGTTATGGCTCAGGCTTCGCGCATCTTCCGGAAGTATCCGGAGGTATTACCGGGGCTTGCCGATAGCTGTCTCCGGGCTGCTCGCGGCGCCTGGGGATGGGCGGTGCAGCATCCGGGGGTGGTATATAACCAGGATTCGATGAATAAGCTGTATCAGCCGGCGATAACTACGGGGGCGTATGGTGATAAGATGTTGGATGACGAACGATTCTGGGCTGCGGCAGAGCTGTTGATCGCGACGAGGGAGGAAAAGTATCAGTTGGTTGTCAAAGAGGGGATGGGGCTGCGTCTTTCTGTGCCGTCATGGAGCAACGTGTGGATGATGGGGGTGTATACGCTGCTGCGGCAGCAGGGAGAGGCCAGGAAGGGCAGGAGTCTGGATTTAGGGCCGGGTCTGACTCCGGAGCTGGACATCCTCCAGCAACGCCTGCTGCATTTTGCCGACAGCCTGGTAAGGCGCCAATCAGCCTTTCACACGGTCATGGGTGCCCGAAAAAGCGACTTTGTCTGGGGGAGTAACGCCGTAGCTGCCAATCAGGGGATGCTGCTGTTAAAAGCCTGGCTGCTGAAACAGGATAAAAAGTACCTCAACGCCGCTCTGGATAATCTCGATTACATCCTGGGGCGCAACGCCACCGGGTATTGTTTTGTAACCGGACTGGGCAACTTTTCACCACTGCATCCGCATCACCGGCCCTCGATCTCCGATGGGGTTGTGGCGCCGGTGCCGGGACTACTGGCCGGCGGGCCGAACCCTGGAAGACAGGACCACCAGGTCTATCCTTTTTCTGATCCCGAGCTGGCATATATCGATAATGACCAGGCTTACGCTTCAAATGAAATAGCCATTAACTGGAATGCGCCGCTGGTTTACCTCGCGGGTGGGATCGATGCGATCTTCGTCACTTCGCGGCGTCCGTCATCAAATCATTGATAGCACCCAATCGGAAAACTCATCGATCGAATAAAAGATGTGATCAGGATTCAGCGCTTTTAGTTTCTCCGGCTCTGCCGTTTCGGCCCAGGCTGCCGCGACGATGGGGATCCCGGCTTTGCGGCTGGCAGTGATGTCACCCGGTGTGTCACCGACATAAATGACAGAGGTCTTGTCGATACCTTTCCACTGTTCTAATATAGCGTTCATTTTTTCTGCCTTGATCGGTCCTGTGGGTGAGCCGGTCTCGATCTGTTCGAAAAGACCTTCCATTCCGAATTTTTTCAGGGAGATAACTGTGCTGTGCGGACCTTTACCCGTGACCATCGCGATGCGGACCTTCCTTGATCTCAATTCCTTTATGAGCTCAACAATACCTGGGAAAGGAGCCGGACAAAGGTCATGAAGGGACTCATAGAATTGCAGGTAATTGACCATGCCCTGCTCGTAATGTTCGGGAACCAGCGTTTGGATCGTACCTTCTTCCGACGGACCAAACGTCGCTATGATATCCTCATCAGACAACGTTGTCAGGGCAAGTGGCTCTATCGATTGGCGGAAGGCTTGTATACACAATGGCAGCGTATTTCCGACTGTACCATCGAGGTCGAAGATGATTCCTTTTATTTTATTCATAATATTAAAAAAGCCCCCGGGTTGGGGGCTGTAAAGATTTGCCACCGGAGGGGCTCAATAATTTTTATGAAGGGCGGACCCAGATATTCCGGAAGCTGATGGGTTCGCTTTTGTCGCCGTGCGCCTGCAGCTTGATAGGCGAGGGGCCGTGCGCTTTATAATAGGGTTTGCCGCGATAGCGGGTCTGTCCTTTTAGTTCAAAGCTGTTCTGTACCAATACGCCATTCAGGAACACAGTGACCCTTGCCGGTGAAGCCAGGCTGCCATCCGTATTGAATACGGGCGCTACCCAGGCCACGTCATAGGTCGACCATTCACCTGGTTTGCGGGAAGGATTGGCAAGAGGAACGCTCTGTTTGTAAATGCTGCCTACCTGGCCATTGGTATAGGTAGGATTGTTGAAATTATCGAGGATCTGCAGTTCATAGCCGTCGTCGCCCTTGCCGGTAGAGGCCAGGAACAAACCGCTGTTACCACGTGCCTGGTCGGAACCCGTGATGTTGGAGGGTATGCGAAATTCGAGGTGAAGCTGATAATTCGTAAAAGTGCGTTTGGTCTGGATGTTACCTGAAGTTTTGTTTACGGTCAGGATATCTTTTCCAACGAGCCAGTCGGCCGGACTGCCATCGGATACCTTGACCCACTCGTCGAGGTTCTTGCCATTGAACAGGACAACGGCATCGGAAGGAGCCTCTCCGTATTTGGCGGCTGGCGTGACTACCGGGGGCACGGGGGTATAGATCTCGGTCAGCTTATGGTCATCCAGGGAGTCGGCCTGGGCATGGACAAGGGTGGTTCTGGCCAGGAGGCTCAGCGCTGATAAAAAGACGGTCCGTTTAAACAAGGGACAAGCAAATTGCATCATAATCATGGAATTAAATGAGAGAACAATTTAAGGCATTTTTATCAATACAGAAGACGGCGGCGGGTTAAAATATGTTCGGGCCGGGCTTAAAACAACAAGCGACCCGGTATTACCGGATCGCTCATATTTAAGATCCGCCAGTGGCGAATGATATTTTTTTATAAAGTGGCCATATCGATGACGAAGCGGTAGCGGACATCGCCTTTTAAGACGCGGTCATAGGCGTTGTTGATCTCCTTCATAGGGATGATCTCTACGTCGGATACGATGTTGTGTTGCGCGCAGAAGTCCAGCATCTCCTGTGTCTCTTTGATGCCACCGATCATCGAACCTGCGATGCGCCGGCGTTTGGGGATAATGCCAAATGCGGGGAAGTCGATGGGTTTTGGAGGGGCGCCTACGAGGATGAGCGTTCCGTCTCTTTTTAGCAGGTTCAGATAGGTATTGAAATCGTGCTGGGCAGAGACGGTATCGATAATAAAGTCGAAGTATTCGCCATAGCTTTTCAGGACCTCGGGGTCTTTTGTGAGGGCGAATTTATGGGCTCCCAGTCTTTTCGCATCTTTTTCTTTGGAGGGGGAGGAACTGAGCATGGTGACTTCGGCGCCAAGGGCTACGCCCAGTTTTACGGCCATATGTCCGAGACCGCCGAGACCGAGGACTCCGAGCTTATGTCCTTTTCCGACCTTCCATTCGCGGAGGGGCGACCAGGTGGTGATGCCGGCGCATAAGAGCGGGGCCACACCTTCCAGGGGCAGATTGGGGGAGACGTGCAGGGTATATTTTTCGTCCGTTACGATCTGGCTGGAATAACCGCCATAAGTAGGGGTTTTCCGATCCTGTTCGTAGCCGTTGTAGGTGGAGCTGAGAAAGGTTTCGCAATATTGTTCGAGTCCTTCGTTACAGCTGCTGCAGACGCGGCAGGAGTCGACAAAACAGCCGATGCCGGCGAGGTCGCCTACTTTAAAGTCTTTTACCTTGCTGCCGATGCGGCTGATCCGGCCTACGATCTCATGACCGGGTACCATCGGGAAGATCGATCCGCCCCATTCGTCGCGGACCTGGTGGATATCGGAGTGGCAGACTCCGCAATAAAGGATATCGATGACGACGTCGTGTTCACCTGGTTCGCGGCGTTCGAAGGAATGTGGCCCCAGGGGGGTAGTGGCCGACTGTGCGGCATAAGATCTTGCTGCTATCATAATATAGCGGGTTTTAGTGTGATAGTGTGTAAGCGATAACTCTTATCTAAAGATAGAACACTGGTGTTAACTAATCCAAATATTAGTGGGTGGAAAAAAAGTTTTTAAAAAGATTCGCACGATATCACCTGAAAATGACACGAAAACTTATCGGATCGACACGGCTATACTTGTTCGCAGAAATCTCATCTATTTCAGGGCTGGCGCCGTTTGGAAAAATAAATAATCTGTTATAATATTGTTTTGCAATCGCAAGACATCCTATCCCCCCTGATGACTTTCTTTTAGTCCAGCCCTTCCAGTTTATCTTTTTCATTAACTCCTAACTAACTTTTATGACCCTCTGCACCTATCCTAGAATCTTCTGTCGTTCTCCTTATTTAAAGATCTCACCGATCTTCTCCAGAAATTTACCGGGCTAAAAAATCAACGACATCGTTGTACTCCGTCGTCGGTAATGGCTTCCCATAGTCTATTAACATTGAATTAAACCTTGTTATGATAAGCCCGTGTGCCTGCCTGATAAAGGCGATATCCACTTTGTTGCTGGTAATTTGTTTCATGACCGTCCGTTCGCAGGATAGCCTGTCGGCAGCCTATCAGCGTTTGCAGCAAAAATATGCAGCTGACACGAAAGGTAAGGTCGATGCTTTTAATAAGCAGGTGGAGGGATATACGGAAAAGAGTCTTGGGAAAATGATCGAACAGGAGAAGAAGATGCAAAAGAAAGTAGCGCGCATAGACTCTGTAAAGGCGAAGTTGTTGTTTCAATATTCGATCGATTCCCTGAAGAAGTTTCAAACAGCCATTAAGAATAAAACTGCCCGGTTCAGCCGGTTCTTCAAGGGAAATTATTTTCCTTACCTGGATACGCTGAAGCAATCCTTATCTTTTTTTAATAAGGCGCAAACCTCTATCGATCAGGCTTCTGCGGCGCAGAACAAACTGACGGCCTCTTTAAGCTCCGTCGATCAGATGGAAAGCAAGCTGGGGACCATCGAGAAGATAAATGAGTATTTAAAGCAAAGGCAGCAGGTATTGCAAACCCAGCTGACCAGTTTCCCGGGGTTGGGGGACAATCTGAAAAATATAAATAAGGAAGCCTATTATTATCAGTCGCAGATCAGCGAATATAAAAAGACGCTTTCTGATCCCGATAAGATCGAGAAGCTGGCGTTGAGCACTTTGCAGAAGCTGCCGGCATTTCAGCAATACTTTCAGCAGAACTCGCAGCTGGCGGGTCTTTTTGGGTCGACCCCTAATATGGGCTCGATCCCGGGCGGGCCGGGCAGCGTGCCGATCGTCAATGGAATTCCTTCACGTTCAACGCTGCAGCAATTCATGCAGCAGCAAATGCCTGGTTCTGCCGTCACTGATCCGGCGGAGGCTGTACAGCAGCAGGTGCAACAAGCCGGGGGAGGCGCGGCTTCGGGGATCGACGATCTGAAGAGTAAGCTTGGGGGCGGATCGGGGCAGGCAGGTAATGCTGCCATGCCGGAGTTTACACCCAATTCGCAAGCGACCAAATCTTTGGGCAAGCGGCTTGAATATGGCGCGAATATGCAGTTTGGCAGTAGTACGAATTATTTGCCTGCCAGCAGCATTTTCGGATTGCAGGCCGGCTATAAGCTAAACGACAAAAGCAGCGTGGGTATTGGAGCGTCGTATACGATGGGTTTGGGGTCGGGTTGGAATCACATTCGTTTTTCCAACCAGGCTATCGGTCTCAGGTCTTATGTGAAATGGAAACCAAAGAATGCCTTTTTCCTGCAGGGCGGCGGCGAATGGAATTATCTGACCGGTTTTTCCAGCGTTGCTCAGCTAAGGGATCTGAATGCCTGGCAGGCAAGCGCCCTGATTGGGATTGGCAGAGAGTATAAGATCAATAAAAAAATCAATGGGAGCGTCCTGTTCGTGTATGACCTGTTATATGACAGACATACTCCGGTGACACAGCCTCTTTCTTTCAGGTTTGGATATAATTTTTAATCAGCAGATATGAATGTTAAACTTCGTAAGCTTGTAAGGGCACTCCTGGTTGTTGTTTTCGTGTTAAGCCGCGCTAAGACAACATGGGCACAGGTTGATCTGCCGTCGGGCAGCGCAAGCTTCAATATCCCGATCTTCCATTGGGAGGATGATAAGAGCAGGTTAAGTATGCCGATAGCGTTGAATTATACTTCGGGAAGCGGTTTGAAGGTAAATTCAATTCCTACGAATGTCGGGCAGGGGTGGGAATTACAGATGGGAGGTGTGGTGTCAAGGATGCAGGTGGGTGAACCGGATGACCAGCACGCGTATGGTCAGTCTGCGCCGGAGGATGTCACCAAATATCCGGACGGATATCTTTTTAACTCCGTGGATATTGCTTTAGGCTGTCCAAAGCTGTTGAGCAGGTATCCCATTTATAAAGATAAGAACCACCTTTATAAGGAGCATAACCCGGTAATGGCGGACAAAGAGTTGGATCATTTTGCTTTTCAATTCAATGGAAGGAGTGGTGTTCTTATCGTAAAAAAAGATAATACAGCCATATTTCTTGGAGACACCAGGATGAAGGCATGGTATACAACAAGAAATATGACCTCCGCGGGGATCAGAACCACTATCGACACCTTCTTCATCCAGGATGAAAATGGGCTGATCTATAAGTTCGGGCAGCTCGATCTTGCCAAAGAGCTGAAGTCAAAATTCTGTGATGTCAACGAAGTGGCCGCCAAAACGCAGCCTGACATGAAGGGTCAGCATGTCTATAACCAGTCTTCCTTTGATGATAATGACGCCTCGAATCCCCTGACAAGACCACTGGTCAATCCCTGGGTGGTCACGGGGTGGTTCCTGTCAACCATTTCCGATCCTTTAACGGGTCGGACAGTGACCTTCAATTATAGTACCCAGCCGCTACTGATAAATAACAGCGCGGGTTATGCTTTTTCCTATTACTCCCATAAGGATTATGATGTCATCACCCATTCCATATCCATGACAAAAACACCGCAATTGTTGAGCGTCGACTATCCTGATGGCCATCATGTGGTACTGCATTATGGTGCGGCAAGAGCAGATCTCAGCGGTGATATGGCGCTTGCGGCAATAGATGTTCTCTACCATACCAGATACATTTCTGAACATCAGCTGACCACCAGCTATTTTATTGAGAACAGGTATGGAACTCCGGTCAGTCCTTTCCAAAAGCAATGTGCCCGTCTTTGTCTTCAATCCGTAAGAAGGCTGGGGGTTGACCTTACAGACGAGGAGCCGCCGTATAAATTCGATTACTATCTTGGCTCGGGAGCTGCCTATGATTTTGTTCCGCCGCCTTTTTTTTATATGAAGGATATCTGGGGATTTTATAATGGAAGCCAGAGTGTAGATGCCTTAAATAACCCGATAGACCCTACCACATCCGCTTCCAGGCTAAATTTCCAGCAGGTAAAAGGATTATGCTTTATGCGGGCCAATGATCCCAACCCGCATCTTCTCAATGTCAATCCGGGGTATGCGAAGAATGGCCTTCTAAAACAGGTCATTTATCCTACCGGAGGGATGCTTACCTATCAATACGATCAGAATAAGGCTACGATAAACGGACAATATGTGGATGTAGGTGGTGTGCATGTCTCCGGTACCAGGGTTTCGGATGGCGGATTTTCCAATGGCTGTGGCAACCCGATCACTTCCGCCTATTACTATACGAAGGATCGGACGCATACAGAATCATCTCTCCTGGTCATCGAATCTCCACGGAATAACATGGCAGTATCGACCAATGTCTATGATCCGGAATCTCCCTACTTTTATTTCAGATTCCCGTTTCATGTAGGTTGCGATTATCATTTTAAATACCCTGGTATAATGCAGACCGACCAGGCGGTGAGCCTTTCGGCCAATCAGCAATTCTGGCAGGCCTTTTTTAAAGTGGTGGATGTGCTGGGTGCGATCATGGATGTGATGGATGTGGTAAATGTGTGTCTTGACGCTACGCCGGCGGCCATTCTTGCGGTAGCGCTGGATGTGATAGGGGTGGTTGTTGAGATCATTTTCTCCTGTACGGCCGATCTTCACCAGGAGAATACAGAAATGGTGTATTACAGCTCTGACGTTAACGCCGCTAATCCTTTACCCGCCTCGTTTACGACACTGGAGGTTGTCGAGGGATCGGGCACGGATGGCAGTGTCGTCTATGAATTTACCAGCCCCGTGGATTATCCGGTCTGGATTCCGGATAATACCGATAACCTCTATAATTCGGGACGGGATAAGTTCACTATGGAGCAGCGATTCCCGTACTGGGCCTATGGTCAGCCTAAAAAGGTGACGCACCTGGATCCATTGGGGAATAAGGTTAAAGAAACGGAAAATATATATGATCCGGCCAATATCCAATTGGAGTATTTTATTTTCGATAAGCAGCATCCTTTCACCGTGACCCCGCAATCCTGTAAATGTGATCTGGCGCTGCAAACCTCATCGCGAAATGATTCCTGGGCCGACCCTGTCAACTATGACCCTGCTACTACTTATGATGCCTCCTATATTCCTGCGGATGGCGTACTACCTTATTTTTACGGATATTATCATGGCCGTCTGCCGCTGGCTACTACTTATGAGCGAACGTTCAAACCCGGCGATGTCCTGCATTTTCAGCAGACTGAAACGGATTATACTTACAATCAGGTTAATTTTCAGCCGAACTACATATCGACAACTCAGAGTAATGGGGATATAATGGCCAAAACAATGACATATCCTGTCGATTATGAAGACCAGACCACCGTTTTGTACAAGATGGTCCAGAACAATATGGTCAACGATGTCGTTTCCTCCTATAGTACCGTCTACAAACCAGCTATTTTTCAAACCTTTCTGCTGGATGAGAAGGTTTCAGAATATGCCACTGTCGGAATCGGCGAAATTAAACCGATCAGGACGCTGGAACAGCGATTCAGTAAGCCTCAGCCATCGGTGGTAACATACCAGGGGCCCGGGGCCGCGACCAACCCTGTTTACAGACAAACAGCAGCTTTTACCTATGACGGAGCCGATAACCTGATAAGAGTCATAGATGAAGGCGGCCGGGTTGCAACAAATATTTATGATTATTCAGACAAATATGTAACGGCATCCGTCATCAATGCCGATCCGATCCTGGACAAGCCGGCATATACCAGCTTTGAAACGTCGGCGCTGGGTGGATGGACAGCGAATGGGACCGGTACACCCCAGTCGGGACCTGCGGCTACCGGATCATGGTACCTGGCTTTAACGCCGGGAGCCAGTCTGACGGCTACTATCAATTCGACCAAACCTTATATCCTGTCCTTTTGGGCGACAAGCAATAGTGTGACTGCTACAGGCACTCTTGTAAAGTCTGCCCCGACGATCAAGGGGTATACTTATTACGAATACAGGATAGCCCAGGGTACGGCCGGTGTAACCGTCACCGGCAGTGGCAATATTGACGAGCTGAGACTATATCCTGTGACATCCAGGCTTCGTTCTGTTACATATGACCCGCTGGTCGGCAAGACATCCGAATGTGATGCGAACAACCGGATCTCCTATTATGAATATGATGGGATCGGCCGTTTGCGGCTGATCAAAGACGAGTTTGGCAACATCATCAAAATGTATGAATACAATTACGCCAACAGCAATCAATCCTCCTGTATACTAACATATTACAACAATGCTATTTCGGAGCCATTCGTGAAGCAGAATTGTGCCGCCAACACAACAGGGATAGCTGTGACGTATACTATACCGGCAAATAAATACAGTTCGACGATCAGCCAGGCGGCGGCAGATCAGCAGGCCCAGGCGGAGCTGGATGCGTTGGGTCAGGCAAATGCGGATAATCAGACGCAAGCAAACGCGTGCGTTGCTATCTGGTATAATGGTATTCTTTCCCAGTCCTTTACGAGTGAGGGATGTGATGAGGGATACAAGGGTACCCCCGTTACGTATACTGTGCCGGCTAACAGGTATAGCTCTCTTATCAGTCCCGGAGATGCCCAGCAGCAGGCACAGGATGAGATCAATGCGAACGGACAGGCCTATGCCAATGCGTTGTTCAGTTCCTGTGTGATCGATACCGCCGGCGACTGGAATGCTACCGGAACGACCCAATGTCTTCCTAACGGGCATATGTCGTTGCAGTTCAGGAATCTGAATCCCAACAGCCCGACATACAATCAGACTATGAATGTGGATACGGGTGCGAATGCGTCCTGCCCGATCACTCCGGTGACTGTATATGCTAAACTGGCTTATACGAACTTCTACACTGACGACGGGGGCGGAACCAGCGGATACACCACGGCGGATATAGTTGTTAATTTTTACTCGGATGCAGCCTGTACCCAGCCATACTCTGTTAGTAATATGACGGTAAATGTTTCCGGAGCTCAAAACTGTGATAATGGATATGGTAATGTCTATAACTTACCTTCAGTTATAGGCAGCGGCAGCACCATCCTTGTGGCGCCCGGTCAGTTTCTCTATACCGGCCAGGAAAACATTGATTCTAATGGCAACCCCATCGAGAGCCATTGTTCTTATAATTATTCTCTTCTTACCGGACAATACATAATAATAATAGAATAATTAAAAATGATCTTATGCGATATGCTGTTCTTTTTTCTCTTTTCCTATGTCTCTTTTTTCGGGGAGAAAAAATCCATGCTCAGCCGGACAGGCGGGAAATATGGAAAAAGGTGGTCAATGATCTGAAGGTAAGGCTGGACATGAATGACCAGCAGACGTCAGGTGTACTACAGGCCGGACTGGAACGGCTCCGGCGAAATGACAGCCTTGGAACGGATAAGGCGCTTATGCCGGATAAAAGAACGGCCGCGCTCAGACAGATCCATCAGCAATTCCTGGATATCGTTCACCGGACGCTGTCGGACCAGCAATGGCAGAAGTATGAAGCGATACAGGCTGCGGCCAGGGACAGGTTCATGAAAGAGAGGAACAAAAAAGTGCCTTTGACCGAATTGAAATAAGGATGAGGAAGAGGTGATTTTCAATAAATATATTCAAAAGATAAATATTGTTTGATGAAAAGGAAAGGCAACTTCCGGTACTTACCGATCATTGGCGTACTGTTACTGATAGGTTCGCTGCGTCTTTGCGCACAACAGTATCCGTATGACATAGTCCCGGTTAGCGGGAAATATGCATTCTCCTATAACCAGGTCCCGGATCAGCTGGTGCCTTTGCAGCTTGTGATGCCCGGTGTGACTTTTGAATGGAAATACAGCAATACGCCGACTGGAGCTTTTTCAGACCTGCCCGGTTCGAACCAGAATGCTTCTTATACTTTTTCCAGCCCTCTCACGCAGACGACCTATGTCGAACGGGTAACCTGGAATGCTGTCCATACCGTCGTCCTTTTTACTTCGAATGTGCTACGGCTTGAACTGGTGTCAGCAGGCTGGGAGAATTACAACTATGTCAGGGAACACGATGTCCTGGTCCCTGGTCAGACAGACTGGAAGGCTGTAGATCAGCTGCCTATCGGGCAGAAACTGCAGACTACCACCTATTCGGATGGTATTGGCCGGATACTGCAGCGGATAAACAAGCAGATTGCGACGCCCGATCCTGCGCAGGGAGGTACGCTCTGGGGGGATGTGGTAAAATTTGCGAGATATGATGAGTATGGACGCGCGTGGCGGAAAGACCTGCTTTATACTACTGCTGATCAGGCAGAGATCGGAAAATATAAAAGTGCGCCGCTCACCGTACAGCCGCAGTATTATTCCAGCGTATTTAATGAAAGCGCGCCTTTTAGCGAAACCCAATATGAACAAAACCCGCTCAACAGGGTAACGAACGTTAAATTGCCCGGTTCCGTCGGCAATGGCAGCCAGGGGGAGTCATTTGCTTATGACCTGAACACGACGGATGATAACGTACAGAATTTTACCATCGGGGACAATCCCGGCGATGCGCCGGCCAGTCAGGGCGCCTATCAGCCCTATACCTTGTTCAGAAATGTTTCGAAGGATGAGAAGAATCAGCAGGTCATAGAATATACCGACAACACCGGAGAGCTTATCCTGCGAAAAGTGCAGGTCGATCTCAACCCGTCACCTGCGCACAGCGGATGGAGCTGTACCTACTTCGTGTATGATGATTTTGGAATGCTGCGCTATAAGATCCAGCCGGAGGCGGTAAAGTGGCTGGACGCCAATGGCTGGTCTTTTGGCAATGCCGAGGGGCCAACCGTGCTGGACCAGCTATGTTTCCGTTACGAATTCGATGACAAGGGAAGGACCATTCTTAAGAAAACACCGGGTGCAAAGGAGCTATACATGGTGTATGATGCAAGGGATCGGGTGATCTTTTCGCAGGACGGTAATCAGCGGAAAAAGTCTCCGGGGGAGTGGCTTGTTTCTTTTTATGATGACCTGGACCGGTTGACGGAGACGGCCCTGTATGAAACGACTGAGACCGGCGCCAATCTTCAGACGGACATAAACAATGCGACCACTACAACCAATGTCGCGCAGCTTGGCCCCGATCCGGCTTACCAGGCGGACCTTCAGTACTCTTCCCGGGATGTCAGTATTCCTGTCTATACAGCTTCGAACAGCATTACTTTTCTTCCGGATTTTATCAGTGCTGACAATGATAATTTTTTGGCGCAGATCGCGCCGCAGGTTGCAACAGGTGCAACCGTGCCTGTAACAATCTATGCCAGTCCCGTTTCTGCGACGGTAATGACGGATCCCTCGCAGTTTCTCCCGCTCAAGTTTAACTTTTACGACGATTATGGTTATGCCGGTGTAAGGTCTTTTGACAATGGCTTTAACAATGCGCAGGCCTATCCGGCATCGGACCCTACCGTATTACCCGTTGCTTCGGATAACAGGACCCTGGGAATGCTTACAGGTACAAAAGTAAGAATACTGGGTGGCAGCACCTTTTTGTTCTCCTCTTATTACTATGATGAGAAAGGGCAGCTCATTCAGACGATCGAAGATAATATCAAATCAGGGGTAGACATCACGACCAATCAATATCATTTTGATGAGCGTGTTTTAAGCGTTGATGAGAGGCATACTGCTTCCGGAACGGTGTTTACAAATTTCGATGTCCTGACGAAGAACATCTATGACCAGGTCGGCAGGATGGTCAGCATGCAGAAGAAATATGGCACGAATGCCTTTAAAACGGTTGCGAACTACGACCTGGATGACATGGGGCGTTTGAAGAACAAACATCTTGACCCTGGTTACACCGGATCCAATGGAACCGGCTCAGAACTGGAGTCATTGACCTATAGTTATGATATCCAGGGTATGATCAATGGTATCAACAAGGACTATGCGCTGAAAACACCTGGTAAATACAATAAGTGGGGACATTTCTTCGGTCAGTATTACGGTTATGATAATAAGGACGGATTATTTGCGGACTGGCAGCTGGATGGACATATTACAGGAACCATATGGTCGACCCAGGGGGATGACGTACAGCGGAAATATGACTACTCCTATGATGGAACGGGTCGGCTGATCAATGCCCTGTATGGTGAAAAACAGAACACGGGAGATAGCTGGAGCGCCACGCGGATGGATTTCTCCGTGACGGGGCGAAATGGGAAAATTGAATACGATCTCAATGGCAACCTGCTTTACCTATTGCAAAAGGGAATTGTTCCGGGTAATCAGACCCCGGTAAATGTGGACGACCTGCAGTACAGATATGCCCATTTGTCCAATAAGCTCAGCAGTGTAGCGGACGGCGGCAATGCGGGGACGGCAAACGGAAAGCTGGGTGATTTTTCGGATGGGACTACAGGCACGGCCGATAATGACTATGTATACGATGACAATGGCAATGTCGTCATCGATCTCAATAAGGCTGCGAAGGATCTTGGAGGCGTAACAGGGGCCAACGGGATCAGCTATAATTACCTTGACAAGCCGGAGCAGATACATGTCAGTGGTAAGGGTACTATTCAAATTGTTTATGATGCAAATGGTGTGAAGCTGCAAAAAGTATATACACCTGAAGGAAGCTCTACTCCAACTACGACCAGCTATATCAACGATTATGTATACGTAGGTGACAACCTGCAGTTCATCAATTTTGAAGAAGGTCGTATCCGCGTGGTGCATACCGTGGCGCAAAACAACGGGTATGATATATTGAGCCTGGACGGCAATATGGACCTGCCCGGGGGATTGAGAGGTGCCTATGATTACTTTGTCCGGGATCTCCAGCATAATACGAGGATGATCCTGACGGAAGAGACGCATGTAGGAAGTAATTCCTGTACGATGGAAATTGAGAGGGCTGGAAATGAAGAACCCTTATTCGGCAAGGTGGATGCGAATGGTACGCCCACCTCTGATAATGAGGTAAAGCAACGATTCCTCGTATCCTCTATTCCCGGGCAAAGCAGCGGCGGCGGCTGGCAGAATCCTGCGATCGGGCATTATGTAAGCCAGCTGGGCAATCTTGTTGGCAAAAAGATCGGTCCCAATACGTTGCTTAAAGTGATGGCAGGAGACCAGGTCAGTGCCCAGTCGATCTATTATTACCAGGACCCGGTGACGAACAGCAGCGGCGGAACGTCCATTGTAACAGACCTGATCAGCTCGCTTGGAAGCGCCATTGGCAGCAGCAGCATTACATCGGGCCTGGTGCATGCGTCTGCCGCGGGTATTGTGTCTCCGCTTAGCGGCAGTCTGCCATTTTCAGCTATAGTCGATCCGGATGCGACAAATGCTGCGGGAACCAATCCCAAGGCCTATATGATTGTTCTGTTCTTTGACGAGCGGTTTAATTTTATAGGAGAAGGCAGCACTTCTGCCCGTGTTACTCAGTCGGGTAATGGAGCTTCACCGTTAATGCTGACGAATATTAAAGCGCCTAAGAACGGGTATGCTTATGTCTATGTGAGCAATGAGAGCGATGAGTCGGTCTATTTCGATAACCTGCAGGTTTCCAACAATCACGGCGCCATCATTGAGGAAAACCATTATTATGCATATGGCCTGAGGATCGCCGGCATCAGCAGCAGATTACTGCCTGATCCAAGTGAGGGGGCTACCGCCAATAAATATCTGTATAACGATAAAGAGCTGGATGACGAAGCCGATCTTAACTGGTATGACTATGGCTTCCGGAATTACGATCCGCAGATAGGCCGGTTCGTACAGCAGGATCCGCTTGCCGATGACTATGCGCAGCTTACTCCGTACCAGTATGCCAATGACGAGCCTATAATGGGTATCGACGAGGATGGGGCAGAAAGCATACCGTCAGGTGTCGTGCCGATAGTGAGACCGACGGCCGAGCAGCTGGCGGCGAAGGCGGCGAGGGCAGCCTCAGTATCGGCGAAGTCTGTAGCCACAAGCTTCTTAAAGGGGTTTGGACAAAGTTTGTGGGGGGCTGTAAAAGGTGTAGGAACTATAATTGCTCATCCCATTGCGACGGCTGCCGGTATCGCGCATGTCGTGGCCCATCCTGTAGCGACGTTCAATGCACTAAAGACCGTTGTCACGCAGACCTATCATGACTTTAAGAACGGGGATGCGAATACCAGGGCCAATATTTTGGGTAAGCTTACAGGTGAGGTAGTACAACTACTAGGGCCGGGAGAGTTGTCTGAAGTCAGCAAGCTGGCTGAATTGGGTGAGATCGGGAAAGGGGCCGAGGAACTGGCGGACCTTGGTAAGCTGGGCAAGGCTGCGCACGAGGGTGAGGAAGCTGTTACGGTTGCGTCGAGGGTTGAGCGAACGGCTGCAAAGGAGGTTAGAGTGCCTTGCGGATGTTTCCTGCCGGGAACGCTGATCCTGACGGTTGAAGGATATAAGCCTATCGAAAAGATAAAACCGGGAGACATTGTCTGGGCATACAATGATACTACTCATGCTTACGGCAAGAAAAAGGTAATTCGTATCTTCGAGCACGTAAGAGACACCGTTTACCAGGTGCATATCGGACATGAAACGATCAATACAACCAGTGATCATCCATTCTTTGTTGCCGGGCGCTGGTTGCGGGTAAAAGAGCTGAAGGCGGGTGACAGTGTTGTGACTTATAGCGGGACGCGTCTGGCGATAACGGCTATCCAGCTGGTGGTGAAGCGAACGACCGTGCATAATTTCGAGGTGGCGGATTATCATTCGTATTATGTGTCAGCGAGTAGGGTACTGGTGCATAATAGTGGGCCGTGTAATGTTACACCGGGGAAAACCCCTCATAGTAATGTTACCAGTGGTAATAACAAAGCTGCGCAATTAGGAAAGCAAAAACATGTGGAACTCAAAAAACTTGCTGAAGAAAAGGGATGGGAGTCTGAACCTTCGATAATTGGTAAAGATGGCCAGGTATACAAACCTGATGTAAGAACTCCTAGCGGTAACTTATTGGAATATAAGCCTTATACGAAACGAGGAATTTCACGGGGAAAGGCTCAGGCACGAACCTATCAGAAACAACTTGGCTTGAAAACCCGAGTTATATATTATAAACCATAGATATGAAGCGAAAAGAATTGTTTTTGAATATTGAAGGAATATTAAAGGCAAACATGTTCAAAAAAAAAGGAGAGGTGTGGAACAGAACTACAAATGAGATTTACAAATGGGTCATCGATTTTCAGAAAGGAAAATCAGCTTCAAAAGATAAATTTGATATGACTGTTAATGTTGGGGTTTATATGTCAGGAACAAAGAAATTGCTTTTTAATATAGAAAGTGACTTTGCAATTGGGCCAGATTGTTTTTTCAGGGCGCGACCCAGGTTTTTTGGCCTTTCCCACGAGTGGTGGGATTTTGATTTAAATATTGATAATTCAAGCCAGATTACCGAAATCGAAAGTTTGCTCAATGAAAAGATATTCCCCTTTTTAAATAACAATAAAAATTATGATTCATTGATTAGTTTTCTTCCGATAGAAAAGTGGGAGAAAAATTCAAATTTTCATTCAGAATTATTAAGAGTTGGGGTGGGTTATTATATTGTTGGAAATATTGATCGGGCAAGAGCTACGTTGCAGATTGTATTGGATGGCGGGACGATTTGGACCAAAAAAGCGCAGGATGTTTTAAATCTCATCAAACATTGATCGATGATAATATGAAAGAAGTAAAATTTTCGCTGTTCTCTCTTATTTCGTTCTTTACGCTGACTGCATTTTGTATCCTGAACATGGCTTGCAAATCGAAGAGGTCACCACAATTCCATTCGCCATCCGATCCTAAATATCATATATCTATTCATCTGCATCCGGGAGATAAGTATTACTATACCATATCTGGAGATATGCAGTCGCGGTCGGACGTAAAGGATAAAAAGATCGAATCTGCGAGTCATTCCGATCTGGGGTTGATCTACGAGGTGCTTAGCGATAGCGCAGACAGCATCCGGCTGAGGATTACCTATGATCAGCTGCATATTCGCCTTAAGAGCGGAGAATTGGAGAAAGATGTCACTGCAAGAAAGGGTGGGGCTGCGCAGGGAGATCCCATCGAAGGGCTGCTGGGCAATATACTTGGCTCACAGCTGACCGTTACGCTGGATAATAAGGGCAATGTGATTGGGATAGAAGGCGGAAAAGAGCTGTCTGATAAAATATTGGGGGCTATCGATGCTCCGGGAAGTGCGGATAACAAACAAATCATCCGGCAACAGATGGAAAAACTGGTGGGAGAGAAATCGGTAAGGAATACGTTGCAGGAGGCATTTAAGCTATTTCCGGATACGGCAATATATGTTGGCGATGATTGGGTGCGAAAGGGCCAGCAGTCGGAGGACGTCAAGATAGGGTCGAATCAAACATACACCTTTACTTCACTCAAGGGGAATGTCGCGAGGGTAGAGGAACGGTCGGATTTTACTAAAGAGGATGATGGAAATATCTCTATAATGGGACACGATGTTCCTACTGATATCGATGGTGAGCAAACGGGGTTTTATGAAATGGATATGACGTCAGGGATGTTGATGAATGGCGAATCTGATCTGTCCCTGAAGGGGACGCTTCATGTTTTGGGAATGGAAGTGCCGGTGAAGATAAAAACCGCGAAGAAAATATCCGGGAAAAGAATATAATGGCCATGGCCGTTGCTATAATTCAAACATCAAACTGATATGAAGGCATTACCTTATCTTGTCCTTATTGCATTTTATTTGTTATTTTTTCACCCTGTCTTTTCGCAATCCAAACTACAGGTGGTACAGGACACTGTTCGTGTTATCAATGCCGAATTGACTATTGGTAATGCCAGCAAATCGGTGCCGGGAGTACTTTATAATACGGGTAATGGGGTTACCCAGTTCCGTTCGTTGAAATTCATCCGGGTAGGGGATTCGACTTTGCTTATTCTGGGCACAGATACTGTCACAGTGGGAGCGGGTGGTCCTGGTGGCGGGAATGTTTATTATGGTGATCCTGATATCAGCCTGTCTGCGGCGGTGGCAGATGCATCGCATATGCTATTAAAATGGTGGAAGACGGACAACGATCTTTATCAGTCGGCACGTATAGGCGTTATCGGCGACAGCCAGGGAGCGGGTGGTTTTGCTTCTTCCTATCCCTTTTCCATCTTCGGGAGGCTTCAGAATTTTATTTATGCCACAGCGAACAACGATGCGGTGACCAATTACAGTGTGTCGGGGTATAATTCGAGGCGACTTTCGCCAACAGGCAGCAATCCGTATGTGGACAATCAGCACAATATTACAAAGGCACTTGCCGACGGTAATAAGATCATCATCCTTTGCAATACCAGTAATGACTTTTATTCCGCTGCGGCGGGCGGTGTGACCACGGTTGCGGAATCGATGGCCAATACGCTGCTAATTGCCGATGCCTGCCAGAAAGCGGGCGCCACATTGTTTGTGGTCAGCAGCTTTCCGCGTACGCAGCTGGATTCCCTGCAAAGGGACAGCCTGAACATTATGGCCGGTCTGCTGAATCAGAAATTTGGCAGTCGCTGCGCGTATGTATATCATCTTATCGAGGACCCTGCAAATCACAACAAGCTGCTGCCTTCGTTGCAGGTAGGGGATGATATTCATCTGAATGATGCAGGCTGCGGGATCGTATATAGTGCGATAAGGGATATGCTGACCAGCTACTACATTTCCAATACGACGGTAGCCAAATACCAGCTTCAACGGGCGGCTAAATTCAATGGCAGCTACAGCGACTATCAATACATTCTCCAGGCGAACAATCCGACTATTACATTGCCGGCTGACAGTGCATTCTACCGGGTAAGGCTGGTTTATAACAATGGTTATTATTCCAAATGGAGCAATCCGGCACAGGGTACGCTTGCTCACCAGGACAGCATAACCAATCAGCCGCCGATAGTCATCTCCGGCGGATCGAAGGTACTTTTCGTGCCTGTCTCGACGACGTCCCTGACGGTGAGTGCTTCGGATCCCAACACAAACGGCACGATCACCGGCTACAACTGGTTTGTGGCACAGGGTAATGCAGTGACCTTTGCCACGCCTACTGCTGCTGCTACGAATGTCAGCGGTCTTGTTGAAGGAACTTATATCTTTCGCTGCCAGGTGGCGGACAATATCGGGTTGACCGCGTTTGCGGACCAGGTGGTTACTGTAGAGATCCCGGACAGCAACAATACGGCCGCCAAATTCAACTTCAACCAGGCCGCGCAGAATATCAGCGGTTGGGCAGATGTCAGCGGCGGCCCGCTGAATGCTGCCAACAACGGGGCTTTATGGACGGATAATATCCATAATATCACGCTGGTCAACGTCTCCAATTCGCCTTCGGTTTGGGGCGCCGATTATTATTCCAATACGAGTAATTCCAACGGGGCGCCAGTGCCTGATGCCGGCGGGTATGTGATCCCTCAACCGGTGATGATCTCTTCCTGGTATTGTAATGGAGTGGCATATTCCGGTCCTGCTTCGGACCAGATGAAGTTTACCGGTCTGTCCCCGGCTAAGAAATACAAGCTGAAATTCTACAGTTCGCTGGATGCTTCCTTTAACCTGGATGCCAATCCAACTGTTTTTGTGGTCAATGACAATCTGCTCAACCAAAAGCAGGTCAACTCCAACGGCAACACGTCGAATGTCGTCATCTTCAGAGGTATAGTCCCGAATGCACAGGGGCAGATCCCTTTCTTTGCAGGTGTAGCGGCCGGGCAGTCCCAGTTTGGCGTGATCAACGGCGTCACTATCCAGGAAGACAGTCTCCAGGGCAGTCCGATAGCACCTGTTGTGACGGCGGGGGGGACGATCTCTATCCAGCTTCCTGTCAACAGCGTTACCGTCACTGCCGCTGTTTCAGACGTGGACGGTGCGCCCGTGTCGGCGACCTGGTCACAGGTGTCCGGGCCTGCCGGCGCCCAGATCGCGAGCGCTAACAGCCTGCGTACTTTGATAAACAACCTATCCGCCGGGACCTATACTTTTCGTTGTACGGTGACCGATAATTATGGCGCCAGCGGTACAGCCGATGTGCAGGTAGTAGTTGCACCGCCCAGCAGCGATCCGATGTTGTATGTAGGAGTGACGCAAAACAGCTACAGTGTACAAGGATGGACCTGCCTGTCAGGATCTCCCAGTCAGGGTGCGCAGACAGCGACGGCCACGCTTGGCGGGAATCCGGTTACCATCTCGACCATTGGTGCGGCGAACTGGACACCCTATCTCGGGCAATTCACGGCCGCCAATACCGGCGAGACGACGGATGATGGAGGTGGTGTGCTAGCGCCTTCTACCGTCCAGCAGGGTAACTATTTTAACGAAAATGCATATGACGTGTCTAAACCGCAGATACAGGTCACCGGCTTGCCGGCGGGCACGTATAAGGTTACTGTATTAGGGTCGCTGCAGTCTTCGTTCGCTTCCACAAATGGAACGGATGGAACCACTGAGTTCAGGGTCAATGGTGGATCGCCTCTAACGATCAATACGACAGGAAATACTTCCCATGCGGCGGTATTCCAGAGTATCACTGTAGATGGCACAGGGACAATGAAGCTGTACTTTAATCCTACGGTGCCAAATTCCAGTACGAACCTGGGATTGTTATGCTATTTTATCCTGGACAAAACGAATTAATACACAACCTGATCTTATGCGATATCTCATCTGTTTTCTATTGGTTCTGACGATCGGTCAATCTCTTTTTGGGCAGTCAAAGCTGCAGGTAACGCAGGATACCATTCGGGTTGTCAATGCAGAACTGGTCATCGGCAATTCCAGTAAATCGATACAGGGGTATCTCTACAATATGGGTAACGGTGTTACCCAGTTCAGGATGCCCGCTGGCGGGAAGAACGTTCAGTTCAGGGCCGGTGATACCAGCTATCCGGCGGTTGGGGATACGCTCTATATCGACTCCGGTCTGATCAACAGGACGATAAAGGTCTGGCGTAACGGGCTGCTGCAATACCGGGATCTGACGGATGGCATCATGGCGGACAGTGTGACCGGAAGAATTATTTTTCATCCTGCGCTGAGGGTCAACGAACGTATCTATGTCGAGGCGTTGAACAATGTCAATTTTGTATTCAAGCTGTCTGCTGCCCCGGTATTCACTACCAATCTGACCGGGTTGAACAGCGGTGTGTTTGACAATGGGAATAATACGTTCACGTTACGGTGGACAACCAATAATACGACACTCACCGCGTCACCCCGTGTGATCGGCCTGGGATCGTCCACGCTGGCCGGCTATAATGTGGATTCAGTCAACAGGCTGGGGACTAAGATCGGCAGCTGGCTTAGCTCGAACACGAGCAGTTCCACCTGGATCAACCTGTCGGTGGCCGGATATAGCAGTACAAATGTGCTGCCGACGGCATTAGGTGGAACTGCCGGTCATAATATAGACAGCGCGCTGAATGCAAACCCTGATTTTATTTTTGTTTCATTGCCTTCGAATGATCCGGCGGCGGGTATTTCCGTTGCACAGACGATGATAAATTATCGGATGCTGGATACGATGGCATTACACAGAGGTGTCATTATTTTCTGGGAGACGTCACAGCCGCGAACCGCATATACTGTACCGCTGCAGGCGCAGCTGAAACAACTTGCGGACAGTGTTCGCAATGCATGGCCTGCGAGGTTTGTGGAAGGGTTCAAGAATGTTGTAGACAGCACTTCCTCCAATCCAGCGATGATCCTGGCTCAATATGATAACGGGGATGGGATCCATCTGACCGGACCCGGAAACCAGTTCATTGCCAATAGTCTTTTCAGTCACTGGCAGAGTTATTTTGTGCCTGTTACGGGTGTGTCCGGGTATATCATCGAGACATCTTCGGATGGTCAGACCTGGTCTCAGCTGGATAATATAAGCGATGCCTCTATTGTAAAGAAGATATATAACCGGCCGGACAACCAGGCGCATTTTTACCGGGTGAAGGCACAATATACCAATGGGACAGTCTCTGCCTATTCGAATATCGGGCGCCTGAATACGATCACTGTTACTACGCCTCCGCCACCCGATACTACTGCAACCAGTAACCGGGTATTGATAGACCTCGGTGGAGACGGTGTTGTTACCTTAAATGGGAATGGGGTAGTGGACGGAAAACCTTCTCCTTCGCCGGATAGTCTTGGAAAATACTGGAACAACTGGAGCGGGAAAGGTGGCAACCAGGGGTTCATAGACGGATCTTCCATCTCTGGTCTTGTCACTGTAAAGAATCTGGCTACTTCTTTGTCCTTGTATCTTTCGGGAAATCCCTACGGCACCTTTGCGGGTGGTTCTGCCGCCAAGGGCATAAATTTCAACGGGTTTTCCGTTGGCGCCGGTGGTTATCCCTGGCAGTCGATGTACGACAATATGTTCCTGAATAATTCCATCGGCACCACTGGTGTGAGTCTGACGATCCGTGGTCTGGACAGGTCGAATACCTATTCTATCAAGCTATGGGGTGCAAGGATCGATGCAACGGCCACTGCCCGTATACTGGAAACAAAGCTGGCAGCAGAAGCCTGGACCAGCTCGAAGACCGTCGATACAAGATATGCACCCGGAAGCACGCCGGATCCGAACAATGCCATCAACTACACAGGCATCACCGGTGTAGATTCCATTGTGCTAAATCTCAGGGTGGCAACGGGCAGCTCTTTTGGACATATAAGCTTTATCGATATCAGGGCTACGGATACCATCCGGGACCTCAATGCCAGTATCACTGTTCCCGGGGATACATCTGTCATCCTGCCACAGGATTCCATCCGGCTGACGGCTACCAGTTCGGGGGCGACCATCTCATCCTATCAATGGACGCAGACCTCAGGGCCATCCGCGACGACCATCGGAAGCCCGGCAAGCTCTTCGACTATCATTCACAATCTGACCAATGGGGTATATGTCTATACCCTGAATGGAACCTCATCGGGCGGCACTTCTATTACAAAGACGGTAAAAGTCTCCGTTTACCCCAATAATAACGGGCTAAAAACATTAAGGGCTTATTTCTCCAATGCCCCGGCTGCTGCAATACCCGGCTGGTTTAATGTATATGGAACGGTCACCGGTAATCATATTACGATGACGGATGCGACGACCAGCTGGACGATCGACAATGGTGGAAGCACGACAGCGTACTGGACTCCTTTTGGAGGTAACAACAGTGTGGATAATGCGGGACAGATGACGGGCAGCAATAATGGAGTAGTTCCAGATATCGCATTAAATAATTACTGGTTCAATTCCAACATCCAGTTCAGCTCCGGGACCAATAATCTTATTGTGAGTGGATTGAATCCGGCTAAAACCTATACGTTGTCGCTGGTCGGTTCGCGCAATACCAGTGCGGCTCCTCCCCGGTATGCGAGCTGGCATATCAATAATGGGACAGAACTGCTGCAGAATGCATCGGGGAATACCAGCGTTCAGACCATTGTGAACAATGTACAACCTGGTGCGGACGGGAAGATCAATATTGGGGTGTACTCACCGTCTCTTATAGGTACTTATGGGGCCTTCTCTTATATCAATGCGCTGATCATACAGGAGAATTAGGGAGTAATTGCTATTGGGGCTTATCTGTCAAAGCTATTATCCCATCCTTCGGTCTTGAGCCGGTCGACTTTTGTCAGGACCTCTTCTTCGAGTTTTGCCTTATAGCTCGCTACGAGCTTGCTGACAGACGGGTCGAATGCTCCGATGATGGAGCCTGCCAGGATGCCGGCATTTTTTGAGCCGTTGAGGGCTACGGTGGCTACGGGTATGCCGCCGGGCATTTGGAGGATGGAAAGGATGGAATCCCAGCCGTCGATGGAATTGGAGGATTTTACGGGGACTCCGATAACGGGAAGGGTGGTGAGTGAGGCGACCATGCCGGGGAGATGTGCGGCTCCGCCGGCTCCGGCGATGATGACCTTGAGACCGCGGGCGGCGGCTTTAGTGGCGTACTCTACCATTCTCAATGGAGTACGATGCGCCGAAACTACGGTCAGCTCGAAAGGGATACCAAATTCTTCCAGCATGTCGGCAGCGGCCTTCATCACTGTCAGGTCGCTGTCACTGCCCATAATAATGCCTACCAATGGACTGCTCATATTATTTTTATTATACCTGGCTTTCTGCTTTTTTTGTGGCTGCTGTCTCGGCGGCCTTGTCTTCGCTGATCACCTTCAGCGTGTTCTTTATCTTATGTGCTTTGTAAACAAGGTCTTGTTTTTCCCTGCTGATAATGGTGACGTGTCCCATTTTCCGACCGGGTTTTGTATCCCTTTTTCCGTAGATATGCACGAAGACGTTGTCCATCTGCAGGACCTCTTCGAGTCCTTCGTAATGCGCTTCGCCGCTGCAACCTTCTGCACCGACGAGATTGACTATCGCTCCGGGAAGGATAGGATCGGTATTCCCGAGGGGATAACCCAGGATCACGCGCCATAACATATCGAACTGCGAGCTGTAATGGGCTTCTATCGTATGATGTCCGCTGTTGTGTACCCGCGGAGCAGTCTCATTCACAAACACTTCCCCTTGTTTTGTAACGAAGAGCTCTACGGCAAAGATACCGGGGCTTTTTAATTCTTTTACCACTCTGAGGGAGATAGCTTCCACTTTCCAGAGCAGGTTCTGGGGCAGGTCGGCGGGGCTTATCTGATAATCGAGCAGGTTGAGGCGGGCGTCAAAGACCATGTCTACCGGCGGATAAATGGCTGTCTCACCCTTAGCGCCAACCGCAATGATCTGGGCAATCTCCTTGTCGACGGTGATCAGCTTCTCCAGCACACCGGGGGCGTCAAAAGCCTGGTCGACATCATCCTTATGGCGTATGATCCGGACGCCTTTACCATCGTATCCACCTGCGCCGATCTTATGAACGGCGGGCAGGAAGTCGACCCTGCTGCGTACGCCGGCCAGGTCCTCTGTTATATGGTATTCAGCCGTCGGGATGCTATGTTCAGTATAATATTTCTTTTGGGTGATCTTATTCTTGATAGTACGCAAAGCCGAAGTCCTGGGATAGACTTTTACGCCTTCTGATTCCAGCTTATCCAGCGCCTCATCGTTGACGGATTCGATCTCGATGGTCAGTGCATTTAGTCCTTTACCGAAATTATATACATCATCAAAATTGCGAATATCACCTTTTACAAAGTGGTGGCATAAGTGAGCGGCGGGGCAGTTCTCATCATTTTCGAGAACAAAAGTCTCAACCGGGTAGTTGGCTGCTGCCTGTAATAACATTCTACCTAATTGCCCCCCTCCTAATATACCTACTTTTAGCATGATGATTATTTGGCCGAAGATAGACAAAAACCCCTTTTCGGTGGGAAAAATACGATTTTAGGGGCTTTATCAAGGTCTTTGGGGACTTCGTCCGGACCCATTGACAATTTTCAAAAATAAGTTTACCTTTAGTTTTGGAATTATGCGACCCGACTACTCTCATAAAATTTTCGACGACAAGCGTTTGTGTCATTTCTTTCTCAGAAAAGCGCTTGTTCGTGAAGTAGTGACCAGACGGTAAAGGCCTTATCAATAACCCCACAAGCCTGACCGGACAGAAGCCTAAGCCTCGTCCTGATTGTTCATTTTATTAAAAAAATTGTAATATGTCTATTGCTCCTGCCACTGAGTCCCGCAAGCCCTCAGCTGCTGATACCGACTTTCTTCCGCTACAGGGAACAGACTATGTTGAGTTCTATGTAGGTAATGCCAAACAGGCTGCACATTTTTATAAGACGGCCTTTGGTTTTCAATCTGTCGCGTACAGCGGCCCTGAGACTGGTGTCAAAGATAAGGTCAGTTATGTCGTCCGTCAGAATAAGCTAACCTTTGTCTTTACGACGGCTCTTAAGCCCAATCATCCGATAGCGGAGCATGTGCATTTACATGGAGATGGGGTAAAGGTGCTGGCTCTTCGTGTTGAGGATGCCACGAGTGCCTGGCGGGAGACGACGTCCCGTGGCGGGAAGAATTATATGGAGCCGACGACGCTGGCGGATAAATGGGGTGAGGTCATCCTGAGTGGCATCCATACTTATGGAGATACGGTACATCTTTTTATAGAGCGTAAGAATTATCAGGGGGCATTCATGCCGGGGTTCCGGGAATGGAAGTCGACTTACAACCCGCCCTCTACCGGTTTATTATATGTGGACCACAGTGTGGGGAATGTAGGGTGGAATCAGATGAATCCCTGGGTAAGTTTTTATGAGAAAGTGATGGGTTTCCGGAATATCCTGACCTTTGATGACAAGGATATTTCTACTGAATACTCTGCCCTTATGAGCAAGGTCATGAGCAATGGGAATGGGTTTGTAAAGTTCCCGATCAATGAACCTGCGGAAGGGAAGAAGAAATCGCAGATTGAAGAATACCTCGACTTTTACAAGGGAGAGGGGGTGCAGCATGTAGCGCTGGCTACGGCTAATATCGTGGATACTGTGACGCAGCTGCGGGACAGGGGTGTCGAATTCCTGCTGGTGCCTTCTTCTTATTATGACGATCTGCTCAGCAGGGTGGGGGCTATTGATGAGGATCTTGCTCCGCTGAAAGAGCTGGGGATCCTTGTGGACCGGGATGATGAGGGGTATCTTTTGCAGATCTTTACAAAACCTGTGGAGGATCGGCCGACGGTTTTCTTTGAGATCATCCAGCGTAAAGGGGCCCAAAGTTTTGGGAAGGGGAATTTCAAGGCGCTCTTTGAGGCGATAGAGCGGGAGCAATCTGCAAGGGGAAACCTTTAGTGAAAGGGGATAACCTTTAGGAAAAGAGCCAATTATTAGTTATAAAACCTGTGCATATTGCTAATATGGCAGGTTTTTTGTTATTTTGGGGGTTCGTGGACCGCAACTTTTTACCCTATAGTATGCCTGTTAAAAATTACCTGATCGCTTTGTGCAGTCTGGCTGTAGCCGGGATACTCTCTGTAGGTAAAGTTTCCGCTCAAACTTCTATTTCTACCATTCATTTTATTGATTATCAGCGATCCATTCCAAAGGTGGGGGATATGTTGCATCGAAAGGAAGATACTTTGATGAAACAGTTCCGGGAGAAGGGATTAGCCTATCCTGCGCGGTATGTCTATATCCGGTCCTTTAAATATGACAGCCAGCTGGAAGTTTGGGTCAAGAATACAAAGGAAGAGAAATATAAGCTTTTTAAGACATACAAGGTTTGTGCGTTAGCTGGGACATTGGGTCCCAAGAGAATGGCCGGTGATTACCAGGTGCCGGAGGGATTTTATTATATCAACGAATTCAATCCCCGCAGTGAATATCATCTTTCGCTGGGGCTGAACTATCCCAATGCGTCGGATCGGATACTCAGTGACTCGACCCAGCCCGGGGGGGATATCTATATTCATGGGAGCTGTGTGACGACGGGTTGTATCCCGATAACCGATGCGCAGATCGAGGAGCTTTATATTCTTGCTGCTCATGCGAAGGATATGGGTGAGGATTTTATCCCTGTGCATATCTTCCCTGTCAATTTCAATAACGCGCGTAGTGTCGATTATCTCAACAAATACTTACAGACTTTTTCGGAATACACGCCTTTTGCGAAGAGTATGCGGAGTGCGTTCTATTATTTTGAGAAGTACAGGGATGTTCCTTTTGTCCTGGTGAATGGGAGGGGGGAATATGTCACGGAAGAGGTTGCGCCGACGGAAGCGGAGGTAAAGGTTGCGAATGTTGAGCCGGTGGTGACGGCTGCGGCGAAGAAAAAGGCTGTGCATAGCCGGCCGGAGCGGGTAAATCCGGTGAAAGAGGATGATCTGGCAAAAGTGGTAGACAAGCTGCCGATGTATCCGGGCGGGAATGAAGCTTTTCAGGAGTTTCTGAACCGGCTGAGCAAAGAAAGTATAAAGGATCTTGATGAAGGGCAGAGCAAGGCCTTTGTCATGGTTGAATATGTTATCGACTCCCTGGGTAATGCTGTTTATGCCAAGGTTAGCAGGGGCGGGAATGAGGTTATGAATGAAAAGATCGAAGATGCTTTTATGGGTATGCCTAAGTGGGCGCCGGCGAATAGGACCGGCGCGAATGTGGCCATTCGGCTTAAGCAGACGGTTATGATTGGTGCGAATTAAATCTGGCGCATCAGTATCTGCACAGTTTCCATTGTTTTTTGTTGTAATACTTCTTTTCTCCCTGCCATGTGGCGGGCGAGGACTTCCTCATTGTAATGGCGTATTGTCAGCAGGGTCAATCCTTTTTCCACTTGTACATCGAAGAGATCGGCGGCGGCGAGGGCCAGTTTTTCGATCTTGTCGCTGCGGTCGTCGAGACAGACCTGGAGGCTGACGGCTCCGCTTTGCAGGAGGTTTGGTTTTATGCGGAGGCCGGCAAAGAGGTGGTACAATTGTTCGATGCCTGATTCTCCGACAAAGGAAAAATCTTTGGAATGAAGGTGGACCAGGACCTGTTGTTGTTTCAGCACGATGATGGGGGGAAGTCCTTTTACGGCTCTGTTGTGGATGACGGTGCCGGGCAGGGAGGCGTCGAGGAAACATTTGACATAAAGAGGGATGCCTTTGTTCTGGAGCGGTTTGATGGTCTTGGGGTGGATGACCTGGGCGCCGTAATAGGCCATTTCGATGACCTCGTCATAATTCAGTTCGCTGAGGATGGTGGCTTCGGGGAAGAGTTTCGGATCGGCGTTCATCACCCCTTCGACGTCTTTCCAGATGGTCTGGCTTTCTGCGTTGAGCATACTGGCGAAGACTGCGGCGGTATAATCACTTCCTTCGCGGCCCAGGGTGGTGCTTTCGTTGTCGGAGGTAGCGCCGATGAAGCCCTGGGTGACCACCATATTTGTCTCTGAAAACAGTGGTTTTATCTCGTCGGTTACCTTTTTTTGAGAATAGTCCCAGTCGATGGCGGCGTCGCGGAAGTTGGAGTCGGTGCGGAAGATGTCCCGAACGTCGATCCATTGGTTGTCCAGGCCCGATTCGGCGAGATAGGCGCTGACGATGGAGGTCGAGAGCAGCTCGCCCACGCAGACGATCTGGTCATAATAATAATCAAAATCGCGGACGGGTTTATCGTGGAGTAGCCATTCCACTTCGGTGAAGAAGTCTTTTAGCTGGGCTTCTGCTGCCAGGTAATTTTGTACCAGCAGGTATTTGGCTGTGGTCAGATGGCTTTCTTTTATTTGGCGGAAGAGCTCGAGGGCTTCGTCCTTATGGCCGTTGTAAAAGGCTTCTGCTACTTTTTCGAGGGCATTGGTTGTCTTGCCCATGGCGGAGACGACTACCAGGAGTTGCTGGCCCTGGTATGTTTTTAGGATTGAGACGAGATGTTGGATACGGTCCACGCTGTTGACACTTGCTCCGCCGAACTTAAAAATTTTCATGGCGCAAAGATAAAGGGTAAAGGCAAATGACCAAGGTTGATGCAAAATTGCTAAAGCGATGCTAAATTTCGGGGATTCCCCCTTACATTTGTCACATGAACGTGAATAGAAAAGTTCTAACCCTCGACGAGTTTACGCTTCAGCAGCTTCGCAATATTCCCAATGCCACCGGTGAGCTCAGCAATCTGCTTCGCGACATCGGTCTTGCTGCCAAACGCATCAATGTAGAAGTGAATAAGGCTGGTCTGGTCGACATCCTGGGTGATGCGGGCACGGTAAATGTGCAGGGCGAGGATGTCAAGAAGCTGGACATCTATGCGAATGATCAGTTCATGGGTGTATTAAGACATGGGATCAGCTGTGCCGGTATTGGCAGTGAGGAGTTGGATGACTATGTTGTTTTTAACGATGAGATCAGCAACAATTCCAAATACGTCGTTATGTTCGATCCGCTGGATGGGAGCGGTAATATCGATGTGAATGTATCGATCGGGACGATCTTTGGTGTCTATCGCAGGGTCAGTGAAAGGGGGCATCCCTGTACTGCGGAGGATTTTTTACAGGCGGGGCGGAAGCAGGTAGCTGCCGGGTATATCGTTTATGGTTCGTCGACGATGATGGTATATGCCACGCGTCGTGGTGTCAACGGATTTACGCTGGATCCGTCGATAGGGGAGTTTACGCTGAGTCATCCGAATATCCAATGCCCCGAAGTGGGGAAGATCTATTCTGTCAATCACGGTAATTTCTTTCAATACGAGGATAAGGTCAAGGCCTATATCGATACCTGTCAAAAAAAGACCAAAGACAATGGTGGTCCATATACCCAAAGATATATCGGTAGCATGGTCTCTGATCTTCACCGGAATCTTATCAAGGGCGGCATCTTTATGTACCCGGCCACTTTCTCCAAGCCCGGGGGTAAGCTAAGACTGATGTACGAGTGTAATCCGTTTGCTTTTATCATGGAGGTAGCCGGTGGAAAGGCTACGGATGGGAAGCAGAGGATACTCGATATTGTGCCGACCGAGCTGCATCAGCGTTCGCCGCTGTTCGCGGGGAGTAAGACGATGATGGAGGAGCTGGAGAGTTATTTGAAGTAGGGCTCCGGCAGCCGGGCCGGCTATTTTTTATAGGATTGTCCGAATGTTGTTGTCAGGAAGGTTTCGGCATTGGCGCCGTCTGCGTCGGTGGAGAGACTTACCGGTTTCCATTTTTGTAGTTCTGCCTCTCTTGATGTGTTGGCTGCTTCGAGGATGGCGACGGCTTCGCTGCCCAGGACCAGGTGTACCGGTGGTTCGGCTTCGTCTACCAGTTTTACCATTACTTTTGCGGCTTTGTCGGGATCGCCTACCGGAATGAACTGACCGCTTTTTATATAGTCAACTCTTTTTCCTACGGATTCCTCATAACCTTCTACTTCGGGGGCATAACTCATGGATGCTCCGGCCCAGTCGGTGCGGAAGCCGCCTGGTTCGACGCAGGTTACTTTAATGCCCAGCGGGGCTACTTCTTTTGCGAGTGCTTCGCTAAAGCCACCCAGTCCGAATTTTGCAGCCTGGTACATGGTCAGGCCGGCGTTGCCTACGCGGCCGCCGACGGAACTTATCTGCATGATGAAGCCGGAGCGTTGTTTGCGCATATAGGGTAAAACGGCGCGGGTGACTTCGATCGGTGCGTAGAGGTTGGTGTCGAGCTGGCTGCGGAATTGTTCTTCGGTGAAGGCTTCTGCTGCGCCGATGATGCCGAAGCCGGCGTTGTTGACCAGGACGTCGATGCGACCGAAATGTTTTACTGTATCGGCTACGCTTTTGTAAACTTCATCGTGGTTGTTGACGTCGAGTTTTACGGGATAGATGTTGTCGCCGTATTTTTTCACGAGGTCGTTTAATTGTTCGGTGGTACGGGCTGTTGCCGCTACTTTATCGCCGGCGGCGAGTACGGCTTCTGTGAGGCTGCGCCCAAGGCCTCTTGAGCTGCCGGTTATGAACCAGATCTTTGCCATGGTTGTGTGTTTTTTGTTTTATCAAAGGTAGGATGGGATGGGGAGAGGTTGGTTTGTTGAAAAGCTCAGAGTGCTTTGTTGTGGGGCTCAGGCTGCGGCGTCGGGTGGTGGAGTGGGTGGCCTAGTGTTTTTTACAGCGCCAGAAGGAGATCTCGCGGCGGTGGCGGAAGCCGAGGTGTTCGTAGAGTTTTATGGCGCGGGTGTTGGCTAAAGATACGTGGAGGAAGGGGGTGATGTTGGAGGCGATCTGTTCGCGGCAGATGTGGGTGATGAGGTGTTGCGCATAGCCGCGACCGGTATAGGATGGGTCGGTGCAGATGGCGCTGAGCTCGCTGAAGCCGGGGAATTGCATGCGTTCGCCTGCCATGGCTACGAGGCTGCTTTGTTGACGAATGCCATAGTAGTTGCCTAGTTGGCGGGTGTTGATGTTGTAGTAACCGGGTTGGATACTGTTGATCAGGTCGAACATTTCTGTTGCGTTGGATGGGCCGAGGGTTTCGATGAGTGGGGTTTGCGTTGCGGTGATGGGTGAGGGGGATGGTGTTGCGGCGAGGGGATTGGGGTTGGGTTGTGCGGGGATGGGTTGTGTGGACAGGATCATTTGGGCGCAGGGGAGCTCGAATTCCATGGTCCAGTTCTTTGGGAGTGGGGGGAGTTGGCCGATGATGAAGAATACTTCTCCGGGCTCTATCAGATGGTTCAGGTCATCGGGGGTATCGGTGAAGGCTATAAAGGGGAGAAAACCTTTGCGGTAGCGTTTGGCGCGGTCGGTGCCTTGAGCGAAGTCTTTGTGCAGGGTGTTCAATGCCCACCAGGCGGGATTGTCTAACATTGGCTCCATATTTGTCTAAGTTAGATAAATTTCATTTTTTATGAGTGTGCGCGGGATCATATTGGGTTTGGTTTTTAGTTTTTTTGTGGGGGTGGTTGTTGCAGGGCCACCGGGAATGTCTTCCGAGATACTTAAGTATGTTAATGAATATAGGCATTCCAAAGGACTGAAGCCATTGCAGGCTAATTCCTTTATTTCCTCGGTGGCGTTGGATCATAGCCGAAATATGCTTTCGGGGAAGACGCCTTTTGGACATGAGGGGTTTAGGGACCGGATAGATAGGATAAAAAAGAGGTTGGGGCCTATTCATGTGGCTGCGGAGAATGTTGCTTCGGGGCCGATGGGAGCGAGGGAGGTAGTGGATGGGTGGCTGCATAGTCCGGGTCACCGGCGTAATATTGAGGGGGATTTCCGGCTTACGGGGATCGGGCTTGCGTATGGGAAGAGGGGGATGATCTATTTTACGCAGATCTTTACAAAGTGATGAAACAGGCTTATTTTTGATACATGCAAACTATCATCTCGGTCAGGGAGCTTACCAAGAAATACGGCGATTTTGAAGCGGTGAAGGGTATTAGTTTTGACGTAAAGGAAGGCGAGATATTTGGTCTGCTGGGGCCTAACGGGGCCGGCAAATCCACTACGCTGGAGATCATTGAGACCCTTCGGGATAAGACGAGTGGCAAGGTCATGGTGGATGGCTTTGATCTTGACAGGAATCCCGGGGAGATCAAGAAGATCATCGGGGTTCAGCTGCAGACTTCGGGTTATTATCCGGGGCTTAATCTGACCGAACTGATCGAACTCTTTGGCGGGCTTTACAACCGCAAGATACATCCCCTCGAACTGCTCGATATGGTGAACCTGCGCGACAAGGCTAAAGCTAAGTATAAAGAGCTCAGCGGTGGTCAGAAGCAGCGGTTTTCCATTGCTACTACGCTGATCAACCAGCCGAGGATCATCTTTCTTGACGAACCCACCACTGGTCTTGATCCTCAGGCCCGGCGTAATCTCTGGGAGTTGATCAAGGATATCCGTCAGAAGGGTACTACCGTCATTATCACCACGCACTATATGGACGAGGCCGAAGTTCTTTGTGATCGGGTGGCTATCATCGACTCCGGTAAGATCATTGCGATGGAGTCGCCGGACCGGCTGATCGATAATCTGGTCGCCAGCGGGTTTGAACGCCCAAAGGAAGTGAAGAAGGCGAACCTGGAAGACGTGTTTATTCATATGACCGGGCATACGCTAAGGCCGGAACATTGATTTTTTTACAAACAGTATAATACTTCCGCTATGAGTACCATCTCTACTGATCTGAGTTATCCCATTGGGCATTATCAACCGCATGCCTATTCCGAGCATCAGAAGGAACTGTGGCTTAACGATATCAAATTCCTTCCGCAGCTGCTGGAGAATGCCATCGTGAACCTGGATGAGGCGCAGTTGCAGACGCCTTATCGCGATGGAGGGTGGACAGCGCAACAGGTAGTGCATCATGTGGCGGACAGTCATATCAATGCCTATTGCCGGTTTAAGCTTGGGCTTACGGAAGAGCATCCGACTATCCGTCCCTATGAGGAAGCAAGATGGGCAAATCTCAGCGATGTACAGAATATTCCTATCAATATATCTATCACCTTGTTGTATGCGCTGCATACCCGTTGGCACTCGTTGCTCAGCGATTTAGACTTAACCGATTGGGAAAGAACGGTGTTTCATCCTGAGAGCAAGAAGGATATGACGCTGTGGTATTTATTGGGGAGTTATTCCTGGCATGGGCGGCATCATGTCGCGCATATTACCTCGTTACGTGAACGGAATAAATGGGATTAAGAATGAAAGATCTTAGCTGGAAGACGTTGGCTTCTGAATATTTGTTTAAAGACACCTGGTTTACGCTGCGAGCCGACACCTGTGAGACACATGAAGGGAAAATTATCAAGCCGTATTACGTTTATGAATTTCCTACCTGGGTTATAGCCGTCGCTTTGACGGAAGACGGGCGGTTTATTCTCGAAAGGCAGTACCGGCATGCGTTGGGGGTGACGAACTATGAGCTGCCCGGCGGCTGTGTCGACGATACGGATGCTTCGCTGGAAGTGGCTGTCCGACGGGAGCTGCTGGAAGAGACGGGATATACGTTTGCTGAAGTTGAATATCTGGGTAAGACCTCGGCGAATCCGTCGACGAATAATAACTGGGCGCATTTTTATCTGGCGACGGGTGGGAAGCTCACGCAGAAGCAGGATTTGGATTTTAATGAGGAGATAGAGGTATATCTTTATACTTATGATGAATTGAAGCAGTTGTTGCGTGATAACGGGATCGTTCAGAGTATGCATGTGACGGCGCTGTTTTATGCATTGAATAAGCTGGGGCATATGAGTTATTAGGCTGGAGGAGGGGGGCGGTTGATTTTACGAATGATTTCGTACACGTAGTGTATCATAAGCGAACAGTTGCTGTTGGCGGCATAGGCGGTAGTCCCTGATTGTCAGTCGGATATCAAACCGGCATTTTCATTGGCGTGTCTCCCCCAAAAACAGCCACATGCTGAAACATTATATTCGCATCGCCATCCGCAATTTAAGCCGGCAAAAGGTACTGACGATCATTAATATTTCCGGGCTATCCATTGGTCTGGCCTGTTTCAGTCTTATCCTTCTTTTTGCGGTGAATGAATTTAGCTATGACCGTTATCGAACCAATGCGGAGCATATTTTTCGCGTTGATGAGGTCTATACAAGGGACGACGGATCGCAGTCGGGGGATGCGGGTCTGTATACACCGCTGGCGCCTGCCATGAAGAAAGAATTCCCTGATGTAATGGAAGCGGTGCGGCTCTCACCTGCCGGGCAGCAGATCGTGAAGGTTGGCGAAAAGGTCTTCCGGCTGCCGGTGGGATATGCCGATCCAAAATTCCTCTCTGTATTTTCTTTTCCTTTGCTGACGGGTAGGGATGACGTTCTGAAAGATGTCGGTAATGTGGTGCTGACCCGGTCACGTGCCATACAGCTGTTTGGTTCATGGGATGTTGTCGGTAAGACTATTTCCGTCAAGAAGGACACGAGCTGGAATCTCTTTACTGTTGCTGCGGTTGCCGAAGACATACCGGCGAATACCAATGTCTCCTTTGATATTTTGGGCAGCTATGAATATTTGTTGGCAAATTCCGATCGCCAGGAAGCTGCGGATAACTGGCACCGAACCAATGGGGACAAGACCTTTGTGTTACTTCGGCCCGACAGCCGGCTAATGAATGAACCGGACCGGCTCCTGCAATTCCGGTTGCGGCATTATCCTGATGAAGCTGCGAACTACCGGGCAAAGAAAAAACTAACGGCTGCCTTTGTCCTGCATCCCTTGCGTGAGCTGCATACTATAACGAACGTAGATGACGGACCTCCGGGCGGGACTACCGATCCCAAAAATGTCTGGATACTGCTGGCTATCGCGGGTAGTATCGTCCTTATTGCTTCCATCAATTTTACAACACTGGCCATTGCCCGTAGTGCGAGGCGGGCTAAGGAAGTGGGGGTGCGCCGGGTCGTTGGCGGTTTGAAGCGGCAGCTGATCGTGCAGTTCCTTACAGAGTCTGTTTTGTTAAGCGTGCTGTCGACCATTTTGGGCTGTCTGCTGGCATATGCTCTGCTGCCCTGGTTTAGTCAGCTGGCTGGAAGGGAGATGGAGTTTTCGTTCAGCCGTTTTCCCGAGCTGATCTGGATGTTGTGCGGGCTGACACTGCTGGTAGGATTGCTTGCGGGCTCTTATCCGGCATTGGTCTTGTCGGGTTTTAATCCTGTGGATGTACTCAAAACAAAGATCAGGCTGGGTGGTTCCAACTTCTTTACCCGTAGTCTTGTGACGCTGCAGTTTGTGCTCTCGATCGGGTTGATCGTGGGAACGGTGATTATCTTGCGGCAGGTAAGTTTTATGCGGCATAAGGATCTGGGGCTGATAAAAGAGAACACCATTGTTGTCGATGCGACAGATGTGAATACCGGGAAAGGCTATCTGCTGTTCCGGCAGCTGTTGCAGTCCGACCGGCTGATAAAAGGGATAGCGGCTTCTGCTATCGGACTAGGTGAGGGGCAGGGCCAGATGGGGACTATGTTTGACTTTGACGGGAAGAAGGGAGGGCTTATTTTTTATCCTGTGGATGCGGCTTTTATACCGGTGATGGGGGTACAGCTTCTGGCGGGTCGTAATTTTGATCCTGCGATAACCACTGATACGGCGAGCTCGATGATCGTGAATGAGGCGCTGGTGAAGAACAAACTAGGTTTGACGCCTCCGGAGGCGATAGGTCTGCGCTGTAAAGTCGGCAGGGATGGATATAAAACGATCATTGGAGTGACAAGGAATTTTAATTTCGAACCGTTGAACCGGGAGGTCCGTCCGCAGGCCTTTATGATCGATGCGAATTTTACACCCAATCATTATTTTGTTCGTCTGACGGGGGGAGATCCTACCCAGGCCATTGCAGATATTGGTGCTGCCTGGAAGAAGATTGCTCCGGAGCTCCCGCTTCGGTATAGTTTTCTTGATGAGAGCCTGGATCGGTTTTATAAGTCAGAGGCGCGTTGGGGCAGTATTGTCGCCTGTGCCGGTGGCATCTCGATCTTTTTGGCTTGTCTCGGGCTTTTTGGTCTGGCTGCGCTGGCGGCTGCCAACAGGGTCAAGGAGATCGGCATCCGGAAGATATTAGGTGCTTCGACGGTGGAGATCGTGCGATTGCTGACGGGTGGATTTTTGCGGCTTGTGCTGCTGTCTTCTCTTATTGCTTCGCCGATGGCATGGCTGGTTATGAATCGTTGGTTAAGGGATTTTGCTTATCGCATTGATATCGGGTGGATGGTGTTTGTGCTGACAGCGGGGGTGGCTTTGTTTATTGCTTTTGTGACGATAGGGTTGCAGGCGACGCGGGCTGCGAGGGCGAATCCGGTGGGAAATTTAAGATCGGAATAATTTTTATACTTCAGCTACGACAAAAACGCTTCCACAGACTATGATGAGGTCACGGTCGCGGGCATGGGTTTTGGCGGCGGTGAGGGCCTCGGCTACGGTAGGGTAGGCATGCCCTTTTAAGCCTGTCGCGGCTGCCTGCTGGGCGAGTTCGTCTTCGGGCAGGGAGCGGGGGATCCGGGCTTTTGTGAAATAGTAAGTAGCCTGTCGGGGCAGGAGCTCCAGGACCTTGTCGATGGCTTTGTCCTTTACCATGCCTATTACGATATGCAGCTCTTCGTGGTCTGTGACCTCGATCTGCCGGACCAGCTGACTGATGCCGTCTTCGTTGTGTGCTACATCGAGGACGATATCGGGGTATTCGTGGATGATCTCCCAGCGGCCGTGTAATCCTGTTAATCTTTTTACGTGTTTTAGCGCTTTTTCGATGGCCTGTTGGGGCAGTTTCCAGCCGAGGCTGCGCAGGATATGTACGGACTCCAATACCGTTATAAGATTCTTTGCCTGGTAGATGCCTGTCAGGTCGAGGGTATAATATTCCTTGTCGTCTGCTACGGGTGAGGTGGTCGTTTCCACGACTAAGGTATGTCGCTGGTATTTCCAGTCGGATACCCAGCGCTGCTGATCGGCAAAAATGAGCCGGGTCTCTTCTTCGGCTGCACGTTGACGGAAGATGGGTGCTGTTTCGGGATGATGTTGCCCTACTACTACGGGAATGCCTTTTTTTATGATACCTGCTTTTTCAAATGCGATGGCGGATAATGTGTCTCCGAGGAACTGCATGTGGTCATAACTGATATTAGTGATGACAGACAGGTCGGGTGTGATGACGTTGGTGCTGTCGAGGCGTCCACCGAGACCGACCTCTATGATGGCGATGTCTACTTTTTCCTGTACGAAATAATCAAACGCCATTACGACGGTGATCTCGAAGAAAGAGGGGTCCATCTTTTCGGAGATGGGCTGGATCCTTTGAACGAAGTCGGTTACAAAGGCTTTGCTGATCATTTCTCCGTTGACGCGGATGCGTTCGCGGAAATCTTTCAGATGAGGGGAGGTATAGAGGCCTGTTTTATAACCTGCTTCCTGGAAGATGGCTGCCAGCATGTGACTGGTGGAGCCTTTTCCGTTGGTACCTGCTACGTGGACGGTTCTCAGACGGCGTTCGGGGTTGCCGAGTGCGGCGCTGAGTTGTATGGTATTGGTCAGGTCACTGCGATAGGCTGCGGCTCCGATACGGCTGTACATCGGGAGCTTGTTAAAGAGGTATTCCAGTGTTTGGGGGTAATCCATAAAATCGGGCTTGTGGTTTTGCGCCGGTCTGCTAATTATGCACCTTGAAATTGAAGATCAGTGTGCCCACGCTTTCGTCGCTGCCGGAATTGAATTTGACTTGTTTGGCTTTGCGAATGGCAATGGCTTTCATGTTGCCTGCTGAAGTGGTGGAGCCGCGGGGCTGATAGTCGGCATCTGTGACATTCCCGTTGGCATCGACATGGACGTCGACGGCGACTTTTGCGTTCTCGTTAAAGTCATCGGTAAAGGATGGAGTACCGGTGATATGTCTGCCTGATAATCCACGTGAAATGGCTACGCCGGAGTTGCCGTGCCCACCGCCGGTATAATTGGTGGAGTTGGGGTCGCCGCCGGGTGCGCCCTGGTCGCCGCGTCCGCCTGCAACGCCCTGGTTACCGCCGGGTTTGTAGTCGTCGGCGCCATTACCACCGGTACCCGTTCCGTTCACGCCATGGAACACGGCCTTGGGACGGGGTTTTGGCGGAGTGGGTGTTGTCTCTGGTTGTTTTACCGGCTTTGCGGGAACCTTTGTGATCTCTTTATCAGGTATTTTTGTAGCCTTTGGTTTTGGAGCCGGGGCTTTTTTTATGACGGGGGCGTCTTCTTTGTTGTTGTCGTCTGTTTCGACGTCTTTTACGGGTTCTTTTTCAACCACGGCCTGTTTGGGCGGGGTATATTTTTCTTTTTCCTCGGCCGAGGGCTGGCCGGGCAGATAGGGTTGATTGTTGCCAAGGCCCTTATCGCTGTTGCCCAGGTTGACCTCAATGCCTTCCTCTATAACGGGGGGCAGCTCGACAGGTTGTGTCCAGCTGATGATAAAGAACAGGACGACCAGCGCGGCGCAAATTGTCGCGGTATATCCAAATGCTTTCCAATTCTTTTGAGACTCGAAATGATCTGCCATAGACATACGATTCTAATGGCGAATTTACCATTTTATGATAGGATAAACGCAAGAAATTCAAGTGAATTGCCGGGGGCGATGTGCTGCCCGCAGCTTTAACATTTATTTCGCTGACTTGTATTTGATGGGGAAATGGACATCATAGGCCATTTCATAGCCGGCATTGGACACGGCGATGAGTCTTTTTTCGTGTTTTTTCTTTCTGAGCATGTAAATGGTCACTACGGCTGCTGCTGCGGCAGTGGTGAGGGCTGAGAGTGCGATGAGTTGTGACTTTTTCATACCAAATCCTTCTTTTTTATAACACATTGCAAGACAAGTGCCAAAAATGATCGTTTTCACCCTATCCGGTGATAAATCCACCCCGGGATCCATTTGAAGACTTTTGCGATGAGCCACCATCTTTTTGTAATGTAGACGCGCCAGCGGTGGCGGGAAATGGCCTGTTTTATCTGGCGGGCGGCTTTTTGGGGTGAGGAGACCCAGAAACGGAGGCCTTTGGCCATGTTGGTGTCGACAAAACCGGGCTGGATGTCGGTAACGTAGAGCGGAATCCCCATTTTTAACGTTTTGATGTGCAGGCCTTCGAAGTAGGTGCTTTGAAAGGCCTTGCTTGCGCTGTAGGCGGGCGAATGGCGGTTGCCCCGGATGGAGGCTATCGAGGAGGTGGTGGCCAGATGGCCGTGGCCTTGTCTGGTGAAATAAGACCAGCCGAAATGGACAACTTCGAGGAAACCATTTACATTGATATCGACGGTGGCTTTGTCTACCTGGTAGTCGAGATTCTCTGTGAGGTTGCCCCAGCCGGAATTGTAAACGAGGAGGTCGAGGCCTCCCAGTTTGGTTACCAGGGAATCGAGGTGTCGGGTTGCTCCGGGGGCTGTGACGTCAAAGCATTCGGTGACGATGTGGTTGGGGTATTCCAGTTGAAGGGTATAGAGTAATTCGTTGCGGCGTCCGGTCACGCCGACGAGGTCGCCATTGCCGGCGTATAGTCTTGCCAGTTCCCGGCCGATGCCGGAGGTCGCTCCGACGATGATGATCTTTTGCATGAGGCTAAGCTACACAAAACCAAACAACCGGTGTATCGGAATCGGGCATTTTTGTGAATTGGATTTGCATAATTGATTGGTTAGTATGTCATAATGGTTCCGGTATAATTTTGGGGCGTTCAAGCCCATAATTTCTCCGCTTATGTTTAAAAACTATTTTAAGACGGCGTTCCGCAATCTTGTCCGCAACCGGCTTTTTACGATCCTGAATATATTGGGGCTGTCGACCAGCCTGGCTTGTACCATTCTTATTTTATTGTGGGTGGTCAACGAGATCAGCTATGACCGGTTTAATAAGAATGTTGCTCATACCTATCGGGTAACGGCTACTGTTATGGGACAGTCGTTCCCATTAGCGGGAGCTCCGCTGGCGGATGCCATAAAGGCGCAGATACCGGGGGTGAAGTATGCGGCCAGGGTGAGGGCGAATTATGGGAGTTCGGCCATTTTTACCGTAGGGGAACGTCATTTTGAAGAGAAGGGAAGTTTTTATGCCGATCCGAGCTTTTTGAAGATCTTTTCTTATCCGCTTGTCAGTGGTAATCCTGCAACGGCACTGGTGGAGCCTGATGGATTGTTGATGACGGAAAGGGCGGCAAAGAAATATTTTGGTACATCAAACGCAATAGGAAGGACTGTTCGGACGAACGACAACATGGTCTTTACCGTAACGGGTATCTTGAAGGATATCCCTGCCAATTCGCATCTTCAATTCGGTATATTGTTACCTATGTCTTATGATGCGCGTACCGATGAGAATATCATCAAGGCGCACTGGGATAATCTGGACTATTATACTTATATCGTACTGGATGATAATACAGGGGCTTCTTTGGAGGAGCTGGCGGTTATGGGGCGAAGGATCGGCGAGATCAATAAAAAGGGAGAGCCGACCTTTAATGCAGCGTTTCATTTGCAACCGCTTAACAGGGTGCATCTATATTCCAAAGCTCTCTCCTGGGATCTGGATGGGCAGGGAGATATCAGCTATGTGCGGATATTCTCCATCGTTGCTATTTTTATCCTGCTGGTGGCCTGTATCAATTTTATGAACCTCGCAACGGCGCGGTCGGCCCGTCGGGCGAAGGAAGTGGGTATCCGAAAGATTATCGGGGCAAAACGCGGCCAGCTGATCGGGCAGTTCCTAAGCGAGTCACTACTGATCACTTTTGTGGCTTTGATGCTGGGGATCATTTTTGTCGTCATGGCCTTGCCGATCTTTAATACGGTAGTGGAGAAGCAATTGAGCGTTGATCTTTCCAATGGCTGGCTTTTGGCTTGTTTAGTATTGGTCTTTTTGCTGACGAGCCTGGTGTCGGGATCATATCCGGCCTTTTTTCTTTCTTCTTTCCGGCCGATAAAGGTCTTGAAGACTACCATTGTGCGGGCGGGTGCCGGGAGTCATTTTTTCAGAAATGGATTGGTGGTCTTTCAGTTCGTGGTGTCTATCGTACTTATAGTCGGGACTACGGTGGTCTACAAGCAGCTTCATTTTATCCGGGACAGGGATCCTGGTTATGACAAAGCCAACCTGTTGTATATTCCTATTAAGGGGGATATGTCTCAAAAGAACGAGGCTTTGGCTGCGGCCTTTAAGAATAGCGTTCACTTGCATGATTATTCGATCATTTCGGCGCTGCCGGTCGATGTGGGGATGGGGACTGTTGGTGTACGATGGAAGGGGATCACCCAAAATCAGGTGATGTTCTCTGTGATGGGGGTGGATGAACATTTTCTTTCTCTGTTTAAGATGCGACTTGCTGCGGGAAGGGGTTTTTCTACGGATTTTGCTGCGGATACTGTGAACTATGTCGTCAATGAAAAAGCGCTGCGGGTGATGGGGATGGATGTGAATACGGCTGTGGGGCAGCCGCTGACTGTATGGGGGACCAGGGGGGCAATTGTTGGGGTGGTCAGGGACTTTAATTTCAAGCCGGTACATTCGGCGGTCGATCCGCTGATCCTTCGGTATAATCCGGGAGCGGGTAAAGAGTGGCTGCGAAGGACTGCGGTGGTGAGTGTTCCGCCGGCTGGGGTTGCAGGGGCGATCGATGAGCTGAAGGGCGTCGTGGCTCAATTGAATCCGGCATATGATTTTGAGTATGGGTTTGTGGATCAGCAGTTGGAAAGGCTGTATTTGTCTGAGCAGCGGATGGGGGTTCTGTTTAATACGTCGGCTCTGCTGGCGATATTTATTTCCTGTTTGGGTCTTTGCGGGTTGGCTGCCTTTACGGCGGAGCAGCGGACGAAGGAGATCGGCATCCGGAAGGTGCTGGGTGCGAATGTCGCTGGGATTGTGGCTATGTTGTCGAAGGGGTTTGTGCGGCTGGTGCTGATCGCGACGCTGATTGCTTCACCGCTTGCCTGGTATATTATGCAGCGCTGGCTGCAGGATTTTGCCTATCGGATCACGATCAGCGGCTGGGTCTTTGCGGGGGCGGGAATGGTGGCGTTGCTGATAGCATTGTTTACTGTCAGCTTTCAGGCGATAAAGGCGGCGGTGGCGAACCCGGTGAAGAGTTTGCAGGCTGAATAATTTGTCATTCTGTTCGAAGACTTTTGATCGGATTTGAGAAAGCGGCTTTTATGGCTTGAACACTGACAGTCACCAGGGCAATGAGAACAGCCGTCGATCCGGCGGAGACGAAGATATACCAGCTGATATGGATGTGATAGGCAAAATCTTTTAGCCAGCTATTCATTAACCACCAGCCCAGGGGCCATGCGATGCAATTTGCCAGAAGGACCAGTCTGACAAAGTCTTTGGTGAGAAGTATTATAAGGTCCTGAATACTTGCTCCAAGCACCTTTCTGACTCCAATTTCTTTTGTGCGTTGTCCTATCATAAAGGCTACTAATGCGAAGAGGCCTATGCAGGCGATGGTGATGGCTACAATTGAAAAAGCGCCGAACAGGACCCCAAATTGTAACTCGTTCTTATATTGGCGATTGAAATATTCATCCAAAAAGGCAAAGACGAAGGGGTTCTCTTTAAAGGAGGAATTCCATGCGCTTTGGATATGGCCGATTGTCTGATGCAGACCGGCTGTTTTTACTTTTACCAGGTAGTACTCGAATTCTCTTGGATCAGTGACATACTGAAAAACGGTGGGAGTGATCTTTTTTTGCAGGGACAATTGATGAAAGTCGTTGACTACGCCTATGACGGTGTAGGAAGCGTTGTCACTGAATATACTTTTCCCAACTGCATCGGCCGGGCTTTTGAAGCCTAAGAGGCTGACAGCGGATTCTGTAATGAGCAAGCCGTTCCTATCCGTTTTGTAGTTCAAAGAGAAATTACGACCAGCCAGCGTTTTGATCCCGAGAGCCTGTAAATAGTCGGGATCGATGCCGATCGTGTTGATCGGAATGGGATTCTCACCACTTGAATTTTTTATGGTGTAATTGGACGGATACCGTATTTCTTTTCCGGGCAGTTCATCCGACATACCGACTGTTTCGATCGCAGGATCTCTTTGCAGGGCTGCTTTAAATCTTGTTACATATAAATTGTGAGAGTGACGGGCGGTATCCCATCGACCCGGTCTGTCCAGTACTACGACCTGATTTACATTCAGGCCGAGGTCCTGGTGGAGCATATAGTGGACCTGTTGATAGACGATGAATGTTCCGATGATAAGAAATATCGAAAGGGAAAATTGAAAGACGACCAGGGATTTACGCAGTGCTATTCCGTTTTTGGAGTTTTTTAATTTTCCTTTTAAGACGGAGGCGGGTTTAAAAGAAGATAGGACAAATGCGGGGTATAGGCCCGAGAAAAAGGCTCCAGCGATAAGAAATCCTATAAAGGCTATGCCATACCTATTGGCTACAAGGTTTGAGGGGGAAAGATGAACCTGAAAGAACCGGTCCACGGCGGGCTGAGACAGATAGACCAGGATCATTGCTATGGCAAGGCTTATGCTATTTATACCTATGGACTCGGCTAAGAATTGTTTTATCAATTGTGACCGTTGGGAACCCAGCACTTTTCGGATGCCGATCTCTTTGGCACGGTTAAGAGACCCGGCTGTGGCGAGGTTTATATAATTGACCCATGCGATGGTTATTATAAAGATGGCTATTATGATCAGGAAGAAAACGGCTTTTTCATTTCCTGTAGCTTCCGGTTCATCGATGAGGCTGGATGTCAGATGGATCTTTTGAATGGGTTGGAGGCTTATTCTACTTTCTTTATGAGCGGCTTTTTCATCGGGGATATGTCTGCTGATGAAGGAAGGGAATTTTGGTTCCAGTGTTTTGGGGTCTGTGCCCGGACGGAGTTGGATATAGGTGTAGAAATCTTTATATCTCCAGTCGTTTTCGAACCTGGTTATTCCCCGATGGTACAAGGTTGAATAAGAAATAAGGATGTTGAATTTGATATGTGAGTTTTCCGGAATGTCTTTAAATACTCCGGTGATCCTGCATAGTTCCGAGTTGCGATCGTCATCCGTCATTTGAATGGATTTGCCTAATGCAGGCTGGTCCCCGAAGAGCTTTCTGGCTGTAGTCGCAGAGATAACGGCGGTGTAGGGCTGGGAAAGTCCGGTTTGGGCATCGCCCTGTTCGAACGGGAAAGAGAAAAGTGAGAGGAAAGAAGCGTCGGCATAGAGGAATTTGGTCTCCTTGAAATGAGTATTGTTATAAGTAAAGATGCAGTTGTTCTTATACCCCATATTGTAGAGCCTTGCAAAATCCGCGATTTCCGGGAAATCTTTTTTTAATGCCGGACCCAGGGCGGAATAGTTCTCTGCGCTTTGAAAAAGGGGCTGGTTGTTTTCAAAAGGCGTCAGGCTGACGCGATAGAGGTCTTTTTTGTTAGCATGAAAGTCATCATAGCTGTATTGTAAGGACACGTAGCTAAGCAATAATACGGTGCTGGTTATTCCCAGGGCAAGGCCACCTATATTGATGGCGGAAAACAGCTTGTGATTCCAAAGATTTCTCCAGGCGACGGTGAAGTAGCTTTTGAACATGATCGGGCTTTATTGACCTGATCTGATTCGAAGAATATGCCAATTTTGTAAGAAGCTGGTAGTCAAAATCTTAGTAACTTGTCTGTTTGTCCTAACTGACCGGTTTCGGGATAGAACTGTTCATTAATGTGCGAAGTCGGCTTCGTAGCTGCCCTGGATACGTTCCATCGGCGGATTGAAGTATCCGAATTTGACGTTGGGAAACTCTTCGTGGATCAGTTCCATTAGTTGCTTGATGCCCATGAACTCTCCTGTTTCGGCGACGCCGATCTTACCCATGTACCAGTCGGGGTCGATGTTGAAATTCCGCCACTGGATCATTGTCAGGTCGGTCTCGCGGATGAGTTTGCGCAGGGCTTCGTATTCTTCTACGCTGTCGGTCATTCCGGGGAAAACAAAATAATTAATGCTGGCCCAGCCGCCGTAGCTACGGACGACCTTGAGGCTTTCCACGATATCATCGAAGGTATAATTGTTGGGGCGGTAGTAGGCTGTGTAAACAGCGGCGCGGGCGGAGTTGAGGCTTACGCGGATGCTGTCCAGTCCTGCTTCGCAGAGGGCTTTTACTGCGGCGGGTTTGCTGCCGTTGGTATTGATATTGATGCTGCCGCGGTCGGTGTGTTTGCGCATTTGGATGATGGACTCGCGGATGGTCTCCCACATTAACAAGGGTTCGCCTTCACAACCCTGTCCAAAGCTGACGATGGGGAAGGGGGCTGTTTGCAGGTGGGGGACGGTGAACTCTACGATCTCTTCGGCCATCGGCTTGAAGCTGAGGCGGTCCTGGGTCGAGGGGATTGTCTCTTCCTGTGGCTGGAAAGAGATGCAGCCGATGCAGTTGGCGTTGCAGGCTGGTGAGGTAGGGATAGGGCATTCCCAGCGGCCCATAAAATAATTGCGGGCGGCGGGGCAATGATATGTGAGGCAGCAGTTCTCTGCGAGATGTTTGATGAGCCGGTTTTGGGGATAGGCTTTCAGGATATGGTCTACTCCCTGGTTGATGATATCCCAGTCATAGCCTTCGCAGTCCTGGCGGATATCCTGTTCGATCCTGACGGCGGGTACGAAGAATTTTTCGTCGGACCAGCCTGCGGCTGTATAGCAGAAGAGGGGGAGGGTAGGTGCGTCGGGGCCTGTTTCATAGGCGGCCAGATAGAGACCGGTATGTGCAGGGGGGATGAAGGCGGCTACGGCCCAACCTTTATCGCAGAGTCTCATTTCGCCGGTAAGGACGTCGATGCCGATGCCACGTCTGCCGGGCAGTTCGTAGAGGGAGCCGCCGTCGGGCAGTTGGATCCAGTCTTCTGTGGGGACGGGGATGGCGTCCCAGCCGCTGCGGCCGGTGACGTAGAGTGAGGTATCTTCGAAAATATTCCCCTTCCCGTCGGAGTAGAGGATGAATGGTGAATCCGTTAACATCCGCAAATTTACGATTTTACTGGCTATTTGCCCAGGTAGAACCGGCAGAACTGGTGGATGTGTTCCAACTGGCCGAATTCGAGGTTGGTCCGGAGGTCGAAGATGAGGTTTTCCTGTTGGGAGGTGGAGATATGGATGGAGTCATAAAAGGTCTCGACCTCGTTGACGTGGGTCCAGTGGAGGAAACGGCTTTCGGGGAGGCCGGGGATGGTGATGCCGGTATGATGGAAGGAAAGCAGCTCTTCGGAGCGGAACCGTTTCTCGCAGTAGAACAGATAGGCATAACCTATGCTAAGGCTCAGGTGGATGACTGCTATGGCGAGATGGCCCTGGAGCAGCATCATCGTGCCGATGCCGAGGAAGAAGATGACTTCTACGAGACGAAAGAAGAGATTGATCTTTGGCTGCTGGCGGAGGACATCTTTACCGGTGAGGACTAAAAGGAAGATATCCAGGGAGATGATCAGCTGGCACCAGAAATAAAGGGTATGAGATTCTTCGCCGCGAAAATGACTGACGGCATGGGTAAGGATCAGAACAGCGGCGGTGAGATGGAGCCAGGCACCACTACGTTTGAGTCGTTCGAATGCGGGTGCAACGACGGGAAGGGAGATGGAATCCATAAGAAGCAGTTTATTGTAAGATACAAAAACTGAGTTTTTCCATAAACCTGCTCCTTAAATTTTAACTTAATGTTTAGGCGCCGGGGGACTTAAGCGGGGAGTTGGGAGCCGGCGGCAGCGGACAGGCATTGGCGGCAGTACATATTAAATTCTTCTTCATCTGCATCGTCTTCGTCCTCATCGTCTGCTACCTCTTTTTGAAGGAGCTTGTTGTTTTTGAAGTCGAGGGTGAGGAGACCATCTTTGAGGACTACGTTGGAGAGGTCGGTCCAGGCATAGCGTCGCCGGATCAGGGAATTGATGACGATGCGGTCGAGGTCGAAGCCTATTTCGAGGGGGCGTTTCGTTTGGGCTTCGAGGAAAAAGAGAATAATAAAAACAGCGGCGATCCAGGGGATTGGGGTTACAGCGATCCAGCCTACGGCTGAGAGCAGTAGGAGGGATCGGTAGCGGACCTGTCTATGGCGGCGCCGGATCAGGTTGAAGATCAAGCCACCTATAATGATCGCTGTCGCCAATAACGGCAAATAATCAATCTTCTTGCTTCGCGCCTGGACGTATGAAAAGCATAGAGCCGAGAAAAGACAAAGCAGGAAACTGAGCAGATCGGTTGCCCGTTCGCTTTCCTTTTTGAGAATAACCAGGTATTGGTAGCGCATGAATGGTATCAGGAATTGCTTGCTACGAGCAAGTTACTCAATTTCCATAAGACGCGTGCTCCGACGTTGGAATCCCAGTCGGACTCACCGACGCCGATCTCGACGAGGTCGAAGCCGATGAACTGGCGGCCGCTCTGGATGATCCGGCGGATAAGGTAGAAGATCTGTTCGGTCTCGAAGCCGCCGGGCACTGGGGTACCGGTATTGGGGCAGAGTTTGGGGTCGAGGCCGTCGATGTCAAAGCTGATATAGACTTTTTCGGGGAGATGGCTGACGATCTCTTCGGCAATCTGTTTCCAGCTTTGGCCTTCGTAGGCTCGTTCCTTTATATCCTTATCAAAGTAGGTGATGACCTGGTAGTTGCTGTTCTGAATATATTCCCATTCGCTGGAGGAGTAGTCGCGGACGCCGACCTGCACGAGGCGTTTCAGCTGTGGTATTTCCTGGAGGGCGTTGTACATCACGCTGGCATGGCTATAGACGAAGCTTTCGTAGGATTTGCGGAGGTCGCAATGGGCGTCGATCTGGAGGATGCCGAAATCGCCGTGTTTTTCGGCTATTGCCTTATAGTAACCTAAAGGGGTGCTATGGTCTCCGCCGAGGACTGCAACCAGCTTGCCGTTGTCGAGGAGGGATTTGGTCTGTTCGTAAACCCACTGATTAAGTCTGGCGCTGCCTTCATTGATCTCTTTCAGGGATTTGCACATGAAGCTATTCTTCTCGAGGACTTCTCCTTTGGAGGTGAAGTTGATATAGAGTTCGGCTTCTTTGCGGAGGTAGTCGCTTTTCATCAGGATCTTCTTGTCCGGCTGGCGCATGTAGAGGCCTTTTTTCCAGGCGTCGCCTGTTTCGGCGTCGTGAAGGTCTACCTGCATGCTGGCGTGGAAAACGTGATCACAGCTCCTGGAGGTTCCGGCTCCGTAACTTACTGTAACCTCCCAGGGTATGGGTAAGATCACAAGTCGGGCATCATCTTCTGTAAAGGGTAAACCGAAGATATTATTTTTGGGATTACTAGGTCCGTTGGAGTCAAATTGCGATAAATCTGTCATTGTCGTGGAGTATCCTCTTTTGGAACGCAGCGCAAGTTAGTGTAGTATGCACACATGGCAAAAAAAGGGGATAAAAAAGGATGTTATAACTTAGGATTTTGTTACTTACTCGTAAGTAAGTAACTTGCGCCGGCGAATAAACAACTTATTGCCTGATGGGCTCAGTTAGACCGGATTACGATACCTTTGGGCCGTTTAGGGAAAAAGTGAAGGGATTTTGCGCTGTGGTGGGGGATTGGGTGGGGGGATGGATGACTGATTTGAGGGTTATGAATGAGGTAGGATGAACTGGAGTAGCGGGTTGTGGATCAGTTATTGCAGGATATGGGCTTTTTACATAACAAACCGGAAAGAAACATAATATGAAAAGAGTAGTTGTTACAGGTATTGGTGCGATCACTCCGTTGGGAAATGACCCTGCCACCTATTGGTCGCGATTAATAGCGGGTGAGAGCGGTGCGGGTCCGATCACGCATTTTGATGCCAGTGCTTTCAAGACGCGTTTTGCCTGCGAAGTGAAGAACTTCGATGCTTCGGGTATTCTCGATCGCAGCGAGCTGAAGCGTACCGACCTGTTCACTCAATATGCCCTTGTGGCGGCTGACCAGGCTATAAAGGACTCGGGGCTTGACTTTTCGGGCATGGATCCTTTTGATACGGGGGTTATCTGGGGCTCGGGTCAGGGGGGGATGGAGACCTTTGAAGAGCAGGTAAAGGAATGGGCGCTGGGTGACCAGACGCCACGTTTCAGCCCTTTCTTTGTGCCGAAGCTGATCGCCAATATGGCTTCGGGGATGATCTCCATTAAATATGGTCTTATGGGCATCAACTATACGACGGTGTCGGCCTGTTCGACTTCCAATACGGCTTTCATGGACGCATTGACATATGTCCGGCTGGGCAAGGCCAAGGTGATCGTGGCCGGCGGGTCGGAAGCGCCTATCACGGCGGCTTCTGTTGGCGGATTTACTTCGATGAAGGCTATGTCTACGCGAAATGACGATCCTCAGCATGCTTCCCGTCCTTTTGACGTCGATCGGGATGGGTTTGTAATGGGAGAGGGGGCAGGGGCGCTGATCCTGGAGGAGTACGAACATGCCAGGGCCCGTGGTGCAAAGATCTATGCCGAGCTGGCTGGTGCTGCGATGACGGCTGACGCCTATCATATGACCTCTACGCATCCGGAAGGGCTGGGGGCGTTGAGGGCGATGCAGGATGCGCTGAAAGATGCGGGGGTCAACAAAGAGGAGGTAGATTACCTTAATGTACATGCTACTTCGACCCCGGTTGGTGACCTGAGCGAGGTAAATGCTGTAACCCGGCTTTTTGGCGCAGCGCCTGAAGGGCTGACGATCAGTGCGACCAAGTCGATGACCGGGCATTTATTGGGAGCTGCGGGTGCCATCGAGGCTATTGCCTGTCTGATGAGTATCCGGGATGGGATCATTCCGCCGACGATAAATACCAAAAATCTGGACCCGGCTATCCCCGGAGGACTGAATATATTGCTGGGGGAGGCGAAGAAATCCCCGGTGAAAGTGGCTATGAGCAATACGTTTGGGTTTGGTGGGCACAATGGGATCGTGGTATTTAAAAAAGTATAGAGGCGGCTTCTTTGACTTATAGATAAATGCCGCTGGTGTAATAACTTTTTTCTATGGGGCGTGTTAGGCTTTTTGGCCTAACTTTGCCCCCTGTTATGAAGAAACTCCACATTGTCGTACTGGTTCTCATTGCAATATCCATAGCCGTCCTCATCAGCTTTATGAGTGACCTGACTACGTATGAGACCATCGCCTCCGCCCGTCAGAAAGTCGGTAAGACCGTGACCATCATCGCGCATATCGACAACAGCCAGCCGATCGAGTATAATCCGGCGAAGAATCCCAACTATCTGAGCTTTCATATCAGCGATACACTGGGTAATATTGCAAAGGTTGTATATCACTTCGAAAAGCCCTACGACCTGGAGAAGGCCGAACGCATCACGCTCAAGGGAAAAATGAATGGCGATGTATTCGAGATCACCCGGAAAGATGGCATCCTCCTGAAATGTCCTTCCAAGTATAAGGACGATCCCAACACTGCACAAAAGGCTCTGAGCCAAAATTAATATACCAGGTATGGAATACATTGGCGAACATCTTTTGCCCGGACATATAGGGCATTTCCTTGTTGTTCTTTCTTTTGCCGCCTCCTTCGTCGCCCTGGTCTCCTATTTCAAGGCGGCAAACGCCAGGTCCTTAGAAGAGGAGAATAGCTGGCGGCGGATGGCGCGTATCGCCTTTCTGCTGGATGCCTTCTCGGTTCTGGGCGTATTTATCGCCATCATCTTTATTATCCGGGCCCGTCTTTTTGAATATAATATCGCCTGGGAACATTCAAGCCGGTCGCTGACGGCGCAATATCTGCTGGCCTGTATCTGGGAAGCCCAGGAAGGCAGTTTTTTGCTTTGGAACTTCTGGATTGGCGTATTAGGTCTGATCCTGATGCGTAAGGCGGGTAAATGGGAAAACCCGGTGATGACGGTGATCAGCTTCACCCAGCTTTGTCTGGCGACTATGATCATCGGATTGTATTTCTTTGGGCAGAAGGTGGGTTTTAACCCTTTTATACTTGTTCGTCAGACGGAATTTGCTTCGCGGGCGCCTATCTTTCAGCGGCCGGATTATCTGAGCATCCCGCAGATGCAGGATGGGCAGGGACTGAATGCCCTTTTGCAGAACTACTGGATGGTGATACATCCGCCGATACTGTTCCTGGGTTTTTCTTCTACGGTCGTTCCGTTTGCGTATGCCATCGCCGGTCTTTGGAAAAAACAGTTTGGTGACTGGACTCGTGTGGCGCTGCCCTGGACCTTGTTCTCCGGCTGTATGCTGGGGTTGGGTGTGATGATGGGGGCGGCCTGGGCTTATGAGTCCCTGAGTTTTGGCGGTTTCTGGAACTGGGACCCGGTGGAGAATGCTTCGATGGTGCCCTGGCTGGTGCTGGTGGCGGGGTTACATACGCAGGTCGTTTATAATGCGACCGGGCATTCCCTGCGCGCCACCTATTTCTTTCTGATCACGCAATTCCTGCTGGTCCTTTACGAGACATTCCTGACGCGTAGTGGTATTCTCGGGGATCTGTCGGTTCATGCCTTTGTGGAGTCGGGGATGAATGTGCAGCTGTTCCTGTTTGTGGCGGTATTTCTGATCCCTGCCTATGGGTTATTTATCGCGCGGTATAAAAAAATCCCACATATTGTTCGGGAAGAGGCTACGGATAGCCGTGAGTTCTGGATGTTTATCGGGTCGTTGGTGCTGTTCCTTTCGGCGATGTTTGTTATTATTTCCACCTCCCTGCCGGTGATCAATCTTTTGCTGGCGAAGGACAAGAAGGTTAATACCGGTGATGATCCGGCTTTTTCCTATAACAGGATAGAAATATTTATCGCTATTCTGCTTGGACTGTTCACTGCCATCACGCAGTATCTGAAATATAAGGGTACGACAAGGGATACCTTACTGAAGAAAATCTGGCTACCGACTGTTGTCGCGCTGACGATCTCTGTGCTGATGAGTGTCTTTGGCGGGATCCACTATGATAAATATGGGGCTGGGTTTCTGGCGGCGATACATCTGGGTTTGTTTGCCGCGATATATGCGGTGGTGGCCAATCTCTCCTATATCCGTATCGGGCTCAGCGGGAAGATGAAGGCGGCAGGTGCTGCGGTGGCGCATGTAGGGTTTGGGCTTATGCTGGTGGGTATTTTGTTATCCTCTGCCAAGAAGCAGGTGTTGTCGATCAATACGACGGGGATCGCTCTTCCTTTCGATCCTGCCTCTAAACAGGACCCGATGGAAAACCTGACGCTTATCAGGGGTACGAAGACCGATATGGGGAAGTACTGGGCCACGTATATCCGGAATGACTCTGTCGATGAGCACCAGGTCAACTATTTCCAGATCCATTTTGATAAGAAGGATGGTTCGGAGCAGTTCGATCTCTATCCATATTTTATCAAGAATACGAAGGGAGCGGAAGGTGCGGCTCCTAATCCGGCCAACCGGCATTACTGGAACAAGGACATTTTTACTTATATCAATGCGTATAGCCGGGATCATGTGGATGATACGGTGACGTTCAGGTCGTCAGTGCTGGCGATGAAGGATACGGTATATTATTCCAAGGGTTTTGTGATCCTGGATTCTGTTGTTATCAATCCGAATAATGAGAGATATCATTTTGGTCCGAATGATACGGCGCTGATGGCCAGGGTTACTGTTGTGGGTCAGGACAGCACGCGGTCGACGGCTTATCCGGTCTTTTATCTGAAGGACAATGCGCCCCGGTATATCAATGATACGGTGTTTACGCAGGATCTGGCTATCCGGTTCAACCGGGTGGCGGATGGTCGTAAGATCGAGCTGGGGTTGAAGGAGTCGGCGAATATGGTACCTTTTATTGCTTTGAAGGTGTTGGAGTTTCCCCAGATCAATATTTTGTGGATAGGGACGATCATTATGATCATTGGGTTTGTGATGAGTATTGTATGGCGCAGGCGCCAGAGCAGGTTGGCTAAGGTTTGAGGGGGGGCTGCGGCTACGCGGTTTTAGGGTTGTGGATGGTTTTGGTGACGTGGTTTTTGGGAGTGGGGTTATGGTGTGGGGTATTGATGGGTTGCGATGCTGTGGCGAGGTTTGGGTGAATTAAGCCACGGGTAGTTGCTTTGATTGAGGTAGTCGATTGGTTATCAATAGGTAACGGGTATGGGTTACCTTGGGCTTGTTGGGCGTATTAATTGTGAAGGTTTTTTGTAACTTACAATCTAGTATGCGCCCTTTTTTCAGGAAATATCTGTTGCTTTCTCTTATCGTACCTTTGGTAGCTGTGGCGGGTGCATCCGCGCAGGTGGCGCAGGATACGGCAAATATTCCTCCGCCGATACTGGGTCCGAACGATACTATACCTGTGCCGGCGAAAGTCTATGGCGGGGAGCTGATACCTGCAAATACAATTGAATATACCTGGGTTCGGGCTCCGATGTCGCCTGCTATGCGGCGGCGGATGGAGGAATGGACGCGTTTGCGTAATGCGGTGTATGTTACCTATCCCTATGCGCGTCGTGCGGGGATCATCATGAATGATATCAATTCGAAGCTGGCCCTGTTGAATACGGAGGGGGAAAGGAAGGCTTATATCTCTTCGAGGGAGAAGGAATTGAAGAAGGAGTTTACCGCTCCGCTGGAACAGATGTCGATCTACCAGGGGAAGATCTTAATGAAGCTGATCAATCGCCAGACGGGGAATAACTGTTACAATATTATCAAGGACTATAAGGGCGGTTTTACGGCGCGGTTTTATCAGACTGTGGCCTTTTTCTTTAGTAGCAATCTCAAGCAGCCTTATGACCCGAAGGGGGATGACCAGGCTATTGAGGTGATAGTCCAGGAGGTGGAGAGGATGTATCATGGATAGGTAATCCTTACACCATTTTCAAACCTCACGCGAGAGCCCCAGCCGTACCAACAGTTCGTCCTTTCGCCGGGCGGCAACTTCTATTAAGGCACCGTCATCCATTTCCACATATCCACCACGGCCACGCTGGTATCCGCTGATACAGGACAGGTTAACCAGGTGCGAATGGTGCACGCGGTAAAACATGTCTTGGGGAAGCAAAGCTTCATACTCCTTTATGTTCTTGGATGAAACTATTTTGCTTTTGTTTTTGACGAATATATAAGTATAACTTCGATCTGCCTCGCATCTAATTATGTCTGAAGCGGGAACAAATACAACACCTTTTTTTGCCGGCAATGCTATTTTTGACGAATCGGGAGACGACTTTTTCAGGTTTTCCAGAAACCCATCCAAGCGCCAGTTGTAATTTTTTAAGTGAATATTCCTTTCGGCTTTTCCGACGGCTTCTCTAAGTTCGTCGATATTAACCGGTTTTAACAGATAATCCAGGGCGCCATACCGGAAGGCTTTCAGCGTGTATTCGTTAAAGGCAGTCACAAAGATCACCTCAAAATTTATCGGCCGTAATTTGTCAAGCATATCAAAACCACTGCCATAAGGCATCTCGATATCAATGAATACCAGATTGGGATTAATATTACGGATAAGCAATTCTGCTTTTTGTGCATTGTTAGCTTCGCCTGCTACGGACACGTTGGGACAAAATTCCTTTATCAGATTGGTCAGGATGAAAACATTGTTGGGTTCGTCATCGATAATTACTGCGTTGATCATAGTTAAGGTTTGTTTTTTTTACATACTGTATAGGAAAGGAAAGTGTTACCCTGGTCCCTCCCGGCTGCCGGTTCTCCAAATATATGTCCTGAATGTCAATTAACATGGGGCCGGTCTCCGCATTTCCAATCATTTCCATCCGGCGCGCTGTCAGCGTCATACCGCGCGACTGGTACTCTATCGGCATCAGGCTTTTATATTGCTGTGACTGTTCTCTTCCTACTCCATTGTCTTCAATTGTACAGACGAGATGAGCGGCTGTTTCTGCGAAACGTATATCGATGTGTCCATTGTCATCTTCCCTGTTCCTCACACCATGGCGTATGCTATTTTCAACATAGGGCTGTAGTATCATGGGTGGAATATAGTAGGTGAACCGGTCAATTCCGGGAGATAATGTGATGTGGTATTGAAAGGTATTATTAAAACGTGCCTTTTCCAGCTCAAGGTAATTAGAGATATAATTTATCTCTTCATCGATACTGATCCGGGATTTGGATGTTATTTCCAATGTAAGGCGTATCAGTCTTGCGAAATCGGTGATAAATTTATTAACACCTTTTATGTCTTTTTCCATGACATATTTCTGGATCGAATTCAGGCTGTTAAAAATGAAATGTGGATTCATCTGAGCTTTCAGTGACATTTGCTCCAGCTCGGCCATCCGGTTCCTGACGCGGAGCTTCTCTTCATTTTTCCGGTGTAATTGTTGAATTCGGATCCGCACAAGCACCCATACTATTCCTGCTATTACTGCAGCGATCATGAAAATAAACCAGGCTTTTTCCCATAGTAGTCTTTCGACGCTGAATGTCAAAGAAATGGGGTCGCTCTTCACGCCAAATTTGTTAATGGCTATGAGCTGTAGCTCGTATTGTCCCGACGGCAGGGTGGGGTAACTCAGGAAGGTTTCACGAGTGGTTTGCCAGGTATCATTGAGTCCTTTTAAGCAGTATCTGTAGGTGATGTCGCCGGCCGACCGGTAGGAAATACCTGCAAATTCTATACGTATAGCATTGTCCCGATGGGGTAATACCAGACCGGAAGTATCATAATACCAGGTAGTATGTACCGTACGAATGGCTGTAATTCGCAGCTTACAAAAGGAGTTTGCGGACACTCTATCGACGTCGAAATGCGTTAATCCGTTGGCTGACCCTACATAGACTTCGTTGCCGTCAACATATACGGTATTGATTATGTCTGAGCTTAAGCCGTCGGCACTGCCAAATTTGGTTATCCGGAAAGACGTTGGTTCTTTCCGGATCCTGTTCAATCCTTTATCCGTACCCACCCAGATATCATTGCCGGAAATACAAATACTTCTGCAAACATCGCTGGAAAGGCCATCTTTTTCAGTAAGTGAAAACAACAAGCGGCCATCTTTATAACCGGCTATTCCCTGCCCACAGGTACCAATCCACAATGTGCCGTCCGGAGAAGATCTTATAGCCGCGATCCTGGTCCTGAAGACGGGGTAACTATCTCCCAGGAAACGTGGTTTTTTCCCGGGGACAAGGCTATATAACCCGCTGATGGTACCAATATAGAACAGACTGTCCTGCTGGTAGGAACAGACGGACCTCCCAGTCCAGATAGAAGTATACATTTTAAGGTTAGTCGCGTTGAATAACCCGACTCCCTGTGCTGTGCTGATTAAAAAATTTCCTTTTGAAGGTGTAACAGATTTTACTGAAAGGTATTCAATCAGATTGTCTTGATTAAGGTGGTCCAGCCTGACCAGGCCTCCGTCAGTCCCGAGCAGTAAACTGTTTTTATTAATAGGTTCTATGCTTAATATTCTGCCCAGGTTGTTGATATGCCAGGATATTTTCAGCTTATTGATCTGTTGTAAGGAATGATCGGATCTCCATAGAAACGATCGTTCCGTGCCTATATACATGCAACCGTTGATCTTTTGAATACTTGTTACGGACAAATTCCTGTTTTCTCCGAACGTACTGTTCCGGAAGGCCAGCGAACCTATCCTGTAGATCCCTTCACCGGCACACATGAACCACAGGTTGCCTTCTGAGTCACGGATAACTGCGTTGATCGATTGCTCTTTCAGGAAATGGTTGGTTTCCTTTTGAGTGTGGAGATTGTACATGAACACCCCGCTTGTGGTATTTAATGCAATAAGACTATCGTCTATTTTCGAGATAGCATTAAAGTTGTGGGGCGTAGCGATCCCAAATGGTCTACTGGTTGCCGGGATGAAATGCAGGGTATCTTTATTCCGGAATATATTGACATCGTGTGATAACAATGAATAATTAATGCCGGTGCCGATGAAGGTCCTTTTGCCCGTAAATGCCAGATTATTTTGGGTAATTGTATATTGCCGGAGGTCGTTGAAGGACCTGGACATAAAGAAAGTAAAAAGACTATCGTGATTCAAACCTCCGCCAATTGGAACTAAAAGGGGATGGCCATCGATCCGGGTAATTTTTTTTGTTTTTTGATCAGGGCCTATAATATTGATAGCAGTGGGTTCTGCCATAATAATATTCCCATATTTATCCTCCACTACGGAGTTGATGTCGGAACCGATATCTAAACTATGTAATGTGGGGTCGTTCTCCTGGTTATGGATCTGGCCTTTCCAGTAATAACAGATCGAATTTCGGAAAGAAGCTATCCAGATCCGGTTCTTTGAATCGACAAACAATTTTAATACCTCGTTATCAGGCAATCCGTGGGCCGTCGTAAAATTCTGAAAATGTGTACCGTCAAACCGACTTAAACCGCTCTCTGTGCCAAACCATAAAAAGCCTTCCCTGTCTTCTGCGGCGCAGTAAACTACCGAACCTGCAAGACCGTCTTTTACAGTATAGTGTGTGTAGCTGAACTCCTGGCATAAAACATTAATATATAAAACAAGCGATAGTAGTGAAAGTAAACAGAAACGCATTGTATATTATATTACTAATTTGGATAAGTGTAATTCAAATCTACTGTTTTATTTAGTACAGTTGTTGGTAAAGGCTGCACGCGGGTTGCCTTTTTAGGCATATTGGTAAACACGCGCCTCTCTGGCGCATATTTCTTCATTACTTTGGACACTTAGATCAGCACTTCTTATTACTAATTAAACACTTACTTATGAACTTCAAATCAGGACACTTATTTGTATTGATCGCTTTTATGGCCGCGGCCGGGTGTAAAAAAGAGAATAAGGCAACCAGTACAACCGTCCCTCTTTCTACCTCACGTACTGCCAGTGCTAATGGAATTGCAGGATTTCCCGTTAACCAGATAACGGACAGGGCGATTGCGTTTGACTACACGGGCAATGGCAAGCAAGATCATATTTTGTTGTATCGGGCTGGCGGTAACATGGTTACCATATGTCATAATATTAATCCGCCTGATTTTCCAGCCTACTATGCCGACATCTCGTCCACCACCGGTATCGGTGGATATACTCTTACTGTGGCGCCTCCTGCGCCTCAATACAACTACAATGAGATCGGTGGAGATCATATTGTTCCATTTGATTATGATAGCGACGGAAAAAATGACGATCTGATCTGTTATCGTCCCGGAACGAAACTGATATGGATATTGAGGAATAATCATAATGGTACTTTCACTCCGGTATTTCAATCTACTGTTGGCATTGGCGGTTTTAACCTGGACCAGGGGCAGGATAAGATCTTTGGCTTTGATTATGACGGCAGCGGTAAAGCAGATCATCTGTTACTTTATCGGGCTGGCGGTGCCGCGGTATGGATCTTAAAAAATACAAATGGTGTTTTTACCCCGGTATTTCAGAGCGGTTCCGGCATCGGCGGTTACAATATGGATAATGGTAACGATCAGATAGTGCCTTTTGATTATTACAGTAACGGAAAGTTGGACCACCTGGTCTGTTATCGCCCCGGTTCTGGTGCTCTTTGGATCATAGAAAAAGGTGCAAATGGCGCATTCACTCCCGTGTACAAGACGTCCACCGGGGTGCCTGGTTTCCCGATTAACCAGATTACGGACAGGGTGTTTGCCCTTGATTACTTACAGGATGGTCATCGGGATCATTTGCTTTTTTATAGTCCTGGTGTCGGAACTGTTTCTGTTGTCACCCGGTCGACCACAACAGGTCTCAAGCAACAGACCGGTCCCGATTTCTCCGCTGAATTGCAATTCTGGACGGCTCCGACGGCACAGAATGGCTATCTTGGCGACAGGGCCTTTGCTCTTGACAATAACAGTACTGGCATTATGTCCAATATTGTACATTATGTTCCAGGAACATATAGTATAAGTGTATATAACAATGTTAACTTCGGCTATTTTGAAGGAGTTTTTTAAATAATGTATAAAGAAGACCTGGGAAAGGCCTGTAAAGATCATACTTTACAGGCCTTTCTATTTTTCGTTAAGGGAGCAATGATATCGCCTTTTCCAATTGAACATCAGTTCCCGCATTGATCCCGGCAGCGCTGAAGGGGACCGGATAATCCGGAGGGAAGCCTTTCCCTTCATAAATATTTCCATCGATGTATTTGAATTCTCCTGACGCTGTCTTTACGGACATAAACCCTGGCACTGTAAAGGAGCCATCATTGTATATGCCGTAGTCGGTTAGCGGCCCTGTAGCTCCGAAGGTGGTTTCGCCGACTGTTTTGCAATTGGGGAGTAGCCGCATAGCCATGGTGAATATTTCTGCCAGTGAAGCAGAATATTTGTCACATAGGATAGTGATGGGCGTTGTTATAGTAGTTGCACCAGTCTGGGGTGCAATGACTGAGCTTATCCAGGGGGTATAATCGAGTCTTCCGTTGCCACTCTTATACCTGGAATAGCCAAATTGGAGGGGCGTAGTAATAAATTGACCAGCCAGAAAATTAAGATCACTGATGTCTCCGCCCAGGTTGTTTCTTACGTCGATCACTATTCCTCTCAGACCGGAGGGATTGTGAAGTCTGTTGAATAAATATCGGAGTGCGGGTTGAGCGTTATTGCTGACAGGAGAATGAAAGGAGCTGAAAAGTGAAAATTGATTGCAGGAGAAGAAGAGGATATTACTATGTATAGTTCCGGAAACCACGATCAATGGATTGGCTGGGTCCGTCGTATTGTCATATCCGAACAGATAACCCGTATCGAGGTATTTTAGATCCAGGGGAAAATAGGAGTAGGGGGTCCGATAACCCGTATCATGTAAAATATGGTCGTAGGCTGGGTAAACGCTGGAGTCAATAAGTAAGGCATTGGTAAAAGAAAGGTAATAGTGGTGGTCGATCAGACCGTCAGCTATTTGCCGGAAATAAGCTACTGAACTTTCTACGTCCTTTTTATTCTGCAGATCCAATTTGTTAAAAATCGGGCTGTAGTGGCTGTATACTGCGTTCCAGTCGAGAGTATCGATATCCCAGAACATATAATTGGCGTTCATGCCGTTCCAGTAATCGTCGAATACCTGTCCGAAATTGACCGGCTCCCGGTTTGTAACAGGATTGGGGATATTTTTTTTACAGGAGAAGAATGTCACAGCGATAAGGAATAAAGGGATACACTTATAGCGCATAGATGTAGATTATTTTTTGTCCAGCATCCGGGAGATACCAATTGTAAATGTCCATGTTTGATTATATTGTTGGACCTGGTTGATCGAGAGGTTTTTTTCCTGACTGGTCAATGCCTGGTAATATCTTGCTTTGGCCGATACCCAGTACTGATGGCTAAAGGGGTATTGAATACCCGCCTCCAACATCCACCCTGTTTCCAGCCGATTATCCCGTTGCTTGCTGAAAACGTATTTTTCATCATAGCTTTTCAACTGATAACTTCCGAGCACCTGTCCGGATGGACTGATACTATCTGTCACAGCATAAATATCAGGGGTCTTACCCTTTATCCGCCCTGCCATCCAATACCCCAGGTAGATACCGGAAGCTATTGTCACCTGAAGAGTCCTGCCATATGTCAGGCTGATGCCTATCGGTAGTTGCAGATAGGTGTTGTTAAAACTCTCATATACCCCAGCCAGGGAATCCGTCCGGTTGATAGAATAGCTTTTCCTGGTAATACCAGGAATCAGTTCTGCGGATAGACAGCGGTAAATGGTATGGCGCAGCAGTATATTTGCCGTAAATCCTCTATCGCTATTAATGACGGTAGAGGTCCTGTTGGAAATGTTGGTAACCAGGTAACTACTGCTCATGCCGGCTTCCAGGCCAATACTATTTTGAGCATGAGAGAGTTTCGTAAGCGATAACAGGGGTATAAAAAAAAATGCTGTTGCGATACGCCGGTTATACAATAAAGAGATCATTTGTTATACCGTTAATGATGGGTTGAATATACGGAGGATAATTGTTATTACCCCGACCGATGACCCATATTATAGTATGTAATATTTCTTATTACTGGATTTAGTTGCTTCAGAATGGTGAGGGGTATCGCTGATCATTTGTTTCAGATCGCGTTCGATGGTGAAGCAGATTGCCGTCATCGGGGTGTCGGTGGGTTTGTTCTCGAAGGGGTCCTGTAAATGAATGGCCATTTTTTCGATGAGAAAGAAAACGGCGGATATGGCCATGACGACCGGTATGGACATATAGCCGAAGAAATCCACGACGGCAAAGGGCAGCAGGAGGAAGAAGAAGAGCAGGGAGAAATGGATATAGAGGCTGTAGGTGGCAGGGAAGATGGTGTTCTTTATGCGTTCGCATTTCCCCATGGCGTCGCTGAGCCGCGATAGGGTAGTATCGATGGCTACCTGCTGATATTCGTTGATAAAGCCGGAGCGGAGCGCTTTCTGTATTTCCTGTCCATGTAGATCCAGAATGGCCATTGGCGAATTGTTGAAATTCCTGATATGCTGCATGTCACTGCGGCTGAGGAATTTTTCGATGCCATTGGTGCTGTCCTGGCCGCGAAGGGTGCGGCTAAGGCTATAGCACCAGGCTATTTGTCTTTTAATGAACCTGGACCGGAAAAAATGGGTTTGTTCGTCTTGTTCCGGGACATGGATAAAGGAGTTGATCTGTCGTGAAAGACTTCTGCTGTCGTTGACTATTGCGCCCCAGATCGTCCGGGCCTCCCACCATCGATCGTATGCCTGGTTGGAGCGGAAGGCCAGTAAGAGGGATATGACGGTGCCCATGATCATCGGGATCGAGAGGGGGATTGCCAGGTCTGTGAAATGAAAGACCTTATAAAGTATGACAACGCCGATGGTATACAGGCTTACGAGGGCCAGTTCGGTTCTTATTTTCCCGATGATGTATTTGATGGGGATATTCTTTTTTAGTAGCATTTTACGCGTGTATTTTCTCTTTATACAATAATGTTGTAAGGGTGCCAAATTCACCGGGATAGACCCTGTCGATAGGGATGACCGGTACATTTGTTTTTTGCAGGGGCCCGATGCAGCTGACCGACTGAGGGAGGGCTTGTTTGTAAGAATAATCATTAAGCATATAGATCAGCTGGATGGACCTGAATTCCATATAATGACGCAGATAAAGGCGGGAGTTGCTCCACAGGAAATCAAAGGAAAGGGTGTTGATGGCGGTGGGGTATTTTTTTCTTAGTAAATCCAGGGCTTCCATGAATTGGGGTGGGACCTGGGTATATGGTTTTCGTTGTTGAAGGAACAGGAGGTCTCCGATACCGGTAGGCATGTTCAGCGTGTGAATGATGTGAATGTTACAGGGGTGGCCTGCTGCATTTCTGCATATTTCGTGGACGGGATAAAGGGATGTGAGGGAGAGATCGGTTGGTAATAAGCTATTTTGCATGACTATAAATTTTATAGCAAGATGCAGCCGTGAGGTAAGAAAGTGGTAAGAGGAGAGTTGGAATGAAGTAAAAAGGTGGTAAGAAAATGGAAAGAACGGGGTGCGCGGGGTATGAGAAGAGGGGGGGCTGAAGTTGGGGGATGGTTTAGAGTGGGAGCTTGATGATGACTTCTGTGCCGATATTCTCTTTTGAGCTGATATCGATAGTACCCTTATAGAGTCGAACGATATTGAGGGCCAGGGGCAGGCCTATGCCGTAACCGAGCGTCCTTTTTGCGTTGGAGGCCCGGAAGAAGGGATCGAAGATATGCCGGATCTCGTCCTGTGGGATACCGATGCCATGGTCGGAGACGATAAAGATCACATTTTTGCCGGTGGCGGCTATGGCGAAGGTGACGGGTTTCTGGCCGGAGTATTTGCAGGCGTTGAGCAGGATATTGGAGATGGCCAGTTCGAAGAGCTGTGCGTTGCCGTGAAGGGTTAGTCTGTGACCGGGTTGAAGGCTCTGGTCGAGATGGATGACGGACTGGGGATAGACATTATGTGCTATGCGCAGGCTATTGTAGACCAGCTCTTCTACATCTACTTCCTGGTAGACAAGATTACCCGAAAAGCCGGATTGAGCCAGCTCGAGGAGTCCCCGGGTGATGGATTGCAATTTCTCTGCCTCGTTGAGGATCACTTTGAGAGAGCTGTTGTATTCTTCCGGTGTACGCATGCGGAGCAGGGCCAGGTCTGCCTCGCCAATAATGGCTGTCAATGGGGTATTGAGCTCATGAGAGGCGTTGCTGACGAAATTATTCTGGGTCTCGAAGGCTGTCTCCAGACGGGAAAGCATATCGTTGAATGTCGTTGCCAGAGCGGAGACTTCGTCCTTGCCGGGGACTTCGAGTCGTTCGTGGAGAGACGTGGCGCTGATGCGGGTCATTCTTTTGGCAATGTTCCGTATCGGGGACAGTACCTGCCGGGAGAAGAGGAGGCCGATACTGAACAGGACGATGGTGGATATGATGCAGACTATAATGAGACTCGTTTGCAGACTGGAGAGAAAATTTTGGGCATAGCTATGTACTGCGGTGACGATGATAAAGTATTCTCCCTGTGGGGCCTTGTGAACGATACCGGCAAAGAACTGAAACTTTTGACGGGCAACTGCTTTCCCGCTCCGGCGGAGGTCCTGAAAGAACCGGGAACCTGCGGTTTTGTATAAGGGACTTGTCGTTATCCGGTCGAGGGTATCTGTCCGGATGATGAACTCCTCTTCATCCGGAAGGCGTTGGAGGTGCTGTTTGCGCAGATCTTCATAGACCTGCTGGTTCTGGTCGCTGACGTCGAAGTTGATCCTGGATGAAATTACGGCGCGAAGCTCGAGTCGTATATAAAAGTCTTCGAATGCTTTTTCATTGGCGAAATAATAGATCGCCGTGCTGAGCATAATAATGACAGAGAGACAAAGGAGAGTGAACAGGAGGGTGATCTTGAGCTGTATTTTCATGGGTCAGGCTTCTTTTAAAATATAACCCATTCCTACGACGGTCTGGATGACCCGGCTGGTCTCGGTGTCTTCCAGCTTTTTGCGCAGGTAATTGATATAGACATCTACCGTTTTGGTGTTGAGGTTGAAGTCATAACCCCATACTTTTTCGAGGATATCCATCCGGGAGAGGACTTTGCGGGGATTGCGCATCAGGTATTCGAGGAGGCGGAATTCTGTGGCGGTGAGGTCGATGGGCCTGTCGTTGCGTATGGCTACTTTTTCGTCCAGGTTGAGTATGATATCGGAGAATACCAGGACGTTTGTCGGAGGGGTGGGGGAGATGGTTTGTCTTCTCAACAGGGAGCGGACCCGCGCGAGCAGCTCTGCTATTTTAAAAGGTTTGGTCAGGTAGTCATCTGCGCCGGCGTCGAGTCCGGTTACGACGTTGTCAACCGAACCAAGGGCTGTCAGCATCAATAGAGGAGTATGGATCCCCTGTTTGCGTATTTTCCGGGTAAGATCGATGCCATTTCCACCCGGGATCATGAGGTCCATGATGAAAAGACCGTATTCAAAACGGTTGATATGATCCCAGGCAGATTCTCCATCCATGGCCACCGACACTTCGTAGGACTCTTCTGTCAGTGCCTTACGAATAACCGATGCTACGGCTGGTTCGTCTTCTATGACTAAGATATGAGAGCTCATTTTATAACTTACAGATCTTTTCGATGATGCCTGTCGTTGAGAAGCCTGGCACGATCGGGTTGATCACGACTTTTCCGCCGGAGGCCATCACTTCTTTGGCGCCGACGATCTGGTCAAGCGTATAGTCGCCGCCTTTTACCAGCACATCGGGGGCAATAGCGGTTATCAGGTTGAGGGGGGTATCTTCTTCGAAGAGGATCACGGCGTCTACCATGAGCAGGGAGGCGATGACGGTGGCCCGGGCCTGTTCGTTGTTGACGGGACGTTGTTCGCCTTTGAGGCGGCGGGTGGAGGCATCCGAGTTGAGGCCGACGATGAGGAAGTCGGCTTCGCGGGCTGCATCGGATAAGGAGGCGATATGTCCCTGGTGCAGGATGTCGAAACAGCCGTTGGTAAAGGCGACAGTTTTGCTTAGCACGCGCCAGCGCTGGACCTGGTGGAGGAGGCCGGAGAGGTCATATATTTTTTGCGGAACGATCTGCGGTATTTTCATACTGAATTTTTTGGGTAGGTTCAATGACCAATCTGTTTTTATTGATCCTTGGCAAGAGGATAAAACTTACTGTGCCAAACAGGATAAAGCTAAGGAATTGTCCGAACCAGAGAAGCCAGCCGAGGGCCTGTCCATAGGGGATTGCGGGAATGCCGTAAAAGGCAACGGTCTGTGCTACCAGGAGAGAGTAGGCTCCGATGCCACCAGGGGAGATGATCATGCCGATACTGCCCATTGCCAGGACGCTAAGGGCGTCTACGATGGTAAGGTGGCTGGTTGCACTGATAGCAAAAAAACCAAACCAGGTACTTAAGAGATAAAGGCCCCAGATCCCTACTGTATAAACGAAGAAGAGGGGTTTGTTCTTTACACCGCGGACGCTGGTGAGACCGTGCCAGATGTTGACAAAAATGTTCTTTACTTTTTGTACGATGGTGATATGGCCAAAACTTTTAAGAAGCCATCTGCAGACAAAGAACACGATGGCAACGGCGATCAGGAGCAGGGTGATCTTTAACCAGGAGATCTGGCCCTGTGCGTTGTGGAAAAGAGCATTGATCTTATCTGCGGTGAGGGCATGAATAACGTCATACTGAAAGATCAGAGCCAGCGCAAAGACGGTCAACAAACAGATGAGGTCGAAGGCGCGTTCGGCTACGATGGTGCCGACCAGTTTGTCAGCGGGGACTTTATCATAACGGGCAATGATAGTACATTTCAGGACCTCTCCGAGACGTGCGCCGATGTTGGCGAAGTAGCCGATCAGAACGGCCAGAAAACAGTTGAGGAAGGATGTCTTGTAACCCATGGACACGATCAGCTGCTGCCAGCGGAGGGCACGGAGCGAGTGACTGGCGAGAAGAAGACCCAGCACCGGCACGAGGAGCCAGTAATTGGCGCGGTGCAGGGAATCTTCCAGTTTTATCCAATCCTGCCTGGTCATGTTCTTTACGCTAAGCCACACAAAAAACGCTGCGAGCGCAGCGAAGAAGACGTATTGTAGCAGGACCAGTAATTTTTTCTTCATAACCCGTACAATTTACAGCTTATTTCCTTCTTTTGGAAAAACGATCCATGGTTTGAAGGTCTTTGCTTTTTCGAAATCCATACGTGCATATGAAATGACGATGACGATGTCTCCCACTGCACCTTGTCTTGCAGCGGGGCCGTTCAGACAGCAGGTCCCGGAGCCACGCCGGCCTTTTATGAGATAGGTTTCGATACGGGTTCCGTTGTTCACGTTGACGATCTGCACTTTTTCATTTTCGATCATATTGGCTGCATCCATCAGGTCCTCGTCCAGGGTCAGGCTACCTACATAATTGAGGTTGGCTTCTGTGATGGTGGCGCGGTGTACTTTGGATTTTAGTATTTCGATGTCCATGGTATTCGGCGATTTAATTTTTTAAAAAGTCGCCGCAAAGTTATGACAAAACTTTGTTATCGATGAGACGGACCTCTCCCTGGAAGGCGGCGATGAGGGCGACGGCTCCTTTTGTGCCGGGTTCGACGGGCTGGAGGGTTTCGGCGTCGGCGATGGCGATGTAATCGATCCGGAATTGCGCCTCTTCTAAGATTTGACGGGCGTGGGGAAGGTCGTGGAGGGCCTTGTAGATGGCGGTAGCGCGCTGGCGTTCGTCGGGGTTGAGGCGGACGTTGCGGCTGCTCATGGCGAGGCCGTCGGCTTCCCGGATGATAGGGCAGCTATGGAAGATGATGGTCCAGCCCATGAGATGGATAAGTCGTTTGACAACCATACATTGCTGATAATCCTTTTGTCCCATGAATAATTCGTCGGGTTTTACCAGCTGTAAGAGGCGTCGCATGACCTGGCAGACGCCCTGGAAGTGGCCGGGGCGGTATTTGCCTTCCAGAATGGTCTCCAGTGGCCCCAGGTCGTAGGTTTCGAGATCTTTTGTCCCACCCGGATACATTTCGTCCAGTTCGGGTAAAAACAGGACGTCAGCCCCTATATTTTCCAGTAATATGATGTCTTTTTCGATCGTGATGGGATATTTCTGGAAATCTTTTGGGTCATTGAACTGAGTTGGATTGACAAAAATGCTACAAACGGTAAGGGTTGTTGTTTTTTTTGATATAGCGATAAGTGATATATGTCCTTCATGTAGAGCCCCCAGTGTAGGGACGAAACCGATGGTGGCGCCTGAATTACGTTGTTGGTCGAGGTACCGGTTCAGATCGTCTGTTTTTTTGAATAAAATCATTTTTTTAGTGTTTTAAGTCCCCCAAAGCAGCTACAGTGCCGATTTTACAATAAAAATTGTACCTTTGCAAACTATTTTGTTAAGGTCCGGTTACTATAATTACTGATAAATAATGCTACAAAAAAAGCGAATTTTATTTATTGCCAACGAAATGTCGCCTTATTTAGAGCTGACAGAATTTGCAGAGATTGTTAATAAGCTGGCAATTAAATCAAATGATAATGGTTTTGAGGTGCGTTGTATCATGCCGCGGTTTGGTGTTGTAAATGAGAGGAGGCATCGTCTTCATGAGGTAGTTAGGCTTTCCGGTATCAACGTATCGGTTGACAACGATGATTATCCTCTTCAGATCAAAGTAGCATCTCTTCCCAATGCCCGGCTACAGGTATATTTCCTGGATAATGAGGATCTCTTCAAGCGCAAGTTCATCTTCCATGATGAGGCGGATAAATGGTTTGATGACAACGGGTTACGGACTGTTTTTTATTGCAAGGGAGCCCTGGAGACCGTCAAGAAATTTGGCTGGCCGCCGGACGTCATACATTGCAGTGGCTGGATGACTGGTCTTATTCCTCTATATCTGAAAACGGTGTATAAGAAGGAACCTGTTTTTGCCCACAGCAAGTGTGTCTATACCATTGGGCAGAATACGTTCAAGGAAAAGCTGGGTCCGGATTTTCTGAAGACAGCGAATATCCACGCCAATATAAAAGAAAAAGATCTCGAACCATATAAGGAGGCCAATAACACGGGGCTGTTCCGGGGCGGGGCAACTTATGCCGACGCCATTACTTTTGGGGCTGAAAAGGTCGATAAGAAGCTAATTGATGAATTTGGGAAGATCCGGGGTAAGAAGGTCCTCTCCTTCAATGCCGAGTCGGATTTAACAGATTATTTGCAGTTGTACACCGACCTGAGTAAATAATTTACAACAAACTTATATCTTTGCCGGCGTTAAGTTGATAACCCATTAATTATCATTAAATCTTTAAAACAAAATGCCTTATTTATTCACTAGTGAGAGCGTTTCTGAAGGACATCCTGATAAGGTGGCTGACCAGATCTCTGATGCGTTGATCGACCATTTCCTTGCTTTTGATCCTCAATCTAAAGTGGCCTGTGAAACGCTGGTGACTACCGGGCAGGTTGTTTTGGCAGGAGAAGTAAAATCGAAGGCATATCTCGACGTTCAGGATATTGCCCGTGAAGTTATTCGCAAGATCGGGTATACCAAGAGTGAGTACATGTTCGAAGCGAACTCCTGTGGCATTTTCTCTGCTATCCATGAGCAATCTTCGGATATCAACCAGGGTGTGGACAAGAAGAAGAAAGAAGAGCAGGGTGCAGGCGACCAGGGTATGATGTTTGGTTATGCAAGCAACGAAACGGAAGACTATATGCCTCTGGCACTCGACCTGGCTCATAAGATATTGATCGAGCTGGCTGCGCTGCGCCGCGAGAACAAACAAATAAAGTATCTGCGTCCTGATGCGAAGAGCCAGGTTACGCTGGAATACGACGACAATAATAAGCCTGTTCGGATCGACGCGATCGTCGTATCTACACAGCATGATGACTTTGACACAGAAACAAAGATGCAGGCTAAGATCAAGAGTGATATCATCGAGATCCTGATCCCCCGTGTAAAGTCAAAGTATAAGAAATATGCCAAGCTGTTCAACGATAAGATCAAGTATCATATCAATCCTACGGGCAAGTTCGTAATCGGTGGCCCGCATGGTGACACTGGTCTTACGGGTCGTAAGATCATCGTTGATACATATGGTGGAAAGGGCGCTCATGGTGGTGGTGCATTCAGCGGTAAAGATCCTTCCAAGGTTGACCGTTCCGCGGCTTATGCAACCCGTCATATCGCCAAGAACCTGGTTGCTGCCGGTGTAGCCGACGAGATCCTGGTGCAGGTGTCCTATGCTATCGGCGTCGCTCAGCCTACCAGCATCAATGTCAATACGTATGGTACTGCAAAGGTGAAAATGACCGACGGGCAGATTGCGAAGATCGTCACGGGTCTGTTTGACATGCGTCCTTACTTTATCGAAACCCGTCTGAAGCTGCGTAATCCTATTTATAGCGAAACAGCTGCTTATGGACATATGGGTCGTCAGCCACAGGTCGTTGAAAAGGTTTTCATCGGTCAGGGTGGGAAAGAAGTCCGGAAAAAAGTCGAGCTGTTTACCTGGGAGAAACTGGATTATGTTTCCAAGGTAAAGAAGGCTTTTGGCATCAAATAATTATCGGGTCCCGAACAAAAAAAACCTCCCTGTCAGGGAGGTTTTTTATTTTTACGTTATTATGGATAATCCCTGGACGATACTTGGTGAAAAAAAGGTTTACGACAACAAGTGGATCGGCATCACGGAGTATGAAGTGCTGAATCCCAATGGTGGGAAGGGTATTTATGGCAAGGTACATTTCAAGAACCTGGCGATCGGGGTCGTGGTACTTGACGAAGAGGGATACACCTACCTTGTAGGGCAATATCGTTTTCCGCTGGAAGCTTATAGCTGGGAGATCCCGGAAGGCGGGGGGGATATGGATGTGCCTCCGGTGGAGTCGGCCCAAAGGGAACTACTCGAGGAGACGGGTTTGGTGGCCAGTGAGTGGACGCATATCCTGGATATGCATTTGTCCAATTCGGTCAGTGATGAAAGGGCTTATGTGTTTTTTGCGCGTAAGCTGGAGCAAAGGGAGCCTATGCCGGAAGAGACGGAACAGCTGGTTGTTCGCCGTGTGCATTTTGACGAAGCGTATCAAATGGTCGAAAGGGGCGAGATCACGGATTCCATGTCTGTTGCCGGAATTCTAAAAGTAAAATTGATGTTATTGCAGGGAAAATTATGAAAAAAGATCATCTTATCATCGGGCGTCAACCTCTGATCGAAAATATCCGGTCGGGCCGCGCCATCGATAAAATATTATTTGCCCGGAATGTTAGCGGGGAGTCTATCGGGGAGATCCGTGAGCTGGCTACGGAGTTTAAGATACCGATACAGCAGGTCCCTTCGGAGAAGCTAAACTCTTTGACCCGGGCGAATCACCAGGGGGTCATTGCGTTTGCTGCCCTTGTTGCCTATATGGATCTGCAACAGGTGATCGACCATGTCGTGAGCTCGGGCGCTGTCCCTTTGTTCATCATGCTGGATGGGGTTACCGATGTACGGAATATCGGGGCTATTGCGCGTTCGGCCTTGTGTTGCGGTGCGCAGGCGCTGATCATCCCGGATAAGGGTACGGGCGCACTTAATGAAGAGGCTATGAAGTCTTCGGCTGGTGCCCTGGAACGGATCCAGGTATGCCGGGTGCCCAGTCTGCTGAAGGCCGTCGACACGCTGCATCTCAATGGGATCAAGGTGTTTACGAGTGAAATGAAGGCTACGAAAAAAGTCGCTGAACTTCCGCTGGAGGAACCTTGTTGTATAGTAATGGGTAGTGAGGACAAAGGGGTTCAGCCTTATATTCACAAGGCGGCGGATGAGCATTTTACTATCCCGATGGCGGGAGATTTTGATTCATTCAACGTATCGGTTGCCGCGGGTATTATTGTTTATGAAGCAATGAAACATCGGATGCCATGAGTAAAAAAATAAGTCTGGTCGAATGTCCCCGGGATGCGATGCAGGGCTGGCCGCATATCATTCCTACGGCGCGTAAGATAGAATATCTGAATGCGTTGCTGAAGGTTGGATTTGACACGTTGGATTTTGGCAGTTTCGTATCGCCGCATGCCATTCCCCAGATGGCGGATACGGCTGAAGTGCTGGGTGGCCTGGAGCTGGATGGGACAGACACGCGTCTATTGGCCATCGTAGCTAATTTTCGTGGAGCGGAGACGGCTGCTTCTTATGAGGCGATCGATTACCTGGGTTTTCCTTTTTCCGTTTCTGAGACCTTTCAGCTGCGGAATACCAATAAGACGATAGAAGGCTCTTTTGCCACGGTGGAAGAGATGCAGGACCTTTGTGTCAAGCGTCAGAAGGAGCTGGTCGTCTATCTTTCGATGGGCTTTGGGAATCCCTATGGTGACCACTGGTCGGAGGAGATCGTCTTTGAATGGGCGGATGCGCTGGCTAAGCTTGGGGTCCGTACGCTTTCGATCGCTGACACGGTTGGGCTTGCAAGTCCCGACCAGGTATTCTCGGTGACGGACTATCTTATCAAACAGCTGCCGGAGTGTGCGATCGGCGTTCATTTGCATTCGACGCCGCATGGCCGTAAGGCAAAGATCGATGCGGCGTTGCAGGCGGGTTGTCTACGGTTCGACGGTGCGTTGAAAGGCATTGGGGGTTGTCCGATGGCGGGTGATGAACTGGTGGGGAATATGGATAGTGAATGGATGATAAAATATTTGAATTTAGCCGGTGGCCTCGACGGTGCGGCTTTGAAAGAAAGTTTGCAACTTGCCACCCAAATATTTGTGTAGACATGGAATTTCAACTCCCGATATCGATACCTTCTTTGCCCCGTCCGATCAGTTATGGGGAAAAGATCCTGCTTACCGGCAGTTGTTTTACGGAGCATATCGGCAACAATTTACGGGACTGGAAGTTCGATGTGTTGCAGAATCCGAATGGGATACTATTCGATGCGGCGAGTGTGGCATCCAGCCTGGTCTCATATATTCAGCCGACCGTTTATACGGGGGATGATCTTGTTTATTTTAATGAGCTGTGGCAGAGCTGGCAGCATCATAGTCAATTCTCCAATATTGACAAGGACGCGTGTTTGAGGGGCATTAATGAATCGCAGACCAGGGCGCATGCGTTTTTGAAGGAAGCGAAGTGGCTGATCATTACATTGGGCAGCTCGTTCTCCTATCGGTTGAAGGAAGGGGGAGAGGGAGTGGCGAATTGTCACCGGGCTCCGGCACAGACCTTTGCCAAGCATTTGATGACGATAGAGGAGATCAGTGTTGCGCTGGACAGCTGTTTGTATCAGCTGTTCTATTTTAACCCGGGTTTACAGGTGATCTTTACCGTCAGCCCGGTGCGGCATATCCGGGATGGAGTGGTGGAGAACAATCGCAGCAAGGCCCGGCTTATCGAGGCTGTTCATCATCTTGTCAACAAGTTCGACCGGCTTTATTATTTTCCGGCTTATGAGCTGGTGATCGATGTCCTGAGGGACTATCGCTTCTATGACATCGACATGGTTCATCCGAACTATCCGGCTACGCAGTTTGTGTTGGAGAAGTTCACACAGCATTATATTGATGAATCTTCGAGGCGGTTGTTGGAGGAGGTTAAGAAGATCGTGATTGCCAGACGGCATAAACCTTTTCAGCCGGCTACTAATGCACATCAAAAATTTTTAGCAGATTACAGAGCAAAAACCGCGGAGCTCAGCCGCGAATATCCTTTTCTTGATTTGAAAGAGGAACTTGATTATTTCTCCAGATTGTCTTAATAGAGGCTTAACATGGAACGGCCGGAATTTGGTCATCGTGTCGCTAGATTTGTGGCATTCAACCACTTTTTTATGCGATACACCCTGATAGCAATATTATTTTGCGGATTATCTTTTATTGGACAGGCTCAACCCAAACGTCCGGTGTCTGCGGGCAGCATCGATCTGCCGACGCTGGAGGCCCGCCGGGTGAGACTTCCCAATGGCTGGTCGCTGACGCCGGTGGGTGCGAGCTTGCCGCTTGGAGACCTGCCGCTCAATATTGCTGTCAGTCATTCGGGGAAGTATGCTGCCATCACCAATAACGGGCAGAGTATTCAATCTATACAGCTGATAGACACAAAAGCTGGCCGCGAGCTGGACAGTGTCGAGATTGGTACGGCCTGGGGCGGGATTGCTTTTACCGCTGATGAAAAATTCCTTTATGCTTCGGGTGGCAATGATAACTGGATCATCCGATATGCCATAAAAAATAACAAACTGGTCAACGATGATACGATCCGGCTGGGTGATAAGATCTCGAAAGTCTCGCCGACCGGTATAACGATCGATGATAAAAAGCAGCTTTTGTACGTCGTTACGAAGGAGAACAACAGTCTTTATGTGGTCGACCTGCGGAACAAGGCCATACTCCATCAGCTGTCGCTGGGCAGTGAAGGATATACCTGTCTGTTGTCACCGGACAAAAAAGAACTATATATCAGCAGCTGGGGGGGTAAAAAGATCCTGATCTTTAATACGGAGACCAATAGTTTTAGTGACAGCGTCATGGTGGGTAATCACCCCAACGATCTTTGTATCTCGGGGAATGGGCAGTATCTCTTTGTCGCCAATGCAATTGACAACAGTGTATCAGTTATAGATATCCGCAAGCGGAAGGTGCTGGAAACATTAAATGCGGCCTTGTATCCTGAATCGCGTGTCGGATCGACCACGAATGGCGTGGCCCTCAGTGCCGACGAGAAGACCTTATTCGTCGCGGATGCGGACAACAACTGTCTGGCTGTATTTGATGTGCATCAGCCAGGCGCGAGTGTTTCGCTGGGTTTTATACCTACGGGCTGGTATCCTACCTGTGTGCGGGTGATCGGCAACCAGCTGTATGTCGCAAACGGAAAGGGTTTTTCTTCTTTTCCTAATCCGCAGGGACCGAATCCAATAGATGTGCATCAGAGAGTGCTATTGCATGAAGGGGATTCTGTGCGAAATAAAAAGGTAAGGGAACAATATATCGGCGGCGGGCTGCTGATGGGCTCGCTTAGCATGATCCCTGTTCCAAAAGGGGATGATCTGCGCGTCTATACGCAGGCTGTGTTTGGCAATACGCCATATAAAAAGGAAACCGAATTGACGGTGGACGAAGGCGGGGAAGTCAGCAATCCTATTCCTGGCAGGGTAGGGAAACCTTCACCTATCAAACATATCTTTTATATCATTAAAGAAAACCGGACCTATGACCAGGTCTTAGGGGATATGTCGCAGGGCAATGGAGATACCAGTCTTGTATTGTTTGGGGAGAAGATCACGCCGAACCAGCATGCTCTCGCGCGTGAATTTGTGTTGCTGGACAATTTTTATGTGGATGGAGAGGTCAGTGCGGATGGCCACCAGTGGAGCATGGGGGCTTATGCTACGGACTATATGGAAAAGATCTGGCCGTCTGCCTATGGTCACCGGGGTGGCAATTACAACACGCCTACGGTGCTGGACAAGGCCTATATCTGGGACCAGGCGGCTAAGGCCGGCGTCAGCTATAGAACGTATGGGGAATTTATCAATAAGGGGGACAAGCCGGCCATTCCTTCGCTGGCGGGGCATTTCTGTCCTTATTTTCTGAATATGGATCAGCATATATTTGATACGGCCCGGGTCTACAAGTGGGAGCAGGAATTTGACTCGCTGGTGGCGGTGAATGCGGTGCCGGCTTTCCAGACGGTGCGGTTTGGCAATGACCATACGGAAGGAACGGCTGCGGGCAGGCCTACTCCATTTGCGCATGTGGCGGATAATGACCTGGCGGTGGGGATGTTTGTCGAATATCTTTCGAAGAGTCCTATCTGGAAAGAAAGTGTAGTGTTTATCCTGGAAGACGATGCCCAGAATGGTCCTGATCATGTGGATGCGCATCGTTCGCCGGCCTATGTCTGTGGCGGATATGTCAAACGTCACTTTGTGGATCACACCATGTATACAACCTCTTCGATGCTGCATACGATGGAGCTGATACTGGGCATGGAGCCGATGACGCAGTATGATGCGGCTGCTACTGCGATGTGGCGGAGCTTTACGCCAACTGCCGATGCAAGTCCTTTCAAGGCATTGCCGGAGAGTATCAACCTGCTCGATGTGAATCCAAGCAGGGGCAGACTTGCTGCTATGGCCCGGGGTCTTGACTTTACGCATGAGGATGCGCAGCCGGATGCGATCATGAATGCCATGTTGTGGAAGGCGGTGAAGGGGGAGAATGCGATAGTGCCTGCGCCGACGAGGGCTGCTTTTATCAAATCGACTCCTGGGAAGGACAGGGATGATGATTAATATTCTGTTAATACGGGTTAGGACCAATATCTGGGGGCAATAGCTAGTTTTGCGACGAATTATTTAATTGGGTGTCGTGATTAGTATAGCAGAGATACGTTCAGGTGATGAAGCTTCGTTCACAGAAGTCTTCAACTTATACTATGCAAAAGTATATCATCACTTCCTGAAAAAAACCCGGTCTTCCGCGACGGCGCGGGAGGCGGCGCAGCTCACCTTTATCAAACTCTGGGAATTCCGTCATACGTTGTCGGAGGCGGTATCTTTGGATACGCAGATATTTCATATTGCTTCCGGGGCTCTGATAGACTATCTGCGTCGGGAGAATACGCAGAGAAAGAAGGTACGCGAGGCATCGGGGTTATTGGAAGACGAAGGAGGGGGGGGACATGACCGGTCTTTTGAAAGTTCCGATTATTTAGTGTCGCTGACGCGGAGTCTCTCTCCGGCGCGGAAGAAGGTCTTTATTCTAAGTCGTATACACGGTCATTCCTATAAAGAAATTGCCGAGCAATTGTCTATCTCGCTTAAGACAGTTGAAGACCATATGGTGAAGGCTCTCCGCCAGATCCGGTCAATGTTAACTTAATATTACCAGCAGAGGTAAGCTTTTCCCACAAACGTATACATTAGTACAGTACATTCTACAGCATGGAAATAACCAATAGTCTGATCAGGAAGTTTTTTTCCAATCAATGCAACGAGGAGGAATTCGAGGTGGTGATGAAGCATTTCGAGCTTCATCCGGAGCTGTTGGCGAAAGAAATGGGGCTGGAAGAATGGGAAGCTGGTGATCCGGCGGCGGTAGCTGTGGTAGTGGATCAGGAGGAAGTGTTAGCGCAAATGAAGGAGCGATTTTTTCCCAAACGTGTGAGACGGATGTATTGGCCGGCTGTTGCAGCATCTTTGTTGCTGGCGGTGGGGATCGGGATTGTTGTTAGCAGGTCTGGGGTGAAGGAGAGTGCTGTGGTTGTGGCGAGTAGTCCTGCGATACAGGGGGCGGCGAAGACAAACTGGACTTACCGGACCAATAATACGGCAAAGGCTGAAAACATCGTTCTGCCGGATGGGTCGAGGGTAAAGCTATATGCACATTCGACATTACGTTATACCAATTCGTTTGGGCTGGTCCGACGGGACAGCTGGCTGGAAGGTGAGGCTGTGTTCAGTGTGAAAAAAGACAAGGCTCATCCTTTTACGGTTATGTCATCATCGCTGGCTACTACTGCGCTGGGGACTGAGTTTGGAGTGAAGAGCAGCTTTCGGGAGACAGTGAAATTATATTCCGGAAAGGTAGTGGTGAAGGCGGTACGGCCGCTGAAAGGCTGGGGAAAGGATGTTTATCTCGAGCCAGGACAGCAAGTATTGTATGACAATCGCCGGTTGCTGGCTACTTTAAGCCGGTTTGGGGAGAAGGTGTCGGGGAGTGACGGAGAGAGTATGACCGGGCAGGACCTGGTATTTAATAACAGTCCGTTGAAAGAGGTGTTTCAGCAATTATCTATCCAATATCATACAAAATTCAATTTCCGTTCGAAAGATCTTAGAGGTCTCAATTTTACGGGAACAGTTCCCCGCACGGATTCTTTGGATGTGTTCTTACGATTGCTGGCAGGAATGAATAAGTTGGATATTCAGGCGCAAGCGCTTGGGTATATTATCAGCCCACACAGAGAATAAAATTTACAACATAATGAAGCTTTTTACGATCAGAGCAGTACAATTTCTTTTGTTGCTGAGCCTGGGCTATGGGGCCGTTGCCCAGGATGGGGCCGGGCGTGTCACCGGGACGGTTGCGACGGAAAAGGGTGAACCGTTGCCGGGCGCCAGTATCAAGGCGAGTGACATCCATTCAAAAGATGCCTATACTATTGTGTCGAATGAGCAGGGGGTATTCGAATTCAGAATGCTGACGGCAGGTAAGACCTATAATTTCACGATCACGCACATCGGCTATGAGACGCATGTGATCAAGGCTTTCCTTGTTAAGCCAAATGAGAACAATTCTTTGCTGGTGCGGCTGGCGGAAGGCTCCAATGACCTCGACCAGTTCGTTGTGGTGGGATATGGCAGTCAGAAAAGGGGTGACCTGACGGGGGCGGTCACGCAAGTCAGCGGGGATGTGCTGCAGGACAGACCTTCTCCCAATATTTCAAGAGGGCTGCAGGGGGTTGTACCCAATCTCAACATCTCCTTTTCGGATGGTAA